>Ga0326728_10004694_pt1 | contig 39886 bp, 35 predicted proteins | sample MB3enrmetagenome_FD_207602 | JGI IMG/M metagenome (GOLD analysis project Ga0326728, IMG submission 207602) | Lab enriched peat soil microbial communities from McLean, Ithaca, NY, United States - MB31MN | ecosystem: Environmental > Terrestrial > Soil > Wetlands > Peat | place: USA: New York... | reverse complement strand
AATCCGCGGTCCATTTCCTTTGCCTGCGGCTTTGCCGCGCTGCGTTCTTTGTGGTCGCTTCAGTTTTGGTTGCCGCTCTGCCCTGAAATCTTGGGCGGCGCGGCCGCGCCGCCCTACCGGCGACGTGTCATACATACAAGTGTCAGTTCTCACTTTTTAAAGTACATTACAGTACTTGCCCATGCACACACTTGCACGGAGGACAGGACGGCGGAGAGGCAAATAACGAGACGACCAGGCAATCCTCGGTGCGGCCTACAGACTCGACGCGGGCGCGGCTTTCATCGTCCGGGCGCCTTTGGCGGGTCCCGGCCTTTTTCCGGGCAGAATGAGCAGGCCCTCGCCCAAAAGCAACAGCAGCATGAAAAACAAAAACAATCGCCAAATCTCCCCTTGCAATTGGCCCGTGTCCACCCGCCGGTCTTGCAACATTTGCAGCGGCAGATCGCCAAACAATTTCCTGATTTCGCCGGAGTCCGCCATTTCCGGGTCGTCCTCGGCCGCCGGACGATTGACCGCCATGAGGAGATCGCCCGATTGATAGACGCCGGCCTGAAAACGGATGTCCTTTGGCTCCGTGGAATCTATACTAACCCAGGTTCTGGCCCGGTCCACCGCGCTCAATTCGCCGCAGACGGACATGGAAATCGTCTGCAGGCGGCGCACGCCGTCCTGCAGCAAGCGTTGCAGCATCGGCACCAGCACCGGGCCGTCCGCCAGGCTGGACCAATCGTCGGCGGGCAGCGACGCGCAAAAATAAACTTCGCCCCGGCCCAGATTTTGCCGCGCCAGCAGGGCCGCGCCGTCCGCAAACGACGCCAGCACGTTCTTTTGTCCGGCGATGATCTGGCGTCGCGCAAATTCCGTTTGCCCCAGCGGCAGGCTGATCCGCTCATCGCTCCGGGCCAGCGGGCCTTCGTCCTCGTTCCAGCGCAAGACATGAAAACCGCCGGGCGTTTCGGAAACTTCCACCGCGCCCCAACCCAGGGTGTTGAATTGTCCGGCCTGGGCGCGGCCCGGCGGAAAAAAGACCGCCACCCCGCCCTCGGACACGAAGGACTGCACCCGCGCGGCGGCTTCGCCGTCGGGAAGCGCGTCCTGCCATAAGAGCAGCGAGCAGCCGGCGAGATCAGCGGCGGCAAACTCGGCGGGGGCCAGGAGCGCGGCCGGCTTTCCGTCGCGGGAAGCCGCGGCCAGTTGTAAATAGCGCGTCGTGTCAATCGAACGGCTCACCACCAGGCCCCGCGCCGCCATCTCGGGGCCATAGACAAAATAAGCGGTGTTGTCCCGCGCATTGGCATCGGCCGGCAAGGCAAAGCTGCCCCACCCGCCCGCCGGATGCGTTCCCAAATCAACCCGCCGCCGCCAGCGCAGCGACTGGCCCTCAAAGGCGACCGGCGTTTGCGTGGCCACGCCGTCCAGCGTCAGCGTCACCGGAATCGTTGCGGCGTCGGCGCGGTTGCGCTGGAGATCCAGGACGAATTGCAGTTCGGACTGGCCGCCCTGCGGACGGCGCGCCACTTCCTTGAGCGAGATGGAGACGTTGGCGTCGGCGGGTTGGCTGAGAATCAGGAGGCGCACGCGCACTTTTTGCGAGAGCGAACCAAGCTGGCCGGCCAAGTCCTTCCAACGCGCGTCCTCCGGATGCCAATTGGAGCGCTGGGCGTCGGAGGCAATCCAGATTTCCGCCGCGCCGGCGCGATTATCCATCAGCCAGTTCAGGGCGGCCCGGAGCATGGCGGGCAGGTCGGCTGCGGTGTCGGTCGGCCCGGTGGCGGCCAGGCTCATGAGATTGGTCGCGCGGCCGGCCTCCTCCGCCGCGAGCGTGGCGCTGTCAATAAGAACCAAATGGCTGCTTTCCTCAAATTCCCGCGCCGCCCCGGCCAGCAGGCGGATGGCTTGCTCGCGCTTGCTCACCCCGCCCGTTTTAATTTCCATGCTGGCGGAGCGGTCCAGCAGAATCACAATCGCGTCCGGCGCGGATGACACGGCCCACCCCATCCAGCCGCCCGCCAGCGGCCGGGCCAGAAAAAGGCAGAGGGCCGCCACCGTTGCCATGCGGCAAAGCAGGATGAGAAGCTGGCGCAGTTTGGTGTTGCTCACCGAACTGCGCGTGGCCGCGACCAGAAAGCGCATCGCCGCCCACGGCTGCGAACGATGCCGCAGGCGGTTGAGGAGATGGATGATCACCGGCACCAGGAGCAGCGGCAAACCCCAGAGTATCCATGGCTGGAGGAAGGTCATGGGCGTGGTCAGCCGCCGGCCGCCAGGCGGGCGCGCGCGACCAGAAAATCGGCCAGCGCCTTCTCGTAGGGCTGGTCCGTCACCACCTGCCGGTAATCGGCCGCAAATTCATGGCAGCCCTCGCGCAGCGCGTCCAGGAACAGCCAGATTTGCCGCAGGTACTCCACGCGCACCGCCGCCGGTTCAGTTACCAGACTGAAGGCGCTTTCCATATCCGCGAAGCGCGTGGGACGGTCGAACTTGAACTCCAGTTCCGCCCGGTCCAGCAGTTGAAACAGGGCCAGGTCGTGTTTTTGAAAGCGCAGATGCTGAAAGCAATCCAGGAGCGGGGCGAGATCGCAAAAGAAATCGGAAAAAACCACGACCAGGGCGCGGCGTTTGACTTTTTCGGCCAGGTCGTGCAGGGCGGGCAACAGGCCGGTTTCGCCGCGCGGCGCGGCTTTCCCCATTGTGTCAATGATAATTTTTAGGTGGGCCGGGTTGCGCCGCGCCGGAATTTCAAAGAAGGTTTTTTCCGCGGAGCAGACCAGTCCCACCGCGTCGCCCTGGCGCGCCGCCAGGTAGGCTAGGGTCGCGGCCATGCGCCGGGCGTAATCCAGCTTGCTCGCGCCCGCTTTGCCGAACTTCATGGAGCCGCTGCAATCGAGCACCAGATAGCAGCGCAAATTGGTTTCGGCCTCGAATTCCTTGAGGTAAAAGCGGTCGGTGCGGGCGAAGACCCGCCAATCGAGGCGGCGAATGTCGTCGCCGGGAACGTAGTTGCGGTATTCGGCGAACTCGACGCTCGAGCCGCGGTGGGGGCTTTTGTGCTGGCCGGAGACCGAGCCTTCCATGGCCTGGCGGGCCAGCAAGGGCAGGTGCATAAGGCGCGCCAGCACCCGCGCATCCAGCAGATTGTTGTCGTCAGGCACGGCGCTCTTCTCCGCGAATCTCCTCTAGCCCGTATATTTGATAGTCTGGTAGGGCGAAGCTGCTGCTTCGCCCCAATTCAGGGCGGCGCGGCAGCGCCGCCCTGCCAAGAAGTTTTCGTTTGTCATTGATAATTTCCATAGTGTCGTGTCGCTTTGGGGCGGCTGGCCTTTAGGGACAGCCCAGCGGACGCGCGCATAGGATTTCATCTTCGCGCAAAACCTCGAGAGCCGATGATGGGACGGCGGTGACGGCAATGGTGTCACCGACAGCGTTAAAGACCTCAATGGAGTAGCCTTCCGTGCCATCAGGGGCCACATGACGTTCAACCAGCTTGACGATGTCGCCGCGCTGAAGCCGATGTTCCGGCAGATCACAGGTCAGCATCGCGTCGGTGTAGAGTTCCAATTTCATCATCTTTTTTGTTTGTCTGGAATTAAGGTAACAAACTTGGTGCTGCCCGACAAGTGCTCCGTCATCCAGATGGCGCGAACCCTCAGTGTTGACCCGTTCGGACCGCGCAGCAGGCCGCGGGCCTCGAAATATCGGCCAAACTTGTTTTCTCCCGCCTCGACGGCATCCAACGGGAGAATCTGCGTTTGGAGGTCATGGAGAAGCTGCTGTGGATTTTCTTGTGTGTAGCCTGCGCGCGAAAGAAAGGCCGACTTGTCTCCGCGAGCGAGCGGCACGAGCAAATAGCGGGTGATCTTCTCCGCGGAAATCAGGCAGTCCGGCGGCAATTTCATTTGTGGCTTGTTTCCTCAACCACGGCGCTCTTCTCCGCGAATCTCGTCGAGCAGCCGGGTAATGATGGCCGTGCTGGCGACGCTTTCCGATTGGGCCTGGAAGTTGGTCAGGATGCGGTGGGTCAGCACCGGCGCCGCCACCGCCTCCAAGTCTTCCATCCGCGCCAGGTAGCTGCCGTGCAGCACCGCCCGCGCCTTGGCCCCGCGGATGAGGTATTGCACCGCCCGCGGCCCGGCGCCCCAACTGACCCATTTCTTGATCCATTCCGGCGCCTGGCTGGAGAGGGGACGGGACCGCCGCACGACCTCCACCGCCAGGTTATAGATGTGATCGGGCACCGGCACGCGCTGGACGACTTCCTGGTAGCGCGTGATCTGTTCGCCGGAAAGCAAATGCGACAACTGCGAGGGCGCCGCGCCGGTGGTTTCACGCGCAATTCGCCTCTCCTCCGCTTCGCTCGGATAATCCACATGAATGAAAAACATGAAGCGATCCAACTGGGCTTCCGGCAACGGATAAGTGCCTTCCTGCTCAATCGGGTTCTGCGTCGCCAAAACAAAGAACGGCGCGGGCAGCGCAAAAAACCGCCCGGCGACCGTGACGCGATGTTCCTGCATCGCCTCCAGCAGGGCGGACTGCGTCTTGGGCGGCGTGCGGTTGATTTCATCGGCCAGGATGATGTTGGCGAAAAGCGGCCCCTTGATAAAGACGAAGGCGCGGCGGCCAGGCTGGTCGGTTTCCTGGAGAATATCCGTCCCGGTGATGTCGGAGGGCATGAGATCGGGGGTGAATTGGATGCGGTTAAATTGCAGGGACATCACCTGGGCCAGGGCATTGACCATGGTGGTTTTGGCCAGGCCGGGCACGCCCATGAGCAGGCCATGCCCCCGCGCCAGTATGCAGATGAGCAACTGCTCCAGCACATTGTCCTGGCCGATGATGATCCTGGCCAGCTCGTTGCGCACTTTGCCATAAGCCGCGCGCAATTCGGTGATGGCCCCGACGTCATCCTGCGACAAAGCCGGGTTTGCCGCCGGTGGTGAATCCGCCCTCTTTGGTTCGATCATAGATTTCCTTCAGTCAATGCGCGTGAACTCTAACATGCGTCCGGAGAAGTTCAATGTTTAAGGTTGGAATGGAATTACGGAGGGTGCAGGACAAAACCTTTACGTCTTCGGCAGGGCGGCGCTGCTGCGCCGCCCAAAAATTCAGGGCAGAGCGGCAGCTCTGCCCTGCCAGGAGGGTGAAGATTTTTGTCATGTGCCCATAGGGATGTTCTTGTTTCACTATTCACAATTCACAATTCTCCCGCAAAGCGGGTGAAATCAGCGTCCGGCGGAGCGCGGAAGGCTTTTTCAGCGCCGCGCCAATTCCAACCGATATATTCGGCGTGCAAGGCGTGATTGGGCAGAATCAGCTCCTCCCTCTGCCGCGGGGTCAGGCGGTCCTGCACCAGCGCCAGATACAAATCCTCGCTCCCGCCATAAAGTTTGTCGCCCACAATGGGATGACCAATGGCCGCCAAATGGATGCGAATTTGATGCTTGCGCCCCGTGCGCGGCCGCAGGCGCACCAGGGAAAAATCCCGTCCCCCGCGCCGGAAACGGCGCTCGACCACAAACTCCGTCCGGGCCGCCGCGCCGTCGGCGCGCGCGCAATCCTTGATGGCAATCGCGCTCTGTTCATCCTTGCCCAGCGCCAGGTCAACGGCCCCGGCCTCCTCCCGCACCGCGCCGTGGACGATGGCGATATATTCCTTTTGCACGCCGCGGTTTTCCCACAACTTGCCCAATTCCCCGGCGGCGGCGGAGTTTTTGGCCAGGACGGTCACGCCGCTGGTTTCGCGATCCAGGCGGTTGACCAGATGGGCTTCGGCCCCCAAATAGAGCCGCGCCCGCCCGATCAAGCTGGAAAGCTCGCCCTCCTTGGTGGGATGGCAGACTAGGCCGGCGGGTTTGTTCACCACCAGCAGGTCGGCGTCTTCGTGGATAATGTCGAGCATCTTCATCATGGAGAGGTAGGGCGGGCAGTCCACTGCCCGCCGCGGCGCGCACGGAGTGCGCGCCCTACCGCCCAAGACCGGGGCATTACATCCAATCGCTTTGAGGCGGGAAGTTGCGTGTCAACGAGAAAGCGCACGGACTCAGGCCTTCACCAGCACGGGATAATTGACCTGCTCCGCGGCAAACTCCAGGCAGGCGCGAATGTCTTCGACTTGCAGGAAGGCGTAGTCTGCCAGAATCTCCGCCTCCGGCACCCCGTCCGCCAGCATGTCCAGCACGTCCTTCACCCGGATGCGGTAATGGCGGATGCAAGGCCGCCCGCCGCATTGTTCCGGGTCAAAGGTGATACGATCCGCATATTTCACAGGCACACTCTACCGTCTCTATTCGCGGCGCTCAAGCAAAGCTTTTCAAAAAGGAAGCATGACAAGAATCTTCACATCTCCGGTAGGGCGGCGCTGCTGCGCCGCCCAAGAATTCAGGGCAGAGCGGCAGCTCTGCCCTGCCAGAAAGATCGAGATTTTTGTCCCGCGCCGCCTGTGGCTGGTTGCTTCGATTCCGCGCTGGCGCGCGCCGCGCCGTTACTGTAGTATGTCTTGCGTTTCGTCCCGCGCCCGTTAGCCTTGCGCAAGCGGCGGCGCATGGGGCGCAACGCCGGTTCACCATCGAAATTGGTTATGTGTATATCGCTATGAGGCGCATCATTCACGGCGTCACCGGCTCCATCGCCGCCTACAAGGCCGCCGAGTTGACCAGTTTGCTGGTCAAAAACGGCTGCGACGTCTCGGTCGTCATGACGGCCGACGCCCTGCGCTTTATCACCGCCCTGCCCTTCCAAACCCTCTCGCGCCATCCGGTGGTGACCGATCTTTTCGACGAGGCGGAAGAATGGAAACCTGCCCACATCCAACTGGCCGACCAGGCCGATCTGCTCCTCATCGCCCCGGCCACCGCCAACACCATCGCCAAACTGGCCCTCGGCCTGGCCAACGACGCCTTGACCTGCATCGCCCTGGCCCTCAACCCCAGGGCCAAAATCCTCATCGCCCCGGCCATGAACGGCAAGATGTGGCTCCATCCCGCCACCCAACAAAACGTCGCCACCCTCAAAAAGCGCGGCGCCCAATTCATCGGCCCCGAGAAGGGGCTTCTTTCCTGCGGCTACGAGGGCCTGGGCCGCTTGTGGCCTTGCGAGCAAATCGCCCGCCGGGCCGTGCGCCTGTTGCGATAAACCCCGCCCCAGTATGGATTTCCCCGGCGAACAAACTTTCCAAAAGCTCTCGCGCCTCCTGGTCGCTCCGACCTTGGAACCAAGCCAGCGGGCGGCGCGCATTCAGGCCGTGGAGAGGGATGTGATCCTGCCCCTGCGGGCGCTTCTCATTGCCGTTCTGGGCTACTTCTTTTTCCTGAGCGATTGGCGCGACGTGCCCAAGCAGCCGCGGGGGCTGGGCCATGCCTTGTTCCAGGACTACTTTTGGTTCTACCTCCTGGCCAACATCGCGGCGGGCGCCGTCTTCATCTCCGTCCGCCAAATGAGCTTGAAAACCACCCAGCGGATCAATTTTACCGTGGGCGTTCTCGATGTGTTCTTGATGACCGGCCTGACTTTTATCGTGGATGGATTCGACAGCCCTCTTTACTGGGTGTTTCCCGTCTTGATCCTCCACAACGCCCTTTCCATCCCGCTGGCCCTGCCTCAAGTGGTGCTCAATGCGCTGGTCACTCTGGGCTACATTGCCGGCGGGGTCCTGGATCGGATTCTCATTTCCGGCGACCCCGCTACGACCGTGGATTACATTGGCAAACACCTGCACCTGCAGCCATTGACCCCACCCCAAGTGGGTTTTGAGAATCTGATCCCGGGCGACCCCAATGCAGAAACCCGCTCGGAAAATCCGTATGAGCGTGTCCTCGTCCTGGTCATTTGGGCCGCCTGCTGCTACGGCATCCAGGTCCTCTTTGAAAAACAAAAGCGCGCCGAGGCCGAAGCCACCGAATTCGCCGTCCGCCAGGAACGTCTCCGCACCGCCGGGCGCCTCGCCGCCGAAATCGCCCATAAAATCAAAAATCCCCTCGGCATCATCACCAACGCCGCCTTCTGTCTGCAACGCGCCGTCAACGACGGCGAATTCAGCGTCGAGGAGCAAGTCACCATCATCCGCGAGGAAGTCGGCCGGGCCGACCAGATTCTCACCGAACTCATGGGCTACGCCCAACTGGCCGAAGGCCGCGTCGAGCGCCTGGAAGTCGCCTCCGAAATTGACGACGCCATCCTGCAAGTCTTCCCTCCCGCCGCCAAGTACGACATCCGCATCAAGCGCTTTTATTCCTCCGATCTGCCCGCCATCCTCATGCAGCGCCAGCACCTCAACAGCGTCCTGGTCAATTTGCTGCAAAACGCCCGCGAGGCCCTCAACGGCCAGGGCGAAATCGAAGTCGCCACCCGCTACGGCGGGCAGGATTCCATCATCATTTCCATCGCCGACAACGGCCCCGGCATTCCCCACGACAAACTCAACAAGATATTTGAGGCCTATTTCACCACCCGCCCCAAGGGCACCGGCCTGGGTCTGGCCATTGTCAAACATAACACCGAAATGTACGGCGGCTCCGTCAAAGTCCATTCCGAGCTTGGAAAAGGCACCCGCTTCACCTTGGAATTCCCGCCGCGCATTTTAATGAGGTTAAACACATGAGCCTGCCCCTGCCTCCCGTCCTGGTCATTGACGACGAAAGGAACATGCGCCTTTCCTTGAAAGCCATCCTCCACGGCGAAGGCTACGACGTCCAGATGGTCGAATCCGCCGAGGAGGCTCTCGCCTCCCTGGAAAAGGTGGAATTCCTCATGGTCATAACCGACGCCCGCCTCGGCCCGATGAGCGGCTACGAGTTCCTCGCCCAGGCCTGCAAACGCTGGCCCAACATCCCCTTCCTCATGATCACCGCCTACGCCACTCCCAAGCTGGCGGTCGAGGCCATCAAAGCCGGCGCCATTGACTACCTCGCCAAACCCTTCGCCCCGGAAGAACTCCTCCACGCCGTCTCCCGCTGCGCCGAACGCTTCCGTTTGCTCCGCGAAAACGCCGCCTTGCGCGCCCACGCCACCGAGGTTTACCAACTCGAGCAAATCATCGGCGAATCCCCCAAAATCACCGAACTGCGCAACCTCATCCAAAACGTCGCCCCCACCAAGACCACCGTCCTCATCCTGGGCGAAAGCGGCACCGGCAAGGAACTCGTCGCCGGCGCCCTCCACAGCCTGAGCCTCCGCCGCCAAAAGAATTACATCCGCATCAACTGCGCCGCCATCCCGGAAAACCTCCTCGAAAGCGAACTCTTCGGCCATGAAAAAGGCGCCTTCACCGGCGCCATCCGCCAAAAGCTCGGTCGCGTCGAAGAAGCCGACGGCGGCACCATCTTCCTCGATGAAATCGGCGACATGAGCCGCTCCCTTCAGGCCAAACTCCTCCGCTTCCTCGAAGACGGCTCCTTCACCCGCGTCGGCGGCAACGATGAACTCAAGGTGGACGTCCGCCTCATCGCCGCCACCAACCGCGACATCATCCAAGCCATCAGCCAGAACCTTTTCCGCGAAGACCTCTTCCACCGTTTGAACGTCGTTACTCTCAGCCCTTCCCCGTTGCGCGAACGCGGCAGCGACATCATCCTCCTGGCGGAGAACTTCCTGCGCCACTACAACACCCTCATGAACAAACGCATCCGCGCCGTCTCCCCCGCTGCCCGCCAAAAACTCCTCGGCCACCATTGGCCCGGCAACGTCCGCGAACTCCGCAACGTCGTCGAACGCGCCGTCATCCTCGAATCCTCCCAGGAAATCCAGCCCTCCAGCCTCCCCGATTTCCATCTCGAAGGCCGCCTCCGCAAAACCGAAGTCAGCCCCGTCACCGGCGTCCAGTCCCTCGACGAACTGATGGCCCACTTTGAACGCCAATTGATCAACAACACCCTCGAACAAAACCGCTACAACATCTCCAAAACCTCCGATCAATTAAAAATCAGCCGCCACGCCCTCCGCTACCGCATGCAGCGCCTCAATATCAATCTCGACGCCGAGGAAGAACCGCCCGCCGGCCACGAACCCGCGGCCTGATGACCTCCCATAGCACAGCCATTACCCGCAAAAGCGCCTCCAACCTCGCGCCCGCCTTCGTCCTCCTCCCCAAGCCCAAGCGCGACGCCATGTCCGTCCTCTACGCCTTCTGCCGCGAAGTGGACGACGTCGCCGACCTCCAATCCCAGCCCCTTCCCGCCCGCCGCGCCCGTCTCGCCGCCTGGCGCGATGAAGTCCGCCGCGCCTGCAATGGCAACGCCCCCTCCTTCCCCGTCGCCCGCGAACTCCAGCCCGTCATTGCCCGCTACCGCCTCCCTTTTTCCTGCTTCGACCAACTCATCTGCGGAGTCGAAATGGACCTCGACATCGTCCGTTACCAAACCTTCCACGACCTCGAACAATACTGCTACCGCGTCGCCTCCGTCGTCGGCCTCCTCAGCGTCGAAATCTTCGGCTACCGCGAACCCGCCTGCCGCGACTACGCCATCCACCTCGGCAAAGCCCTGCAACTGACCAACATCCTCCGCGACGTCCGCGCCGACGCCGAACGCGGCCGCATCTACCTTCCCCTGTCCGAACTCCAGCGCCACCAGGTTTCTCCCGATGAAATCCTTCGCGGCCAATACTCCGACCGCTTCGAGCGCCTGGCCGCCGCCGCCGCCCTGGAAGCCAAAAAATTCTATGCCCTCGCCCGCCAAACCCTCCCGCCCGCCGACCGCCGCTCCATGGCCGCCGCCGAACTGATGGGTTCGGTCTATTGGCGCCTCCTCAAAAAACTCGAAGACCGCCGCTTCCAAGTCTTCGGCCCTGTTCCGATCCGTCTGACCAAACCCCAAAAGGCTTTCCTCGTCCTGCGCACCTGCTATCGCCTCCTCTCCAACGCCCCCGCCTCCAACTACGGCCCCGCCTGAACCGGGTGTTGGGCCAGCACAAGAATCTTCACGTCACCGGCAGGGCGGCGCTGCTGCGCCGCCCAAGAATTCAGGGCAGAGCCGCAGCTCTGCCCTGCCAAGAAGATGGTGATTCTCGATGTCCTCAGTGGATTCGCCCGCAAGAAAGCAACGATTGGGGAGCGCGACCGTCCCGGTCGCAGTGGGGCGCGTCTCGCGCCCCACTTCTTTGCCGATCCGTTCCCCGGGGTTGTTCTCCGCTTTACGCGACGGCGATCTTCCGCGGCTTGGCCGCTTCCACCTTCGGCAGGGTGAGAGTCAGGATGCCTTGCTCCATTCGCGCGCTGATTTTCGCGGCGTCAATCGCCGGGTCCAGCTCGAAAACCCGCCGGAAATCGGCGGCGCTGGATTCCCGGTAGAAGAACTCGCTCTCCGGCAGGGCGGGCGCCGAACGCCGGCCTTCCACCGTCAAGAGGTTCCCTTCCACATTAATGCTCAGGCCGTCCTTGCTGACGCCGGGCAATTCCGCTTCCAGCACGTAACCATCCTGCGTCTGGTAGATGTCAACCACCGGGCGGATGTATTCGCGCTCGCACTCCACGGCGACGGGCTGGGCCGCGGCCGCCGGTTCTGCGTTCTTTTTAACTAATGTATTCATATGTAAATGCTTTCGTATTGTTCGTTGGCCGGGACGGGATTTCTTCCACGCCACCGGACGGGATTTGTTCAGGCGGGGGTTACTTGATCTCCACCTTGATCTGTTTGGGCTTCACCTCTTCCGCCTTGGCCATTTCAATGGTCAGGACGCCGTTGGTGTAAGACGCCTTGATGTTCCTGGTCTCCACCGCGTAGGGCAGGCTGATGCTCCGCTGGAAGCGGCCGAACCACCTCTCTGATCGGGCCACGCCCCCACTCTTCTCATCCCGGCCGCTTTTGCGTTCGCCGGACAAATTGAGCACTCCTTCTTGCAACGAGATGTCAATGTCCTCCTTCTTCATGCCGGGAAGCTCGGCTTTCACCGTCACCGTGTCCTTGCCGTCAATCACATCCACCGCCGGAAGCCATCCGCCCGGAAACTGCGCTTCCAGGCTCGCCTCCAACGGGGAGTCGAAGACGCCGCCGAACGATTGAAACAGTTGGCTCAAGTCGTCTTGCAGCGAATAACCCGGCTGCCAGGGCGCCAGGCCAAATCCATTAGGTCGTTGCCATCTTGTCAGTGTCATAAATAATCATTCCTTTCTGATTTTTCGTCTTTGTTTCTCATTTTCAAACCAAACCCTGTTTCCAACTAATTCTCTATGCAGCCTATACCGTGCCACCGCATCGCTTGCTGTGATTGAACTTGTTTAAAATGCTAATTACAAGGCACTTGTGAATGATAATCAAAATCTTACCAAAACCTAATATAGCGCCATTCTGACCCATATGCGAAACGCACGCCACGCTTCAAATGGGACAATATGACACTCAGACTGCTGAAGCTGCCTTCGCCCATTCCTGTAGCGGCGCTCTACGAGCGCCGGTCGAATCCGCTTCATTCAGCATTCAGCATTTAGCATTTAGCATTCAGCATTTAGCATCCCCGCCGAGCGCCGGTCGAATCAACCCCATTCACCACTCAGCATTTAGCATTCAGCATTCAGCATTCAGCATTTAGCATTCAGCATTTAGCATTCAGCATTCTGCATCCCCCTACTTCACCATCACGGGAAAGCTCGCCTCGGCATGCATGGCAGGGCCGAGAATGCTCAGTTTCGCCTGCCACTCCCCGGCGATCTGCGGCCGCACGTTGACCCGATATTGGCCGGGCGTGGCTGTGCGCAGGACCTTGAACACGCTGTGCAGGACGGCAGCCGGCCCGGACAGGCCGAGTTCAAAGCTGACATCCCCCACATCCACCAACTTCCCGCCGGCGTCGCGGAATTCGATGAAGACATCGTTGCCGGCGGGGCCTAAATGGCCTTCCGACGTGAACAAGTTGGCGGTGAGATTGGTGATTGGCGTCGTGGCAAACGGAGGCCCGGACATGACATGCACCGGCGGCGGTTTGGACCGGTTCAAAACCATCCACCCGACCACCCCCAGCACCACCACCACCGGCAGAACATAAAATATTTTCAACAACGTCTTCACGCATCAGCCTTGTTGCCCCGGTAATTGGCGACTTTTCCGGGAGCGCGGTCGTCCCGACCGCATCCGTCGGCGTCCCGCCGACGGAATATTTCACCCGCAATCGAACCACCCCTTGGGTGAACCCGCAAGCACAACCCTAATTTGCGAACGAGCATCTTACAACTGCGATGCCTTAAGCAAGCGCCATTCCCCTGCAAAGGTTGAATCCTGGTTCCTTGGCGTGCGCCCCCGCCCCCGGCTTGTACCGCTGCGCCAGAGGCGCAAAGCCCGGTCTTCTTTCGTTCCGGGGAGCGCGGGCGGCACAGTCCAAACTCGCATTCGGGAGGATGCGCCCGCCGCCGCCGCCAAGGAGGCGGTGACATCCCAAAGCACGAGGTTCGATGCCCGTCTCCATCCTCCCTCGTCATCCCGGCCAACACCACATTCCAACCCAGCCAATCAAGGTAAATCAAGCTAAATCAGGGTAAATTAAGGTGGATTAAGCCAAAAAATAAACTTTATGACTCGAACTGGCAAAAATCGTCAACGCCGCGGATTCCTGCCATTTTGCATTTTGCATTCTGCATTTGCCGTCAAGGCGGCCCATTCGAGTTGTTTTGAGATATTTTGAGTTATTTTGAGTTATTTTCACTTCCCGCCCCCCAGGCGGAGGATTTCCCATGCGCGCCAACAGCATTTCCCGCTCATTTTTCAGCATTCATCATCGTTGCCAGTTGTCCGCGGAAACTGTACGCTGCGCCAGATTAAATTATGTTTTGAAACCTATGACTCGCCGGCAAGTCTTGGACCTTTATTTTGTGGAGGCGCGATCAAAGTTGGTTGATGTCGCCGCTTTTCTGGATCGCGCCCAACGGGCGGACGGGGCCGATGATTTCCGCCTCAAGTCCTTTCGCGCCGCGATGGGCCGGTTGCGCTCCAGCCATCCCGACCGCGCCCGGCGCGTGCTGGCGGCTTTGAGCGATCCCACCGCCAAGCCCATCAAAGCCGCCGGGAACCAAAACGCCTGCGGGGCCTGGCCGGGCGTGAAGGCAGCGAAATGAAAATGGTGAATTGTGAATAGAAAACAAGAATTGTGAATAGTGAATTGAGAATAGTGAAATGTTTAGTCTCGAGCCTCTGGCTCGATCCGTTCTTCCTTTCTCTATTCAAAATTCAAAATTCAAAATTCCATCCAATCCGCAATCCGCAATCTGAAATCCGCAATTAAAAGACCATGCGCTTCATCGAGCCTCACGCCCACATGGTCAGCCGGACCACGGACGATTATTTGTCCCTGGCCACGGCCGGCTGCGAGGCGGTTTGCGAGCCGGCCTTTTGGGCGGGGTTTGATCGCGGCTCGGTCGAGGGTTTTCACGATTATTTCCGCCAGTTGACCGAACACGAGCCGCGGCGCGCCGCTAAATTCGGCCTGCCTCACTTCGCCTGGCTCTGCTTCAATCCCAAGGAGGCCGAGGATTTGAAGCTGGCGGCGGAGGTCATCGAACTAATCCCGCAGTTTCTGGATCGTCCCAATGTGCTGGGCATCGGCGAGATCGGTTTGAACCGAAACAGCCGCAATGAATTGAAAGTCTTCGAGCAGCAGGTGGATTTGGCCGCGGGTTGCCAGCAACTCATCCTCGTCCACACGCCCCATCTGGAAGACAAGCTCAAGGGCACGCGGCTGATTATTGATGCGCTCAAAAGCGACCGGCGGATCAACCCGGCGCGGGTCATCATTGACCATGTGGAGGAACACACCATCAAGCTGGCGCTGGACGCCGGCTTCTGGGCCGGGATGACGCTTTATCCGGAATCCAAATGCACGGCGGCGCGGGCCGTTGACATGATCGAGACTTACGGGGCGGAGCGGCTCTGGATGAACAGCGCGTGCGACTGGGGCGTGAGCGTCCCGCTGGCCGTGCCGCGCGCCGGGCTGGAAATGCGGCGGCGCGGCCACAGCGCCGCGGCGGTGGACCGGATGCTGCACGGCAACCCGCTCAAATTCCTCGGCCAATCCCCCAAATTCAAATTGGGTCAGGAGTGAACTTAGGCGACCGGAGATTTTGAAAACCAATGCGCCTTCCCCTCGGCCATCATCTCGCTTACTGCACGAACATTCATCCGGGTGAAACGTGGCCTGAAACCCTGGCCGCCCTGGAGCAATACACCCTGGCGGTGCGCGCGCGGGTTTGGCCCGACCGGCCCTTCGCCATCGGGTTGCGCCTGAGCGACCAGGCCTCGCGGCAGTTGACCGAGCCTTCGGCCTTGCTCCATTTTCGGCGCTGGCTGGAGAGAAACGACTGCTACGTTTTCACCATCAACGGATTTCCCTTCGGCCGGTTTCACGGGGCGCGGGTGAAGGAGCGGGTTTACCTGCCCGACTGGACCTCGCCGGAGCGGCTTGAATACACCAACCGGTTGTTCGATCTGCTGGCCCAATTGCTGCCCGCGGGCGTGGCCGGGAGCGTCAGCACCGTGCCCGGTTCGTTCAAGGAATTCATCACCGCGCCGGAACAACTGCCCGCCATCCGCCGCCATCTTCATGCCTGCGTCAAGCATATTGCCGAGGCGGCGGCCCGCGCCGGGCGCGAACTGCATCTGGGGCTGGAGCCGGAGCCGCTTTGCCTGCTCGAAACCACCCGTGAAACGGTGGATTTCTTCGACCGCCTGCGCGAAGAGCATCCCGGCGATGGGCGCCTGGAGGAGTTGCTGGGCGTCAACTACGACACCTGCCATCTGGCGGTGGAATTTGAGGACGCGGCCCAGGCGCTGGCCCTCCTGCAAAGCCACCGGGTGAAGATCAGCAAATTTCATCTCAGCAACGCCTTGAAATTGCGGATTGCGGATTGCGGATTGCGAATTGGCAGATTGGCGGCCTTTGCCGACGACACCTATCTGCATCAAGTCATCATCCGCAACGCCGCCGGAGAACTAATTCGTTACCGCGACCTGGCGGATTTCTTAAATCCGCAATCCGCAATGAACTTCAGCCGCGAAGAAGCGCAAAAAGCGCAAAATCGGGATTCTTCTGTTGAGCTTTCAGGGTCGTTTTGCGGCCAATCCGCAATCCGCAATCCGCAATCCGCAATCCGCAATCCGCAATGGGAAGAGGCCCGCATTCATTTCCATCTTCCGCTGCACACGCCCCGGGGCGAATGGTTCGACACCACCTCCGATCATCTGCTGGGCATGCTGGATGCCTTGCAAGCCAGCCCGAATCTGTGTTCGCATCTGGAGATGGAAACTTATACTTGGCAGGTGTTGCCGCCGGAATGGCAAAGCCGGAGTGTGGTGGACCAATTGGCGGCGGAATATGAATGGGCCTTGCGCGAACTGCGGCGGCGCGGCCTGGCCTGAGCGGCCGCACCTTGTGAACCTCCTTCGCCCGCCATCCAAATTCCGCACGCTCCTGATCCTGGGGCGGGTTTCCAACGCGCCCACCGTCTGGTCCAACTGCCTGGCCGGCTGGTGGCTCGGGGGCGGCGGGCCTGTCTGGCGATGCCTCTGCCTGTCCCTGGCGGTGACCCTTGTTTACCTCGGCGGCATGTTTTTGAACGACGCTTTTGACGCGAACTTCGACCGGCAGAACCGCCGCTGGCGCCCCATTCCGTCGGGCGCCATCAGTGAACAGGAAACCTGGCAATGGGGATTTTCCCTGCTGGCCCTGGGGGCGGCCGGCTTGATTTGGGCCGGGACAACGACCGCGGTTTTCACCTTGCTGCTCACGGGTTGCATTCTTCTTTACAACCTCATTCACAAGCTGGCGGGAGTGTCGGCGGTCTTGATGGGGGCGTGCCGGTTGCTCGTCTATCTGGTGTCCGCCTCGGAGGCGCGCCAGGGGGTGACGGGCAACGTGTTGTGGTGCGGGCTGGCGTTGGCCTCCTACGTCATGGGTTTGAGCTGGCTGGCGCGGCAGGAAGGCGGGCGCGGGCCGGCCCCGTATTGGCCGGCCATGTTTCTGGCGGCCCCGCTGGTGCTGGCCGGATTGAGCGACGACGGCTCGACGCGGCAGACCGGCAACATCCTCTCGCTGGTGCTGGTCGTCTGGCTGCTCTGGGCCTTGCGGCACGCCTTTTGGCGCGCGGAGCCAAAGGTGGGCTATGCGGTGGCCCGGCTGCTGGCCGGCATCACCCTGGTGGACCTGCTGGCGGTGGCGGACCTGACCCAGCCGTGGATTGGTCTTTTCCTGCTTTGGTTCGTCCTGGCCCTCCTCTTGCAGCGTTACATCCCGGCGACGTGAGCGGATGAAAATAATTGAGAACAGCGCTCGCATTTGCGGCAAAAGTAGTTTACAGTGAACAATACAGTTATTGAAATGAGACATGAAAACAACTTGGAGCAGAAAAAAAATTCGTGACAAATTCACCGGGATGACCAAGGCGGACGGCGCCCCGATGTCGCGGCAACAAATTCACATGCTGAGAAAAAAGGCGCGGGGCATTTGCCTGACCTGCGGCGAGCCGGCCCTCGGCGTTTATTGTCTCAAGCATACCATCAAGGCCCGCGAACGGATGCGCGTGCGCCTGAATTATCACCGGCGCCTGCGCGGCGCCCCCAGCTATGTCCTGCAGGAGCGGGAGCGGTCGCGGGGGACCCGCGGGCGGGTCCGACCGCGGCGCAGCCTCCGTTCCAAAGTCCGCGCCAAGGCCTCCTGAGCCTTGCCTCATGCCCCGGTCCAGGCTTGGGCCGGCGGCACGAAGGAAAAACAGATTTCGCGCGCCACAAACCCCGGCAGGCGGATTTGCTCCGCCGATGATTTAGACGGCACACCGCCCCGTTGGCCATCAACCGATTTTTCCGCCACTTGACACATGGCCAATCAAATTTATAGTGCCTGAAAATGCAAATGCATCACTTTGCGGGCCACGCGGGAAAAAATCTCGACCTCGCCCGCTTGAATTCCCTCAAGGAATTCCACTCCGCCGGACGCGGGTTTTGGGCCGATGTCCCCGAAACCGACTGGAACGACTGGCACTGGCAGCTCAAACATCGCATTGTCTCCTTGGAACAATTGCAGCGCCTGATGCCCGCCCTCACCCCGGAAGAATACGCCGGCACGATGCTCGCCAATACTAAATTGGCCCTGGCCATCACACCCTATTTTTTCAACCTCATTGACGCCTCGGACGAGAACTGTCCCATCCGCTGGCAGGTCATCCCGCGCCTGGCGGAAACCCGGACCGCCCCATGGGAGATGAGCGACCCCTGCGGTGAAGACACCCATTCGCCTGTGCCGGGCTTGGTCCATCGCTACCCGGACCGCGTCCTGTTCCTCGTAACCGACCGATGCGCGGCCTATTGCCGCTATTGCACCCGTTCGCGCCTGGTGAGTAACGCCACGGGTTACGATTTCCATCCCCAATTTGACCGCCAGATCGAATACATCCGCCAAAACACCGCCGTGCGCGACGTCCTCCTCAGCGGCGGCGATCCCCTCCTGCTCTCCGACGAGAAACTGGAAAACCTCCTCAGCCGCCTGCGCGCCATCCCGCATGTGGAATTCCTGCGCATCGGCACGCGCATTCCGATCTTTATGCCCCAGCGCATCACGCCCGAATTGTGCGCCATGCTCAAAGAGTTTCATCCCCTTTTCCTCAGCATCCATTCCAATCATCCGCGCGAACTGACCACCGAGGCGCGCGCCGCCTTCGACCGCCTGGCCGATGCCGGCATCCCCCTTGGCAACCAGTCCGTCCTCCTGCGCCACGTCAACGACGATCCCCTGGTCATGCGCGCCCAGGTGCAAAAACTGCTCCTCTGCCGGGTCAAGCCTTATTACCTTTACCAGTGCGATTTGATCAGCGGCTCGGCCCATTTGCGGGCCAGCGTGCGGACCGGTTTGCAAGTAATGGAAAGTTTGCGCGGCCACACCACCGGCTACGCCGTCCCCCAATATGTGATTGACGCCCCCGGCGGCGGCGGCAAGGTCCCGATCAATCCCGATTACATTGTCAGCCGCAACGGCGGGCGCGTGCTCATCCGCAACTTCGAGGGCAAGCTCTTCGAATACCCGGAAGCCGCCGACGGCACGCCCTTGGCCCCCCCGCCCCGGCAAATCGAAGAGCCAGAACTGGCCTGAATTCATCATTTGACCACAAAGAACGCAAAGAACGCAGAGAGAAGGGGTCCTGCCGATCGTTTTGATCGAGGTTGCCGCTCTGTCCACACAAATTTGCGCATTTCAAACTTGTAGGAACCGAAGTTTATGAGCAGACCATGCTGGAGCCGGGCGGATTTCAGGTAGCCCAGAATCTGCGCCTCGTGTTTCGGCGCCAGAGTTTTTGCTGTCTTCAATTCAATAATCAAACCACCTTCCACGACCAAATCCGCAAGGTAATCCCCAATCAGCGTGCCATCCTCGTCATAAACCTTGATGGGATGCTGCTGCTTCACTTCGAGACCGGCTTTGCACAAACGATGCGCCAGCGCATTCTCATAGACTTTTTCCAAGTGACCGTGCCCATGATACAGATGGCTATCATAAGCCGTCTGCCGCACCTGATCGCTCAAAGCAATAATGTCTTTCATGGTATCTTTCTATGCGTGCTATGTGTTCTTTGCGGTTAAATCAATTCCTGCTGTCGTTACGGCGCGGCGGCGAGCTGGCGGAGGACATAGGGGAGGATGCCGCCGTGCTGGTAGTAGTCTATTTCTATCGGCGTGTCTATCCGGCAGCGGACGGGGATGTTTTCCAACTGGCCGGCGGTGCGGGTGATGCGAAGGGTCAGGTCTTGCCGGGGCTTGAGGTCGCCGCCCAGGCCGAGGACGTCGTAGGTTTCGCTGCCATCCAATTTCAGGGTTTGAGCGGAGACGCCTTCCCGGAATTGCAGGGGCAGCACGCCCATGCCGACGAGGTTGGAACGATGGATGCGCTCGAAACTTTGGGCCACGACGACTTTGACGCCCAGCAATCGCGCGCCTTTGGCGGCCCAGTCGCGCGAACTGCCCGTGCCATATTCCAAGCCGGCCAGGACGATGAGCGGGGTGCCTTTTTCGGCGTATTTGGCGGCGGCGGCGAAGATGCTCATCTGTTCGCCGCCGGGCTGGAATCGGGTCACGCCGCCTTCCACTCCGGGGGTCATCAGGTTCTTGATGCGGACGTTGGCGAAGGTGCCGCGCGTCATGACGCGGTCATTGCCGCGCCGGGAGCCGTAGCTGTTGAAGTCCACGAAGTTCACCCCGCGCTCGATGAGATATTGGCCCGCCGGCGAAGTTTTCTTGATGCTGCCGGCGGGCGAGATGTGGTCGGTGGTCACGCTGTCGCCAAAAATGCCCAGGGGCCGGGCGCCTTTGATTTCGGCGATGACCCCGGGTTGCAGGCTGAAGCGGTCGAAGAAGGGCGGTTCCTGGATGTAGGTGCTCTGCGGGTCCCACTGGAAGACCTGGCCCAGGCTGGCGGGGATTTCGTTCCACTTCGGATTTTGCGCGGCGAAATCACGGTAGAGTCTGCGGAACACTTCGGGCTGGAGGGCCGCTTGCATGGCCTGGCGGACTTCGGCGGAAGCGGGCCAGATGTCCTTCAAATAAACCGGCTGCCCTCCCCGGCCCGCGCCGAGCGGCTCGGTGGTCAAATCTATGGTGACCCGGCCGGCCAGGGCGAAGGCGACCACCAGCGGCGGGGACATGAGGAAGTTGGCCTTGATGTTTTGATGGATGCGCGCCTCGAAATTGCGGTTGCCGGAAAGGACGGCGGCGGCGATCACGTCGTTCTTGACCACGGCCTCCTCCACGGGCGCGGCCAGCGGGCCGGAGTTGCCGATGCAAGTGGTGCAGCCGTAACCGACCAGATTGAAGCCGAGACGATCGAGGAAGGGTTGCAGGCCGGCTTTTGTCAAATAATCGGTGACGACGCGCGAACCGGGAGCGAGCGAGGCCTTGACGAGGGGATGGGGCTGGAGTCCCTTTTCCACCGCTTTCCTGGCGAGCAAACCGGCGGCGAGCATGACGGACGGATTGCTCGTGTTGGTGCAACTGGTGATGGCGGCGATCAAAACATCCCCGTGGTGAATCTGGCTGCCACCGCCGGGCGCGGCGGGGCCGTCGCCCGGGACGGGAAAAGCGCGCGCCAAATCCCCGGGCGCTTTGCCGAAGCCGTTTTCGGCGGCGGGCTTGGAAAAGGCCTTGATGAATTCCTGTTTCAGCGCGGCCAATTCAATTTTGTCCTGCGGGCGCTTTGGACCGGCCACACTCGGGCGCACGCCGGCGAGGTCCAGTTCGAGATGGGTGGAATAGGCGATGTCCCCTTTTTTTGGAATGCCGAAGAGGCCCTGCGCGCGGAAGTAATTCTCGTAAAGGCGGCAATGTTCCTCGCTGCGGCCCGTCTGGCGGAGGTAGTCAACGCACGCGGCGTCAATGGGGAAAAAGCCCATGGTCGCGCCGTATTCGGGAGCCATGTTGGCAATGGTGGCGCGGTCCACCACCGGCAGGGCCGCCGCGCCGGGACCGTAAAACTCGACGAACTTGCCCACGACTTTGGCCTGGCGCAGCAGGGCGGTGACGGTGAGGGCCAGATCGGTCGCGGTGACGCCTTCCCGCAGGGCGCCGGTAATATGAACGCCCACCACGTCAGGCGTGAGAAAATAAACCGGCTGGCCCAGCATGCCGGCTTCGGCCTCGATGCCGCCTACGCCCCAGCCGACGATGCCCAAGCCGTTGATCATCGTGGTATGGGAATCGGTGCCGACCAGAGTGTCGGGATAATAGATGGGCGGCGCGTCCGGGGTGGCGGGAGGTTCCTGGCGGGGCGGATCGAGATTAGGATTAAGATTAAGATTAGGATTAAGACTAATAGCAGTATCGGCGAGGACGCCTTTGGCCAGGTATTCCAGGTTGACTTGGTGAACGATGCCGATGCCGGGCGGGACAACTTTGAAAGTGTCGAAGGCTTGCATGCCCCATTTGAGGAATTGGTAGCGTTCGCGGTTGCGGTGGAATTCCATGTCCAGGTTGCGCGACATGGCTTGGGCGTTGCCGGCGAAATCCACCTGCACGGAATGGTCCACCACGAGGTCCACCGGCACGAGCGGCTCGATGATTTTGGGATTCTTTCCCAAACGCACCATAGCCGAGCGCATGGCGGCCAGGTCCACCAAGAGCGGGACGCCGGTGAAATCCTGCAGGACAATGCGGGCGACGATGAAGGGTATTTCCTGGGTGCGCGGCGCGTTGGGCAGCCATTGGGCGAGTTCGCGCACATTGGTTTCGGTGACTTTTTTGCCGTCGCAATTGCGCAGGACCGATTCGAGAACCAGCCGGATGGAGACGGGCAATTTGGAAACCGGGCCGACGCCCGCTTCTTCGAGGGCGGGCAGGGAGTAAAAAGCGCCGGCCTGGCCGTTGCCAGTGTCGAATTGCTGGAGAGCGTCAAATAGATTGTGTTTTATGTTCATGACTGCATTTGGCCGCGCGCTGGCTGCCACAGCCCGGAGAAAGTGCGGTTTGAGGGCGGTGGTGTCAAGGGGCGGGATTGGGTGGCAGCGCCTGCATAGTGAATGCGGAACTCGAATTAACTCAAAATATCTCAAAATAACTCGAAGGAGGGGTTCGGTGAAACGGAAAATTGGAAAACAGAGAGCAGAAAGCGGAAATGGTGGAGGCCGAAGGACGGCACACCCTTCTTCGTCCTGTCGCGATCTGGCCAATCCGCAGTCCGTGTGAGGAAGCCAAGGCAAGGCCGCCATGGAAGGGCAACCAGCGTTCCTCCTTTGCGCCTCCGTCCATTCGTTCCTTATCATACTCGGGCAATTGTATAGCTGATAAGTGTGTATGTCAATGGAAAAATGCGAAAAAATGCGGATTTTTGCAAGGGTCTGATGATTAGCCACTTGCGTATCGTGATGGCCCCATAGCGGATGGACCAAGGGCAGGGCGCGGCCGGCCGCAAGCAAAAGAATTGGAGCGCGTCCGCCTTCGCCAAGGCTACGGTGGATAGGGATTTCGTAGATTTCACGGATAAGAAAGAGCATTCCTCCAAAAGTCGCCAAGACGGAATCCCGATTCCGAACCGGGATGCGCCTTCGTGCCTTCGCACCACAATAGTGACGAATCATGCAATCCCAACAAGATTTCGCGCTCCGAGTTGGCTAAGCTATTGCACTACAGCAAATTCGGGAAGAAAGGCATTTGCCCGCAGATGACGCAGATTCACGCGGATATGAAAGACTGGTTTGAACAGGAGGACGCTGAGAACGCAGAGTGTTCTCTCTGCGCCCTCCGCGTTCTCCTGTTCCAAGATTCTTCATCTGCGTCAATCTGCGTCAATCTGCGGGCAATTCCGGATTCGGTTGCGGCTGGCCGCGCTGGGCCTTTGCGTTAGGAAGCCGTGCCATTCGTGGTATGCTTGCGAAGAAGCGTGCTGCCGGATTGGGTTGTGAAAACCTGAAGGCCGGCGTCGCCGACAACGGGAACGAGCCGCTTCCTCACGGGAAAAGGCCGGGGCGGAACTGGATCTCGACTGACCGCCGCGAGAACACCGCTTCAACAGTTCCCCGGCGCACCTGCTGCGACATGAGGGAAGAAACCGAAAACAAGCGATTATGCGGGTCCGACCCCTTGGCCTATCTCGTTACCTCAAAGTTCTTCTTGAACACCGGCTACTGCCATATCATGAAGAACTGGGCGCCTGTGGTATTGGTGAACGGCGCTTGAAAGTTGTATCCCCCGTTCGTATCCGAACCAAAAACCACCGACCAAGGAGATCCCAGTGCAGGCGTCGAGATCAGCGCGCCACCTGTCCCAACCCACGCTGCTGGCCCTGTTTGCCCGACGGCCCACGTGAGATTGAGTTCACCCGGGTAGGTGGTCGTGTCGAATGTAAGCGTGGGCGTGGCGAAGGCGGGGGCGTGTGTCGCTGGCCATGCGGTCCATGGGACCGGTATGGTCGAAAGGTAGCCACTCTTGCTGATGTACACATCCGTCAGATAGGCGTTTCCCGTGGAAGTGCCATCGCCAGCCACGAACTCATTCAAGTAAGGCAAAGTCGGACCCAGGAAATCCGGGCCCCCGGTGCGGTCGGTGTGATAGTTTGAAATGACTTGGATGCGATGCGGATCCCCCTCGCGTTGCACCCAGATCGAGAAGTAATCATTGACATTGGTGTAGGTGGAGTAGTCGGTGGTAATTCCGCCGTTGGTCACGTCAATCCACACATCATAGAGCTGCTGATAGTTTAAATTACAGGGAAGCAAATTCAGCGGCCCGTTGGTGTTATCGTAGGCGCCGATGGCCATATTTCCGGGCAAACTGGTTTCCTTGGCATCCACGTAAAAGCGGGCGATCGGACCGGTATCCTGGCCACAATCCGAGAAGCTCTTCATCGACCTTTCCGTGACACCGAAGGCACTTTGATGGGTGGTGTATGCAGGATCATCCTGGACGAAAAGCCTGGCGAACACGGTATTTGCCTGGCCCGGGTTGATTTGGAAGGCGCCCAAACCGTGGATGGCCGCCTGGTTACCGGAAGGTGTTAAGAGCATGTTCTTGGTCGTAGGGCTGGCGGTGGTGGGATCCGCTGGATTGACAACTGAGCACCCCGCGTTCAAATCCTGCCAATAGAGGTTGGGGAGCAGAGGCCCAACCGGGTAGGTTTGGAAGTCATCCAGAATGTGCCATCCGGTTGCGACTCCAGTCACGACTGTAACGGAGACGGTGTTGGTAAGATAGTTGGTGCCATGCGAGATGATGAGAGTATAATTCGTTGAGGCGGTGAGGTTCGAAAAAGTGATGGATCCAATGCCATTCGTGGTAAGGCTGATAATGTTGCTATTGTTAATCGTCGCGCCGGTAGCTGACGCGGAGAAAATCCAGTTCAATCTGGTGGAATCACCACTGGCCACTTCCGCGAAATCAGGTTTGAAGCTTGTAATGGAAGGCGGCGGCGCCGTGTATGTGCCCACCGGGGGCGGGTTCGTGTTCAGCCACACGATTTCCGGAGCCGTCAGAGCGCGATTCCAGACCGCCACGTCAGACATCGAGCCGATGAGCGAAGCGCGTGATCCACCGCTCTGGATCGAGGTGGTATTGCGGACGGTGCCGCCGATGCTCAGGATGTTGGCGGTGATGGGAACCCGCACGCTGCATGGGGTGTACATGGGATCGAGGTTGCCATCAATGTAGATCAAGCCTTGCAAAACCGGGAGCGCGCCGCCGACAACCTGTTGAACGTAGGTCACATGATGCCAGGTGCTGTCGAAAATCGCATTCGTGGTAACTCCGACCCCATTTCCCGCGTTATTTGCGCCGCCGTCATTGCGGAAAAATGCTCTCATCGGAGCCAACGATCCCTCGCCCAACGCCGTGCTGTCGGGATTCGCAAAACTAACCCAGGGAGTTGTGCTCGCTTCGTTGCCCATCTCGAAGAACCTCATGCCGGAGCCGCCAGGAGCCTGGGGGGCCGCGTTGACCCAAAGGGAAACGGTGAAATTGGAATACTGCTCGAGAGGCAACGCGTCACCCGGACTGAAGAACCGGGTAAGACAGGGGCCGCCGCCGTAGAACTGAAATGCATTGGTGAATTTGCCCGGGACCACATTCGTGGCGGACAGCGGAGTGACGAGGTACATGTCATAGCCGCCGACAATATCCGGCGTGACAGTTCCATTAACGACCGTATAGAGTGGCCAATAGGAGATTTCTCCGTTGGTGAGAGATTGGGCGATGTTGACTGGCGTTGGCGCGGCCGCGCTCACCAGCACTTGGGCGGGTTGGCTCATGACCGGTTTGCCGCCGTCGAAGGTGTTGCCTATGGCGACGGTGTACGACCCGGAATAGCCCGCCGTCAGCGCGACCAAGTTGAGGATGTTGCTTTGGCTGCCGAAGACGGTGACCCCGTCATCGGCCAAGGCAACGTTGTTGGAGTACCATTGATAGGTGAACGGATGTGTGCCCTCGCCATAGGCCTGCATCGCCCACGATTGCCCAGCCAGCAAGTTGGTGTTTCCGAGGGGTGCAGCGGCGAAAGAGGGCGCGGCCGGGGCAAAAGAGCCGGGAAGTTGCCCGGCCATGACGTTCTTAATTTCCGTTTGACTCAGGTTCCGCTGCCATACGGCGACATCCTGTATCGCTCCGTTAAAATAGCTGCCTGGCGCTGCTGCTTTCAACGTCGCGCCAATCGCAAACGTGTCCAACGCCAATCCGCCCGTCACGGCATTGATTGCTTCCGCCAGGTGGGTCTGGTTGAAAACATGCGGGTCCTGCACACCGTCCACGTAGAGCGCGGCCACGCCGTTGCTGTCCACCCAGGCGATATGATGCCAGTTGCCGTCGAACGGCATCAGGGTGGATTTGCCTGTATTGCCAAAGGTCTGGTTTCCAAAAAACACGGTGCCGCCCGTGTCCTCAATGAGCGCGGACAGGAGGTTGGTTCGCGCCGCCGCTGTGCCGTTCCAATCGGTCCGGAGTTGGAACACAGGATTACCGCTGGTGGAGGAGCATTCGCTCAACACTGTTGCTCCGGCCGCGTTCGTGCTGGCGGCAGGCGCATTGGTGCTGCCGTACCCTTTGACCCACATGCAAATCGTGTAATAGTCGTCATTGTAGAGTGGCAAACCATTGTCCACCCCCCCGGCGCTTACGCCAGTGTAATTGAGGCTCAAGTACGCGCTCGAGCCGTCAAACATCGCCGCCTGAGACTGGCCGGCCGTCCCCGTAACGTAAGTGACGTTCCCGTTCACCATCAGGTTGTTGGCGTTCGGCGTGATGTCGTTGGCATTTCCATTGAGCGGCCAGTAAGAAAGCAAGCCGTTGGCAAGAGTAGTTTGGGCGTTCGCGCACGGAATAGATGCGGCAAGGCAAAACGCGACCAGCAGCAGAATTGGTTTTTTCATAATGGTTTTTTTGTATTGGTCGGCGGAATTGGTGATGACACCACCGTCAGTTTCTTGTATTGACTCTAGCTCGGTTTTATAAGGGCTGGAACGCACGGGATGATGCGTTCCAAAGGCTGATGGAGAGGATTTAGGCAGAGAACAAGGCTTCTGTCTTGTCACCAGTTCTGGTGACAGCACCCTTCGGATCGGTTCGCTACGACTGGCTCCGTGGAGTTTCTTTGTCAGCGTAGCAGGGGTCACCCATTAGGGCAGTTGTCAACATCATCACGTAGCAGGGGTCAGTCCCGCATAATCGCATATTTTCGACTTGTTCCCGCATTGGGAAGAAGGCTGGCGCGGAGACAGGCGCCAGTCAAGTTTAATTGCTTTGCCGGGAATTTCATGGGCGCATCTTGACACTGCCCCCGATGGGAGTCCCGCGTTGACGCGGCTTCCTGGAACAAGGCAGCCCGGACCGCCTGAAGGCGGAACTCCGAACGGGTCAAGCCTTGCGGTTGCGCTGGGGGGCAGTGTCAAGATGCGCCCTCACCATATCCTCAGCCCATATTTTACCCCTTCGCCATCAGCTTCACAATCGCGGCGGCGGCGCGGCGGGCGGCGCCGGGACCGCCCAGGGACTGAATGATGACGCTGAGTTTTGCGCGGATGGCATCGCGCCGGGCCGGGTCGGCCAGCAATTCCAGAGCCGCTCCCGCGATGTTCCGGGCGGTCGCCTGGCCTTGAATGAACTCGGGGTAGATGGCTTGGTCGGCCAGCAGATTGGGCATGGAAAGGTATTTCACGGTGGCGATGCGCCGCGCGCCGAGATAGGTGATCCAGTCTGTCTTGTACATCGCCACGGCCGGCAGGCCGAAATAGGCGCATTCCAGGGTGATGGTCCCGGTCTTGGTGATGGCAATGGTGGCGGAAGAGAGCGCCTCGGCCAGGCCGCCGACTTGCAGTTCGATCTTGGGCTGGCCAGCCGCTAAGAGTGGGGCGCATCTTGACACTGCCCCCGATTGGAGTCCCGCGTTGACGCGGCTTCCTGGAACAAGGCAGCCCGGACCGCCTGAAGGCGGAACTCCGAACGGGTCAAGCCTTGGGGTTGCGCCGGGGGCAGTGTCAAGATGCGCCCCTAAGAGTTTGCGGGCCAAGGCCGCCAGCGTTTCATCCGGCACAACCATCTTGAATTGGGCCTGGTGGCTGGCCGCGATCATGGCCGCCGCTTCGCGCATCACCGGGACATGCCGTTTCAATTCTCCCCGGCGGCTGCCGGGCAGGAGGAGGACGGTGGCGGGTTGAGACGGTTTGGCGTGGGCGCATCTCGACACTGCCCCCATTTGGTGGACCGAACCCCTCTCCCTAACCCTCTCCCCACTCCGTGGGGCGAGGGAATCAAAAAACTGCATGGGGGCAGTGTCAAGATGCCCCCGTTTGGCGTCGGGAATTCCCGGCGCCGCTCTAACCGGGTAGCGGTCGAAGATGGGGTTGCCGACAAACTCCACCGGCAACCGCGGCACCCGGCTGGCGAACCATTTTTTTTCGAACGGAAACAAGGAAAGAATCAGATCGTAATTTGGCGCCATTGCTTCCGCCCGGCCGGGCCGCGACGCCCAGACTTGGGGCGAAATAAACTGCACAATCTTCGGCTGCCAGTTGAAAAAGAAACCGGACCGGGCGCGGACGTAATTCTTGATGGCGCGGGCCAGGCGCAGATTGAATCCGCCATAGTCAACAAGAATAATAAGCTCAGGCTGCCGTTCGACCGCCAGGCGAACCAGGCGGCGCAGCAGCCGCCGGAACAGGGGCAGCTTTTTGAGCAAGCCGCCCAGCCCGATGACCGCGTGTGAAGTCAAGTCGAATTCGAGTTCCACGCCCGCCGCCGCCATTTTGGGGCCGCCCGCCCCAAAGAAATCGGGGGCCAGCGGCGTGGTCAGCGGCTGGACGTCGCCGGTAATTTGAAACTGCGCGGCGGGCACGGCCACGGCCAGCGCGCGGACGAGGTCGGCGGCGTTGGCGTCCCCGCTGGGATCGCCCGCGACGAGCATGATGCCGGTGCGTTTCATTTTCCGTGGCGGCTCTCGGAAGAGAGCCGCAAGATGTCGCCCGCGATGAACAGGATGCCGGCGCGTCTCATGGCGAGAGTTCCGCTTTCACGCTGCGCAGAAATTCCGCGGCTTTGAATGGAATGAGGGGCGCGGCCAGCCCGCTCAGAAAATTGGCGGCGATTCCCAGGAGTTGCAGCGCCCGGCTGGGCGGCGGGAGAAAGGCCGACCACCGGCCGTTTTCCAATCTGGAATAGGCGTCCGGAATCGGGAAGCCCTCGGCGCGGGTTTGGGCATCCCAATTGTATTGGATGAAAAACGCCAGCCAGACGCCCAGCGCCACGCCCAGGCCGGCGGCGCCGGCCAACCGCGGCCAGGCCCGCGCCTGCGTCCAGATTTTGAATTGTTTCTTCCCTGTTGTGGCCAAAAGCCAGACATCGAATGCCAGCACTGGAAGAATAAGTATGAGGCCGCCCATGGGACTATGGAATGACGCGCCAACACCCCGGCGGGAGCGCGAACATGTCAGGGAGTTTCACTGAGTCGCTTGATGATAGAGCCAGCAGTCAAATCCTTATAGAGGTCAAGCAGATGTTCCTTCAGGTCGTCCAGCGTTGTCCCCTGCGTCATATAATCGGGATATTCTTCCAGATGGCCGAGCCAGACGCCGCCATTTTGCCAATAAACGTAGCGGATGTTTTGCATGGTTAATTGTTACACTACGCGGGCCTCGCAGTAAAGAGGCGCTCGCCCGATATCGCCTCATGGGGCGCATCTTGACACGACCACAATTGATGGGACGAACCCCTCTCCCTGGCCCTCTCCCCGCTTCGCGGGGCGAGGGAATCTTCCAGCGGCGGTCATAGACCGCCGCAACATCTGGCCCTCTCCCCGCTTCATGTCCTGGCGTTGCCCGCCGCAATCTGGCGGGTGATGTCCAGAGCCAGATCCAGGGCGCGCTGGGCGGTGGCGCCGCTGACTTTCGGGGTGAGATGCGATTGAATGCAACGGATGAAATCCCGCAGTTCCAGCTTGAGCGGCTCGTCCTTTTCGATAGGGACCGGTTCGCGCACGATTTTTTTGCCGGCAAATTGACTGACGATGGCCGAATCTTTGGCGCGGAAAAGTTTTTTCAAAAAGGACGACTCCTCCTCGCCTTCGCGGGCCACGCGTAAAATGTAGCCTTCCTGCGCCCGGTAATCCAGCGAGATATAGCTGCCGAGGGCGCCGGTACTGACAACGCGGATTTTGCGCATGCGCTCGGGGTAGACGCGGCTGGCGGTGAGGTTGGCGACGCAGCCGTTGGCAAAGCGCAGCCGGGCGTTGGCCATGTCCTCCGTCTTGCTCAACACCGCAAGGCCGACGGCGTCCACGCTGGCGACAGGGGAGTGGACCAAGGCCAGAACCACATCCAAATCGTGGATCATCAAGTCGAGGACGACGCCGATTTCAATGCTGCGGGCCGGGAAGGGGGAAAGGCGGTGCGATTCAATAAAGCGCGGATCGGTGGCCACTTCCTCCAGGTAATGAAGCACGGGATTGAACCGCTCGACATGGCCGACCTGGAGGATGACGTTATTTTCCGCGGCCCGCCGCACCAATTGGGCGGCTTGGGTGGCGTTGTCGGTCATCGGTTTTTCCAACAGCACATGCTTGCCGGCGGCCAGGAGCATGTCGGCCAGTTCAAAATGGGTGGGGGTGGGGGTGACGACGCTGAAAGCCCCCGCCCCGGCCAGGGCCTGATCAAGGGTGGCCAGCACCGGGACGCCATATTTTGCGGCGATGCGGGCGGCGGTGTGCGGGGAGGAATCATGCACGCCGGCAAACTCAATCAGGCCGGCCGCGGCCAGATCCGCGTAGATGCGGGCATGTTCCTTGCCGAGGGAACCGACCCCGATCACGGCCACTTTAAGCGGGGTTGACATCGGAAGAGACGGAACTGAAATCGGGGGGATGGAGATTCATGGCGGCGGGCCGGAGCGGCCTTGGTGGAGGGCGGGTCTTTTAGCGGCCATTCACCGTATCCGGATAGCACCAGAGACGGTTTTTGTTGGTGGCGTTCGCGTCCTGATACCAAATGTTGGTCTTGACATAACTGACCGAAGCGTCGAACAAGGCTTGGACGCCGCCCGCCAGATGGCGGCCGCTCACGCCTTCGGGAGGATAGTTGGCGCCATCGTTGAAAAATTGCGGCTCGTTCTCATCGGTTTCCCAAAAGGCGCAGGCCGACGAATCCAGCGCCCCCAGTTTGACCGGCGGATACCGCATGGCCATATAATCAATCACCCCGCCGTTCATGGCATAACTGGAAATCTGTTGCGGGCGCGTTTCGATCCGCTGGTCCTTGATGGAAAAGACGGGAAGCGACGGGTTGTCCATCGGGCAAAAATAGATTCTTGCGATTTTCAAGGTGTTCCAGAACAAGCCGGTTTGGACCACGAATTTGTAGGTGTTGTCCTGGGCGGTCAAATCCACGGCGTAAAGCCAGCCGGTATTGGTGCCCTGGGGGCCGGCAAAACCGCCGTTGTCCCAGTTGGGCGGCGTCAAGACATCATTGTTGTCGGAGCAGTAGAGATGCTCGGCGACCATGATTTGGCGGAGATTATCAATATCGGTGGCCTTGCCCGCATGATTCTTGGCCGTGCCCAGGACCGGCAACAAAAGCGAGGCGAGAATCGCGATTATGGCGATGACCACGAGCAGTTCGATCAGAGTGAAACCCCGGACGGGCGCGCCACGGATCAAATTCGTGCCGCCAGCGGGGGTGATGTCGCGGGAAGAGTCTTTCATATTATTCCACTGCCTTTCAAGCCGGCATATGACCTTGGCCGGTTCCATAAGCGCGAGCCAGAGGATGTCTGAAATGCGCGGCTTTGTCAACACAGTCTTGAGGGTTGGGGGATGCGATCAAGATCAACATGGCTTAATCCTCCCATTGCACGGCGGCGAGAGCGGCCCAAATGAGAGCGGATCGTTGGTTTCAGGCGGATTCATAATCTTTATAGTCGGCGGCCAGCCGCCGCCTCATTTTTTCCTTGCCGCGCAGAACATGGGTTTTGACGGTGCCCAACGGGCAGTCCAGAACCTGCGCCGCTTCTTCGTGCGACAAGCCGTCCTGGCAGCAGAGGACGACCGCCGCGCGTTCGTTTGGATTTACATGTAATCGTCTGGACAAGTCTGCCGTCTTTTAATAGATAGCCTTATGAATTCGAGCGATTTGCCAACGAAACTGATCGAAGCAATCCACAACCTTAACCCCCAAGCAATTCCCATGAAGACACTCCTGTCCGCCGCCGCGCGCGGCCTCCTTGCCTCTGCTTTCATTGCCATGGCCTTCGCCGTGCCGTCGCTGCCCGCCGCCGATGGCCCGCCGGTGGTCGCCAAGCCTGTGGTCAACGCCCCCGTGACCGTCACCGACAACGGCGACACTTGGACGATGGACAACGGCATCGTCAAGGCCACCGTCATCAAGAAGAACGGCAGTTTGCTGTCGGTCATTTATCACGGCATCGAAACGTTGCGCCCTTCGATCTCGAACGGGTCGGATGCGCTCCACTCGCCGCCGACGCCAGCCGGCAGCCCGATCCCGTCCTGGCAGCAGATGCCGACCGGCACCGTGACCCCATCGGTGACCATTGACCCGGCGAAGAACGGCGGCCAACGCGCGGAGGTCGCCGTCAAGGGCGTGAACAGCGGCCTCATGGACATTGAATTACGCTGCACGATGGAGCGCGGCGTGAGCGGATTGTACTGCTACGCCGAGTTCTCACACCCGGCTTCGTACCCCGCCGCGCACGAGGGCGAAAGCCAATTCATCCTCCAGCTCGATCCGAGCTTTGACTGGTTCTCCGTTGACGCCGACCGCAACCTGCTCATGCCCACCACGCAAGACCTGCGAGCCGGCGTGGAGATTCACGCCAAGGAGCAGCACATCCTGAGCACCGGCTACTTCAAAAACACCGTGGATCACAAATACACTTACTGCGGCATCATGTACAGGCTGCCCGCCTGGGGCTTCTCCAGCACCAAAAACCACACCGGCGTTTATTTGATTAACCCAACCACCGAATATATCGGCGGCGGCGCCGAGAAGATGGATCTGATCGGCCCCTTCGCGTGGGGTTCGAATAACACCATTCAGGATTACTGGACCTCCGGTCACTATGCCGGGGGCGCGGGCTGTAATGTTCCCGCCGGCGAAAACTGGAAGAAGGTGATCGGCCCGATTTTTGTCTATTTCAACGCCCTGGAAAACCCGAAGGACCCGACGAAGGCCGAGTTGGACACGCTGGCCGCCACGCAGGGCAATCCCACCGTGCCGGCAACGTGGCATGACAATGCCTTTGCTCTTTGGAACGATGCGCTGGCCAAGGCAAAAGAGGTCAAGGCCGCCTGGCCCTACGACTGGGTCAGCGGCGTGGACTATCCCCACAAGAACGAGCGCGGCAACGTCACCGGCCAGTTCGTGCTCAACGATCCCCAGGCCGCGACGACCAAGCTGCCCGGTCTGACCGTCGGCCTGGCCCACCCGGATTACACCACCACGGCCGGGGGATTCACCCAGCGGTCGGGCAACGGCAATGTTATTAAATGGCCGCATGACGCAAATTATTACCAGTTTTGGAACGATGGCACTGACGACGGCAAATTCACCATTAGCAACGTCCGCCCCGGCACTTACACGATGCACGCGTTCGCCGACGGCGTGCTGGGCGAATTTGCGAAGACGGAGATCACTGTGGAAGCGGGCAAGAACCTCGACCTGGGCAAAATAGAGTGGAAGCCCGTGCGCTCCGGCAGGCAGGTCTGGGAAATCGGCTACCCGAACCGCAACGGCAGTGAATTCTTCAAGGGCAACGACTACTGGCTCTGGGGCTGGTGCGTGCGCTACCCGCTTCTGTTCCCGAACGACATCACCTACACCGTTGGCAAGAGCGATTATCACAAGGACTGGTTCTTTGAGCAGGTGCCACACGGAGAATCCACCGCCTGGCTGAACCCGGAAGCGAAGGACCCCGCCAACCAGCGCTTTGGCTGGGTGAAAGCCGGGACCGCCGGCCAGGATATGTGGCGCACCATTGGCCGGGGCCGGGCGACCACCTGGACCATCAAGTTCAACCTGGACAAGGCCGTGCCAGGCCAGGCGACCCTGCGGATCGCGCTGGGCGGCGCCGACGGCGGCGGCGGTCTGGCCATCGGCGTCAACGGCAAGGCGGTGGGCGCCATCCGGCCCGTCGCCACCAATGCCCTGCGGTATAATACGGACCGGGGCGTCTGGCATGAATACTCCCAGCCGTTCGATGCGGCGCTGCTCAAGGCCGGCGAAAACGAAATGACACTAACCGTTCCCGCCGGGGAACTCACTTCGGGCGTTTGTTACGACTACCTGCGCCTGGAACTGAACGAGAATTAGCCTGGATGTTTCTTAGTCTGGCAGGGCGAAGCTGCTGCTTCGCCCTGCCAACCAGGGTGTGGCAACTTCCGGCAGAGATATGAAACATCTGGGGCTAGACCCGAAAAATCTAAACGCGAAGAGAGCTATGATTATTGGGCCGCCGGCGCGGCCGGTGTCGCAGTGCCGGCTCCGGGGCGGAAGGTGCTTTCGTCACCGAGCGGGCGCTGGCCGGTGCGTCCGGCGCTCAACGCCATCTTGAAGGTCGCCATCGGGTCGGGCTTCGACGGATCGAAGTCCTTGAAGTCGGACACGATGTATTTGGCGATGTCCAGCTTGTCGGCTTTGATGCCCATGACGATCATCTTCGACAGTTCGTAGCTGCCGTAGTTGTTGTGGTGGGTGACGCCATCATTGAAGGCTTTTTTCACATCGGCGCCCAGCGCTTGGTAGAACACTTGGCTCATTGAGTGCAGGTCAATGGACGCGGCCTTCTGCGCGGCGGCGGTTTCGAGGGCGGCGGCGGGATAGCCTTTGAGCGTGTCTTGATTGACGCCGCTGGAACGCTCCATCGAGGCCACGACGACCGGGACGGCGCCCTTGGCGCGAATCTCGCCGATGACTTTCACATAGTCCGCCTTGTAATTGTCGAGCGCGTTGGGGGCGTTGTTCTTCATGTCATTGTGGGCGAACTGCATGAAGACGTAGTCGCCGGGCTTGAGCAGACTGTAGACCTTGGCGAAGCGTCTCTCGCCGATGGAACTGGCGAGCGTCTCGCCGGACTCGGCATGATTGGCGATGGCGATGCCGGGGCCGAACCAGCGCGTCAGCATCTGGCCCCAACTGTTGAACGTCTCGCCGGACTGGTCGCACACGGTCGAGTCGCCGAGGATGTAAATCGTGGGCACGTCCGCTTTCTCGATCTCCACCTTGCTCACGGCGGAATTCGCGTCGTCGCGGTTGAACTCAATCGTCAGCTTGTCGTCCCACGCGCGGGCCTCCCCCTGCTTTTCCCGGTCCTTTAGGCGCACCTCGCCGCCGGGATATTGCGGGATGCGGACGTTGACGATGAAACTGCGCGTGACAAACTGGCCCGCGCCGGTGTGGATTTTCTCCAGCATGAGGCGGCGCAGCTCGGCCTTCACGGTATTGTCGGACGCGGCGGCCGCGCTCCCGAACGTGACCGTTACCTTGTAATTACCCTCCGGCTCGGCAACGGAGAAATAAAACGGCTTGTCAGCGCCAAGCGCGTCGGCGCCGACGGCGGCCGGCAATGCGCCCGGTTCGAAGCCATAGCCGGTTTCCTTTGAATATGAATTTGCCGGTGTGATTTGCGTCCATCCGGTTTCCGGCTTGCCGCCGAAGACAAATTTGTAACTGTTTTGCGCGTGCGCTGCCGGACTTGCGGCGGCAACAGCGATTGCCGACAGGATTTCAATTGAGAAACGAGGGATGATTCTCATTGGTTATTTCTTTTTCGGGGGTTGCGCAATGAGAGTGACGATTCCACTGGCGAGGTTCTCCGCGGTGGCGGTGACGGTAATCGTTCCGGAATCGGCGGTGGAGCGGATGTAGGCAGTGCATTGGCCGCCGGCGGCGTGAACCTGATTTCCCTGGAAAGACGCGTGGTTGTCCGCCGCGCCGTTGTCAATGGCCGCGATTGCTCCCGGTCCGGTGATGGCGAAGTGGACTTCCGGCGTCGCGCTGACGACGGGGTTTCCGGCGGTGTCGGTGATGGTGACCTGAACGGTGGCAACATCGTCGTAGTCATGAGGGAGGTTGGCGCCGGGGTCAGCGGCCAGGGCGATCTTGGCGGCGGGGCCGGCGGCGTGGAGTTCGTTGGTGGCGGCGGGTTTGCCGTCGTTGTAGCCCACCGCCTTGAGGTTTCCGGCGGCGACGGGAGCCAACAGAGCAAACAGGGCTGCAATCGGGGGCAAATAATATCGAAAGCACAGGGCGTTCCTCCACAAATGCGTGAAACTAATGATAGAAATCTTTTTGCCCCGCCGCAGCTTCCATGACGCTGCGCGGGTGAGGGAGAATTTGTTTCTGGTCTCACTCAATCTGGCCACAGGTTGTCAGAGAGGCAAAAAGGGGTCAAGGGGCAAAGGCTGTCCATTCCGGGGTGCATTTCTTTTTTGGGTTTTCTTTCTTAATCTTAATCTTGCTCCTAATCCGGATATTTCATATCTCTGCCGGAAGTTGCCACACCCTGAATGGCAGGGCGGCGCTGCCGCGCCGCCCTGAATCAGGGCGAAGCAGCAGCTTCGCCCTGCCAGACTATGAAATGTCCGGGCTAATCCGCGCGGCATCTTTGAAAACAGAACCAATGAAACCGACAGGCGCTAAAATGAAAACCAAAAATCACATCATCTCAGTTCTGAGCTGTTTGATCATCACGATCGTCGCCTCGCGCATCCCGGCCTCCGTCTTCGCCGCGCCGGTCCCCGTGCCGCGGGATGCGCCTATGGCGGTGGATCGCGTGCGCCCGGGCAATCCCGCCGTTCTTTCCATGACCGGCGCCTGGTGCTTTAGGCTGGAGCACGGCGCCAGCCCCGCCGTCAAGGGCGAACTCCCCGCCGACACCCCTGTGCCGGACTTCGCGGCGCCCGATGCCACCAATTCCACCGAGGCCGGATGGACGAACATCCCCGTCCCGGCCAACTGGGAAGTCGAGGGCTTCTCCATGCTCACATACCAGGACCGCACCGCCAACCCCTCCGATGACATCGGCCTGTACCGCCGCATGGTGGACGTTCCGGCCTCCTTCGCCGGCCAGCGTGTTCTCTGGCACTTCGACGGTGTTTTCGACGGCGCCGAGGTCTTCGTCAACGGCCAGCGGTGCGGCTACCACGAAAGCGGTTTCACCGCCTTTGACATGGATGTGACCAAGGCCCTCAAACTTGGCCAGCACAACCTGTTCGCCGTCCGCGTTTACAAGAAAACCTCCACCAGCAACCTGGAAAAAGGCAGCTTTTGGTGCCTCGGCGGCATCTTCCGCGAGACCTACCTCGTGGCTCTCCCGCAACTGCGTGTGGACGATGTCACCGTCGTCACCGACCTGGATGGCCAGTACAAGGATGCCACGCTCAAGTCCACCGTCCTCCTCGCCGGCCCGGCCGGGGCGCCTTTTGTTCTCACAGGCGAACTGTATGCCCTGGACGGCTCGAAAGTTGCGAGGCCTCCCATGAGCCAGGCCGGCGAGATTGGCGCCGAAGGCTCCGCCACGGTCAATCTGACGGCTCCCGTGACCGCTCCCAAGCTTTGGAACGCCGAGAAGCCGAATCTGTATTATGTGTTCTACCGCCTGTCGGACGGCAGCCAAACCGTCGAGCGCGTCCAGGAGCGCATCGGTTTCCGCAAAATCGAGATGAAGAATGGCGTGGTGCAGGTCAATGGCGTGCCCGTCAAATTCACGGGCGTTTGCCGTCACGATGAATTTGCAACTTGCGGCCACGCCCTGAACGAGGAGTGCTGGAAAACAGACATCAACCTGATGCAGGGGGCCAACGTCAACGCCATCCGCACCAGCCACTACCCGCCCGCGGAACGATTCATGGAATTGTGCGACGAGGCCGGCTTCTACCTCCTGGATGAAATCCCCGCCTGCTGGATAGCCAACGAAGTCAACAACCCTTCCCGCACATGGGCTTACACATCCCGTTCCATGGAAACCCTGGCCCGCGACAAAAACCGCGCCTGCGTCGTCGCCTGGAGCTGCGGCAACGAAAGCGGCTATGGTATCAATGATCAGGCCGAGTTCGACTACGTGAAAGCCCACGACCCCACCCGCCTGGCCTTCATCTCCCAGCAGAACCTGGACAAGAACCCCAAAACCGACTTCGAGGACTACCATTATCCCAGAATTGATGTTATCAAGTCCATAGCCGCCAGCCCCAACCGGGCCAGGGTCCCCGCCTTCCTGACCGAGTATTCCCCCAGCGGCGCCGGCGGCGTGGCTTATGCCTGGGATGTCATCTGGCCCTCTGACAGCATGGCTGGCGCCTTCCTCTACCTGTTTCACGACCAGGGCCAGGTTGACAAGTTCCCCGAACGCTGGCCGGTCCACAGCCCCGGCGCTCCGCCTGCCACCTTCGTGCCTGGTTCTGGACCCGCGGTTAACGGGATTCCATCCGCCAACACCACGACCGGCATGCGCCTGGTGGGCGGCCCCAACCCCATCTCGACGGATCGCCGGATCAAGCCGCAGTACGCGAACCTCAAGACGGTCTATAGCCCGGTCAACACCACAGCCGGCGAGGCTGCCCCGGCGGGCGGCCAGTGCGTCGTCCCGCTGCAGAACCGCTACTCCTTCACCGACCTTTCCGAACTGACCTGCCGCTGGCAGGCGCTGGCCGGCGACAAGGTGCTCGCCAGCGGCGAAAGCCATGTCGCCGCCAAACCGCGTTCCACGGTTGATGCTTCGTTCCCTGCCACTCCCGGCATGGACACCCTGCGCCTGGAATTCATCCACCCCGATGGCCGCAGCGTCTATGCCACCAGCCTGCGTATCAAGAACTGACAAACTGAATCGACCGGGTGATTTTCTTTCAACGGAAGTTCCAGTGGTTTTTTGCCCCTAAACCCTCATGAAACCCTGATTTGACGCGGGTTTCCTTCACTCCTGAACAGGGAAGCCCCGTTCTCTGAACGGGGTTAGAAACAGAGCTATGCTGGAACGAATCATCAAGATAATGGTGTCGGGTCAGGGCAACGGTTGCCCGCCGATTCTCGACCGGGGCAGGATTCTAGAAAGCTCGAAAGGCGGGGCGACATTCGAATTTCGGACGGCGCATGCAGCGCGTGGGAGCAACGTTGGCCTCCTCTGGAGGCCACAGCCCAAAGCCCCGCCCTTTGGGCGGGGATCATTTACTATTCTCAATTCCCTGTTCTTTGCCGCTTGCGTCCGGCGGGAGGTTTGCTTATGTTGCGCAGGTTCATCAGGGCGGCGGCATTGGCCTGCCGGCGCCGGGTTGGCTTGGTTGGGTGCGCCCACGTGGCGGAATTGGCAGACGCGCTAGATTCAGGTTCTAGTGAGTAACATCGTACAGGTTCAAGTCCTGTCGTGGGCACCAACTTATTTTCGGGCCAAAAATCAATATTGGCCCGTAAATAAAGGGTTTTGTGGGGTTTTTGACCCCCCGCTGCTCACGCTCACTGTAGCCCCTTCCGTGAAAATAGGCTTTGGCGCGAAAAAGCACAAGCTGTGGGGCCGTCTGCTGTCCGAGGGCACAAGGGGATTTTCATCTTTGGTGGAGAACGAAGTTCATGAAAACTTCTGTGGAAATTGTTTTCCGATGGGGGCGCTGATAGTGAATTCTTAATCCGTGAAATCCGTGAAATCCGCGGTTCAATTCCTTTGGTTGCGGCTGGCCGCGCTGGGCATTTTGAGCCTTTTTTGCGGCAAATCAATTGAAGTGCCTCTCCATGAACCATTTACACGCCACACTGAGCTTTTCCAATCAAGCCCGGTCAAGCGTAATCAAGCGTTGCGCCAGTGAAGTTGATCGGAACGCGGGTGCAAGTCCCGCCCGTCGAGTTAGGCTGTTCACGACCGAACACGACCTCAACAGCGCCGCCGCGAGGCGGGGTTGGAAGCTGAGGAAGATGAGCAGACGGGCCGTAATGAAAATGATCCACATCCAATGAGCCTCGAAAACCTTAAAA
>Ga0326728_10004693_pt1 | contig 39891 bp, 27 predicted proteins | sample MB3enrmetagenome_FD_207602 | JGI IMG/M metagenome (GOLD analysis project Ga0326728, IMG submission 207602) | Lab enriched peat soil microbial communities from McLean, Ithaca, NY, United States - MB31MN | ecosystem: Environmental > Terrestrial > Soil > Wetlands > Peat | place: USA: New York... | reverse complement strand
TGGCGTTGACGCTTCCCGACCGTTTCCAATCCAACGCAAAATGTAGTGTAGACTTCGCAAGTGCCTGAACTGATTCCAAAACACTTAGCTCACTCTTCGACCTTTTCGTGACGAACTCCGGCTAACATGCAGACCGGAACCCAGCAGGTGGAAGTTGGGGTCCAAACTACTACCCGGGCCGGCCAATCGCTGGGCGAAATCATTCAGGCGGCGCAGCAGGTGGGCGACATGGTCACCCAAATCGCCACCGCCACCAGCCAGCAGTCCAGCACCACCGATCAGATCAAAGCCAATGTGGCGCAAATCGTCAAGATCAGCAGCGAATCCGCGTCCGGGGCACAGCAGTCAGCGAAGGCATGCGAGGACCTGAGCAACCTGGCTTTAGATCTGCAAGCGCTGGTGGCGAGGTTCAATGTTGGGGAAAATGCGCCGCCTCCATCTTCGTTGGCCCGGCCCAACGGCGGCCACAGATCCGGGTATGGGCCGCCGGAGGACTTGCACGCGGTTCCGCAAACCGGCGGCAGGCCGAGCGGACACGGCGCCAGGGACGCGTAAGCACTGCCGGATTCAATCGCCCAATGTAAACGGGAGAGTGGGGCGCCGCCTCGGTATTCCCCTCGCTTCCTCGAAGACTTGGGACTTCAGGGGAAGATGGAGGGAGAGGTAGGCCATAGTAAGCAACTCAGCGTTGGCCGTGTCGTCACTCAACTCCCAAATCATGATCCCGCCCAGGCGCTGATGGGCAGCATAGCTGGCTTTGTAGCGGACGGAAGTGGGGTCCTCATAGGTCCAGAACGTTTCTCCATCGAACAGCCAAGGCGCGTGCGAACGCGGGTCGCGATAGTTGGGGACATAGGCCGCCAGAGTCCGGATGTAACGGTAGGGCTTGTCGCCGCGTATGCCCCGGCCCTGCTGGAACAGGCCATTGTTAACCTGGCTTACCGCAGTCCAACTGTAGCCGTAGAAAGGCAGACCCATCAGCAGCTTCTCTGCCGGCACCCCGGCGGCTTTGTAATCGGCAATGCTTTGCTCAATGCTGTTGGGATAGCCGGGATCTGTGGGACTGGAAAACAGGGGAGCGAGAAAACCAGTGGTCGGGTCCCAGGGACCGGTATAGTCGTAGTTCATGATGCCGACCTGGTCGACCAGTTTGGCAACGGCAGCGAAATCCGTTCCCGGCAGCATACGGGGTGTGTGCCCTACCGCAACGGACAACCGCAGTCCCGGGCGCGCGGCGCTCATCTGCCGGCGGAATTCTTTCAACAGAGCCTGAAAGTTTTCGGCGTCGTTTTCCCGCGGTGACTCCCAATCAATATCGAAACCGTCGAAGATGCCGGGTTCACTGATACCGGGGGCAAAATGGCCGCGGATAAAGGTGTCGACACAGGAGGCGACAAAAGCCCGGCGGTTTTCCGGCTTGGCGTCTTCCGCAAAATCGGCGGCCTTACCTTCCAGAGAGATCAGAACCTTTAAACGTGGATAGCGATCTTTAAGTTCCTTGAGCTGATGGAAATAACCGCGGAAAGGCGATGCGGCATTGTCCGCGGCGCCGCTGACGCTGTTCTCACGAGTATAGGCCGCATTAAGATCAGCTCTGGGATCGGCCACGGAGCAGCGGCCACCGCTGACGAACCCCTCCGCGTAATTAATCTGATCGAGCAGTTCAATACCGCCGTTAGTGATGAGGTTTTTTACATAGTAAGGTTCGTCCAGGTAGAAACCCCACTGCGGAAAATAGCCGACCACCAGAGGATGCGGGGCGCGCTTCCGGCCATGGTGGCGCAAAGTCAACGCGTGGGCATTAAGCGAAAGCAAGACTGCCGCTATCAGTACAGAAGAAACAAACCTGGGCAAAGAGCAAAAGGAACAAAACCGGGGAATCATATCACCTAGAGTGATGATGGCGAGCAGCAGACGATTGATGAAATTTCGATGAAACGCCGGCCGATTCGAATTCGGCCGATTCCCAAAATGTGGTGTGCCCCACTCATTACGCCGCTAAGAACAGAATCACAGTCGGGAAAATCTGCGGCTCAATGGGTGGGACGCCAAACAACGCACACAACGCACGGTGCTCCCTGACGCTCTGAAAACCGTGGGCATAGCCTTTCTCCGCTTCTTCGCCGTAGACGTAGAGGATGGCATCGGCCAGCCGAAGTTGCGGTGGCGTGGTCATGGTATGCCTCCACAGTTGGGTGGTCCTGGTACTCTCAGGCATCGCAGCATGCGCGTGAAGGTCGGTTTGAATTACGGTCTCAAGGCTACGCCGCGTCTGATATCGTGCGTACCACCCAACTACCCTGGCTATTGAGATCGGAGATTGCTTTCTGGGCCTGCCCTTCGTCGGCCATTTCCACAACGGCAAAGCCCGATTTGAGTTTGATGTTTCCAACCGGGCCGTATACTTCGAAAACGGATCGAACATAGGCTTCGGTGTTGCGGCAGTCAACATTGCCAACGTAAATGACAGCCATGATTCATCCCTCCCGGTTCAAGATCATTTCCGGCAAATAAGCCCTGGAAGCGAATTAGACTAGGCCGCGAGCCGCAAAAAAATCGGCGGCGCTGGGGACGGCATAGCAACGACGGTGCGCATGAGGTCACCAGTATGTTGCCACCAACCCTGGAAGATTTGCCCCTCATAGTGAACATGCAGGGGGCGCCAGCTATTGGGGCCGGCCGGCGCTCCCAGGGTGAGCGCCAAATCTTGCGGACATCCCGGGCGCTTTTGGCCCCGGCACCGCACCGCGTCCACGGGGCTAGCCCTTACTGATCGGGTATCGAGGCGCAGGCCGGTGTGCAGCGCTTTCAGGGCGCTCTCTTTCGCGCTCCACAGCAGGGCCGTGAGCCGGTAGCGATCCGCCAGGGACGCTCGCGTAATCAGCTCTTGCTCTTCTGTGGTGAAGTAGTCGGCGATGAAGCTGTCGCTGCGCGCTTCAATGCTTTCCAGATCGCAACCTAGCTCTACCCTCGACAACGCAACCGTGCAAGCAGCTATGCCGCCGCGGTGGCTAAGGGAAATCGTGACCGCCACCGGCTGGTTCGCGATGAACGCCTCGGGCGCTCCGGAATCCGCGGGGCGTATTTCTATCGCCGCCAGAGAGCGAGGGTGGGCGGACAAGTTCAGGCAGGCGGCCACAGCGCGCTTGGCAGTCCAGCGCCCCAGCCGCCAGTCGGCGCGTCGCTTAGCGATGTTCAACGCATTCATGCGGACGGCATCGCTCTCGCTGAGCCACTCATTTCCCGGCGGCAAATTCCCATCGGTTTCTTCTAGCCAATAAAGGTCCAGCATGGCAAGAATAAGCAGCAAGCCACAAGCGGCAAGCCGCAAGCAAAACCCGAGTGATCTTCGCTTGTAGCTTGCTGCTTGTCGCTCTCCCTCACGCTGCTACGCCCAGCGCTTTCAACGGCTCGGCATCGACGGAGTTGGGCAGCGCCACCGTGCAATATCCGCTCAGATACACGTAACGATTCCCGGCCGCATCGACCACGTCCGCGTCGAAGCTCGTTCCCTCCGGGCTCGGGGTAACTACGGCGTACAACGGCCCTTCTGCCAGCTCGGGCGCGCGCCACACACTGACCTGATGAATCTGATGCGGCAGACCCATCCGGCTTTTCACCCCCATTTCCCAAAGCCCCGCGGTCTGGAAGCACAGCTCGATCAGCCGCGGCGCCATCAGTATCGGACGCTCTGCGGGACGATGATTGTCGGGCAAGCGCTTTGCCAACTGGCCGACAATCCGCTGCCCATCGCACCACGCCCGCTCCAAGACCTGATAAGCGGGACCATGGAAGTAGTAGCGATAGATGTCCGTTGCCGGGATGCTGGACACTGCCGTCGCGCCCGGCGCCAGGATCTTCGCTGGCTCAACGCCCTCTTTCGTCAAGTGGACACGAGCCGTGAAGTGCGTGGTTACCTGCGGCGCCGGCTGATTCGGGAGTTGCCGGCTGCCAGTCAAGCGACAATCCGCGATCAGCCCTTCCGCCTGGGCACACAAAGTTGCCTGGACCGTCACCGTACGGGGCTCATTGCGGTAGAACTTGAACGGCGCCAGGAAATTGACGTTTTCAATGGCCTCGACCCGCCAGCCTGGCAACATAGAGAGCGCGGCCTCGGCAAAGGCTTCGATCCCCATGACGCCGGGCAGCACGGGCGTGCTGTCGATTTGATGATCGTGCAAGAAGGGTTGGACTTTGGGGTCCAACGTCGTCTCGATCGTGAGTCCGGAATGCAACCCCATACTGGCGATCTTTCCGACCATGGGACCCTGCTTGGCCAAGCCCTCGCCCGAAGCCAGACTTGGATCCAGGCCACCCGTTTCGTCCCATTCTTTGATCAGAATCCCAAGACGCTGGCCGACGACGATCTCCCCGCGGGTTCCGCCCGCGGTCAATTCGCGCCGGATGAGGGGAACGCCCGCCTCGGGCGGCAACATATCGATGCCCGCCAGTTCCATCATCTTCGGGATCGAGCCGCGCGTAGCCATACCGATTCCGCCCCACGCCGTCCAGTCGATGGCGATACCGCGCGTCGCCGGCCGGGTAGTGCGGAAGCTGGAGGTGAACTTGCACAACAGGTCGTTGGCGGAACTGTAGTCCGCCTGCCCACCGTTGCCGAAACGGCCCGCAATGGAACTGAAGGCTACGGTCGCCCCCAGCGGCATGTCGCCAATCGCACGTAACAGATTGAACCAGCCGTCGCTCTTGACGTCGAACACCAGATTGAATTCCCGCTGGTCCTTGTCCGGCAGGAAGTGGCTGCGCTCCATTCCGGCCGCGTGCAACAGAACGTCGATGCGTCCGTTGCGTTCCCGCACCTGGCCGATCACCTTGGCGACAGCCTCCGGGTCGGTAAGGTTGACACTGCAGTAGTGCGGCGTGCCGCCCGCCGTTCGCACCGCCTTAATGGCGCTGCAGGCAGCCTGCGCGCGTTCCAGCGCAGCCAGTTCCCTTTCCACCAAAGCCGGCGTGGCGCGCTCACCACGAGCCTGAATGCGCGCAAACAACTCGCGCTTCAAGCCATCCTTATCGTTCACGAAGCGTTTGAGGTCGGGATTCTCCGGATCGGGTTCGGGAACCAAATCGAGCAAGTAGAAAGTGCCGCCCGAAGCGGCGGCCAGATCGCTGGTGATGGCGGAGACGATGCCGCCCGCGGCGCCGGTGACCACAAACACGGTGTTCTGGTCCAGGGTGAGACCGGGCTGGCCGTCGGCTGCGGGACGTTCTTGCAGGCCGATCGTCCACCGTTCTCCTCCCTGGTAGCCGATCTCTACCGCTCCAGGATCACGCTGGGTTTCGGAGATGAGAAGTTCGGCGACTTGCGCGGCCGCACACTGCGGTTCGAAATCGACCGCCTTGACCAGAGCATCCATCCGTTCGCGCTTGTAGGCCTTGGTGAAGCCCACCACCGCTCCGCCCATGGGCGCGAAGGCTCCGGCTTGGTCATAGCCATGCTGTCCGCCCAGGCGCGTTGCCGACACCAGAAAAGTGCCGGGCGCCGCCACCTGTTCGTACAGGGCGCGCATGGTGGTATACAGAGCCTTCAGGCGCGCCCACATGGCCTGCCGCCAAGCAGCGAAATCCATCTCTGCAATTGGCGCTTCTTTGTCCAATGCCGAAAGCCAGTAAACTCCTTGCACGGGACCCGCCGCCAGCCATTGCTTCAGGCGTTTCTCCAGTGCCTCAGCATCCGAGACACCTTCGACCAGAAGCACCTCCAGCCCCATGTTCTGGAGCCGTTGCGAGAGCTCCTGCCCAACTCCACCCTGATCGGGCATGACAATCACGCGCTGGCCGCGACTCAGGGTTACCCCGGTTGGCTTACAGACGGCCAACGGCGGACGCAAGCTGGGCACCGGCACGCGCCGTGGAATTGCGTTGGCCGCATCCAGACTGGCAAGCGGCGGGCGCGGGCGAACGGCGGCCACGGGAGCCGAAGCCGCAGGCGCTGCGGCCGGCTTGGACCCTGCCGGCTGCGATTTTGCCGGCCGCCGTTCACGCGCAAACCTGATTACGTGAGCCAGCGTCGGAAAGTCGCGCAGCTTGAGATTAGCGTCGCGCGGGATGTTGTAGATTTCGCGAATGGCCGCAAACATCTCCGCCTGCTTGACCGTGTCGATGCCGAGGTCGGCTTCCAGATCCAGCTCCAGGTCGAGCATGTCCTTGGGATAGCCGGTCTTCTCGACCACCAGAGCCAGAATGCGCTCCTTGATGGCTTCATCGTCTTCTGTCTCTGCGGGCGCCGCCGCGACTTGGGTTTCCTCCTGCGCATTCCGTGCCGCCTGGACGGGCTCACTGCTCTTGAGTTCCGCAGCCGCTGCCTGGGCACTAGCTACAGCTGGTACTCCTGCCAGGTCGGGACGTTTGTCGTACACGAATTGGATCACATGCGCCAGCGTCGGGAAGTCGCGCAGCTTGAGATTGGCGTCACGCGGGATGTTGTAGATCTCGCGTATCGCCGCAAACATCTCCGCCTGCTTGACCGTATCCACGCCGAGGTCGGCTTCCAGATCCAGTTCCAGATCGAGCATGTCCTTGGGATAGCCGGTCTTCTCGACCACCAAGGTCAGGATGCGTTCCTTCACGTCCGCAGCCCCGGCCGGCGCAACCGCCGCGACCACTTTCACTTCTTCTGCCGGAACAGCGGCCGCCACTGGTTGTACCGCCGGCGCCGGTTGGACCTCCGCTTTCGCCGCAGCCGCCGGCGCCCCAGCCAGGTCGGGGCGTTTGTTGTAAACGAATTGGATCACGTGCGCCAGTGTCGGGAAGTCGCGCAGCTTGAGATTGGCGTCACGCGGGATGTTGTAGATCTCGCGTATCGCCGCAAACATCTCCGCCTGTTTGACGGTATCAACCCCCAGGTCGGCTTCCAGATCCAGTTCCAGATCGAGCATGTCCTTGGGATAGCCGGTCTTTTCGACCACTAAGGCCAGGATGCGCTCCTTCACGTCCGCAGACGCCGCCGCAGCCGGCGCCGTAACAACCGCCTTGGCTTCCGCCACCGGGGCAGCTTCCGGCGTTACCTGCACGGGCGCCGATTGGACCTCCGCTTTCGCCGCAGCCGCCGGCGCCCCAGCCAGATCGGGGCGTTTGTCGTACACGAATTGGATCACATGCGCCAGCGTCGGAAAGTCGCGCAGCTTGAGATTGGCATCCCGCGGGATGTTGTAGATCTCGCGTATTGCCGCAAACATCTCCGCTTGCTTGACGGTGTCCACCCCCAAGTCGGCCTCCAGATCCAGTTCCAGGTCGAGCATGTCCTTGGGATAGCCGGTCTTTTCGACCACCAAGGCCAGGATGCGCTCCTTCACGTCCGCAGACGCCGCCGCAGCCGGCGCAACCGCCGCGACCACTTTCACTGATTCTGCCGGAACAGAGGTCGCCACTGGTTGTACCGCAGGGGCCGGCCGGACTTCCGCTTTCGCCGCAGCTGCCGGCGCTACGCTCGCGCCGGCCAGGTCCGGCCGCTTGTTGTACACGAACTGGATGACGTGCGCCAGCGTCGGGAAGTCACGCAGCTTGAGATTGGCGTCCCGCGGGATGTTGTAGATCTCGCGAATCGCCGCAAACATCTCCGCCTGCTTGACGGTATCCACCCCCAAGTCGGCCTCCAGATCCAGCTCCAGGTCGAGCATGTCCTTGGGATAGCCGGTCTTCTCGACCACCAGGGCCAGAATGCGCTCCTTCACATCCTCAGCTCCAGGTGCTGGGGTTGGGGCAACCACGGCGGCTTTGGTCTCTGTCGGCCGAGCGGGCTCCGCCGCAATCGGCGCCGGGGCGGCAACGGGAATCTCTTCTTTCAGTACAACCGCTGGTGCGCCGGCCAGGTCCGGCCGCTTGCTGTACACGAACTGGATGACGTGCGCCAGCGTCGGGAAGTCACGCAGCTTGAGATTGGCGTCCCGCGGGATGTCATAGATCTCCCGAATCGCCGCCAACATCTCGGCCTGCTTGACGGTGTCTACGCCGAGGTCCGCCTCCAGGTCCAGATCCAGATCGAGCATTTCCTTGGGATAGCCGGTCTTGTCGACCACCAGGGCCAGGATCCGGTCCTTTATCTCTGCGCCCTGCGGCGCTACCGCAGCGGGTTTGTACTGCGGTTTTGCCTCGGCTGGGGCTTTGGCAGGCGCCTCCACTACCGGCGCGGCGCAAACGACAGGCTTAGTCTCCTGCGGCCGTTGTACTTCCACTGGAGGAGCCGGTATCAGCACCGGGGAAGGCTTCGCCGGTTGCTCTACCGGCAAGGGAGACCGGGCAACGGCAACCGCAATGGCGCCAACCGTGGCGGTCTCCTGCGCAACCCGCATCGGCACAACCCGAGGAGCTTCCACAACCCGTGCCGGCCTCGGTTGCAACTCCGGAGCAGCTTCGGCAATCCGTGCTGGGTGTTTCTGGTCGCGCACCCGCAGCGTACGCTGCACCACTTCCAACTCGGCCTCGGGACTGCCGGACATCCGGCCCAGCCAGTTCTTCCACGCCGCCTCATCGGCCACGCGATAGGAATAGCCCAGAGCGTCCGCATAAGGACGGACTCCGTCCTTAGTCTTTATCCACCGCATCAGAGTCATGCTGATCTGGGAACCGAATCCAGCCCCCAGACGTAACGCGTATTCCACCGGATACAGGCCGCCCTTGGAGAGGTTCAATTCGCCCAGTTCGGGATCAACCTCTTTAAAGTTGGCCACCGGCGGGACACATCCGGTTTCCAGTGCCTTGACCGCCACCACATCCTCGATCCCAGCGCCCATGGCGTGGCCGGTAAAGCCCTTCGTGTTGGTAATCACGATGCGATCCGCACCCTCGCCGAAAACCTGGCGCAAGGCATGGATCTCGGCCGACGCGCTGCCGCCGCGCGCCGGCGTATAGGTTTCGTGGGAGACGAAGACCGTCTGGGAAGCAATCTGACGGCGGACTATGCCGCCGCGCGATTCCGCTTGCGCCACGAGAGTTTCCATCACCTGCCCGATGTGCTCAACATCAAGCCGGGTGCCGTGAAAGGCGCTGTTGGCCGTCACCGCACCCAATACCTCACAGATAGGCTGGAGTCCACGTTCGCGGACCGCATCGGCGCTCTCCACTACCAGGGCCGCCGCGCCCATGCCCAGCAGCATGCCATTCCGCCGCCGGTCGAAGGGTAGTGCCGTCTCTTCCACTACTTCGCCGGTCGCCGCCGCTCCCGTAGCCAGGAAGGCAGCGCCCCACCACTCCATAAGGTTGTCGGAAGTAATGTCATCCGCCGAGAGGACTACAACCCGGCGGCACCGTCCCGCCCGGATCCAGTCTTCCGCCAAGGCGATGCCTTGGGTGGTACTGGCGCAAGCCGCATTGATATGCGTATTCGGGCCACGCGCGCCGATTAGTTCGGCGAATTGCGAATGTCCCATGGGTAAAACCCGGAACATAAAGCGCCGGTCGAAGGCGTATGGCTCCTTCTCGATCGTGTGCTGTAATTCGCCAATTAGCCGGTCCAACTCCTGTCCAAGACCGGCATGACCATTGACTGCCCGGGAACGCAAGTTCTCCAGCACGGCCAACTGCGCATGATTGGCCCGATCGCCGTGGTAGCGCGTCAAGTCCTCGACCAGGGAGTCGTAACCGGGAAAGGCGGAAGCAAAAATCACGCCCGTGTCGTCGCGCAGAGCCTCAGGCAAGGCCCACCGGTTCGGCAACTGGGTGCCTTTGCTGGTGGTCTTGTAGTGCAGGACAAGCGGAATACCGGCGTCCCGCAATGCATCGAGGCCGGCGCCGATGGCCAGCCGGGTAACCCGATCCAGGGCGGCGTTGCGCTCGCTGGAAATGCCGAATTCCTTTTCCAGATCGAAGGCGCCGCCGCGGGCGGCCAGTTTGATGACGTCCGCGACATTGGTAATCGATTCGAATGCGCCTCCATTGTCGCTTTTCACCAGGCGCGTGATGTTCTTGCCGAGAATGGCGCGGCGGAACCGTGTCGGGATGGCATCGATGAACTGGTCACCCCGTAGAATGCGGCTGACATTGCTGTCATCGAAGATGCGCTCCGTCCCCGGCAGACCTAAGGCAGCGCCAGTGACCACAACCGGCCGGGAGGGCGGCGGCGCACTCGCGCTCCGGGTGATTTCCCGGCCACGTTCGAGAGCCTCCGCAAATACCCGTCCCAGGGCGGCGTATTGCTCTTCGGTCAACGAAGCCGCCGCTTCCGTGGGCGCACCGCCGGAAACGCTGAGCGGCGTGGGTTCAGAGCCCACGGCATAGACGGGCATCTCCGGCATAGGCTTAGCCGGTTCCGCCGGAATCGCGCGAGAAATTTCGGCGGTTGCCGACTGTACCGCCACCTCGGCCTGGGCCTCGGCAGCCCCGCGGCCTAGTCCCGCCGAGTAGAGACCGCACAGCGCCTGATTGAAAGCGGTGAGGTCTTCGACTTTGGGATGATTGGTGAACAGCGCCAGCACATTCCCCGCGGCGCTGAACACATCCTCGACAAAGCCGTGCAGCGCCTTCTTCGGTCCCATTTCCACAAAGACGCGGGTGCCGGCTTCATAGAGCTTGTGCAGCCCCTTCACGAACTGCACGGGAGCGGCGACTTGCTTGGCCAGCATGTCCAGCATGCGCGGTTTCACATCGGGTCCCGTGGGATAAAATTCGCCATCTACGTTGGCCACGATGGGCAACGTGGGCGACTGCAGACGCAGACGTTCCAGCATCCGCCGCAAGGGCTCGCTGGCCGGAGCGACGATCGAGGTGTGAAAAGCGTGGCTGACCGGCAGGGGCACGGCGTTGTACCCGGCTTTCAGGAATACCTCGACTGCCTGCTCCACCGCCTTGGTGGCGCCTCCGATAACCGCCTGGCTCAAACTGTTCAGGTTCGCTATTACCACGTAGCCATCGATCGTTTTCAGGAGCCGCTCGATTTCGCTCAATGGCGCAAAGACCGCCGCCATCTTGCCGTTGTCGGCCATAGAGACGCGAGTCATTTCGCGTCCCCGCGCGCTGACGGCTTCCAACGCGTCCTCGAAAGGCAGAGCTCCGGAAGCGCAGAGTGCACCGTATTCGCCCACGCTATGGCCCATGGTCATGTCGGGCTGAACGCCATAAGCAGCTAACAGCCGGGTCATAGCGATATCGGTGCTGATCACCGCCGGCTGGGTAATGGCGGTCTGGCGGAGATCCTCCTCCGCCTTGGCAACGGCTTCAGCATTGGCGCTGTCTACGAAGATAATGTCGGTAAGCGGCTTGCCGATCAGCGGCACCATCACGCGATCCGCTTCCGCAAAAGTCTCGGCTATCACCGGTTCGGCAGCGCGAAGTGCCTTCAGCATATTGACGTATTGCGAGCCTTGCCCGGTATAAAGGAAGGCCACTTTGGGCACTGGTCCATGGCCGCGGAAGATGCCTTGTGCACGCAGGGCTTTCCAGATCGCCGGCTGATTGGCGGCCAGCGCCTTTAATGCCTTACCCGCTTTGTCCCCCAACTCGGCGGCGTCGGCGTAGTCGATGGCCAGGCGTTCCGGCGCGCGCAGATCCGATCGTGCCGGCGCGGCCAGAGCCGGAGCGCGGCCCGCGGCCGCCTCTTGCTGCAGCGAGCGCAAACGCTCGGTTAGCGCGGCCTCCGAGACGGCGCCAACGACCAGCGCGCCACGCAGGGGCAATTTAGGGGAAGCTTCTGCTGGGGTGGGATGAGAGACTTCTTTTTCAACGTCTTTATTACTATAAAGATTATTCATGGCTCCGCCATCTGCTGGATTCATAATTTCGCTGTTGGTTGCGGCCGGGGAGGTCGCTTCTACCGCGATCGAGCGCCGGCCTTTACCGTTACCGCCAGTAAGTTTGTGGGGAATGTACTCTTCGAGCACCGCGTGGAAGTTGGTGCCGCCAAACCCAAAGGCGCTCAAGCCAGCGCGCCGCACGCCATCCGCCGCCACAGTCCACGGTTTGAGCTGGGTGTTGACGTAAAGCGGGGAGTGGACAAAATCGATATTCGGATTGGGGCGCTCGCAATTGACGCTGGGGGGCAGCACCTTTTCCCTCAGCGCCAGAGCGGTCTTCAACAATCCGGCGGCGCTGGCCGCCCCCTTTAGATGCCCGATGTTGGACTTGACGGAACCCAGCGCCACCGAGCCGGTCGGAAGCTGCAAACCGCCGAGCACTTGCATGAGACTTTCCACTTCGACAGCATCGCCCACGCGCGTCGATGTGCCATGGCCTTCGATGAGGGTGGCGGAGGCAGGCGAGAGTCCAGCGGTCTGCCAGGCACGCTCAATGGCCAGTTTTTGACCGATGGGATTGGGCGCGGTGATACCTTTGCCTTTGCCATCGCTGGCTCCCGCGATACCGCGTAGCACGGCGTAAATCTTGTCGCCATCGCGCTCCGCGTCGGCCAGGCGCTTAAGCACGAAGACAACAGCGCCTTCGCCCATCACAAACCCATCCGCTCCATCGGCAAAGGGGCGGGTCCCGGTGGCCGAAAGGGCGCCAATCTTACAGAATTTGACGAAGGTCGAGGCCCCCATGTTGCGGTCGATGCCGCCAGTGATGGCCATATCGAACTGGTTCGCCACCAGTCCCTCCACCGCCCCGGTGATCGCGGCCATCGCCGAGGCGCAGGCGGCGTCGGCGACATAATTGGGGCCATGGAAGTTATAGAGATTGGCGATGCGGCCGGCGATGCAGTTGGCCAACTCGCCGGGCATACTGTCTTCCGTAATGGTGGGTAGGCGTCGGCAAATCCGTTCGTGCAATTGGCCGATGATGGCGCGACGCACCGGCTCGGGTAGCACTGCGAAGGAGGGCGCCTCCCCCAACTCACGGGCGAAGACCGGGAATTGCACCCGGAATGCGGTGAGATAGTGCATCTCCCCGGCCATGGCATTGCCCAGGATCACGGCCGTACGCTCCGGGTTCAACGGCCGCGTCGGATAGCCGTAATCCTCTAAGGCTTCCCGGGTGCAGGCGATACCCCATTGTTGGGCTATATCCATGGCGCTGGCCACCCGCGGCGGAATCGGCAAACGCCATTTGATCGGATCCCAGGGGTGTTCCCGTACCCAGCCACCGATCTTGGAATAAGTTTTGTCCGGCGCGCTGGGATCCGGGTCGTAGTGATGGGCCGGATCCCAGCGGTCGGTCGTAACCTCGCTGATGCTGTAACGGCCGTTCTTCACGTTTGCCCAGAAAGCGGCCACGTTCGGCGCATCGGGCAGAACAGCGCCCGCCCCCACAATTGCAATAGCTCTATAAGCGGTACTTTCCATGATGGCACTCCTCCCAGTAGCGGGACAGGTATCAGGGCCGGCGGAAACGGCCCGGTGTGCTCTTGCATGAACTCTTCATCTATTGGCCTGCCACCGAGCGAACGGCGACGGGCCAACGGCGGTCCCGACAGCAACTACGCAGACAAGGCGGCGCGCTTTGTCAGGCGGTCATACAGCACGTCGGCTATGAAATCCATGTCGGAAATAAGGCCTTTCTGGGCGCGGTGGATGGCGGGCAAGCCCAAGCTGGCCTCAAACGCCGCCATCTCCGAATCGCTCACGCCACCGGCGCCGGCGACCCAGTGCAGGCCCTCTTCGGCCACCTTGAGCGCCGCCTCCCGGGCGAAGATCCGGCTCAGCGCCGCCAGCGCCGTTGCGTCGAAGCGCCGGTGGGTCTTTTCGCTTAACCGCCCTTCGGCCATGCGTGCGGCGCGATGGGCCAGGCTGCCTGCGCACTCGGCATAGGCAATCAATTCGCCCAGCCGCAGCAAAATGTGTTGAAACCGGGTGAGCCGGACAACCCGGGATTTTTCCAGCACCTCGGCCAAGGCATGCAGCGATAGCGCGGCAATATCGGCGCCAACTTCCGGGTGGCGGCGGTGCACCGCTTCGAGCGCTTTGGCCTGTTCGTGGTAGTACTGCCCGCGGGACTTCAGGTGGATCTGCCAGCGGTCGCGGCTGATCGTCATCTCCATGATTTCGGAGGTGCCTTCATAAATGGTGGTGATGCGCACGTCGCGCTTGATCTTCTCCACCATGTATTCATGCGTGTAGCCGTAGCCGCCCAGCGCCTGGATGGCCGCCTCCGCGGCCATGTTGCCGGCTTCCGAGGCCAGGTACTTGGCAATAGCGCCTTCGGTATTCAAGCTGCCTTCGCCCGCGTCGATGCGCTCCGCAGCCTCTTCAATGCAGGCGCGGCTGGCTTCCAGCCGGGCCACATGCGGCACGATCAACTTGTGGGTGTAGCCCTGCTTCTCCGAGAGCGGCGCTCCCGCCTGGATACGCTCGGTAGAATAAGGAATGGCGCGATCCAAAGCGGCCCAACCGGCGCCCAAACCAAAGGTCGCGACCATCAGGCGCGTATAACCGAACACCGCCTGGGCTTGCAGCAATCCCTGGCCTTCAACCCAGCCGATAAGCCGGTCGGCATCGACGTAGACGTCCTCAAAGTTGACTGAGGCCGTATTGCTGATGCGGATGCCATGCTTATCTTCGGGACGGCCGTGGCTCAAGCCAGGAGCGCCTTTTTCTACGATGAACCAGCAGGGCCCGCCGGGGGCGTTGGCCAAAAACGTATAGGCGTCGGCTATGCCACCATTGCTGATCCACTGCTTGGCGCCGTTGAGCTTGTAGCCGACAATGCGCCCGTCCTTCTCGACGCGTTGGGCCGTGCTGCGCATGGCGCCCAAATCGCTGCCCGCTTCCGGCTCGGTAGCGGCGTAGGCAAAGAGTAAGCCTTCGTCCGCGATGCGCGTCATCCAGTATTTCTTCTGTTCCGGAGTGGCGCCGACATGGATCGGATCGCTCCCCAGAAAAGTGGCCAGCACCGCCGTGGAGATTCCCAGATCGATGCGCGCCATCTCTTCACAGACGCGATACACATCGTAGGTATTGCCGCCCATGCCGCCGTATTCCTCGGCGATAAACAGGAGTTGAATGCCCAGCTCCGGACCGCACATGGCCCGCACGATGTCGAGGGGACATTCATCGCGCGCATCCAATTCCAAAAGTTTCTTGTCCGGGAGGCGATCGGCAGCAAAGTCCCGAAGTGATTTCAGAGTTAATTCCAGAGTATCGTTATCTAGTCCCGTCGAATTCATCGTGTTGCCCTCTCTCAAAGTCTTATGAGTGTTATTGGATTTTTCCTTGCCCTTACCGCTGATGAACCGATTCCTGTACGATTGCGCTACGCCCCTGGCCCCACTACCGGCCGATCAGGCGCGGGGACCGAAAGTCGTCTTACTGGTGAAACCTATCGTTGCTCCGAGCAAGCCGGACAACAGCACCGTCCCGTATGCGGGTTTGCCTTTGTGTCCCAGGGAAGCTGCCAGCGCGCCGATGTAAGCCCCGACCACGGCCGGCTTCCAGGAGGCGCTGACGGAACGAAGCAAAGGTGAAGCGACGGGCTTGCCGTCCTGAGTTGTCTGCGGAGTGCGTGGACCTTCCAGGCCCCGCGGGCTGCGGGAGTCGAAATTGGATTCAGTACTGGTGTTGAATAACATTGGATATCAAACCTCCTCGGAGTGCGGGCCGGCATGTAAGCCGCGGAAACGGACGGCACAGGAACGGCGGATCTTACCGGGCGTTTTGGGCGCCATTGCCTCCCGCGTCTGCAGAACGTCGTTGAGCCTTTTGACTTCGGTCACCTTGCCCCACTGCTCGGCAGGATCAATGCGGGTGAGGATGACATAAGGTAAAAGCCTGAGACCGCGAAAGCCGTCACCCCTGAATGCAGCCTGCGTCACACCAGAGACTCTGGATCGCGCTCGGAAATTTTGGGAAATGAACCGGCAGTTTGTGATCGCCGCATTCCTGGCTGGTATGGCAAAGAGGCGAAACGCGTCCCGGAAGATTCGGTCGGGGCCTCGGCTGCTTCTATTTCCGTTTTCCGCCATACACGTTCTCCGCATCCGGATACGTACTGCACAACGGAAAAAGCCAGTCGACACGCGAAGCGCAACTGCTGCCGACGGAACACCAGAATGACGCTTGAAAAGGAACTAGATCAGGATGGTCCCGGTACCTGCGACCGGCTGCCTCATGCCGCTAACCCTGGGCTCGGCCTGGTCGGGAGCCTTCCGCAATCACGCATGCGCCCGATACCCTGGATCGCGCAAAAGAACTCGTGATCCAATTCCCTGGGGCCCTAAGGTCTTCACCGGAGCTATGCTCTTTTACTGTCTGGGGGAGCCGATGTGACCCGATAGTCGTACTGCGATTACCACTCCGAGTAGAGTCTTTGCCGGTCAGCTTTGGTTGCCAGATAAGCACTTACGTCAATTTGCGCCATTCCCAAATCGGGAATTCACTGCCGGAAAGAACAAAAAGCTGGCTTGAAGAGGTTAAGAGAGCGGCCCCCGTCGTGTTTTTGAGGGCAGCGCATGGCGTCTAACGTACCCAACGCAGCTGCGGATAATCTAGGAATCGGGACGCCCCCATGGCTACCTTGTCATCCCGACCTTGAGCGAAGCGAAGGGGAGGGATCTGCAGTTCGGTTCTCTTGGGAACAGGAAAACTGCAGATCCCGCACTTCGTTCGGACAAGGCGAGGGCAGGATCACAAGATGGGTTTGCTATATCCTCTCATGAGTGGAAAATCGCAGATTAGAAGTCCCAAGCGCAAAATTCTCGTAAAACCGCTAAGAATGCGCTTGCGGACGCTTCCAATCTCGTGCGAAGGTTACATCAAGGGAGTATCAGTTCCGAGCTGAAGGAGGATTTGTTAATGGCAACTATGACCAAGACCCAGTTGGTGCGTTCCCTGGCGGAGTCGCTCCAACTGACCAACAAGCAGGCTGCGGCATTCTTAGAGAATCTGGCGGAAGTGGCAATCAGTCAGGCGAAGAAAACCGGCGTGTTCGTGCTTCCCGGCCTGGGGCGTTTGAAGAAGGTGCAGCGCAAGGCTCGCATGGGACGCAACCCGCAGACCGGTGAACCCATTAAGATCAAGGCGAAGACGGTGGCCAAGTTCTATCTGGCAAAAGCGGTGAAGGACGCGGTCGCGCCGAAGAAATAAGTTACCAGCAAAAAACACCTACCACAGAGACACAGAGGCACAGAAGAAGACCTTTGTGAGAGAAGGCCAGCGATGCGCGCTGGCCTTTTCTCATCTCCCATGCGTTGCAAATTGTGGATTGCGAATTCTGGGTTTCATCGTGGCCGCACCGACGTCGTGGTGCACCGAGAGTTGGAAATCCCAAATCCCGAATCCAAAATCTCGAATTTCTCTGTGTCTCTGTGGTAGGTGTTTTTTGCTCATCTCTCATGCACCAGGCGCGCGCCCAACCCAATACAAAAGATTAAGTTGCGCCCCGCGAAATATTCCGGATGCTACAAAACTCCTTTTGCCTGCCTGGGTTTGAGCACGCGGAAGGAGAAGAAAGATGAACTTCAAAAAAGCACTATTCGCTCTCACCCTGGGCGGTCTGCTGGCAGGCTCCGCGATGGCACAGAACGGGGCAGGACCAGGCGTCTACGATCCCGGCCATCCGCGTGTCAACCAGCTCAACCAGCGCGAACAGAACCAGCAGAACCGCATCGCTAACGGCATCCGCAACGGTCAGTTGACACCACGCCAGACGGCCAACCTGGAGCAGAAGGAAAATCGCCTGGTCCAGAATCAGCAACGGGACATGGCCAAAGATGGCGGGCACCTGACGGCGAGAAATCAAGCACAGTTGAATCGCGAGGCCAATCACGTCAGCCGGGACATCTACCGGGACAAACACAATTAGGAACCGTTTCCAGTTTCCGGTTTCCAGCGCAACCAGCTTTTGCTTCTGGAAACTGGAAACTTGAAACTCGAAACTGTCCTACTTGCCTTTAGCGGCGAGGTGCTTGCAGAGGGCGCCCACTCCATACACCCAGGGCGCGATCCGATCGCAGAATTCGACCCGATTGACCAGGGCGCCCAACTTGGCGCTGGAGATGTATACGACGTCGCCCACTTTGTGCGTGAAGCCTCCGCCCGGTTGATCGCGATCCTCAATGGGCGCAAACATCGTGCCCAGAAAAAGCACCATTCCATCCGGGTACTGATGGTAGCGGCCCATGCTCTGGGAAACCAGATCGAGCGGATCGCGGCTGATCTGCGCCATCGAACTGGCTCCGCGCAGGATAAAACCTTCGACTCCCTTCACCAGCAGGTTGATGGTGGAGCGCCGCACATCGTCCAGGGAGAAGGTGCCGTCGAACAGGCGAAGGTAAGGTCCGATCGCGCAGGACGCGTTATTGTCTTTCGCTTTGGGCAATAGCAGCGCGCTGCGTCCTTCGAAATCCCGCAGATTTACATCGTTCCCCAAAGAGGCGCCCATGATCTCGCCGCGGCTGTTAACCGCCAGCACGATCTCGGGTTCGGGGTTATTCCAGGCCGAGTCGGGATGAATGCCGATCTCTGTGCCAGTCCCAACCGCGGACAGCACCGGCGCCTTGGTAAACACTTCGGCATCGGTGCCGATCCCAACCTCCAGATACTGCGACCAGAGTCCCTGCTTGATCAGCACTTGTTTGATCTTCAGCGCCTCCGGGGAGCCCGGTTTGACGGCGCGCAGGTTTTCGCCGATCACCCCCACTACCTGTTTCCGGACGGCCTCGGCGCGCGCGGGGTCGCCCCGGGCCTGTTCCTCAATTACTCTTTCGATCAGGCTCGAGGCAAACGTTACCCCGGCCGCCTTAATGACCTGGAGATCGCAAGGCGCCAGCAGGTACGGCTTATGCGGATCGAAAACGGCGCCGCTGTTGCCTACCAGTTCCGCCACCGACCCGGCCCGAGGTCCGCGCACTTGCTTGACCGTTGCCGCGGGATCAGACAGCTCCAGCAAGCCGCTCATGGTTGGCGCCACATCCGAGAGATCGTAAAAACCGTCTTCCCGGAGGGCAATGACTGCCGGTCCCGCAACCTTGCCGGGAATCCAGGCGCGTCCGACCAGCGTCCCGGAAAAGCCGTCTTCCGGAAGAAACTGCTCCAAAGCGAGGGGAACGCTTCCCATACGCGAAATCTCCTGTGCAATTTGTAATTTGTAATTGGCAATTTGCAAAGTTAAAAAAGCCCGGTAGCGCTGGCGTCCGCCGAATCAGAACCAAAACCCAACGCAGGGACGCAGAATCGCTGAGAAAACGGGAAAAGAATTAGGGGAATGTTCCCTGCTGGGCGTCTCTGCGGCTTGTGTTGGGTGTTAAGACCGTGGCCGGCGCCGGCCAGACACCAGCGCTACGGATTCGCGTCTAACTCTGCAACTCAACTGCAAATTCTTTTCCCCAAACACAATCTTTTCCGGCAGGAGAAGCATCTCCGCTTATGGGTAGGAGAGATGGCTACCAACGCAAAAACGCCGGCGAACTTCGAAGTGATCGAACGGCACATCACTTCCCGCAATCCCGCCACCGGTGAAGTATTGGCTGAGTTCGCCTGCGCCACCCAGGCCGAAGTCAATGCCGCGGTGCGGAGGGCGCAGGCCGCGCAACCGAGTTGGGCCAAGGTTGGCGTTCGGGAGCGTATTGCCGTGGTGCGGCGCTTTCAACATCGCTTACAGGAGCACAAGCACGAGGTCGGCCGGCTGATCACGCGCGAGGCCGGCAAACCGTACCTGGAGGCGCTGTCGACCGAAGTGCTGGTGGCGCTCGATGCGGCGCGTTTTTGCGCGGAGAACGCCTATGCATTTCTTCATCCGGAAGCAGTCGCGCACGGCAACCTGCTGATGAAGGCCAAGCGGGCGCATATCCTGCGCGAGCCGCATGGCGTAATCGGAATCATTTCCCCGTGGAACTATCCGTTTTCCATCCCGGCGACCGAAGTCCTGACGGCCCTGGTGTTGGGCAACGCCGTGGTGCTGAAGCCTTCCGAACTGACTCCGCTGGTGGGGCGTGAACTGGTTACGATGCTGCATGCGGCCGGGGTACCCGAAGATGTCCTGCAGGTGTTGATGGGCGATGGCGCAACCGGGGCCGCGTTGCTGGCCGCTCCGATCGACAAGATGGTTTTCACCGGCAGTGTAGCTACAGGCAAACGCGTCGCGCAGGCGGCGGCAGAACCGCTGCTGCCCGTGGTGCTCGAGCTAGGCGGCAAGGACGCCATGCTCGTCCTCGACGATGCGGATATCGACATAGCGGCGCAGGCAGCGGTCTGGGGAGCGTTCGTCAACGCGGGCCAGACCTGCCTCTCGGTGGAGCGCTGCTACGTGGACAGCAAACTCTATCCCGCCTTCCTGGAAGCGGTGGTGGCCAGAACTCGGGCTTTGCGCGTGGGCAACGGTCTGGATCCGGAGACTGATGTCGGCCCACTGATCCGCGAACGGCAATTGCAGGTAGTGGAGACCCAAGTGGAAGAGGCGCGCACCCGCGGCGCCACCATCCTCATTGGCGGGCACAGGCTGCCGGAGATCGGACCGACGTTCTATGCCCCCACAGTGCTTACCGGCGTGGACCATGGTATGCGGCTGATGCGGGAGGAAACGTTTGGTCCGGTTCTGCCCATCATGCCGATTGCCAATGAAGACGAGGGAGTCCGCTTGGCGAACGACTCGGAGTTCGCGCTCGCGGCCAGCGTCTGGACCCGCAACCCTAAGCGGGGCGAGCGGCTCGCCCGGCAACTGAATGCGGGCACCGTGATGGTGAACGATGTGATCAGCTGCTTTGGAATCAGCGAAGCGCCTCACGGCGGATTTGGCGCCAGCGGAATCGGCCGCACGCACGGCCGGCTGGGAATGGAAGAAATGGTCCGGATCAAATACGTGGATTCCGACCGGTTGCCGGGCCTGCCCAAACCCTGGTGGTACCGCTACGGCAGCGCGTTCATCCCTCAATTGGAAGGAATGATCGATTTCCTGTTTGGGCGGGGGATCGGCAAGCGCATGGGCGGGGGGATCAGGTCCTTACCGGCCCTGTTTCGAAATGTGCGGCAGTCAACCCGCGGCAAGCCGCCGGCAGAGAATTCCGGCTCCGACCTATCTCATAAATGAGTTCGGCGATACAAACGAACGAACACCCACCACAGAGACACCGAGCCGCAGAGGAAACCACTCCGGAATTCGAACTTCAGTTCTGACGGTTCGGCTCATCGCATGAGAGAAAAGGCGCGCGCGATTCGCACCGCGCGCGCCAATTGACAGCTCCATCTGCCGCCCAACTCAGGCCAAGTCGTAGCGATCCAGGTTCATCACCTTGCTCCACGCCGCCACGAAGTCCTTCACAAACTTCTCCTTCGAGTCGTTACAGGCATAGACTTCCGCAATTGCCCGGAGCTCGGAGTGCGAACCGAAGATCAGGTCGACCCGGGTGCCGGTCCACTTGATTTCGCCCGTGGCGCGATCGCGCCCCTCAAACACGCCATCGGCTGTAGAGGAGGCCTGCCACTGCGTATTCATGTCGAGCAGGTTGACGAAGAAATCATTCGTCAGCGTCTCGGGCCGCTTGGTGAAGACGCCGTGTTTAGCCTGCTTGAAGTTAGCATTCAGGGTGCGCATGCCACCGACGAGAACCGTCATCTCCGGAGCCGTCAGCTTCAGCAACTGCGCCCGATCCACCAGCAGTTCCTCCGCTGATCTTGATTGTCCCTTCCGGAGGTAGTTGCGGAACCCGTCTGCGGTCGGCTCCAGTACGGCAAAGGAGTGCACATCGGTCTGCTCCTGCGCAGCATCCCTGCGTCCCGGCGAGAAGGGAACCTTCACGTCGTGCCCGGCCCTCTTCGCGGCTTCTTCGACCGCTGCGTTGCCGGCGAGAACGATCAAGTCAGCCAACGATACCTTCTTCCCTTTGCTGCCCTTGGTCTGCGAGCTGTTGAACTCTTTCTGGATAGATTCCAGCTTCTGCAGCACCTTGCACAATTGGGCCGGCTGGTTCACTTCCCAATCCTTCTGCGGCGCCAGGCGAATGCGCGCTCCGTTCGCCCCACCCCGTTTATCGGAGCCGCGGAAGGTGGACGCCGACGCCCAGGCAGTCGTGACCAGTTCGGAAACCGACAGTCCGGAGGCGAGGATCTTCGCCTTCAGAGCAGCGGCATCCGTTTCGTCGATCAATTTGTGATCCACCGCCGGAACCGGGTCCTGCCACAATTGCGGCTCCTTAGGAACCAGCGGGCCAAGGTAACGCGAGATCGGCCCCATGTCGCGGTGCGTCAACTTGAACCACGCTTTGGCGAACGCCTCTGCGAACTGATCCGGATGCTCATAGAAGCGCCGTGAAATCTTTTCGTAAGCCGGGTCGAACCGCAAGGAAAGGTCCGTGGTCAGCATGGATGGCGCACGACGCTGGGATGGATCGTGGGGATCCGGTACGGCACCGGCTCCTGCGTCATTTTTGGGTTTCCACTGATAAGCACCCGCCGGACTCTTGGTCAGCTCCCATTCGTAGCCGAAAAGGTTCTCGAAGAAATTGTTGCTCCACTTCGTCGGCGTCGTCGTCCAGATGACTTCCGGGCCGCCGCCAATCGTGTCATCGCCTTTGCCCGTACCAAATGTGCTCTTCCAGCCGAGACCCTGGTCTTCGATGGGCGCGGCCTCGGGTTCGGGGCCGACATACTTGCTCGGATCGGCAGCGCCGTGGGTTTTGCCAAAGGTGTGACCACCGGCAATCAGTGCGACCGTTTCTTCGTCGTTCATCGCCATGCGGGCGAAGGTCTCGCGGATGTCCCGTGCCGCGGCGATGGGATCCGGGTTTCCATTAGGCCCTTCCGGATTCACGTAGATCAGGCCCATCTGAACCGCGGCAAGAGGATTCTCGAGATCACGGTCGCCGCTGTAGCGCTCGTCCGCCAGCCACTTGCCCTCAGGTCCCCAGTAAATATCCTCCGGCGACTCCCAAACGTCCGCGCGCCCGCCGCCGAAACCAAAAGTCTTGAACCCCATCGACTCCAAGGCGACGTTACCGGTAAGAATCATGAGGTCGGCCCAGGAGATTTTCCGGCCATACTTCTGTTTGATCGGCCAGAGCAAGCGGCGCGCCTTATCCAGGTTCACGTTGTCCGGCCAGCTATTAAGGGGCGCAAGACGTTGGGTGCCAGAGCCGGCTCCGCCGCGGCCATCAGAGATGCGGTACGTACCGGCACTGTGCCACGCCATGCGAATGAAAAGCGGCCCATAGTGGCCGAAGTCGGCCGGCCACCAGTCCTGCGACGCTGTCATCAAGGCACGGAGGTCCTGGATTACGGCATTCAGGTCGAGGCTCTTGAATTCTTTTGCATAGTTGAACTCTTTGCCCATGGGATCGGACAGGGGGGAGTTCTGGCGCAGAATCTTCAGGTTCAGTTGATTCGGCCACCAGTCCGGATTCGTCGCCGCTCGTCTGCGCGCGCCGCCCGTGACCGGGCACTTGGCTTCAGTTGACAGGTTTTCGGGGACAGACGCCCCCACTGCAGTAGCGAGTTCTTTCTCCATATATCCATCCTCCTTTGCATGAGCCCCAAAAAACTGTTACGAATACGAACCCATTCTCCCCTTCCCATTCGTGCAATTGCCGGCTGCGCTTGGCTGGCGCGTGCCATTCATCCGCTACCCACACGCCTACGACATTTAACGGGAAGCATGCCGCGGAGCGCACTTGGTGCAGAGCCCCCGGAAAATGAGTTCGCATTCGCGAAGAATCCGCTTACCGAGAGAGCCCGAGGCCGGCCGGGGCACGGCGTACCACTCCATGTCCTCGACCTTGCCGCAGCGGTCGCAGATGAAGTGGTGATGCCGCAGGCCTTTGGCATCGAAGCGCGCGGCGCGGCCCTCCACGGCCACTTCCCGCACCAGGCCCGCCTGTACCAGGTCCCGCAGGTTGTTGTAAATCGTCGCCCGGGAAGAGCGCGGATCCACGCGATTCACGGCTTCGAAGATTTCCACCGCTGTAGGATGCCCGCTGTGCTCCAGCAGGAAGGCCATCACGGCGTAGCGCTGCGGCGTGCACCGCAACCCGCTGTCCTCCAACGACCGCTTGATCACCCCGGCATCCATCTAGTTAGATTATATCTAATGTAATATGTTGTCCAGTTCTGGACGTGACCATCAGGCGGTTCCCGTTATTTACCCGCCTCCCTATTCCGGAGGTCTAATCTCTCTGGTTTGCGGCCGCGGCCTCGCGGTCGACCAACATCTTCATAAGGTCTTGGTAGGATTTGGGCATGGTTACCGTGTCGCGCATGGAAACCGGAATGGGATAACGCGCGCCGCCCTTGTGGGTAGCTTCCAGGCCTTCGATGATCTCGCGGGTATACGTCCAGGGAAAGGCAAAGGCCATTTCGTTGTCCTGAGTCATGCCGAACACGCGATCGCCGTTGCAGGGAAGAATCACCTTGGGCGCGTTGGTGGTGAGGGTCTGGATGACGATCTCGGCACAATCCAGGCGGCCGCTGCTGGTAGAGGTCACGTGACCGCCACGCTGGTAGAGCGCCGCATGGACCAACCGCATCACCTGCGCGCTATTGGCGTACACGGCAATGACCTGGGGTTCGAAGGTAGCCCGGTTCAACGGCGCGATACAGACATACTCGTATGTGCCCGGCTCGAATCTCCAAGTGCTGGCTTCCAGATCGGTAGCGGCTTGCTCGTCTTTGCAGTACATCCCGACGGAAACCAATCCTTTTCGATACTCTTCATTGGGCTTGCGGAACCCAAACGCGATGGCCGCCAACGGGCAGATGACGTCGTCTTTACCCACGGCGACGCTCCAACCGTAGCGCCGGGCAATGCCGACCGACTGGCACACGATCCATTGCTCGCCCATGGTCTTGCTGGGAACTTTTACGCCGCCGGGAATCGCTTCCCCTTGCTTGAGCATGCGGATCGCTAGGGGAAAGGTGTCCGGCCGAACGTAACGCGCCAGCGCGTCATCGAGCAGCCGCAGAGTGGAAGCGACATCTTCGTTCATACGGAACTCCCGCCGGGGCCGAACCTGCCCCGCGGTCGATGAACTTAAACAGCCTAGCAGAAAGGGCTGGTGGCTGGCGAGCGCTGGTGGCTTGCAGTCGAACTGCCGGATATGAAACGTTAGAGAGAGGTTCCAATTACCACGTCACGGGAGATAGTAACTGGATGGTGAAGACTACCGGGATCTCTTCCCCAAAACATCCCATTGCTCCCCACGTCGGCCTCCGGGAACTCGCCCGCGGATTCTTCAAGATTGGTCTGTTTGGCTTCGGCGGGGTTGGCCCGATGTCGCGCTACGTGATCGTAGAAGACCGCAAGTGGATGAGCGAAAAAGAATACGCGGCGGTGCTGGGCATCGGACAGATTCTGCCGGGAGGCAACGTTCTCAACGCGGCGGTGATCATTGGCGATCTCGCCCGGGGCCCGATGGGGGCGCTCACCGCACTGGCCGCTCTGTTAACGATGCCGCTGGCTATCGTCATCGCCCTGGCATTGGCCTATGCGCGTTTTGCCACTCTACCGCAGGTGGCAACCGCCATCGGCGGCTGTGCGTCGGCCGCCGCCGGCCTGGTGATTGGGACTTCCTGCAAAATGGCGTGGCGGGTCCGGCCCGGCGCGATTCCCGTGGGTTTCGGCCTGCTGGCGTTTCTGACCGTCGGCCCGTTGCGCCTTTCGCTGATCCCCTGCGTCCTGACACTCATTCCGCTCAGCATCGCGGGCGTGTGGTTGAGGCACCGCCATGAAAGATGAACACCTGCTCTGGCGCATTGCCACAACCTTCGCTTCCCTCTCTCTGGTCTCGGTGGGCGGACTCCCCGCCGTCCTGCCGGAGATGCACCGCCAGATCGTGAACGTCCTGGGCTGGATGGACGACACCACCTTTACCAGCTTGTTTGCCATTGCTCAGGCGGCGCCGGGTCCCAATATGCTGGTGTCGAGCCTGATCGGCTGGAAAGTGTCGGGATTCGCCGGGATGGGAATCGCGACCGCGGCGGTGATTTTACCGCCGGCGGTGCTGGCCTTGGTCGTCGGCAGGATACTCAAGGACCTCGGCGATGCCCCCTGGATCGGCCTTGCGAAAGAGGGATTGACGCCGGTCGCCATCGGCTTCTTTCTAGCGGGCGGCTTCGTGATGTCGCGCGCCGCCAACCACAACTGGACGGCGGAGGCCATCACCGCCGCGTCCGCGCTCTTTGTCTTTCTCACCGATCAGAACCCGTTTTGGGCACTGGCTGGAGCGGCTGCTTTACGACTGGCGCTCGGTGGGTAGAAGTGAGGGGCTCTCAGGACTACAGACACAGCAATTTTTATTTCGGCGGCTCCAGTCCGGTTTCTCGCAGGACCGGATACACTGCTGGGGATGACAGCAGCCGGATCAACTGTTTGGCGGCAGCCGGGTCAACCGCCCCGGCGCCAATCCCCGCCGAGATAACCGTGAAGCTCTGTATCTCCGCCGGCAACGGGCCGACAATCTCGATGCCGGAAGTAGGGAGCAGATCGCTGGTCGTCTGGATCGCAATCTGGGCTTCGCCGGCAGCGACCAGCACCCCGGACGAAGTGCCACCCCGGGCCAACTTGGTCTTAGGGGCAAGCTTTTCCGCCATCCCGAGCCGCTTGAAGAGTTCGGCGAGATAGACTCCGCTAAAGCCGCCGTCAACCGGGTTGGTGTACGAGATGGACTTGGCCGCCAGTAAAGCGGCTTTGAAAGACTCTACCGAGCTTATGTCAGGGCGTGCAGCACCACGACGAATCGCAACGCTAATGCCAACCCGGGCGATGTCCGTACGACCTTGTTCCACCACCTTGCCCAGCTTAATCAGATCCGCCAGCGCCGTCTGGGAGACGATGACCACGTCAAAAGGTTCGCCGTTCTTGACCCGGGCAGCAACTCCGCCCGTGGGCCCGAAGGTAAGAATGAGCTTATGGCCGGTCTCGCGCTCGAACTGGGGCCGCAATTGAGTGATGGCTCCCTGAAGCCCGAAGGTACAAAAGACCCGTATCTCGGCCCCGAACGCAGTGGACGAACCTGCCACGACCACGATCAACAATAACCCGATGACGATACGGCGCAGCGCAGCAATCATGACCTCGACTATTTCACGCCGCAGCCGCCGCGTCCAACAAATTCATCTTTGGCAGCCGCGGGAACGACGCTCCTGAAGTGGCGGTCGCTATTGGCGCGCGGATCGCTACGACGGGGTTGGAGTCTCCTGCGGTGTTGCCTGGGCGTTCGCCGGCTCGGGCAAGTTGGTATTCCTGTGATCGCCGCGCGACCCGATCCAGAGGAGCAGCAGGAGGGCGGGCGCGGTCACCACGGTGGTCAGCAGGAAGAACCGCGCCCAGCCGAGTTTCTCCGCCAGCACGCCTCCGGAAGATGCCACCAGGGTGCGGCCCACCGCCGCCAGCGAGGAAAGCAGCGCGTACTGGGTGGCGGTGAAGGCGGGCGAGCATAGACTGGAAAGATAGCCTACCAAGGCTGACCCGGCCATCGCGCCAGTTACGTTTTCGGCCGTAACACACAGCGCCAGGTAGCCGAGCCGGTGCCCGCCTACCGCTTGCAACACGTAGAACAGGTTGCCAACCGACTGGAGCACTCCGCACAGCAGCAGCGAGCGCCGGAAGCCATAACGCGCCGTCACCACCCCGCCGATCAGAGCTCCCGCCGTGGTGGCAAAGAACCCGACCAGCTTGGAAACGGCGGCGATCTCCTCCAGCGAAAACCCGAGCGAGATGTAAAGGGGCGTGGCCATTACTCCCGCCATCGCTTCCCCCAGCTTGTAGCCGACAATGAAGATCAGGATGGCCAGCCAAAGCGGCCGGCGCATGAAATCCGTGAACGGACCGGTCACGGCGGTGGCAAGCGCCTGGCGAAGTCCCTCCCATCCGGCTGCCCGGGCCGGCGCAGCCGCCGCGGGCACTTTCGGCTCGGGGCCAAACAGGAACACCAGCATGCCCACGCCGAGTAGCGCCGCCATGGTGGCGTAGGCCGCGAACCATCCGGCGTGCGCGGCGATCACCAGGGCGCCCGCTCCGGAAACCAGCATGGCCATCCGGTAGCCGGTTTGGATCATGCCCGCCCCGGGACCCTGGAGGTCCGTCCCCAGGATCTCCACGCGCCAGGCATCGATGACGATATCCTGGCTCGCCGATAGAAACGCAACCAGCAACGACAGCGCGCCCATCAGAGGCAAATTGTGCTGGGGATGGCACGATCCCAGGCAGAGTATGGCGGCGATCAACAGAATCTGGATCGTGATTCCCCAACCGCGCCGCCGCCCCAACGGCAGCGGTGGAGGCAGACGATCGATCAGCGGCGACCACAGGAACTTGAAGGCGTACGGCGTGCCCACCAGGGCGAACGTGCCGATCGCGGCGCGGCGCACCCCGGCGGTCGCCAGCCACGCGGAAAGGGTCGAGTAAGTGAGCAGCAACGGCAGGCCGCTCGCGAACCCAAGCGCTAGTACCTGCAGCACGCGCCGGTCGGTATAGGCCGCAACCGAGCGCCGCCAATTGGTAGCGGCGCGCCCTCCGGTAGTGTCGGACAATTCCTTCATCGCGATTTTGACGAATCGAACTGGACTATCCAGCGGAACGGCGGATGGCGCCCTCTCGCACCATTTTCAATCCGTTACGTTCTTTTACCATCCGGTCCAGCACCTATGCTACGCGGCAATTTGGCTGAGCTGATGGGCAGAGTAGCAGATTCGCTTGCCGAGTTGACAGAGAGGTTCGGTCGCTGGAGTGCCACATCAGGTTCCAAGCCGGTTCACGTCAATTGATCGGACAGCGAAATTCCCCGACGCGCCGCGCAGGTGCAGGCGGCAGCGGCTTGTGGCTTGCAGCTTGTGGTCTGTTGCTTGCGTCCAGATGCAACAACTTCCTACCCACAAAACTTGTCATTCTGAGTCCCGCGCCCGAGACAGCCTGGACAAGTGCCATTCCGCCGAGGCGCGGGGCGAAGAATCTATGTATTGCGGCCCTCGGCTGTTGTCCCTTGTGCATAACCAAGAGCTCAAAGGCGCGCGACTCATCCCCCCGTGCGCATTCCTTTTGGCTACAGAATGTAATGAATGTAGCCCCCAGCTTGCGGCTTGTGGCTTGTTGCTTGTGGCTTCTCTCTTGCAACTTGTTACTTGTAACCTGTTACTTGATAAAGCCTTGCTGAACAAGGAAGGAACCCCCATGAGGAGGCTGCGGGTTTTTGAGTCAATCTCGATCGACGGCTATTTCACCGATGCCAATGACGATATCAGTTGGGCGCATGCCGGCCGGGAGGATGCCGAGTTTGCCGCCTGGGTCAGCGCCAATGCCAGCAAGGGCGGCGAGTTGTTGTTCGGGCGTAAGACTTACCAGATGATGGAGGCGTACTGGCCCACGCCTCTGGCCGCGCAGCAAATGCCGGTGGTCGCCAAAGGAATGAACGCCGCGAAGAAATACGTCATTTCACGCACCATCCGGCCCACATGGAACAACACCCACCTGTTGGAGGGCGAGGCCATGCAAGCGGTTCGCGATCTCAAAGCGAGCCCCGGACCCGACATCACCGTATTGGGTAGCGGCAGCGTGGCCGCCCAGCTCGGCGCGGCGGCCCTGGTCGACGAGTATCAGTTCGTGATCGTCCCCATCGCGCTGGGCGGCGGGCGCACGGTGTTTACGAAGGCTTACAAGTTACGCCTTCTGGAACAGCGTTCTTTTCGTTGCGGTAACGTCGTGGTCACGTATGCCACTGAGAGGTAGGTGGCCCAGCCTTTCGCCCGCTTTTGGCAAAGCGCCTGTGTGGCTTTCCTTCGGCTTCGCTCAGGACAGGTTTTCGGCAAAGCCGAGTGAAATCCGCCTGAAGGCACCGGGCTCGAAGCGCCGGGCTTCAACCGGCGGTGTTGGAGCTTAAAGCCGCAGCGGCAGGAGACGCGCTTTGCCCTCCGCTGGAAACTGGAAACCGGAAACTGGAAATGTCGCCTCTGGGGACCTCCGCGTCCTTTGTGTCCCCTGCGGTGAAAAGGGTTCCTGCTGAATGCTGAATGCTGTGTGGTTCTAACCACTGGCCACTGACCACTGCATAGTAGTAGTCCTGCTGCGATTGCCTAACCAGTTATTTTTGCAATGCTCTACAAGCTGCCGCAGGCGCCCTCGCGCATCTCATTTCATGGAGCTTGTTGGCCCACAGCCACGACGAGGCGGCCGCATTCTATGAAGCCTATTGAGAGAGTAACTGTACTTGGCGCTGGGACTATGGGCGCTCGTATCGCGGTGCACCTGGCCAATGCCGGAGTGCCCTCGTTTCTGCTCGATATGGTCCCCCCCGACGCGGATGGAGCAGCCCGTAACGGTATCGCCCAGGCCGGGCTGGAGGGCTTGCGCAAGGCGAAACCCGAGGCATTCTTTCACCCGGCGCTGGCAAAATTGATCACCATCGGTAACTTCGAGGATCACCTGAAATTCGTGGCCGACTCCGACTGGATCATCGAGGCGGTAGTAGAAGACCTGGAGATCAAGCGTGCCCTGTTGCGGAAAGTGGAAGCGCTGCGGCGTCCTGGCACCATCATCACTACCAACACCAGCGGCTTGCCGGTTGCGCGTATTGCAAAGGGATTCGGCGAGGACTTTCGCCGCCACTGGTTTGGCACGCACTTTTTCAACCCGCCTCGCTACATGCGCTTGCTGGAGATTATTCCCACGCCGGAGACCAGCGCCGACTCCCTGAAGACCATCGCTCATTTCGCCGATGTCCGGCTGGGCAAGGGGGTGGTGTTCGCCAAAGATACGCCCAACTTCGTGGCCAACCGTATCGGAACCTTCTCCGTGCTCAACGTGATGCGGCTGATGCAGCAGATGGACCTGAGCATCGAAGAAGTGGACGCGCTCACCGGCACCGCCATAGGCTGGCCCAAGTCGGCCACCTTCCGCACCATCGACATGGTCGGCCTCGACGTCCTCGGCCATGTGGTCCGCAACATGGCGGGCAAAGTCAATGACGAAACCGCCAACCTGCCGCTGCCCGACTTCTACCGCCAGATGCTGGAGCGCAAACTGCTGGGCGACAAGACCAGCGCCGGGTTCTACAAAAAAATCAAACGGGCCGAAGGCGAAGAGCGGCTCGCGATCGACTGGAAGACGCTGGAGTATCGCCCCCGCCAAAAAGCGAAATTCCCCGCCCTGGACATGGCCAAGCAGGTGGAGAACCCGCGGGAACGGATGCGGATGCTTCCCGGAATGGACGGCGGCAAGCCGGATCGCGCCGGGCAATTCCTCTGGTCGGCGCTCACTGATCTTTGGATCTACGCCGCCAACCGCGTGGGCGACATTACCGATTCCGTGGTCGAAATCGATCGCGCCATGCGCCTGGGATTCAACTGGGAAATGGGCCCCTTTGAACTGTGGGATGCGGCCGGCTTTGAAGCGACCGTGAAGCGCATGAAGGCGGAAGGCCGCCCGATTCCGGCAAGCGCGGAAAAACTGCTCGCTTCGGGACAAGGCGTATGGTATCAGGACGCGCCGCGAACGTCCTCCGGAGTGGCGTACTTCGACCTCAACGCCGCCGCCTACCGGGACGTAATCGTGCCTGCCGGAGTGGCCACCGTCCTGTCGGCGAAGAAGACGCAGGGGGTGGTCAAGAAGAACGCCGGCGCCTCGCTTATCGATCTGGGCGATGGCGTAGGCTGCGTGGAATTCCATTCCAAGATGAACGTAATCGGCGCCGATATTGTCAACCTGCTGACGCAGACCTTGAAAGCAGGCGGCAGCGGGGACGCGTTTGACGCCTTTGTCGTGACCAATGACGCACCGCATTTCTGCGCCGGCGCCAACCTGATGCTGCTGCTGATGGCGATTCAGGAAGAAGAATGGGACGAAATCGACCTGATGATCCGCAGCTTCCAGCAGATGACGCAGGCGCTGAAGTTTTCCCCCAAGCCGGTAGTGGTGGCTCCCTTCGGCATGACCCTGGGCGGAGGCTGCGAGATCGCCCTGCACGGCGCCGCCCGCCAGCCCCATGCCGAGCTCTACATGGGACTGGTGGAGGGGGGTGTGGGGCTGTTGCCCGCCGGCGGCGGCTTGAAAGAGATGCTGCTGCGCGCCGTCGCCCGCGCCGAAGCGGCCAATCCCGGCGCCCGCAGCGAAGCGGTGGAGTTTACCGATGCCATCAAGTCGGCTTTTGAAACCATCGGCATGGCCAAAGTCTCAACTTCCGCCGAGGAAGCACGCGGTTACGGGTTCCTCGAGGAGGGCGATCGGGTCACCATGAACCGTGAGCGCGTTCTCTCCGATGCTAAAGCCCGGGCTCTGGAGTTAGCGCGTGCGGGCTATCGGCCGCCGGCGGTGCGCAACGATATTCCCGCTCCCGGAGATGGCATTCTGGCCATGCTGAAGCTGGGCGTGCATCTTATGCGCCAGGGCGAGTACATCAGCGACCACGATCAGAAGGTAGGCATCAAAATCGCTGAAGTGTTGTGCGGAGGCAATGTTACCCCCGGCACCCCGGTCAGCGAGCAGTATCTCCTCGATCTGGAGCGCGAAGGCTTTAAGTCTCTGTGCGGCGAACGCAAGACCCAGGAACGGATTCAGTACACGCTGAAAACCGGTAGACCTTTAAGAAATTAGGACGCGAAGGATTAGCTTATGCGCGAAGTCGTGATCGTCTCTTCGGTGCGCACTCCGGTCGGCCGGGCCTACAAGGGCAGCCTGCGCGCCACCCGCCCGGATGAACTGGCGGCGGTGGCCATCAAGGGCGCGCTGGACCGTGTGCCCCAACTCGATACCCGGGAGATCGAAGACGTAATCCTGGGCTGCGCCATGCCGGAAGCCGAGCAGGGGATGAATGTGGCCCGCATCGCCTCCCTGCGGGCAGGGTTGCCGGTGGAAGCGTCGGCCATGACCATTAACCGTTTCTGCTCGTCGGGACTGCAGGCGATTGCCATCGCCGCGGAGCGCATCATGGCAGGAGCGGCCGAGGTCATAGTTGCGGGCGGCACCGAATCCATGACCATGATTCCCATGGGCGGACATAAGATCTCGCCTAACCCCTGGCTGGTCGGCAACTATCCTGACGCCTACCTGTCTATGGGTCTCACGGCCGAGCGCCTGGCTAAGCGATATGGCATCACCCGCGAGCAGGCTGACATGTTCTCCTATCAGTCGCACCAGAAGGCGCTGGCGGCGATCGCGGCCGGTAAGTTCGCGGACGAGGTGATTCCGGTACCGGTCAGTTTCACCGCCCCCAATGGCTCGAAGCCGAAGCGCATCGAGATCGCCTTTAAGGTGGATGAAGGGCCGCGGGCGGATAGCACCCTCCAGGCTCTGGCCGCGCTTACGCCCGCCTTCCATGCCAAAGGAGTCACCACCGCGGGCAATTCTTCCCAGATGTCGGACGGAGCGGCGGCGGCTGTGGTCATGTCGGCGGCCAAGGCGCAGGAACTCGGCATCAAACCTCTGGCGAGGTATCTGGCGTTTGCCACGGCCGGCTACAAACCGGAGGAGATGGGCGTAGGTCCGGTCTTCGCTATTCCTAAAGCACTGAAGATTGCCGGTCTGACCCTCGCCGATATCGACGTGATCGAGTTGAATGAGGCCTTTGCGGCACAGTCTTTGGCGGTAATCCAAGAGGCGGGCCTGGATCCGGCGCGCGTCAACCCGAACGGAGGAGCGATCGCCCTGGGACATCCTTTGGGATGCACCGGCGCCAAGCTTACGGCCAGTATCATTCGCGAACTGAAGCGCCGTAACGTTCGTTACGGCATGGTCACCATGTGTGTAGGCGGCGGTATGGGCGCAGCCGGCATTTTCCAAAATGTGCAGTAAAACCCCGGCCGGGCCGGGCCATTTCTTCGAGGTTCTGAGGTTCTATGGTAACGACCGTCGCAGCACCCCCCAAAAAAAGAACGGCAGGTGGTAGCTTTCTTCTGGAAGAGCTCGCTCTGGAAGAAGTATTCACGCCGGAAGATTTCACCGAGGAACACCACCAGATCGCCCGCATGACGGACGAATTTGCCACCAACGAGATTCTGCCGGTGAGCGAGCGCATTGAGCAGAAGGACTGGGCCCTGACTCGCGAACTGATCCGCAAGGCCACTGATCTGGGCCTGACCGCGGCCGACATCCCCGAGCAGTACGGCGGCATGGAGATGGATAAGGTGTCGTCGGCGATCATTGCCGATCACATCGCCAAGCAGGGCTCGCTGAGCGTCACCTGGGGCGCGCACACCGGGATCGGAACGTTGCCCATCGTGTACTTCGGCACGGAATCGCAGAAGCAGCGCTACCTGCCCAAATTGGCCAGCGCCGAGTGGATCGGCGCCTATGCCTTGTCGGAGAGTTCGTCGGGTTCCGACGCCATGAACGCCCGCACCAAAGCCGTGCTGGCGCCCGACGGCAAACACTACCTGCTGAACGGCGAAAAAATGTGGATCACCAGCGCGGGTTTCGCCGATGTCTTCATCGTGTTCGCCAAAGTGGATGGCGAGAAATTTACCGCCTTTATTGTGGAAAGAGGTTTCCCGGGTTTTTCGGTGGGCGCCGAAGAGCATAAGCTGGGGATTCGCGGTTCCTCCACCTGTCCCCTGATCCTGAACGACTGCCAGGTGCCGGTGGAAAACGTGCTGGGCGAGATCGGCCGGGGACACGTAATTGCCTTCAATATCCTGAACGTGGGCCGCTTCAAGCTGGGCGCCATGTGCGTGGGCGGCGCGCGGACCTCGATGCAGCACAGCATCGCCTATGCCAAGCAGCGCAAGGCGTTCCACAAGCCGATCGCCGAATTCGGCATGATCCGGGAAAAGCTGGCGCAGATGGGCTCCTCCCTGTTCGCCGTGGAGAGCATGGTCTACCGCACGGTCGGCATGATGGATACGGCCCTGGCGGAGATCGACAAAAATTCCGCCACCGACGTCCGCAAAGCCATTGAGGAGTACGCCGTGGAATGCTCCATCCTCAAGGTCGCCGGTTCGGAAATGCTGGACCTGGTGGTAGATGAGACGGTGCAGATCTACGGCGGGTACGGCTTCGTCGAAGAATACCCGGCGGAGCGGGCCTACCGGGATTCGCGCGTAAACCGCATCTTCGAGGGCACCAACGAAATCAACCGGCTGATCATTACCGGCTGGCTGCTGAAGCGCGCCATGACAGGACAACTGCCCCTGTTGCCGGCCATTAAGAAGGTCATGGACGAGGTGCTCAGCGGGCCCTCCGCCCTGGCAGAGGAACAGGAAGGGCCGCTGGCGGCCGAACGGGCTCTGGTGGCCAACGCCAAAAAGGTGGCGCTGGTCTGTGCCGGCGCGGCTTCGCAGAAGTACATGCAGGCCATCGCCGATCAGCAGGAGATCATGGGCGCCCTGGCCGATATGATCATCGAAATCTATGCCATGGAATCTTGCGTGATCCGCGCCGGGAAGATGGCAATGGCGCAAGGCGAAACCAGGGCAGCGCTGGCCACGGCCATGACCCAGCTCTATGTCGCGGGCGCGATGCAAAGGCTGGAAGCGGCGGCCAAGAAGGTGATCGCCGCGGTCGCCGAAGGCGACATGCTGCGCACCCAGATGATGCTGCTCCGGCGCTTGCTGAAACACGACCCGGTGAACGTCGTGGCCATTCAACAGCAGATCGCCGCGAAACTGATCGAGAACGGGAAGTACGTAACAACATAAAAGGCAGCTCTCGGCTCTCGGCCGGAAGGTTGATTCCAACACGTGGGTGCCCCACCCTCCGCCCTGGTTTTGGGCGATGGGTGGGATTCGTACTATCTCAGTCGACTCAATCCGGTCCGGAGACTCTTCAACGGATTCTTTCTTGGCTTATGCCTTCTCTGTTTGTACATAAAATGTCAATTCCGAAATTGTAGTGCCGCGAGGGCCGCTGGGCCACCTAGTTAGGTCGGCAACTTGCCGGCCGACAGCCGATCCTGCAAGGCGGGAAGAGCCGAGAGCTGCTTTTTGGACAGAAGCAGCAAATCGCCACTCTCAACGTCTGTCATTCTGAAGGCACGCGCCCGCAATAGCTTGGACAGTTGCCATTCCGCCCGGGCGCGTGCCGAAGAATCCATGCATTTAGGCCCTATCTGCCATTGCCCTATATAGGTGACGAGCGATTACAGGTGCGCCGGGGTCATTCGGACCTGTCCAAGTAAGTGACATTGGGCGTCCTCGCAGGGGGCCTTTGTCATCCTCCGCACGGGCGCCCACCTCCGCCGTCCTGAGCGAAGGCAAACAGTCTACCCTGAGCGAAGTCGAAAGAATCAGGGGGGCGGGTTCCACTGAGAACCGGGAACCGAGAACTGAGAACTGTCTATCCCGCCCGGAGCGCTGTCTTGTCCGCGTAGAGTTCGTCCAGTTGCTTGCGATATCGTTCCTCGATGAAGCGGCGCTTCAGCTTCATGGTAGGCGTAAGCGCGCCGTTGGCGATGGAGAATTCGTCAGGCACGAGGATGAACCTCTTGACCTTTTCGAACTGCGCCAGATCCCGGTTGACCTCATCTACCAGCCCTTGATAAAGCGCTACCACCTGGGGGTTCGCAAGCAGCTCCTCGCGCGAGCCAAACGGCACTCCGTTGGCCTTAGCCCAGTCCTCCAGGGCGGGGAAATGCGGCGCCAGAACCGCCGAGGGGAATCGTCGGCGATCGGCAAGGATGGCCGCCTCGGCTATCAGGACATTCACCTTCAGCTTGCCCTCAATTACCTGCGGAGCAATAAACTTGCCACCGGAGGTCTTGACCAGATCTTTCTTGCGGTCGGTAATGAAGAGAAAACCGTCCTCATCCACCCGGCCCACATCGCCGGTCCGGAACCATTCGTCCTCGAACGCATTCGCCGTCTCGGCCGGCAGGTTCCAATATCCCTTGAATACCGACGAACCCTTGACCAGAATTTCATCATCCTGTCCGATACGAACCTGGACGTTCTTGAGCACCCGTCCCACGCTCCCGGGGCGGAAGAATTGCGGATTGTTGAGGGCAACCACGGGCGAGGTTTCCGTCAGCCCGTAGCCTTCGAAAATGCGAATGCCGATGCTGGCGTACCAGTCGAGCAGTTCCCGGTTCAAGGGGGCGCCACCGGAAATGTGGATATCGACCCGCCCACCCAGGGCTTTCTTGACCTTCGAGAAGACCAGGTGGTCGGCCACCTGCCATCGCCACCCGCTGGGGGTTTTACCGGCGAGTACATCGTCTTTGTGGGTTCGGCCTACGCCCAGGGCCCAATTGAACAGGCTGCGCTTCAAACCGCCATTCACCTTTCCCAGCGTCTGGTGATAGATCTTCTCGTACACGCGGGGTACAGCGACAAAGAAATGCGGCTGCACCTCGCGGAGGGCGGACAACAACTGCTCGAAAAATGGACAATAGGCGACGGTCACGCCATGCCAGAACATGGCATAGTCCAGGTGCCGCGCCGTAACGTGGGACAGGGGCAGGAATGAGATGCTGACCTGGCCAGGCTGGAAGTCGTACAGATCCATCGAGTGCAGCAGATTGGAGGCCAGGTTCCCCTGCGTCAGCATGGCGCCCTTCGGCGTACCGGTGGTGCCGGAGGTGTAGATGATAGTCGCGATTTCGTCCGGTCCCAGGGCCTGCGCGCGCCTGTCGAATGCCTCCTCGCGGGCGCCAGGACCGCTGTCCATCATGTGCTTCATGGGAACGACATCCGCCTCCTCGGCGTCATCCATGAGCACAATTTTTTCCAGGGCGCACTGATCCTGGATGCTCCGGACCTTCTGAAGCTGCTCCCGACTGGAGACGAAGACGGCCCGCGCCCCCGAATCGCGCAACAGGTGCAACGCCTGGACCGGCGGAAGCGTGCCATAAACCGGCACGGTCGCCGCCCCTAGCAGCATCGTGGCAAAGTCGGCAACCGCCCACTCTGGACGGTTTTCACTCAAAATCGCAACCCGGTCGCCTTTGCCCACGCCCCAGCTTTCCAAGGTTCGCGCCACTCCTACCACGTTGCGGTAGAATTCCCGCGACGAGATGGGGGTCCACTTCGACTGGTTCTTGAACATCATCACGCAATCGAGGTCGCGATCAACCACGGCGTAGAACACGTCATTGAGGGTGCGAATCATCATAAAGAAACGTCAGGAAAGCCGGAGGTTGGTCCCCCGCCGTTACTTAAGATGCATTTGCAAGCTGAAACGTTCAGGCCGCCAGGAGTACGGTCATCCAGAAGTACGGTCATGATGAGCCAAACAGGCGGAGTGGGAGTGCGCCAAAGTGCGCACCAGGCATAGTGCATTCCCAAATCGGGACGCCTAAGGGGCTGGTCGGGGTAGGCCCCAGAGACATCCTGGGTGGGCTAGAATATTGCCGATGGTAACGGGCTCTCCAGTATTGGATCCAACTTTCATTGGGGCGCTTTTGCGCTCCTCCACTCCCGCTCAACTGCGTTCCGCCCTGGCTTTCCTGCCCGAAACTACCGCCGAACGGAGCCGCATGGTAGAAGCGGCGTTGCGGAGCAGCAGCGGCGACTTGCTGCGGGCGGAGATTGGAAAATGGATCGTCGAGCGCTTGGTGCCAGTGGAAGCCTTGGTTCCCGAAGCCTATTTGAAATGGCGTGCCCCGGTGCGAGACGCCATGCTGTTTGTCATGTCCCACTTCTCGCATGCCCGCCTGGCGCCCAAGATTGTCGAACAGATCGAGCTTCCGCCGGACACTCCGCCGGAAATTCGCTTGCTGCGGCTGATCGCCAAAGTCCCGGGTCTCCAGAAGCTCGGGCAGGTAGTCTCGCGCAACCGGCATCTCCGTCCCGCTTTGCGGGAAGCGCTCTCCGAGCTGGAGAACGGCATTCAGGACGTAAATGCCGAGGACATGCGCGCCCTCATTCAAGAGGAACTAGGCGCCCGGTTGGAGACCTGTGGGGTCGAAATCGAACCCGCGTTACTGTCGGAGGCCAGCGTCAGCGCCGTGCTGCGCTTCACCTGGTGGAACCCCGATCTGCTCGAGCGGGAAAAGGGGGTCTTCAAGGTCCTTAAACCGCATATCCCCGCCTGCTTTGCCGAGGATATGGAACTGCTCCAGCAGCTGGCAGAGTATTTCGGAGCCCGCCATGGAGAATACGGTTTTGCCGCTCATGTCCTGCCCGAAACCTTCACCAAGGTGCGGCGGTTGCTCGAGCACGAAGTGGATTTCCCGCGCGAGCAGAAGACGTTGCAGCAGGCCTGCTCCCTCTATCGTTCCATCGCCGGGGTGCGCGTGCCACGGCTGATTCGTCCTCTGTGTAGTCCGCGTGTTACCGCCATCACGGAGGAACAGGGCGTGAAGGTAACCACCGCAGCCCACCACATGCCTGTCTGGCGCCGGGGGCGGGTGGCGGGACAATTGATTGAGGCGCTGATTGCCGCCCCCATGTTGGCCGCCGATGCGGAGGCGATGTTTCATGCCGATCCCCATCCCGGCAATCTGCTCTACAACAGCAACACCGGGGAGCTGGTCATTCTCGACTGGGCTTTAACCGAGCGCCTCAGCCGTAGCCAGCGCCGGCATCTCACGCTCCTGTTCTTCATGGTGGGACTGCGCGACCGGGTAGGCGCCGCCGCCCAGGTCTGTGCGCTCAGCCAGCGCACCATAAGGCGCGATTCGCCGCAGGCGCATATGATTCGCGATTGCGTGGCGGACTTTCTCGACCGATTGCCCCTGACGCGCATTCCCGGCGCCGTGGATGCCATGCTTCTGCTGGAAGAGCTGGCCGTGAAGGGCGTCCGTTTCCCGGCGCCGTTGATCATGTTCTCCAAGGCCCTGTTCACGCTGGATGCGATCCTGAACAGCATCGGCGGATCCGATGCCTTTCGCAACTTCATCCTGGCCCGCCACCTGGCGCGGCGCTGGCTGGCTAATCGCGCGGCCTTCGGTTCGCCGCTGACCTTCCAGGACCTGCTCGGCATTCAGTGCAGCGCCGCTTTCTGCGGCGGCCGCCTCTGGGTGCACGGCGAGCAAATGCTATTAAACCGCTTGCTGCCCCGCGCTTCGCGACCGGCTACTGCGCAGGAGGGTAGAGCGTAAAGGCCTAGTGTTCTGTTTCTAACGCTTCGTTACAATGTCTGACCTTACGAGCAATCGAGCGCGCCGAGGCCGTCCAGATGAAAGGTTCAGGGCGGTGGTTGCGCTGGCGTATGTAATCTCGAATCGCCCTT
>Ga0326728_10004692_pt1 | contig 39904 bp, 33 predicted proteins | sample MB3enrmetagenome_FD_207602 | JGI IMG/M metagenome (GOLD analysis project Ga0326728, IMG submission 207602) | Lab enriched peat soil microbial communities from McLean, Ithaca, NY, United States - MB31MN | ecosystem: Environmental > Terrestrial > Soil > Wetlands > Peat | place: USA: New York... | reverse complement strand
GTACATTAAATTTGTTGATACTAGCCTTGAAACTGTTCAGTCTTCGAGACTGAAGCTTTATTCCTGCAAGTATTCCAAACACGTTTATACCCAGCATCAGCTTCTTGTTCTGATTTTATTGAAGGAGTATGTTGGTACAGACTATCGAGATTTTGTAGAACTTATTGACCTTATGAGCGATATAAAAGAAAAAATTGCTCTTGATAATATTCCACATTTCACTACCCTTCAAAAGTTTGTAACCAGGATTCCCTCCTCTCTGTTTAACCGTCTTCTTTCGAGGATTCTAAAGCTGTTTTACTCGTATGGAGAAAATGTCTCTGTTGCAGCGATTGATGCAACTGGATTTACGAGTTCATATGCAAGTTATTATTATTCCAGAAGAACAGGGAAGCTTCGAAGAAGCTTCCTTAAAATTTCAATGTCAGTAGATACAAGTAAAAAGGTAATATTGGGATGGTAAATTAGCCAAAAGACAGATCATGAAATCAAACATGCAAATGCTCTGATAAGACAATCAAATAGGATAAGAAAATCTCAATGTTATGTAATGGATAAAGGATACGATTCAGAAAAAATACATGTCATAATTAGAGAAGAAATAAAAGCAGACTCAATTATACCTTTAAGAAAGAGAAAAAGGAAGAAAATTGGGGGAAAATATAGACAACAATTGAACTTGGTATTTGACAACATTAAATATAATCAAAGGAATATAGTAGAAACCATATTCTCTGTAGTCAAAAGGAAATTAGGAGAAACACTTAGGGCAAGGAAGTTCAGGAACCAAGTAAAGGAAATTAAAATTAAACTATTAGCATACAACATAAACAGAAAAATTGTAGAAATTATCTGTATCAAATTAAGGATTTCTACAAAGCCAAAAAAACTATGTATGTTAGCTGAAATATTGGATAAAAATAGAATTCTTTGATAAATAAAAATATTACTCATTCAATTATAGTCCAATTTTACGACATTTGTCTAAATATGAATAAATATATTTGCTGATTAAATAGCTACTTTTATAATAATTAATTTTTTCTTGTTATTATATATGTGTGCTAATTTATAATTTACTTAAATTTTTCTATTTTAAAATCAGTCTGATTAAAAAAGGAGAAAATATATGATAAATAATAAAATGTTTTATTATATTGCCTTGCTTTTAACAGCTTTGATTTTTATACTAGTGGGTATCGCAGGTGCAGAACCATATGCATATATTACCAACCAGCGTGACAATACTGTCTCTGTTATCGACATAAATACCAACACAGTTGCAGCCACAGTGTATGGATTTAACTCTCCTTATGGAGTTGTAGTTACTCCTGATGGATCAAAAGTGTATGTTACTAACCAAGCTGATAACACTGTTTCTGTAATTAATACAACAACTAACACTGTTATATCCACGGTACCTGTAGGAAGCTATCCTACTGGAATCGCAGTCAGCCCAGATGGAACAAATGTATATGTGGCAAACTATTATAGCAACACTGTCTCTGTAATCAATACAGCAACAGACAGTGTTTACAACACTTTGAATGTCGGAGCCCAACCTGAAGGAGTTGTAGTCAGTCCCAATGGAGCAAATCTATATGTGGCAAACTATAATAGTAACACTGTCTATCAAATCAATACAGCCACAAACATAATTACAAACGTGGTGGGTGTAGGATGTCAGCTCTATGGAATTGCAGTCACCCCCGATGGAACAAAATTATATGTAACATGCTATGGAAATAACAATGTATATGTAATTTCCACAGTATCTTTTAACGTTCTAGCGGCGCCTTATGTCGGAGCCCAGCCTGAAGGAGTTGCAGTCAGTCCCAATGGAGCAAATGTATATGTGGCAAACTATAATAGTAACACTGTCTCTATAATTAACACAGCAACAAACAATGTAAACAATGTGGGTGTAGGAAATGGACCAGCTAGCTTCGGAAAGTTTATAGAAAAACTGACTCCTATAATTAACTGGAGTAAACCTGCTAACATAACCTATGGAACAGCATTAAGCAGTACTCAGCTAGACGCTTCTGCTTCAGATCCAATATCTGGAACCACAGTGCCTGGAACTTTTGTATATAATCCACCAGCAGGAACTTTATTAAATGCAGGTACTCAACTATTGAATACTATTTTCATGCCAACTGATACTGTGAACTATAATAGCGCTTCAGCGAGTGTTTTGATCAATGTGTTAACAAACCCCGGTAACTCCAATGGAAATGGAGTGACATTCACAAACTGGGGGAACAACAATGTATACATAATTAACCCAGCAACCAACAATCTTGAAGCAGCAGCGTCTGTAGGATATATGTCTTCCAGCCCCTGGCAGTTCTGGTCTTCTCCAGTAGTTCCTACAATTACCTGGAATAACCCTGCCAACATAAACTATGGCACGGCATTAAGTAGTATTCAACTAGATGCAACTTCTTCGGTACCTGGAACCTTTGTTTATGCTCCACCAGCAGGAACTGTATTAGGCGTGGGTACGCAGGCATTGAATGCTTTTTTCACACCTAATGATCTGGTTCATTATACTAATACATCAGCAAGTGTTTGGATCAATGTTGTAAATAATCCCACCTGAGAAAATGGAGTAACATTTAAAATCGATCTAACAACTCAAACAAAAGATTCATTAAAATTTTCAGTTGGAAAAAATTTATGAATCATCCAATTTGAAATATATAATGATAGAGTATACTATCGAATCAAGTTATGCAAAGAGGTTGTTTGAAGCGGATATCTAATGCACAAAAATGGATAAAAAGTAACAAGTTAAATAATCTCTTTTCATATTTTTAAAATAGATCTCAAAAAACATGCTTTTAGGCTATTATAAACTCGGAAAACATTGATTGTCAAGAAGAGTGAAAATTTCCGAGTGAGCTGATTTAAATTTCTTCATTTTATATATAAATTTCAATTAATATTTATGAATTTATCATCTTATGTTATTTGATAATTACTTTCAAGATTAAGCTTCCTATGCAATGAATACAAAAGTTGAAAAATGACATCAATAGTAACTCTGGGAAAAACATCAATCAAATAATATAGGTTGATCTAAACACCGTTGATAAGAGCCTATAAAAAGGCTAGGGTATAAAGTTTTGTAATTTTTATTGGTTCTGTACACTTTGTCTTCACCACAAAAAATAGAATTTATTGTTTTCACTAATGCACAGATTCTATAGCAAAAACTGTGTATTGGAAAGTTGCACGTTAGCATAGTGACTACTAATTCCTAAATATTGTGGGATATTGACTGCATTTGCTCAGCATTCCACAGCACTTACGTGTTCTTTGATTCTTCTATTTTTGATAATAACCCACGTATCATTTATAGATAAGGTTCCAGGAATGTGCAAGTAGAGGAGACTAAATCATGTGTTTACTTTGGAACAATAAACAGAAAATACAATATGTTTATGTAATAGCTATATTTTTATATATTCAAAGAAAAAAATTTAGTTGGAAGGATTTAAAAAATGCATAAGGTTTTTTTATCACATGCTTTTAATGAGAAAGAAAGCGATTATATACAGTTGCTAAAAGACGAACTAGAATCACATGGAGTACAAATATATGAAACCAACTATTTGGGAATAAAAGACGATATTATAAGGGCTTTTCATGATTCTATAAACACATGTGATCTTCTCATTGCTTTCATGATAGATAATAATTCCAATGCTGCTTTACGTTGGATATGCAATGTCTAAAGGTAAAAAAATTTTAATTGTTAGTGATAATTATAGTGAAACATCCTTTGACTTAGAAATGGCACCTACTATTCTTTTGCGTGATTATTTTGAGACGTCTTGCGACATATTGAATTTCATTGATAATTGTTGAAGACAACAAGGCACCTAAAAATATCAAGCCTAAAGAAGCAGTGCAGCCGTTAATCAATGCTCTAAAAAATGAAGCTGAGCAGTTGGTGGTGGTAAATTATTGACTTTTCATTAATTTCAATGAAGGACAGAATGATAAGTACTACAGAAGACTTAAAAAAGAAATGGGGAAATATCTATTACCTTAAGGAATGTTATTATTGCCCTGAAAATTAAATTCCCAACCCCTTTTATTATCCATGGAGATAGCATCTATCAACATGAAGTTAACAACAATAAAATATTTTTTGTGTAGTTAGTGAGATGATCAACCCGATGCTTTAAAGCTTATTTTTTTCTAACTGTTTAACTCACTATGCTAACAGATTAAGCAATTCTTGTTTTTATTGAAAAGAAAAAGATACAGAGTCAATCATATTTTGCAGAACTTCTGTATGCTGACCACATAATCTTAACAAAGATATACTGGCTTGATTTATCATAAAATTTTTATTGAATTAAAAGTTTTGAATTCCTGCCATCGAACGTGATGGAATATTTATCTATAATATTTCGACCAATTAAAAAGTCTCCTTCATCTTGATAAAAAACAATAACATTCAGATGTTTGCTTTTAAGGAATTCTAAGTTTATTCGTGTGTACCATGTAGTAACTACTCCTCCAACAGCACTAATGTTTGAACGGTATAGCATCTCTAGCCCAAGTTTCAGCCAAATATCTTTTGGTAAGACAAGTGCATCTGAACCCGTATCAAGATATGCATAAGCATTTACTCTTTTATTAGAAATAGGGTTGATTAAAGTAATTCTAACAAGTGGGTCATTATCGATATAATCAAAAGTATTTTTTTCAGACATAGTTTCTATTCCGAAGCCGGACAATAGCAGGATTTGTTCCAACTCTGCGCATGAATATATGGTGACCTGGTCGTTCTTTCCTTGCTTCTAGATCGACATCTCCAACATCCTCTCCAACAGATACTAGATCATTAGCATCAATATCTATAGCTATTATCTTTCCATTGTATAGCTTTTCCCATTCTTCTTTATGGGCTTTATAGATATGTTTTGCTTTCTCGTCGAATATATTAGGTTCCAGCATTTTTTCACCAATTTTTCATTAGAGATACTTTGCTTTAAATATATAATTTGTTACAGCAATGTATGGTGATAGAGAACGATGATACCCTATAGCTTATTTATTGATGAGATCTCAATACCCTTGAAGTAACAAATTACAGGAAACATGAAAAATATATACCTTACATTTTCCAGCGTGAACCTTGCAAGCGTCACCAAAATTTCCACAATGGATGTTTATTTCTTCCATATTTTCTGGAATGAGTTTAATGCTAATCCAGTTTTTGCAGAGTATTTAGTACAAAAACTGTGCATTCAGCAATTATATATTAAATAGGACTTATGCGATTGAACGAAGAATCCGGATATTTATATATAATAAATATAAAACACTTAAATTGTATAACAATAACTTAAAATAAAAATGTATATTGCCCTTGATTTTTGATTTCAAGTGCATAAGTTCTAAGAGATTAAAAGAAGATATTGGCCTTTATGTATATTCGTTGTAAGTTACTATTTCTTCAAGAGTTTTCCTTGGCCTGGCAGCGGGCGATTCGGCTGGGATCCCCACCGTCAGCAAAGCGACTATTTTTTTGTCCTGCGGTATCTTGAGTATTTTGTTGACTTCGTTTTCGTTGAAAGCGCCAATCTAGCAGGTGCCCAGTCCTAGCTCGAAAGCCCCTCGGACAATGTGCTCAAGGGCGATGGCAAGGTCGATCTGGTGCCACTTTTTGGCGGGATCTCCTATGCCTGCGATGATATGCGAGGCCGTACCTACGAAGGCTTGATTATTAGAAGCAGTAACAAGCTGGTTTTTTATTTGCTCGTTCTCGATAACAATGAACTTCCAGTTCTGCCCGTTTCCGGCTGATGGCGCGAGCCTTGCAGCTTCCAGTAATTTCTCGAGCTTGTCCTTCGGTATGCGCTCGCCTTTATAAGTCCTTATACTTCTCCTATCCTTGATTGTGTCAAATATACCCATGTTAATCTCACCTGCGGTCAGGGGTAATGGATTACTTCTATAAAATTGATAGTACTTAATAATCCCTACGGTAATATAATGCTATAGATATCTACATAGTTCGGTTATTCGATAAGTTTCTCGTCGAATTCCTTCTTACAGAAAAGAGAGCAGAAATAGTATATCTTTCTTTTATACTCACTCGTGAATTTTGCTTTTCTTTTATCGACCTGCATTTTGCAAATTGGATCTGTTTCTGTAGATAAAATCGAATTCTTACAATCCATGAACACTCCCCATTTCATTCCGATTTTTATAATTATAGAGGATTTTGATAAATCTTTGATTTTCAAGACTTTTGAACCCGGTGGGTTAATTTCAATTGCTTTGTCAAATGTTTTTGTTAATCATCGGATTCAACTGAGAATTTGGATGTATTTTTTGTTAATTCAAAGTTTGCAAAATCTTTCTTTTTTTCGCATTTCTAGTGTTTGTTGTTTTTTCTTCAGTTCTCTTAATGTTGGTAGAATTAGGCACATATTCGCAGGTTTTTTATTATCCATAATGTATATCGATTTTTATTATATATTCACTCTTGGTTATATATACCTATTTTTTCTGTTGATCTTATCTTTCCTTCTGAGGTAGTTATGAAAAAAGCAAAAAACGACTCTCAATACAGGTAGCAATATGAGCCGATTTAAAGGCTTAAAAAAGCTTCGAAGTGCAGTTTTATTGACTCCAATAGTCCAGCTCATGACTCCTTTACTTGCCTGTTAACTTTGTTGAAGTGTGCCGGTTTTTCTGTAAAATCAAAATACTTAAAAGTCATTGGGGAGAAAAGTTCATGCCCGAAGAACAAAATTTAAAACCGTAAACAGAAATCCAACCTTGAATTTACAGCAAATTTGCGACATTACCAAAAACGGCAGTGTACTGAAAGTTCTGTAAAAATAACTGTTCTCCATCCTTTGCTTTCATTACAAAATAGGATTTCTCGGTTTCACTTATGCATAGGTTTTAATTTAAAATCTCTGCATCCAAATAGTGTACCGAATCAACAAAAATTCACAGAAATTCGGTTCGACTCTGCATCCTGTTTCCTCACCACAAAAACAGCGTTATGGGCCAATGAGTAGGCTTTCAAAACTGGTATTTCAATGCATAGCTTTTGCTATAAAACCTATGCTTAAATACAACTGATAAATCTGTTTTTGCAGGAAAAAATGTGATAGATAATTATATTTTACAGAATTTTGATACAAAACTTACAAAATCCTAGATTCAGTAAATAGTTGTTAAATCTAAGAGCAAAAATGATTCAAAATTTTAATAATTAAGACCAATAATAGATACTTTTTTCAAATTTCAAACAAATTAATATTTTGGAAAACTGTTGGAATATGGCAATTTATCGTGATTTCTCACTTAGCCAAAGACAAATTAAATTTCTTAATAGAACAAAATCAAAATTTGTACTGATATTTGTTTATTGGCGTAATTCTATGTTGATGTAAGTATATGGAGCATAATTTATGGGGTGTCTTATACTTGTTAGGCATGGAGCACCATGTTTTAAGCCTGAAGACAGGTTTGTTGGCTGGATTGATATTTCTCTTAGTAGGGAAGGGATTGAAGAAGCTCTTGATTGCGCGGTTAAACTTGAAAATGTCGAATTGGATCTTGCTTTTGCCTCAAACCTTGTTCGGACACAGGAAACTCTTTTTATCATACTGTCTGGGCAGAAAAAAACAGGGATTCGTATCCATGAAAAGGCAGGTGATAAAAGCAAGGTAGGTGAAATTAAATGGTATTCATACTCGGAAAAACTTAATAATAATTTAATCCCAGTATTCTGTACAGCTGCTTTAAACGAACGTTATTATGGTAAGCTTCAGGGCGGGAAAAAACGAAAGATGGAAGAAAATTATGGAGCAGAAAGGATTGCTCTCTGGAGCTGGAATTTCGAAATAGGTCCGCAGGATGGGGAAAGCCTCAACGTTGTCTATGAGCGTGCTGTGTTCTATTTCGTGCAAAGAGTTATGCCTGCAGTAAAAGATGGGAAAAATGTGATAGTTTGCGCCCATCAGGGTAGTTTGAGAGCTCTAGTTAAATATATAGAAGATACTCCTGACAAGGATATAATGGACGTCAACTTCTCCACAGGTGAACTAGTAAGATATCATTTATCAGAAGGCAGGCTGGTAAAGGAAAACACTGCCCAACCGGAACCTTCAACACTGGATGCAACCTGAGTAAATTACTTTTTAAACCTTTCAAAATTTCTGAAGCCTTCTTTGATCACTTCAGACAATTCGCCGACTGTATATTTCAGTACTCAGCTCATTACAAAGCAATAAGATTCTTAACTTTATTAACTTGACATCGTTGAATTAACCCATTTTGCAGATGTTGCAATTTATTTCAGTCGAATCATTCATATTTTTAGGCAAAGTGCTTGTACCATCCTGAGAGATTTTCTCTATTCTCTACTGAAAATCACAACTTATTCAAAAGAGAAAATTCTGTCTTCCTTTTGTTTTTTGTTAACAGGCTTGGATGATTTACTTTCGTTCTCAGCATGCTTGTATTCTTGTTCAGCATTCATCATGTCTTCTTCTTGCTTATTTCTTGTCAGTTCGCGCAACGTGGGCGGTGGGATTAAAAAACTACCTTTTTTAGTCATCGTATCATCTCACTTAACTGCTTCTCTTTTGAATTCTCTTCAAAACGTACGGACAAGTACATTCTCCTTCTCCTTTTAAAAGCTTCTTTCAGTTTCAATGATGGCGATGTGAACATATGCTTATAAGGGTTGTATTTATATATATAAAAATTTTTTATTAGTTAGATGCTTAAACTTTAATATTTTGGACGGCAATAACGTAAATGCTCAATCAATTTAAAATCACCGTATCGCCTTTGCTATCGATGAGACTTTTAATATATTCTGGGATCACCAAAATTTGCCATTAATTCCAATGGCAATTGACTGCAATCAATCAAAAACCCAGAAAATAATAAAGAATCTCAAAAAGTACAATCTTTTTCTTAAACATATCTATAATTTCAGTTCTAAATTGAAAAATTTTGATCATATATTGAATTTATGTGAAATTTGCCCTATAGTTTACGCATAGTTTTTGTGATAAAATCTATGAATTTCCTAAATGCCATCAGTAAGAAGAAAATATTGTTGATCTCTGACTAATGGAGCTTCTGGAACTCTTGGAGCTTATGGGACTCCCAGAACATCTGGAGCTCATGGAACACTTGGAACTAATTAGCCCAAACAACCATCATAAATAGAATATTCTGGAAAAAATAATTATATAGTGCTCTAACCAAAATTAAGAATATAAATAAACTGAATTATAAACTCATTTTTTCAATATCATAGTCTCAATTAATAAATTTCTAATAAATTTCTCAATCTTTTTATTTTCAATAAAAAATAAGTTTTTAATATGTTTTACTATGCCATTTACGTTTATATATTTGGATATCAGTGGATATGGATGAACTAAATCAGAGTATCAAAATTTCGATATAATAGTCTCACTTACTAAATTTTTAACCTATGTAGGGATATTTTGACTTTTTTGTGTATACTTGCTAAAGGTTGGAGTATTTTAAGTTAAGTACAACTTTCTTGTTTAGAACTTATTTTATTTCTTCCGTGCGGAGAAGCTCAAAAAGTTCGATGGATTTTTCACGTTGCAAATTCCGATGCTATTATATTTCTTCCAAGAAAGGACATAAATGAGGATTTTACATGATAACGATTGATTATAAGAAAATAATGATCGCAACCGACGGCTCTGACTGCTTCAACCTAGCTATTGACAAAGGAATAGAGCTTGCTCGATTAAGTGGGGGAACAGTTTATGCAGTCTATGTGATGTCAACAGCCTACTCATCTGATATGGATGGTGGTGCCTATTCTTCTGTAGGTACAAATCCTTATTGGGCATCGATACGTAAAGCCTTGAAAAATCAAGGGCAACAGGCTGTAGATTATATAAAAGGTTTAGGAGAGGCGAAGGGAATAAACGTAAAATCTGTCCTGCTTGAAGGCAATCCCTCGGATGAGTTGATCCGATATGCCGATGAAGAAAAAATGGATATTGTCATTATGGGCACTCTCGGAAAGACAGGATTAGACAGGATACTTCTGGGCAGTGTTGCAGGAAATTTAGTCCGCCACTCAAAAGTTCCTGTCATGGTTGTAGGAAAAAAAGCATGTGCTTCAGGACTGACTTAAAGTAAACTATAGAATATTTCGATTAATGTCTGCGTTTAATGATTAACTTAGACAATATATCAAAATGTATGTAAATCTTGAAGAGTTTGGGAAATAATAACAAATCGTTGTTAATATTTAATTACTTTTTTGATTGTGAAAAATCTTATGCAGGATTATTTTTCATTTAGAAACTATTTTTCGTATAATTTAATATAACTACAGTGACAAGAATAAACGTCTCTAAATATGTACATCATCAGTACATAATAAGAGACTTGAATCACAATAGTATCTATTTTTGAAAATAAATTGGATGTGCATCTTTAATGGGGAAACAAGCATTTGACATAAGAAAAAATATACTAGCTATTTTGGTAGTATTTCTTGTAATAATTTCAATGACAGCCACGGCAGTAAGCGCCGCAGATGAAATAAAACACCACCACTCAGGTGAACACCACAAAGGCGGAAAATATTCCAGTGAACAACACAAAAGCGGAAAATATTCCAGTGAACAACACAAAAGCGGAAAACACTCAGGTGAACACCACAAAGGCGAAAAACACCCAAGTAAATACTACAAAGGTGGAAAAAACTCAGGTGAACAACAGAAAGGTGAAAAATACTCAAGTGAACAATACCAAAACGGACAATACCCAAGTGGACAAAATCAAGGCGAAAAATTCTCAAGTGGACTATTAACAGGTGAACAAAACCTAGGCGGAAAATTTCCAAGTGAACAATATCTAAGAGAAAGATTCCCAGGTGGGCTATTCACAGGTGAACAATACCTAAACGGACAATACCCAGGTTTACAAAACCAAGGTAAACAAAACCAAGGCGAAGGATATCCAGAGGGAGCAAGACCGGCTGTAGGAACACCCGGTTTAGCAACAACCGCAACACCCGACTTAATAACCGATGCGACATATGGACCTTCGGCACCCGCAACACCCAGTTCAAAAACTCAGGTGGACAAAAAAAAGGTGGACAAAAACAAGGCGGACAATTTGATATAACTCACTGATCACCTTGTATATCATATTGATTTACTGGGCTAATTAATAAATTGACTTGTATATTCTATAAATAGTCTCATATAATCAACTGATACTCCAACGTAACATCTATATCTTTAACGCAGGTTGATGGGTAGTCCAGTTTAATCAATTAATCGCATTTGCGGTCCGAAATAAAGACAAATTTTGGAGACAAATCCGCTGAGAAGGTGGAGTGGATCTCCACATTCATTTTTTAATTTTTATTTTTAACTTTATCATCCCAAAATAATATTGCTTCAAATGTGAGTTCATTTATTGATACAGTGGATTACTCTGTAGTAAATAAAGGCTATACTTCAGACTTTAAGAGAGTAATAATATGTCTATTTACTACATATACTTGACAATATATCTAATTTATATAGTTGAATTGAAAAATCAATGGATTAAATCTTTAATTTTCTAAAATCAAAGTTTAATCGACAAATTATATTGAACTCGATTTTATACGCAAATGTGTAAGTCCTATATATAACAAGTTTAATTGCACAAAAAAGCATAGATTAAGAATTATTACCTTCTATAACTTTCAAATAGTGCAAAAAATTTTTCATATTCTCCGATAGCAGCTTAGTGTTTAACCTCTATTCTCCCGAATTAAACATTGGATGTGAATAACCCTTTTATGAACAGTTTTTGTGGGAAAACTTATGTATTTCTTTCCATTTTAGCCAGCATTAAACAATATTTATTGCTTTAATTTAAAGAAATGCATAATTTTTGATAAAATAAGTGTAATAATAAAATCCAAACGTTGTAATTTTTGTCTATTGAGCCCACTTTCCGTAGATGTATGCAAAAATGTTATCTATTTTCTCAATATAGTAGTAGCTTAAAAATTAATTTAATTGTTAATGAATAATAGTTAATAACTAGGGAAATAATATATATACTCGATTATATAGGTAAAATAGCAGTTTTATGCATTAATCAGGTGATAAATGAAAGCAAACACTTTGGTCTATTATATTCTGTTATTAACCTTGGTACTTTCCTTACTGTCTACCGTAGTTCAGGTAACTGAATACACAAGAGTTAATACAACAGTTAAAGCTAGTGATATTTAAGAACATATAGAAAAGGATGACATTAATCTTTTGAACTGCAGCATAGTTGGGGAATTAGGCGTAAGTAAAATAGAACTTGAAAATGTTTCTAATCCAGAGTTTAATATATCATTGCGTGAACTACATTTGGACAGAAAACAACTTATTAACTATGGATTTAAGTAAAATTTAAGCCTTATTAAGAGCAAAATCTCAATCGAAGATTCAACATTTATAAACAAGTCTGATTTTTCATTTGTGAAATTTAATAATACCGTTTCCTTTAGTAGACCGGATTTTAATAATGTTGCTAACTTCGATAATTCGAGTTTTAATAATTCCGCTTACTTCCTAACTCGAATTTTAATAATACTGCTTTCTTCTCTAAATCGGCTTTTAATAATTGTACTTATTTCAATAACTGACTTTTTATTATCTTGCTTTCTTCTCTAAATCGACTTTTAATACGTCTGCTAGCTTCAATAGCTCGACTTTTCAGAGTTCTACTTACTTCGATGGATCGATTTTTAATAAGTCTGCTTACTTTTATGGGACGAAATTTATACCCACTGCCGATGTCTCAGGGCCCGAAAATCCTGAAAAACTCTTTTTGGATGAAGTCAATTTTAATATTTTTACTAGTTATTATCATCGGATAGGGCAATATGATCAAGAAGATGTTGTATATTATAACTACTGATACGCAAATCTAGTAAAAGACTATGATGACATTAATACATGGAACGCGTCATAATGTGATTTCATTACCATTTTTGTTGGATTTATTTTCTTGGGTCATCTGTGGTTTTGGGGTAAAACCATCGCATACTATTATTTTAGGGATTGCAATCATATTTTTATTTTCTGGTATATATGCAAATCCTATATCTTTGAAAAGATTAATGCTGAATGTATATTTGGATGAATGTATATTTGGATAAAAGAAGTAATAAAATACTACCTTTTGCTTTGAAGAACCCAGGCGTTGTAAGGGATAGTGAACAGAATCGAAAGATATACCTAACTGATATGTTTTTCTATAACATCGGCTGTTTCACTTTTATGGACCATGAGAACTGATGTCCAAAAGATAATTTCAAGAAATTAGTCTCTCTTGAAGGAGTACTGGGTTGGCTTACTCTTGGAATTTTGACAGGAACTATTATCAGGGTGCTACATGCCGCCAGTAAATGCAAAAAATAGCAAAAAACACATAGGCAAATTTCAACTAAACTCGCTTGTTATTGATTTTTGACTTATGCAGTGTAGCAAAAGTTCTGGAAATTCTGATTGACTCTACATCTTTTCTTTGCCACGAAAAATCGGATTTATCATTTTGACTAATGCACAGCTTTTATAGAAAAAAACTAGGCATTTAACAATTATATATTGAATATGATTCCTGCGATCCAAAAACCCCTTGGTTAACACTGTCCCACATAAACCACTTTAGAGACTATAGGATCGATTTTTTGATGGCGAGCAACTTTCATTGCCACCGAATGAAAACCTTACCAAAAGGCTATAATAGAAAAGTAAATCTGACTGGAAAATATCTAGTTTGTTTAAAATCAAATTGATCTTCGATTGTCTATACTATTAAACTTGTGAGTGCAATGTACTAGTACAATAAAATGTAATGGAAAGTTGATGTTGAGAATATGCATATGTTTTACTTTAAAACATATGCAAATATGGAAAAAATATCTTAAGTATCGATTCTAAAATATATTCAGAAATATATAGTAATCAATCTTTCCATATATTTTATAACATTTACAGAGTAATAATATTGAGTCCAATAAAAAAGTATGTTTGTTTCTTTATATTTATATTGGACCTTCTTTAGCGATGTTTATTATTAAAAAGATGAGGTAGGGGATTAGTTGACTATATAATGTTCCGCTGTCCTCCTGACGATGAAATGTGGATTATAAAAAATTTAGTGCTAATTTGGACACTAGGTGGGAGTAAAATATTTTATGAAAAAATAAATTCTATTTAGAAACTAATTTTCATCTAATTGATTTAAATTAGCTATGGTGACAAAAATAAACATCTCTAGGAATGTACATCATCAGTACATAAAAAGAGACTTGAATCACAATAGTATCTATTTTTGAAAATAAATTGAAAATGCGCATTTAATGGGGAAATAAGCATTTGACAGAAGGAAAAAATACACTGGTTGTTTTGGTAGCATTTTTCGTAGTAATTTCAGTGACAGATACTTGTAGTAAGCGTAGCAAAAGAATACAACACTCAAGCCTAAACGAATATTCCGGAGAACACCTAGATGGGCACTGACAAAAGTGGAGCAATTATTGAAGGTAAGGTGGAATATGTTCAAAAACCGTAAAGATGCAGGAGAAAAGCTTGCCAAGGCTCTTGAAAAGTACAAGGCAGAAAACCCTCTTATTCTTGCTGTTCCACGTGGGGGAGTGGAAGTGGGATTACAGGTTGCAAGGATATTGAACATGGATTTTTCCATAATCATTGCAGAGATCGATAAACGTATAAAAGCTTTCAGTGGAGGAAATTCCCTACCATATATGAAAGGAAGAACCGTGATACTAATCGATGACGGCATAGCAATAGGTTCTGCGATGAGAGCAGCCATTGAACTCTGCAAAAATAGGAAAACTAGAAAAATTGTGGTCGCATTACCTGTAGCCGGAAGGAAGGTCGCAGAAGAGATAGTAAATAAAGTAGATGAACTCGTAGTGCTTGAAATTCCTCGATACTTCAGAGCTGTCGCTGAGGCTTATTCGAAATGGTACGATGTCACAGATGAGGAAGTTCTCGATTTGCTCAGAGAAAACATAAGAGAAAAAAAGTTTAAAAGTTATAATTTAGATGTACACGAAACCTGAAGAAAACTATTTTTGAGTTTTTTACAATGAAAAGAAAGGATTAAGATCCAGTCGTATTTCACAGAATTTTCGATATACTGTCGATTTCCCTAAAATTTCTCGGACCTCCGAGTCCTTTATACCTTTTCGGTCTTTGAACTTTTCAGCCCGAAGGCCAAGAAAATAAATCAAAAAAAAACCATAGCTTTGGCTATATGATTGAATTAGATGAAAAAAATGAAGTTTAAAAAGATAATGACTATTCTGTTAATAGTCCGACTTATAGCCTCATTGGCAACTACAGCAGTTAGTGTTATCCACATCAATGGTAAAAGTAGTACCAGTAACAGTGTTATAGCAGGTGGTAGTGCAAGTCCTGGTGCCACCTTTTAAATTTTACTATACTATTTCAAATCCGTTGTCCAATTTCTGACAGACCAACCAGATATCATAGAGCAGTTAGTTAATTTATACTTAACTGGCATCAAAATGTACTAAATACATTTCTGTAATTTATAATATTTTTTATTTTACTTAGGAATTAAATCGAGCTTTGCACTATTAAGGACCTATTCAAAATGTTTTGTAAACTACTATAACTTTTCAATACACAATTAAAATGGATACTCGGATGCTGTAGATCAAGTATGCCTTTTACAACATGCCATTATTGACGTTTCTGATAGACTCTATAAGCCATTAAGAAAGGTTATTTTGCGATTAATACTCATATAAAATCTTTATTTAAAGAAAAAAGTTTATATTTTGAATTATTAATCTAAAAACTCATTGTCGATATTCTAACGGCAAGACAATCAGAACAAGGTAGAGTTTACGCAGTTCACTGAAAAACCATGTGCTTAAAACTCCAAACTATTTAGGTAATAATACTTATAATTAATATACTAGTGTTTTTTGCACCTTAAGTGATTTAGTCCTAAGGAAAATTCGATATGAGAAAATATATTTTACCGACGTTTTATTGATTTTACCTTTAATACCAGCAGTTTTAGCAGCAGGCAATGTAAAAATTAATGATTTTTCTGCTAACGTTACTAATGGAAAAATTATATTATATACAAGGTTTACTGGTGATGTCACTGGTTAAGTTACTTCTTTGAGTTGGATATTAAAAATATAGGAAACTGCACAACTACTTACAGTGGTTCAAATATAACGACTCATCATAATTTTTAAAAACTTGGAATTTATAATGTTGTATTGAATGGAAAGGGATCTGATGGTAAGGCTACACTTATAAAGCCAGCATATATAACTTCCACGGCAGTAAGCACAAATACAAGATACCAGGCTAAATTGAGCGGTTTAAAAACTAAAGCTTCTTTAAGCAAACATAAACAAAAAAATCACTTCAAACATCGTGAAGTAGAATAAAAATCGTCCAATGTAATTTAGATAAAAAATAATTGGGTTTTCATTTCTATTAAATAGAAATCGTGACCAAAACGACGAACTTAGATCTTGGCTTCTGGGATCCATAGCACATAGAAATAGAAAAAAGTCCATAAGTATTACATTCGAAATTATGAAAACTGACTAAAGTTTCACTTTTAGTATTATGAGAGAGGTAATATAATATTGAAATTTGTCGATGTCTAGAGTTTTTTTACTGGATATCCAAAATATTCACATTTTTTAGCCTGTAAAAGGTTTCTACTGATACTGCTGTAGGGTATAAGCAGTCTGAGAGTCACACCATCACTTATTAACTTTTGTATCCCATAGGTAAGGTCTTGACATTGTTGCACCAATGTTATTACATTAGATATATATTAATATGTTAAGTAGGAATGCTATTTTCTTTTATTAAACATGATTCAACATAGAAAACTAGACTGTGAATTCACATAAATTTAACGCACTAACGGCTGGGTTCAACTATTTAAATTAAAAATGAACGATTATAGAGCTATTTAAGGCATTTTCTTGAGTCTGAGAGTGTATCCTCCCTATCAAACACTCAAAAAAGCCTATTATTGGAGCTGAGATCAAATTATTTTTTGATTGGCGGAAAAAAGCAACCGTCTGTTAATAATACATGATATCAATTCCACAAAAAGCTTTTACTATTTAGTTTAAGTTGCTATTATTTATAAATATATAAAAATATATAATACTCAAATCCAATTATAAATTGAAGGTTCCGTTACACCTTCAATGAAAAAACTTTCTATCGGGCTGCAGGCAGCTGATACCTGCAGCTAACAATATCAACTTTTTGGCAGATAAGATCAGCCTGGTCACCTCAGATAATAAAAAGAAAAGTATTCTAATATCTGGTTTTATTGAGGGTATTAAATGAAGGACGGACAAAATATATAGGTGGCTATCCCAAATAATGTTATAAGCCAAAACCCTACTACACACACAATAACAGTGGATGTTTACGACATGTATGGTAAGAAATTAATAGAAGGAATTAAGCCGATAAATTCAGTCAACGGCCTGGCACCAATTCCTACAAAATATAGAGATCAATAAAAATTACTCTAGAATATGAAATAAGAAGGGATGGTTTTCAGGAAAGTTTTTATTCCCTCAACCAACTACTGGGTATTCTACTAGAGTAAAACATATGATTATATTATTATATTGTTTGAGTTTTTTTATACAGTTTGCTCTTCGCAAGTTTCCTTCTGAATCTTTTTCATCCTCTTAAAGTTTTGAGATTTGATCTCTGTGTTATAATTATTGTACAATAATATTGAACAATTATTTAGTTTAAGTTGCATAAAAATTTAACAATTTAGATAAAAAATAAACACCCTTTGATCCAGAAGAAAGACAGTCTTTATATCTCCGAATACAGTACTAAATCAGATCCAGACATCCTCTTGCACCTTATCAAATAACAATTTGATCGGATCAGAGCGAATAACTCTCTATCTTCTCATAAGCCATGAAGAATAGAAATATTCATCATTAATTATTTTCTCTTCATTTCCTTTGCAAGTTTCTTTTTTGCGTCTTTGCTACCTGAAGAAGCCATTTTTTCCAGCTCTTCAACTTTTTCCTTCTTAGCGCTCTTTTTCTTATCCATATCTTTTTTCGACATTGCCATAATGCATACCTTCATAGATTTTAGTAAGTGTAATATCTAGCAGGCAATATTGCAGTAAGATACCTCAGTAAATAAAGTGCCTAAATAGATATTCGCTTAATCAATCAGTTCAGTTCCAAAAGTATTTATTCGTTTCCCACGAAAGGAAATCTTTAGCTTATTGTCAGTTTCTATGAAAAAATAAGTCAAACATGAATATATGCAGTAATTTTTTAATGGGGTTTACGAAAAAAAGACATTCCAGGCAAGAGAACTAACCAAAATATAAATCCTGCAACAGGAGAAATACAAAAAAACACCAAGATAGCGAAACATTCAGTATTTTATTGAAATCACATCCAAGTAACTCTCTGTCGGAGGCAGTTCAATATTCGAAAGGCGGTAGTTTTTGCATACTTTTCAATTGACAATTAAAGCAATGAAATATCACATTAAGAAATATTGGGTGAAGCCTAAATCAGAGTTTAAATAGCCTAGGTTAGAGATATGTAGTCAAAAAATTCGGAAAACTAAAATTTCTTCGTTAATTTTTTCTCTTATTGCTGCTGTACTTTCGGTGTGTTTTAGGGTAGCTCAAAGCGATAAAATGATCTGGGAAATATAAATTACCAATAAAACAGAGATAAAATTATAGAGGATTCGATAAACCCCAATACTTCGTGCTTATATAGGGCAATATACACTCGTGAAAATTAGAGGTTCATCAAAATCTTACATAATTTCAACGCATCACTTATGCACTACTATATGCGTATGATGAAATATAGGGATTAATCAATAATCCTCTTGTAGTACTTGTAACAAATGTGAGCCCATGAAGAATATCTAACAACCAAATTAAAATTTTGATGGGGCCGTTGAGATTCGAACTCAAGTCGCAAGACCCCCAGTCTTGCAGGATGGACCAAGCTACCCTACGGCCCCGCAGAGAATGCTATGTTTTTTGGTGGTACTTTTCCTCTTTGCATGACACCTTCAACTATTGTAATTAAAGATGTAGTATAAATGGATATCGGTAAGAGAAAACCGGTATTTCCCCTGAAAAGATTTCGCATTAAATATGTTAGGTTGAATCTATTTTCTATTTTAGAGATCAATGGTAGAAGATCAAATGGATCATTACTCAGACTACGAATTGAGACGAAACCTTCAACAGAAATTAATCCAGGGATCTTATCTAGCCGATTCAACTTATTTTGGAAAGAACACATTGGTGCTGATCAGGAACCTCTAATGGGCGCGAATATTGGTAAGCTAAAAAAAAAGTTATTTATAACTTAATAAAGCTAATTGAACAAACTTATTGCTATCTTAATTTTGGAGCCTGTTAACTAGAGTAGGCCATAGAAGCTAAGTATAGAGGACGCCGATTCATATATAATGTTTTTCTCGAAGGAATCCGGTCCAAAATTTTTCCGCTAATTTCTGCATTTGACCCGATTTTTTCATTTCCTATTCATTATTCTTTGATTTGAAAGGTAGTTTCCACCATTCTTAAAATATTCTTTTTATTTTCAATCTCACCAACTGATAGAGATTATAACAAAAAGATACATACAATATCTTCAGACTGTTTTTTAAACAATAGTGGCAACAAATTATTCTGCTTTGAATATCTGTTTAGTTGCTGCATAAACTCGTTCCTCTGGAGCTCTTCTTGAGCTGGTTCTTTTTTTCTTAAATAGATATCATTATTCCAAAGGATTTTCTTTTACTGCTCGTTTCATTGTCGCATCATAAACTTTTGATTTTGCTCCAAAGTATCCTCTGTCTATATAAACCAGTTAATTTTTTTCTGATAAATCTACTTTGGAATCATGAAGCGATACAATTATTGTTTTTAATCTTCTGATCAGTTCATAATCCCTTTCTATTATGGTATGAAATTTATATCAAAGTGTGGATTATCACCTTTTTAGTCTAGGTTCAATCTATGCTTCTTCTTATTTTTGCTTCATCTTCTCGAGGTTTATCAGCTTTTGTATGTCCAAGATCTGAATGAGTAAAAGTATAGCTGTCTGAATTATTCCCTTTTTTGTTTTCAGACCAAGGCAATTAAGCTTGCTTTGCAACTGTCCCAATGTTTCTTCTTCTTTGTAGTTATAAATAATTCCTTTTCTGAATGATCAGACTGTGGTACTTTCTGATATGTACTCAAGAAAACAAAGAAATTTTCCTAAATAAATTTGATAATTACTTTGTTTCTCAAGTTCAAAGTCGTAAAGATCATGCTATTGCTGTAGAACAAGCATTTTATACATAATTATGACATCTGCTTCAGTTCTGCTTCAGGAAACTGTTTTGTTAATATATGGACTCAAAAATGATACGAAAAGATTTCCAATCAATTAACTAATCAATTTTAGCAAATTTGTCTCCAACTGACTAAATATATTTTGATTATTTGTAAAAACCCAAATAAGTAAGAATTTTCACGAATAAAAATTATTGTTAAAAGATTTAAACTCTCCAATGCTCAAATGCATAGAAGTTCATCGAAATTCTCTGAAATTTTAAGCCAGTGTGAAGATTACGAAAAGGGAAAAATAGATACTCATGGTTGCAAATACTGTTTCCAGTATTTGTATGCTTTGACATAACCTTCCCAAAGTGTAAGATCATCTAATTCTTCAAATTCTTCTTCCACCGCCCCCAAGTAGACTCGGTTCTCAAAAGCCAAAAAATCCATATCGTATTTTTGCTTCATTTCGGCTATTTTTTTGCCATAGTAATGAATTTTTTGCTCAGCCTGGTTCTGCAAAAGACACTGTAAGACTTCTTGCTCGTCTTTGTACATACCAGGTTTTACTATTTCGCTTTTCGGTTCAAATATTTTTCTGGGGACTTTTGCGTGTTTAATAATGTCTCCCAATATTACCACCAAGATATCACTTTGTTCTTCCAACTTAAATATATTTGGATACCATAGACGATTTTTCCTAAAATTCGATCCTGAAGATCAACAAAAAAGCAAGAAATTAGGAGTTATCAGCTTATACCCCTTATTTCATACAAATTTTTTGCATACTGTTAACCCTATTTTATGTCCTATAAACCTTATATATTTTTTGGTAATAAAATGCTTATGTATAGGGATTCCTACTACTTACCATAGAAATACATATTTCAAGATAGTCACATAAAGAATTGTCATAATTGTTCAGGTATTTTCGGAGTTTTTTGAAGTACTTAAAATAAATTCATTAAATGCGTCACATTTTCCATTATTCTATATGTGAATCCTCTTTTCCTACCTGATTTGACATTTGAGTAGAAATAAGTATACCTTTTTTTTGTTTATTTTGTCCAATTAATGCAAAAACAAAATAAGTAAAAAATTCTCTTCAATTCCTAATAAAAATATATGCGTTCCTATCAAAATGATTCTTGCTATTCAAGCCTTTTATGAAAAACTTAATTTTTGTGAGATTTTTAGCAAGCAGGAAAGAAAGGGTTTGGATCTCAATAATTTATCGATAGGTCTGTGAGCTCTAAGCTCACAGATAATTATTGTATCAGATAGCTGACTAATGACTAAATCGGAAGAAATTATAGCGTCTTAAAATTTGAAAAATTTTATAACAGAACCCTTTACATGACTCTTGAAATCCCATTGGCAAAAGAAATATTGGATGTCTGAGCAATTTGTTTTCTGCTCAAGATCATGAGGAAATTGTTCCAAATTTGAACTGAAAAAGTATAGTTATTCAATTACACTAAATCTAAACTTAGCAAGTATAGACACATAGAGATCATATACCTGATAAATTACTGATAACATTTGTAGTGAATGGACTCAAGAAACCAATAAAAATACCTATTGGAATTACAGCTAATAGAGATAAAGTTCTTGATTTGCAGCATTTTTTCCGATACTCATTATTAGTATTAGGTGAAAAATGGGCTCTAAAAAGACTCACTTATCATTTTTGACAAGGAGCTAATAAAGAAAACTGGATTGAACTTTTGCAAAAAGAAGAATGAAGTATCTCAATTCCATAAAACTGAATAGAAGTGATGGGGTAATAATTAAAAAATTTGATAAGAACAAAATCTAATAGATATATGCCGAAAAAGATATATATCGACTAGGGGTTGTCAAAATAAGTAGCATTAATTGTTTTTATTTTCGGAATCTTTATAGAAGAAGCAACTGGAAGCAAAAGTAAGAACTATTTTGCAGAAGTTACAAAAAGCATAGGAGATCCCAAAAGTAATCGTAAAAAATGGGTGGAATTTTACTGAGTATTGGAGCCAATTAGCGAAGTACTGAATTAGCCTATTTTTGGCTATTACTTATGTTTCTCAATTTTGTTGGAGATGATAGTTGCAAAAGATCACGGTTACAAAAATACATTATTGAGCTGATTCAGCTTCCATGCCCATTCCTACTAAAGAATGCATAATAATTCCTCTTAAGGTCATATATATCCCTAAAATAGCCAAAAAACTCATCAGGAACATTGGACCAACACTAAAACTGTCTATGCCGAGAAAATAAGCTTCTAGAAACTTGAAGGCCATGTAGAAGCTGCATGTTGCAAGAGCAAAACCTGGTACTGAATTGTAATACAATAATTTATTGGTCTCTATATCCTCTACGACAGTTTTCAAGAATCCAAGAATGCACTTAATAGGATCTCTGACAGGACCTTCGAAATCATGACAGCCACATATTTCGACTTCTTTTATGGAGATGCCAGCTTTTCCTGCATCTGCGAGCATTTCGCTTTCTATAGCTATGTCCTGAGAATCAAAGCGGAAAATATTTTTTAAAGAGGCTGAAAAGGCACGAAAACCACTATATTGATCGGTTATCTTAAGGTCAGAATTTATTTTATAAGTAGTATCCTGAAGAGTCTGATCTATATGGCGGTATATAAAAGAGTTTTTGTTCAGACTATTTGGACAGCGGCTGATGGTAACCATTTCAGCTTCGCCTTCAATAATCGGTTCAACAAGCATGAGAATGTCAGCAGGGTTGTGCTGCCAATTTGAATTCATGGTTACAATAACGTCAGCTCCAGTGTCTGAAGCTGCTTTAAAGCCGGTCTTAAGAGCTTCACGTTTTCCTTTCCTGTCCCCATGAACAATAACATTGGCTCCGGCTTTTTTGGCAACCTCTGCTGTCCGATCGACACTCCCATCATCAACAACAATCACGTTGTCAGCATAAAGTCTACTGAGCAAAACGAGACTTCCAATGGACTCTTCTTCATCGCAAGCTGGAAGTATTATAGTTATTACTTGAGAGGCTGCCCTTCGATCTCGCTTATTTTTTTCTATGTTAAAGCATTTTGTGATAAGCATTTCGTCACTCATTTAAAATTACCTCTTAATTTAACTCCCAGAATTAATTTATCTATCTTAAAAGATTGTGATCCAAATGAGAATAATACTGTTGGAAAAACTTCTAAAATAAACTCCTAAAAATTAATAGGAATGACAGTTATATAAACCTATTGTAACCAACATAGCAGCAGAGTATAACTGAAAAGTAATTGCATTAGAAGAACCTTTGATAAGAATGGTATAAACTTATACGTTTGAGATAAAAAACCTGGAAAATTACTTATAAATTTAAACAATATTAATATTTATATGTATAAAGCTTATTTCAAAAAACACTTCCATAAAATGAAAATTGGTCTCACTTTGGTCATGCGGTTTCTGCATCATCACAATTTATTTTCCTATCCAGTATAATTTTATTCACTTAATATCCCTCTTGAGTACTTGACGCATCTCTTCAAGAGGAAAAATAAACATCGTTTCTAAAAATATGGTTCTCCCATGTGTCAGAACATTACACAAAAAAGGAGTTAAAAAATATGAATGAGAGAATCACAATTTCGATGTTATACCCCGCTGTAAGCAGCTGGAGATTTTAACGCCACCTTCTGCATAAAGAAATTATTCGAAATCAAATATTTTCCATCGCCTGATAGTCCCTTTTCCTTCCCGGTTACCCTGATTTTCAATATATTTTTAATGACATCGAAAGATATAACATCTACATTCCAAATATATCGAATTTATTGTCTACCTGCCCACTATTATTCACTGAAAGTCAGATTGATTTAACATGAAGTTAGTAACGAAACTGGTTCCTCAAGTACACTATCCGTTCTCTTTTTCAACAATTTTCTGTTTACAAGTCTAATATCAAACGTAGTTTCATTTCCCCTATTTATAGATAGGATGCTCACTCTTTAGATTTGGGTCCACTACCTTATTATCTTAAATATAAACAATTAATAAAAAACTGATAGGCTCAAGGCAAGTTCTCATGGATGGCAGTAGGAAGTATGCTAGCCACCACAAAATCGTTTCTGAGTCGCTAAGTTGATTGGTTTTCCAAAAAATAAGGGTAGTAGGGGGAAATTGGGATAAACCCTACTCCGTTATGAGGATCGAAGGAATTTGAATACCTTTTTTTGCATTTAATAAGCGTGTAATCGGTCACATTTAGTATGTTCCATATGTATTGGAATGATTGAGTTTACAGGCACATGGGCAAAAAAAGTGGGGTCAATGAAACAAGAACTCTATCAAAGGAATCACTGACTGGCAAAATGGTCTGCTTTTTATTTAAGACTGATAAACTCAGAGAATTTATTTTATAAAGAAATATAATATAAATAACTTAAATTAAAGTAAAAATATCACTGATCGTGCAGCTCCATCAGACTGCTTACTACAGGAACTGTGGATGTAACAGTGTTATTTTTGTGTTAATTACAGGGATTAAGTTGCTATTCCTGTTCGAAAACATACCTTTGTTCCATTATGAGTGATTGCAACTCCATAATGCCATGGTTCGACATTTACTGAGGTGGTAACTTGGTTTGTTGCTGTGTCAATTACAAAAACAACATTGCTGCCATAGTTTGAAATATATGTATAAGGAGATGCACATGCGATACTTACCAACATTAAAATTATAACTATTGAAACTAAAACTATTGAAAACAATTTGTGTTTATGATCGTGAATTTCAACTCTTTTACCAATGTTATTAATTAGGAAAACTCGAAGATCGCTCCATCTATGGAAAATATTCATCAATCTGATTCGGAATGTTGTAACGTATTTAACTCCTTTTATAAACTAGTAAAGTTGTTAGTTTTAAATAACATTAAAACGTATTTATGATCAAAAACAAAGGTAAGGATGCCTGCAAGAGATTCTCCTTCAATGAGGTTCTCCCTGCAAGGAACTCTGCATCTAAGCCCACAAGCCCACCAATCACATGACAAGCCCTCCATGTGTTTTAGCCAATAGCCGGTAGGATCAGATTGTAATCAAGAAGAACAAAATCAGATTAAGCAATACAGCATTTGACAAAAAAATTGAAATTAACCCGCAGATTTCAGAATCTGGGTACAATAAAGGAAATGTTCTAAGCAAATCAAGCAAGTTAGATGAAGCCATAAAAGCGTATATAAATCCCGTTATTAATATTCAAATCCACATCATGAGGATTAAAATGAACGAAACTAAATGTGATAAAGCAAGTAGAAAGCATACAATCATAACGATTTTAGGAATTACTGCACTGGTACTTTTAATCCAGGTGGGTATAGCAGGCGCAGCGCAATCTTCAAATGTTTGGTTCCATAAAGGAAGCGAGCTAATGAGCTCAGAAAAGTACAATGAAGCCATAAAAGCGTATGACAAAGCAATTGAAACTAACCCACATGATTCATCGGCTTGGTACAATAAAGGACTTGCTCTAGCTAAATTAGGCAAATTAGATGAAGCAGTAAAAGCGTATGAGAAAGCTATTGAAACTAACCCACAGGATTCATCAGCTTGGTACAAAAAAGGGAACGTTCTAAGCAGATTAGGCAAATACGATGAAGCCATAGAAGCATATGAGAAAGCACTTGAAATCGACCCGCATAATTCAAACGCTTGGAACAATAAAGGAGCAAATTTAGTTAAATTAGGCCAGTTAGCTGAAGCCATAAAAGCATATGACAAAGCAATTGAAATTAACCCGCAGGATTCAGAGGCTTGGGATGGTAAAGGCGTAGCTTTAGGGAACTTAGGCAAATACGATGAAGCAATAAAAGCATATGACAAAGCAATTGAAATTAATCCACAGGATTCAGAGGTTTGGTACAATAAAGCACTTACTCTAAATAAATTAAATAAATCCGATGAAGCAATAAAAGCATATAACAAAGCAATTGAAATTAACCCGAAGAATCCAGATGCCTGGTACAATAAAGGACTTGCTCTAGCTAAATTACGCAAGTTCGATGAAGCAATAGAAGCGTTTATGAAAGCGACCGAAATTAACCCACAAATCAAAAGTTTGGCACAAAAAAAGTAATTTATCTAAATAGAATAAAATTGATAACAAACGATTGGTACAATAAAGAAACTTAATCTAAATAGATTAAATAAAACCGATTTGTAGGTTGAATAGTTGCTTAATTTTCATTTATTTTTATCCTTCGCGAGATAAATATGCAACTTTTTGGATTTTACAGTAACACATATTTTAATTAAGACTACTTATTTCTGAACAATCAGGTAAAAATATACGATTATTTCGGCTGAAAAATGAGAAAATACATAGATTTTGGCATAAGGAAACTATTTATGTATCAATACTATATTAATCACTATTTTATCAAATGAGGAAAATGGATTTATGAAGTCTCAAAATTTTCTTACTGGTTTTAAATTTGGAAAGGAAGCAAAGAAAATACAAAAAAACGAGTAAATAAAAAGTTTTCCCATATTTTCAATCTTTTTTGTGACTATAGAATTTCGAGCGTATTAAACGTAAATAAAAAACACCTTTTTATTTAATAAGTCCCTTAAACTGTTCGTTTGTCAATAGTCCTTTAAAGTTATCGTCTTTTTTGTGGTTTCTTTACACAATGAATCAAGCTAGATGGCTTTTTTTCAATTAAAAATTGATTGACCCTTATTATTGATGAGAGAATAAAAAATGCACTATTGTACCAAGCATCTGAATAAGTAGGTCAATTTCAATTGCTTTGTTATTATGCTTGTATTGCTTCATCCGATTTATTTAAATCATCAAGAGCAGCTCCTTTAGTTTTCCAAGCTATTGAAGTTTCATGCCTGGAAATAAATTCCTGCAAGGGTTCTTCGTATTGGAGTCCTCATTATAAAAATTAATATTTAAAAAACTTAGATAAATGTATTTATCATCAAGTAGATGTATCTCTCTGCTAATCCTAAATGTAAAGTTGAAAGAAGTAAAGTATGGAAAAAAAGCGGAAAGAAAAGGAAAAATATCTCCTCTACTTCTTTTTTTTCATGCTTTCTGCAGTTATACAAAGCTAGATGAATTAAATATGAATATTTACATTCAAAAATATCTATGTTTTTTATAATTGTAAATAATAAATGAGGTACTACAATATAGTATAAGGACATTCCCCCAATAACTCCAATCTTCTTACTGATAATTATGAATTCCCGCGATCATACCTCAAATTTAGAAAATCTATATGAAACTATAGAAAGGAGCAACGAGGAACAATATAGAAAAAGATAAGTTGCATATGAAGGTGACATAAACTTCTGATGATATCAGTATGGATTTTGGACATAAATTTGAGATTAAATACGAATTTGTAAACTTTATTGAAAAATGACTCCGGAAAAAGAAATTTGCACAATAGATTCGTATTACGAAATCCCTTAACTTCATAGGGTGTTCTGATGAAAGAAAAGCGCTTTGTTTATATGGACCACGCAGCCACAACTTTCACAAAATCTGAGGTGGCTGAATCTATGCTACCTTTTTTAAAAGAACGTTTTGGAAATCCTTCTTCAATGTATTCAATAGGTAGAGAGGGAAAAGAGGCAGTTGAAAAAGCCCGCGAGCAGCTCGCAAAAGCCCTAGGGGCTAAACCTGAAGAGATATATTTCACTTCAGGAGGAACCGAATCCGATAATTGGGCTGTTAAGGGAACTGCCTTATCCAGGCGAAAGAAAGGGAAGCATATAATCACTACTACAATAGAACATCATGCAATGCTTTATTCCTGTGAATATTTGGTAGCACAGGGTTTTGAAGTGACCTACCTACCAGTGGATAGCTATGGGCTTGTCGACCCTGAAAAGGTGGAAGCTGCAATCAGGGAAGATACTATCCTTATCTCGGTCATGTATGCAAATAATGAAATTGGAACTATAGAACCGATTCAAGAAATAGGTGCGATTGCAAAGGAACATGATATTTTATTCCATAACGACGCCGTGCAGGTCATTGGGACTGTACCCCTTGAGATGAAACATAAGCATAGAAACGTTGACATGCTCTCTTTATCCTCTCATAAGTTCTACGGACCAAAAGGAATTGGAGCCCTTTATCTAAGGGAAGGGGCTGAGATAGATAATCACATTCATGGAGGCGGACAGGAGCGAGGAAAGAGAGCGGGGACTGAGAATGTAGCAGGCATAGTAGGTATGGGAAAGGCAATTGAACTTGCAACGGCAAATATTGAAGATCACAATGAAAAGATTAAAAAAATGAGGGATCGTCTGTTGTCTGGAATCCTGGAGATTTCCAGCTGCAGGTTGAACGGGCATCCGGAAAAGCGTCTTCCTGGGAACCTCAACTTCAGTTTTGAATACATTGAAGGGGAGTCCTTGCTTCTGATGCTTGATGAGATGGGCATCTGCAGTTCCACAGGCAGTGCCTGTTCTTCCGGATCTCTTGAATCCTCTCACGTGCTAAAAGCAATAGGTTTGCCACCGGAAATAGCTCAGGGATCTCTTCGCCTGACCCTGGGGGATGCAAACTCGGAGGAAGATATCGATTACGTTCTCAAAATACTGCCTGAAACTGTGGAAAAGCTGAGAGGCATGTCTCCATTTTATAAACCTGCAAATATGCGCAACAGTTCCGATGTTTAGTAGTTATGAATGGATACTATTATTTGGTTAGTTAAGTTACAATTTTTGTTCTCAATATCCCATAAAAACTCCAGTCATGCATCTTAATTACATTTTTTTGTAGTAATCTCTAGAAAATTCAATATTGTAGAGTTATAATGTTAAATTATTTATAGTCTAGTTTGAACTATTTTGTAATTTTTGTGATATTATATAGAATTTCGATAAATTCCTAAATTTCGTCATATGCGTATAACTGGTCTATATAAAGACTCGTGAAAATCAAAAATTTATCGAAACTCTCTATGTTCATTTGCGGATAAATACTAAATAGTAAGTTGGAGAATTCTCATGGATTTCAGAGAAGTTATATTTGTTTCAGAATTTGTAACTATAAAAATCGATAATTTCTATGAAATCCAACCCCTGTATAAAGATTCTTGGGATTAATCTGCATTTTATCCTGTGAGGAGATAGATATGGCCTGGATAGAACCGGAAGTAACCAAAAAACCCCAAAAACCGATTTTTTTATGCGTTCTTTCAAATACTAAAACCGCGCATATCCCGAAGATTTCGGCCGCAGGGAAGACGGCTGAACTTACAGACTTTACACCTGCAGGTGATGCGGAACTTATAGAAACTGGAAACATTATAAGTGTACCAGTACTCCCTATGACTCCTCCTTATGGCACTCCCACCCCCGCAATTATAACGCGTTCGGCACTGGAGCTTACAAGCGTTCCATACAATTTCATTAATTCTGGCCTCATTGTAACTCCCTATGTCCCATGCATAGACATGAAAGCGAAGCCCGGAGAAGATATACGAAAGCAGATTGTAGTAAGGGATGTACAAGAAATCTTTGAAAGGGCAAAATTCCTATCCAGAAGGCTTCGAAATCAGGTAGATTATGTAATTATCGGAGAAAGTATCCCAGGGGGCACAACAACTGCAATGGGAGTTCTGATGGCTTTAGGATATAAAGGAAATGTTAGCAGCAGCTCAGAGGAAAACCCCGTTGAGATCAAGAAACAGGTTGTTGAGAAAGGCATGAAAGCATCAGGCCTTACATTTGGCTGTCTGAAAAACGATCCCATGAAAGCTATTGCATATATGGGAGACCCAATGATGCCTACTGTCATCGGTCTTGTAGCAGGATTTCAGGGTACAGAAATAAGCATTATCCTTGCTGGTGGAACTCAAATGGCGGCTGTTTACGCCCTGATAAAACATTTGGATTTTAATACTGAAAAACTTGCAATCGCTACTACCCGTTACGTAGTAGAAGATAAATCCGCAAATTTTATTGAACTTACCAGAATTCTTGGTGTACCTATGGTTTATGTCGCTGATCCAGGTTTTGGAAAGTCCTCATTAAAGGGACTTCAAAGGTACGAGACAGGCACAATCAAGGAAGGTGCAGGTGCTGGTGGTGCCATGCATCTTGCAGGCATATATGGAATCTCCCAGGATGATCTCAGAACTGAAGTAGAAAATATCTGCAGGTTACTCAAAACTGGACAGTGAAAAAGGAAAACTAATTTAGGCCAGTTTTTATGAGGGAAGTTAATTTTTTGATAAGACATGTGCATATAATTATCATTTGTGGAGGATTTCGATAAACTCCATATTTCGTAGTATCCTTACAAATGGCTTATGTATGGCTCGTGAAAATTATAAGTTTATCACAAACCTCCATAATTATTTTATTGAAGTTAACATTTTTCTTGCCATTTTCTAACAAAAAAGATGTAATGAGCCGATGACTTAAAAACGAAGGAAGAACAAAAAGAACTGGGCTTTAAGGAAAATTTAAGGAGAATTGAAGTAAATTAACGGAATACTGAGGAGCCTACTGCTCAGATTCGGGTGAAAATATGGAAAAATACGATTATAATGAACTTGGACTGAAAGTCGGGCTTGAAATTCACCAACAGATTGATTCAAAGGAGAAACTCTTTTGCAGATGTCCGACTGTGATAAGGTACGTAGGAGATTCGGACTTTGAGTTTTTCAGGTATCTCAGAGCTACAGAAAGCGAGATGGGAGAAAAGGACAGAGCTGCTGTAGAGCAGACCAAAATAAGGAGAAAGTTCATTTATAAAGCTTATGACACAACCTGCCTCATAGAAAACGATGAAGAACCTCCTAGGGAACTCAATAAGGAAGCCCTGGATATTTCCCTTGGGATTGCAAAGCTTTTCCATATGAAGCCTATAGACCAGATGCATGTCATGAGGAAAATCGTTGTGGATGGGTCAAATACTAGCGGTTTTCAGAGGACCGCTTTTTTGGCAAACAACGGGTATATTGAAACATCGGAAGGTCTCTGCGGAATTGAAAGTCTCTGCATAGAAGAGGAAGCTGCCCAGAAAATAGAGGAAATGGAGGACTCAATCGTATATTCCCTAGATAGGTTAGGGATTCCCTTGGTGGAAATTGCAACTGCGCCGGATATCAAGTCCCCTAGCCATGCAAGACAAGTTGCCGAGCAGATTGGAATGATTCTCAGATCAACTGGAAAAGTAAAGAGAGGGCTGGGCACAATCAGGCAGGATGTAAATATCTCAATTGCAAAAGGCGCAAGAGTAGAAATAAAAGGAGTACAATCCCTTGATCTTATAGAAGATATCGTTCACAGAGAAGTTGAAAGACAGCTGAACCTTCTTTTAATCCGGCAGGAACTCCTGGAAAGAAAGGCCTTTGTCTGTGAGGATATATATGATGTAACAGAGCTGTTCATAGAAACAAAGTCTAAAGTCCTGCAAAAATTTGTGAAGAAAGGCGCCATTCTGGCTGCTCTTCTAAGAAAATTCAATGGGCTCATAGGCAGAGAAATTCAGCCCGGAAGAAGGCTCGGTACCGAACTTTCAGATCGGGCTAAGACTGCAGGTGTAGGAGGCATTTTTCACACTGATGAACTTCCTAATTATGGAATAACTGAAAAAGAAGTTCATGCTGTAAGAAAGGCGATCGTTGCATGCAAAGATGACGTCATAATACTAGTTGCTGAAGAGTCCAAAAAAGCTAGGCTTGCAATTGAGTCAGTTATTACAAGGGCAAGAGAAGTCATTGAAGGAATCTCAGAAGAAACCCGAAAAGCCCTTCCAGATGGAAACACTGCTTATATGCGTCCTCTTCCAGGCGCTGGAAGAATGTATCCTGAAACTGATGTTCCTCAAATAAAAATATCTCAAGAGTACTTTGATTCAATTGAGATCCCAGAACTCTTGACAGACAGAGCAAAACGTTTTGTTTCAGACAGCGGTCTGAATAAAGAGCTTGCAGAAAAAATAGTTTATTCAAGATATCTCCCCCTATTTGAAAATTTAATTGGAATATACAACAAGGACTCTAACGTAAATTCAACCCTGATTGCCCGGACTCTTGTGGGAATAGTCCCGGAAATTAGGAGGAATGGCGTTGAGATAGATAAACTTAGAGATGATCACTTCAAAGGACTTTTTACAGCCATTTCAAAGCAGGAAATAGCTAAAGAAGCTATTCCAGACCTTTTGACTGCCCTTGCAAAAGAACCTGAATTGACCACGCAGGAATTTATCCCAAAGCTCGGACTTAGTACCTTCGATCCTGAAAAAGTTGAAAACTTCATCAAAAAAATGGTACGGGAAAAAGGAGATTTCATCAAGGATAAAGGCTCAGCAGCTCTTGGCCCCCTCATGGGTATTGTTATGAAGGAATATAGGGGCACATTAGATGGAAAAATTCTCAGCCAAATGCTGAAAAAGGAGATAGATACTTTTGTTGACCAAGGATAAAAATCTGCCCGATTTTTTCTCACTTGGAAAGAAAGTACATAACTAACTGGTTCATCACATACGGATCAAAGATCCCAAGATACTCTATTTGCCATTGTTTTCTGATGGAGTACAAATTTTTAATTTTGCAGATTTCTAAAGCTTTATTCTTTTTTGACCGTATCTGTTGTGGTAAACCTTCTCTTCTCTGTATCGATCCTGAAGCTCTGGTTTCTGGGCAGAATAGCCTATGGGTACAAGAGCCGGAGGGATTAGGTTATCAGGTAGCTCAAAAGCTTTCCTAAACCCTTCAATTTTATTCTTAATAGGATAGATTTCTGTACAGACCGCTCCAAGCCCCAAAGCATTAGCTGCAAGTAGAAGATTCTGGGTTGCTGCCGAACAGTCCTGCAGCCAGTATCCAGGAACTTTTTCCTGAGTCGTATCCCTGCAGACAAGGATTTTAAGGGGCGCTTCAATGCACATGCTTGCATATGGGCTGAATGTGGGAATTGTCCTCAAGCAATTTTTGCTCATCGATAACTATGAAGACCCAGGGCTGGTATTAACTGTAGATTGAGCACTCATTGCAGCCTTGAGCAATTCAGCAACAAGCTCCCAATAACCTAATTTTTTGGTGTATTTTCGAATGCTTCTCCTAGCGTAAATTGCTTCAAGGGTATCTATGTTTAGACTTCCATTATCAATTTCAGAAAGATCTAAGTGAGGAAACATCTCGCAGGTTCCTTCTAACCATTTTTCACTTTGCCATTACTTGAACAGGTTCAGGCCTGCATTCTTTGCTTTCTTCATAAGCTCTGCATCATTCTTTACTTCTCCTGGAGTATGGTATCCAGCTGCAACAAGAGTATCCTTTACAGCCATTCCCATAAAGCGAGAAATTTGGCCTCCGAATTCTTCATAGACCCCTTTATATGCTACAGGATCAGGCATACCCTGGGCTACCACAATTATGGCTTTTTTTCCACATGGAAGGCGGGTAGAATGATCTGGATTTACCAGAGAATAGCAGCGGTCCAGGAAGAGCTTCATCTGACCTGAAAACTGACCAAAATAAATAGGAGCCCCAAAAATAACGCCATCAGCTTCTGCTAATTCTTCGAAAAGCTCTGCAAGGTCATCTTCAAGTTTGCACTTCTCATGGGACTTACAGTAGTCACAGGCCTGACAGCCACTGTACTTCATTTCGTTGAGGAGGAAAGTCCTAGTCTCTGCCCCAGTTTCGATCGCTCCTTCAAGGACCTTGTGGACAAGAGTGTTTGTGTTTCCATTTTTACGGGGACTTCCTACAATACCTATAACTTTCATTCCATTATACCTCTCATTCTTTAAAATGAATAGATCTATAAAAATATTCTTAATAGTTCTAAGAGATACTGATTCCAAAATACTGTTATTATTTATTCATAATATGCTGGTTGAAACAAAACGATGGATTTTGATATAAAAGGTGATTTAATTTAATACAAATGATTCTTTAAATGAATGATTAAAACTTCTGATAGTTATTCTGTGGTGCAAATACGTCAAGAAGACAAAAAAATCTAGCACCAAAATATGTGCACTATCAGACCCAACCATAATTTTATGCTCCGTTAACTATGAACGCTGCCCAATAATATGAATGCTGGAAAGGCTTCTTTTCTGAAAATCCTCCTGCCATTTTAGCGTAGCTTTCCCTATACTGTTCTATGAACTCCTTTCTCTTACATTCCCAATCGCCCGAACAGTAGCATGTTTCTATGTGATCCGCTACTTGCATTGAAGTAAGGTCTCTGACCAGAGCTGAGCTTTCTGCAATGCCAAGGGAATATCCATTCCACTAACAACATGATTGGAGTAACTGCTCCATTAGTATGGTTGTGGAGATATCCGGAACAGACCAGAGACTGCTTACCCTAAATGGAACACCTGCAAGTAAAAAACTTGCAGGCAATCCAACGAACTCATCAGCATACCTTTTACAATATTAATGATCCCTGTCTAACAGGAAGATAGAGTAACCACCCTTGCTGAGTACATATATAATACAGCACTCTGAAGATCTGCCAGGCTTAGAGTTCATCCCTTTACCAGGTACAATCCAGACTGCGTGGATCGATCCATTTATAGCTGCCGTGGCAAGAGAAGTGGAGATATGCCCATCTAGGTATCCTGTCCAAGACAGTTGCTCTTGTACAGATTCCAGCACAGAATAAAATAAGAAAACAAGTAGATCTTCTAGTAAAAATGTGTCGAATTCTAATTAAAAAAATAAAAATAGTTAATAACTCATTCCTTATCTAACCATATCGAGTTTCTTTAGAATTTTTCCCTAACTGTTTAACTCATTCTGCTAACAGACTGAACAATTTCTGTTTTTAGGCGTGTTGCGTATTCCTTTCAAATAATCTCTTCCTACCTAACTTGACTGCTTAAAGAATCCATTATATCATTTACTGCATCAATCAGTGTCTGCCCATTTGTCGACGAAAGTACTCCCTATCTATTTTATCTTTTACCTGGCTGATAAAATATCTAAGTTCAGTAGGTTCTGCAAATGGATTTCCCACACTTAGATCACTTTCTATTCCATCCAGATTTGTCTCTGCAGCGTTGAGTATAGTTATTAGTTCATAAGATGATCCATCATTTAGCTCACCAGAAGTTTTTATACCTTGTACAAAATTAATCATTTGATTGATTTTCTGCGCAGGAGTCAGTACATCGATTTTAACATTCGCTGATGTTATAGTATAATTTACAGATCATTGGGCGTGAAATCAAAATGTAATGTATGCGTACCTACTCTTAGTACCGTTCCTGCTGTTGGAGTATAGACAAAGTCCCCAGGTACTGAAGTAGATGCGTCTAGCTGAATACTGCTCAATGCTGTTCCATAGATTATATCAGCAGGGTTTTTCCAACTAATGGTAGGAGTTGCCTGTGTTACACTGATTGAAGCAGTTGCATATGCTTGAGTATAATTAATATTATCAGTTGGTATTAAAGTAACAGTCAATTGTTGTTGCTGACTTGTACTTAATCCCGTTCCTGTTGCTGGATTATATGTAATTGGTCTAGGTACCAAACAGTTGCATTTAACTGAGCATCGCTTTTATTATAAGCCCTTTTTTCCGTCCTTGATAAAAAATATATAAATAATAGGCAAAACACCTACGGTATTCAATATGAGTATAGCAATAAACCAGTACTTCTGATCTTCCCTTGCCGCTTTCCAGAGTGCGATACCTTTCCAGACAAGTTCCCATAGTAACAGAATAACGAGCAATATGCCTCACATATTTTCGTTATAATGATGCATAATTAGTATCTTTAACGTATAAAATTATTTTATCTTTGTATTCATGCTAAAGTTCTGTAAAATATAATTGGCTCTATATTCTTTTCTTTACTGCAAAAAGTAGGATGTAGAGCTAGTAGTTTTACTGATAAAGCTCTTGTCTCTATTGTTTACACTGATGCATAGATTTTAAAGTAAAATCTGCGTATATTATCTACGTCAACTTATTATACGGTTTACTACACTATCAATTGCCATTGCACTAATGACAACGGATGCAGGAACAAAGACACATTTTCCCTGCTAATATACATACCCAATTCCAGTTATCCAAAGCTTGTTTTTTTCTATTTTATACCGCATTTCTGTTTTATTTGAATCACTCGATTTATTTGATTAGAATACCCCGCAGCTTGCGGGGGATGGATACTTCCCCGGTAAACGTTGTTAAAATAACTGATTTATATCCTTAATCATTTTTGTACTGTAGATGGAATTAAGGCATGTGAACTTTTGTGTTTACAAAATTAGGTATCGCAGGATTTTTTTTGGATGAAATACCGGAAAAAATTTTGAGACAATGATTTACAGCGCTGGAGTGAGCATGCCCAGTTGCTTTCAGCAGGATGCACCAGCGCAGTTTTGATGAGAGAGTCTTACTTAGGTGACTATAAAAGAGGTTTATTGCTTAGGTAATCCTACCAAAATTGTACAAAAAAAACTAGTGATATTTAAGCACACTAGGATTGAGACTCTTAACTTCATAGAAATTATATACTTGGTTAAATACAAAATCAAATTCAATAGGCGTTGTTATTTAATCTAACATTTTAGACAGTTCAAGACATACGGCTTATTACTTTTCAGTTCAACCGTATAAGTCCTATATTTTTTTGTTATCAATGATATTGTTACATGTCACCTCCATCTCTGTGACGATCCCTGCCGTCTCCATTACCGATTCTTGGATTGTTCTTAGAGTTACTCTATTTGGTGGTTCCTGAATCTAGTTTTTTTGGTTTGTCGTTTTTGTTGGTAGTTCCAGGGACTGCGTTTACTACTGCAACCGTTATTGAAATTACAAAAAGGATTACTATTAAAATACTCAATATCTTTTTTGTCTTATCAAATGTTTGTTTTCCCATTTATTATATACCTATTTTTACTCAATTGGGTACAATTTTAAGGCTGCTGGATTTTAAATATCCGATCAGCAGAAGTATTAAATCATCAGTTTACCAATTTATCGTCTAAATTTATCTCTTTAAAGGATGTGGTGTTGTAAATTCTATTATCATTTTATGTGCTGATGCTTTACATGCAATGATGTTTATTTTTGTCACCGCAATTATTTTAATTTAATGATATAAAAAATTGTTTCTGAACAAAAGCTACTCCTACATAAAATTAATTTAAGCAAAGAATAATTAAATATTAAGGATGTTTTTATTTTGGGATTTTCAAAATTTAGTACTAAGTTAGTCCCAAAAAAGCAATATCAATTACCTTAAGGAATGTTACTATTGCCCTAGAAATTAGGTGATCAATCCCCTTAAATTATCCATGGAGATAATATCTACCAAAATGAAGTTAAGAACCATAAAATATTATTTGTTTAGTTAGTGAAATGATCAACCTGATGCTTTAAAGCTTATTTTTTCTTATTTTTCTATTTATAATGGTTGTTGGGCTAATTAGTTCCAAGTGTTCCATGAGCTCCAGAAGTTCCATGAGTCATAGAGCCGTAACCTTTTCTTATTTCGTGTGGAACTTAGGAAATTCAGAGATTTTAGCACAAAATATATGCATATTCTCAGCGTCAACTTTCCATTACAATTTTTTGCACTATTACCCTAACTCACAAGCTTAAGCGTATATCGAAAAGCAGACTCATTTGATTTTAAACAAACTACTTCTTTTTCAGTCTAATTTGCTCTATAGTTTATCTCTCTGGTTTGTATATTTATCCCAAATAGTCTCTGTCTACTTAATTTAGTTACTTAAAGCATTGATTATATTACTTGCTGCATTAATAGGTGTCTACTCGTTTAGTGGATTACTTTATCATTGTACATTTCAAACTGAGAAATTTAAGGAATTCATCGATTGAGTTGTCGGGTCGGTTATCGATGTTGCTCCACATCCATATGCTCTGTCATCTCCACATCCACAGGTTCTGTCATCATGGTTATAGGGCTTTAAGCCTACGATATTTACAAGCATTAAAATCATAGCTACTGAAACTAAGGCTATTTTATACAATTTATGTTTATTTATCATGTATTTTCACCCTTTTCTATAGTTGAATCCATTATTCGTAACATAAATACTGGAAAAAAGGAGAAGATAGTAAATGTTATTATATTTTTAACTATATATTGATAATAAAATCCATTATTCGTAATATAAATAAAGAAGAAAAATAGGAGAAGATTGATAAAAATATATTTATATATATTTGTATTGGTGTATGTGCATATTAATACTTACAACTAGATGTAAGCACAAAATAACTCTATTTAGATCTATCTTTTAATAATTATTTATTTTATAAATTATAATTTTAGTTGTATAGGATTTTCAAATTTAAGTCTCTCTACTTTTTCCATAACAAAAACGACATAAAAAAGGATGCTGAACCAATAGTTGAAGAAAATCAGCTCACTAAACTTTGTCAATTGGGTATCGTGAATGATAACTATTGATGCTGTTTTACCAAAACTGAATCGTTAAGCATACTATTTCACTGGATTGAGCTTTGGATGTGGACAACTTTCTTATGCATAGGTTTTTGCCACAAAATCTATGTATTAGTAAAAACACTAAAAACAAAAATTTTGTCAGTATAGTCATTGACTCGGCATCCGGTTATATTTTACAGAACTTTCGGTACACTATCATTAAGATTGCAACGTCACCTTAACATTAACAGCTTACTTAATTACTTACAAATGAATATTATTTATACATTATAAGATTAATGTTAATTATTTATTTAGTGTATATATTATATAGATTATATACATATAAATATATTTCTCATTGATATAACAACAGTAGGGTAGAGTTATCTAATGTGGCAAAAAAATTTCTAAAAAGTATGACTCAAACAGCCTAGTGGCAATGAGTTTTTTGCGTCTATATTCTCAAACTTGAAGGGTAGTTGAATGAATGAAAACCTTAGAAATTTCGGGCGAAAGAAAGCTGAAGAAGCAGTTTTTCGAGATATAGAGGATTGGAAACATACCTTTGATGCTGTGCCAGACCTGATTGCCATATTGGACACTGAATTTCGAGTTGTTCGTGCAAACAACTCCATGGCAGCAATTTTGGGGATAACACCAAAGGAGTGTATTGGATTGACTTGCTATCGGATTGTCCATGGAATGGATGAACCTCCCTTTTTTTGCCCGCACAGGCAGTTGTTTAATGATTCTCTTGAACACACTGTAGAGATTTGTGAGGATTCTCTGGGTTGTTATTTCATAGTAAGTGTCTCTCCACTGCATGATTCAAAGGGAAAAATCACTGGGTGTATTCATGTTGCCCGTAATATTAACGAGCGAAGAGAAGCAGAGGAAACTTTAAAAAAGCACATGATAATTTAGATAAGTTAGTTAAAGAAAGAACAAACCAGCTTCTGAAAGCTTATAACTCGCTAAAAGAAAGTGAAAAAAAGCTTGCTGAAGCTCAAAAAATGTCTCATATTGGGAATTGGGAATTGGATCTTATAACTGATAGAGT
>Ga0326728_10004691_pt1 | contig 39907 bp, 26 predicted proteins | sample MB3enrmetagenome_FD_207602 | JGI IMG/M metagenome (GOLD analysis project Ga0326728, IMG submission 207602) | Lab enriched peat soil microbial communities from McLean, Ithaca, NY, United States - MB31MN | ecosystem: Environmental > Terrestrial > Soil > Wetlands > Peat | place: USA: New York... | reverse complement strand
CGGGACGGTGGTTCTGCCGCACGGGCTGGGCAAGTCAAAGACGGTGGCCGTGATTGCCACCGGCGACCGCCAGAAGGAAGCCACCGCGGCTGGCGCCGACTTTGTGGGCGGCGAAGAGATGGTGGAGAAGATTCAGAAAGAGGGCTGGACCGCCTTCGATGCGCTGATCGCCACGCCGGACATGATGAAGGTGGTGGGCCGTCTGGGCAAGATTCTTGGACCGAAGGGCCTGATGCCGAATCCCAAAACCGGAACGGTGACCATGGACGTGGCCGCGGCGGTGAGGGAGATCAAGGCCGGCAAGGTGGAGTTCAGGGCCGACAAGACCAGCCTGGTGCATGTGCCGGTGGGCAAGCTGAGCTTCGACCCTCAGAAGCTGGTGGAAAACGCGACCACCGTGATCGGTTCGATTGTGCGCGCCAAGCCTTCGGCGGCCAAGGGCAAATACATCAAGAGCGTGACGCTGAGCTCGACGATGGGGCCCGGTGTGCCGCTGGATTCGGCCGTTGCCGACGCGGCCGGCAAGCGGTAGAAGCAGGGGTCAGAGATCAGGGGTCAGGGATCAGTAAAAGCCCGGCCCACTGCTGGCCTGGTGTGAATATTCAAAAACAGGATTCGAAACAGGCGCCCGGTGAGGGCGAGGAAGCGGGATTGAGAAGAAAGCGGGCAAGGATCAAACAGTTTCGCTTACTGATCCCTGACCCCTGATCTCTGATCCCTGTCGAAGCGGAGCGAAGACAATGGCGATTTCAAGGGCAAAGAAAACGGAGAAGGTGAAGGTGCTGGCGCGGGAGCTTGAAGGCTCGACAACGGCCATCATCGGCACATTCTCGAAGCTGACCGTGGCCAAGGACTATGCGCTGCGCAAGGTGATCCGCGAGGCGGGCGGCAAGTACCGGGTGGTAAAGAACAAGCTGGCAGCCGTCTCTGGCCAGGGCACGCGGGTTGAGGCCGCGCTGAAGGGGCTGAAGGGCGTGAATTCGGTGGCGTTCACCTCGGGCGATCCAGTGGCGCTGGCCAAGGTCTTTGCCAAGTGGGCGGGCGAGAACGCTGAGTTTCAGTTCAAGCTGGGCATTGTGGACGGCAAGTTGCTGAGCGTGGACGAGGTGAAGTCGCTGGCCACCATGCCGGGCAAAGAGGAGCTCTTTGCGAAGCTGCTCTTCCTCATCAATGCTCCGGCGCAGCGGCTGGCTACCGTGCTCAACGCCACGGGACGGGATCTGGCGGTGGTGCTCGGCCAGGGTGTGGAGAAGGAGAAGTTTGCCGCGTAAGTTGCGGTAGTGGGTTTTCGTGGTATCCCAGGTCCGAAAATCCGGACCTGGGGCACCCAGCCTCAGGGATTTGTGGTTTCCCACCCTAGCGACAGAAACAAGAGCGTCGCGAGGGTGGGGCAGCCATAGGTTTTCAGCCTATTGCTAAGAGCTAGAGGCTGGATTTAGGGGATTTTGGCCCTAGAACAGGCAGGGAGTGCGCGGGTCTGGCGCATCGGAAACTCTCAGCCAGGACTGGCGGCCGGTAAGGGCAATTCAAACGACATTGGTCAAACGATTCTGAATGGAGAAGAAAATGGCGGATCTGGTGCAGTTGGAAGAACAAATTGTGTCGCTGAGCTTGCTGGAAGCGGCGGCTCTGGTGAAGAAGCTGGAAGCGCGTCTTGGCGTCTCGGCGGCAGCGGCGGCTCCGGTAGCGGTAGCGGCAGCGGGCGCGGCGGCTCCGGTGGTTGAAGAGAAGACCGAGTTTCAGGTCATCCTGAAGGACTTCGGCGCAAACAAGATCAGCACCATCAAGGCCGTGCGCGAGGTTACCTCGCTAGGCCTGAAGGAAGCCAAGGATCTGGTGGACGGCGCTCCGAAGGCGCTGAAGGAGAACGCGACCAAGGACGAGGCCGAGGCCATCCGGAAGAAGTTCGAAGGCATCGCGACCATCGAGATCAAGTAATCGAGAACTTGCAAGCACAGCCGGGACGCGCTACGATATTCGTTACGCGTCTCTTCGGCCCATCCCGTTTATTGAGGGAATGGAGCGGGGCTGGCGGCGCGATTTGGGAATCATGGTGTGGCACGCAGGTGCTCGTTACCGGAGCAGGGCCAAGCACTCTGGAAGCGGGCACGGCGCGATGTGGAAGTGCCTTAGTGTCAATGGTTTACCTTGGGTCAGACGGGGAATCCATTGACGAGTGGCGAGCGGTTGGCGGATCGCGGCAGAAGCGAGTTTTGGGATCGGCGAGAGCATTGCAGAAGAATTCGGATGGGGGCACAGGCGATGGGCCGCGCTCGTGAGGCATTGCGTCCTCGCGGGCTAATTGTGTCTACCCGTCTCATCAGGTGGAATTTTTGAGTGTTTTTCACCTCGCGCACACAGATTTCTTTGACGGGTTTACCCGTTGCGCCTGCTTCTCTCAATATGTGCGCAGTCTAGCGCACTTGCCGGATGCGCTGCAATGCCCACGACGCGATTTTGACGCAAATATCGCGAAATGCGCTTGGCATGGATGACGTGCGGAGGCGCTCTCTGGCTGTTTTGGGGATTTGCCGGGAGCTGACCGGCGCGCGCGGGTGGGACTGGAATTTTGAATTGGTTCTCCAGTCTGGATCTTCGATTTTCTTACGGTAGTTCGCTGGCGCCCAAGAGACTCGGGCGTCGGCCCGGAGCCTCACGGAGCCGGATTGACGAGCCTCAGGAGTGGACATGCCCAACGAGAAGCGCGCGATTCGCAGCCGGCTCGATTTTTCAAAGATTCCCACAGCAACTCAAATTCCCAACCTGATTGAAGTGCAGCGGCGTTCCTATGAGCGCTTTCTGCAGATGGACAAGCTGCCCAACGAGCGGGACGACGCGGGGCTGCAGTCGGTTTTTGTGTCGGTCTTTCCGATTACCGACTTCCGCGGAATCTCGCAGCTCGATTTTGTTGACTTCGCCATCGGCAACTGGGAGTGCAAGTGCGGGCACTTGAAGGGGCTGCACCACCTGCGCACGGCCTGCGTACATTGCGGGGCGATGGTGATTACCGATCCCTTCCTGCCCGGCGACGTGCTCTGCCAGAAGTGCGGAACCTACAACAAGAACACCCCCGACTTCTGCAACAAGTGCGGCGACCCGGTGAGCCTGCAGTTGAAGTACGACCAGCAGGAGTGCGAAGAGCGGGGAATGACCTTCTCGGCGCCGTTGAAGGTGACGGTGCGGCTGACCATCTATGAGAAGGACGCGGAGACGGGCAACAAATCCATCAAGGACATCAAGGAGCAGGAGGTGTTCTTCGGCGACATTCCGCTGATGACGCCGAATGGAACCTTTATCGTGAACGGGACTGAGCGGGTGATCGTTTCGCAGTTGCACCGCTCGCCGGGCGTCTTCTTTGAGACGGCCAACAACCGCACCTACTTTCTGGGCAAGATCATTCCCTATCGCGGCTCGTGGGTGGAGTTCGAGTACGACCAGAAGAACACGCTCTATGTGCGCATCGACCGCAAGCGCAAGTTCCTGGGCACGATCTTCCTGCGTGCGCTCGGCCTACGCACGGACGAAGAGATTCTCAGAACCTTCTATACCGTGGACCGGCTGCACGTTTCCGACGGCAAGCTGATGTGGGCGGTGCCGGAGGACGGGAAGGCTAATACGCATCTGGTGGGCGCCAAGCCGGCGCATGCCGTGCTGGTGAACGGCGAAGAGATTGCGCACTCCGGGCGGAAGATTACGCCGCACACGATAAAGGCGATCCGCGCCGCCGCCATCGACAGAATCGAGGTTGAGGCTGCCGAACTGGACGGCGCGCAGACCGCGGCCGACGTGGTGGATTTGAATACCGGCGAAGTGGTGGTGGAAGCCAACGTCGAGTTGACGGCCGACCGGCTGCATAAGGTGCTTGCGAGCGGCGCGGCCAGCTTCGATGTCTTTTTTCCAGAGCGCGACGACGCCGGCAACATCGTCTCCAACACGCTGAAGCGGGACTCGATCCGCAAGCCTGAGGAAGCGCTGATCGAGATCTACCGCAAGCTGCGTCCCGGCGATCCGCCCACGCTGGATACGGCGACGGCGCTCTTTGAAGGCATGTTCTTCGATCCCCGCAAGTACGATTTCTCGCGCGTGGGCCGGCTGAAGTTCAACATCAAGCTCTATGAGAATCAGGATGCCACGGGCCTGGACAAGCGTACGCTGACGCCGGAGGATTTCTACGCGACCATCCGCTATTTGCTCAAGCTGCGCAAGAACATCGGCATGGTGGACGACATCGACCACCTGGGCAACCGTCGCGTGCGCGCGGTGGGCGAATTGATGGAGAACCAGTTCCGCATCGGACTGGTGCGCATGGAGCGGGCGATCAAGGAGAAGATGAGCGTCTATCAGGAGCTTTCGACGGCCATGCCGCACGACCTGATCAACGCCAAGCCGGTGATGGCCGCCATCCGCGAGTTCTTCGGGTCGTCGCAGCTTTCGCAGTTCATGGATCAGACCAATCCGCTGTCGGAGATCACGCACAAGCGGCGTCTTTCGGCGCTTGGGCCGGGCGGCCTGTCAAGAGAGCGCGCGGGCTTTGAGGTGCGCGACGTTCACCCTACGCACTATGGCCGCATTTGTCCGATCGAAACGCCGGAAGGTCCGAACATCGGCCTGATCAGCTCGTTGAGCTGCTTTGCGCGCATCAATGAGTATGGATTCATTGAGTCGCCGTATCGCAAGGTGAAGGACTCGCGGATTCTGGACTTTGTGGAGATTGTCAACGCCAGCGAGAGTGGTCTGCGCGTAGGCGATCACATTGAGAAGGAAGAGGCGGCGCGGCTGAATGAAGGGCTGAGGAAGGCAGGCAAGCGGCCCATCGACCGGATTCCGTTCAGCTTCTATCTGTCGGCATGGGAAGAGGACAAGCACACCATCGCCCAGGCCAATATCGAGTTCAACGAGCGGGGCGAAATCACCGAGGATCTGGTGAATGCGCGCCGGCAGGGGAATTTTGTGCTGGTGAACCGGGCCGACGTGGACTACATCGACGTAAGCCCGAAGCAGTTGGTCTCAGTGGCCGCGTCGCTGGTTCCGTTCCTGGAGCACGACGACGCCAACCGCGCGCTGATGGGCGCCAACATGCAGCGCCAGTCCGTTCCTCTTCTGGTGGCCGAGGCTCCGCTGGTGGGCACAGGCATGGAGGGCGTGACGGCGCGCGACTCCGGCGCCGTAATTCTGGCCAAGCGCAACGGCATTGTGGACTCGGTCGACTCCCAGCGCATCATTGTGCGCGTGGAGGGCGAGCATCATCCCACGCAGCTTTCGCGCGAGGTGGGCTCCGACATCTATACGCTCATCAAGTTCAAGCGCTCCAACCAGAACACCTGCATCAATCAGAAGCCTGTCGTTCGCGAGGGCGAGCGGGTGGTGAAGGGCCAGGTAATCGCCGACGGACCCTGCACCGAGCAGGGCGAGCTGGCGCTGGGACGCAACGTGCTGGTAGCCTTCATGCCCTGGCGCGGGTACAACTTCGAAGACGCGATTCTGATCAGCGAACGCCTGGTGCGCGAGGACTACTACACCTCGGTTCACATCGAGGAGTTCGAGATCGAGGCCCGCGACACCAAGCTGGGTCCCGAGGAGATCACGCGCGACATTCCCAACGTGAGCGAACACGCGCTACGCGACCTGGACGAGAGCGGCGTGATCCGCATCGGCGCCCAGATCGGCCACGGCGACATCCTGGTGGGCAAGGTAACTCCCAAGGGCGAGACTCAGCTTACGCCGGAAGAGAAACTGCTGCGAGCTATCTTCGGCGAAAAGGCCGGCGATGTCCGCGACGCTTCGCTCACCTGCCCTCCGGGCATCGAGGGCACTGTGGTGGATGTGCGCATCTTCAGCCGCAAGGGGCAGGAGAAGGATGAGCGCGCCAAGCAGATCGAGGGCGAGTACGTAGCCAAGCTGGAGAAGAACCTGGGCGACGAGATTCGCATTCTCACCGATGAGCGCCTGAAGCGTCTGGATGGCATCCTGGGGCGCAGGGAGGTGTTGGCCGACCTGCACGACGAGCGCACCAACAAGCGCCTGCTGACCAAGGGCGCCGTTCTGGATCGCGAGACAATCGAGCGGATTTCCACCAAGAATTTGAAGCGCATCCGCTACGCCGACAAGGATCCGCGCGTCAACGAACAGATCGACGAAATCGAAGAGATGACCTCGCGGCAGATCGAAGTGCTACGCAAGATCACCAACGAGAAGATCCTCAAGCTGCAGAAGGGCGACGAACTGCCTCCGGGCGTGATCAAGCTGGTGAAGGTCTATGTGGCCATGAAGCGCAAGCTCTCAGTGGGCGACAAGATGGCCGGCCGCCACGGCAACAAGGGCGTGATCGCGCGCATTCTTCCCGAGGAGGACATGCCCTATCTGCCCGATGGAACGCCGGTGGAGATTGTGCTGAATCCCCTGGGCGTGCCTTCGCGCATGAATGTGGGGCAGATTCTTGAGACCCACCTGGGATGGGCAGCCCATGCTCTGGGCAAGAAAATTGCCGACCTGGTGAGGGCCAACTCGGATGCCGAGTATGTGCGCGAACTGGTGAAGAAGGAGTTCGCGGGAACCGCAACCCTGCGGCAGTTGCTGGAGCTGGACGACGCCATGCTCTTGCGCGTGACCGCGGGCATGGAGCGCGGCATCTGGTTTGGAACCGCGGTCTTCGACGGGGCGCGCGAGGAGGAGATCAAGGCGCTGCTGGCCTCGGCCGGCTTGCCTTCCTCGGGCAAGACTGCCCTCTACGACGGCATGACGGGCGAGCAGTTCGAGCAGCCTGTGACGGTGGGCTACATTTACATGCTCAAGCTCTCACACCTGGTCGACGACAAGATTCATGCCCGGTCGATCGGGCCCTACTCTCTGATTACGCAACAGCCGCTGGGCGGCAAGGCGCAGTTCGGCGGGCAGCGCTTTGGCGAGATGGAAGTGTGGGCGCTGGAGGCCTATGGCGCGGCTTACATCCTGCAGGAGCTGCTGACGGCGAAGTCCGATGACGTGTATGGCCGCACCAAGATTTACGAGGCCATTGTGAAGGGCGAGGCGGCGATTGAGCCGGGCGTGCCCGAGTCATTCAACGTGCTGATCCGCGAATTGCAGTCGCTTTGCCTTGACGTGGAGTTGATCAAGCGCGCGGACCTTGTGCGCAAGGCGCCCGCGCCGGAAGCGGCATTGGTGGCCGACTGAATGCAGCTATTAGCTTTTAGCTCTTAGCTTCCAGCTTGATCTTGCCGCCGGTTGGTTCCGCGGCAATGGCGAGAAGGCAGGAAGAAAGCTAATGGCTAATAGCTAACAGCTAGAAGCTGACGTTTCAGGGTTCTTCTTGAAAGCGGCAACCACCGCTTCCCGGGAAGGAAGAACCGGTAAATGAATCCCGGGGATACCGCGGCAGCGGCCGAAAGGCCCGCCAAGGAGGGTCGCCTTGTTCCGTTCGAACCCGTTTGAGCTTTCCAGTCCCATTACCGACTTTGACGCTATCCGCATCATGCTGGCCTCGCCGGAGAAGATTCGCAGCTGGTCGCATGGCGAGGTCACCAAGCCTGAGACCATCAACTATCGCACCTTCAAGCCGGAGCGCGACGGCCTGTTCTGCGCCCGCATCTTTGGACCGGTAACCGACTGGGAGTGCCTGTGCGGCAAGTACAAGCGCATGAAGCACCGCGGCGTGATCTGCGACAAGTGCGGCGTTGAAGTGACGGTGAGCAAGGTGCGCCGCGAGCGCATGGGGCACATCGAACTGGCTTCGCCCTGCTCGCACGTGTGGTTCTTCAAGGGACTGCCGTCGAGAATCGGGCACCTGCTGGACATTTCGCTGCGCGATCTGGAGAGCATTCTCTACTTCGAGTCCTATGTGGTGGTCGATCCCGGCGATGCGCCGGTGAAGGAACGCGAGATCATCAAGGACGAAGCCAAGTTCCGCGAGCTGGATGCGCAGTTCCGGCCCTCCGGCTTCAAAGCCATGATGGGCGCCGAGGCCATCAAGGAGCTGCTCAAGCGGGTGCAGATCGACGAATTGGGCATCGAGCTGCGCGAGCGGATGAAGACCGAGACCTCGGTGCAGAAGAAGATCAAGTACTCCAAGCGGCTCAAAGTAGTGGAGGCCTTCCGCAAGAGCTCCAACAAGCCGCAGTGGATGATTCTGGATGTGCTGCCCGTAATTCCTCCAGAGCTGCGCCCGCTGGTGCCGCTGGATGGCGGACGCTTTGCGACCTCCGATTTGAACGATCTTTATCGCCGCGTGATCAACCGCAACAACCGGTTGAAGAAGCTGATGGACCTGCACGCACCGGAAGTGATTGTGCGCAACGAGAAGCGCATGTTGCAGGAAGCCGTGGACGCGCTGTTCGACAACGGCCGCCGAGGACGCGTGCTGCGCGGCGCCAACAATCGCCCGCTCAAGTCCTTGTCCGATACGCTCAAGGGCAAGCAGGGCCGTTTCCGCCAGAACCTGCTGGGCAAGCGCGTGGATTACTCTGGCCGTTCGGTCATCGTGGTGGGTCCGGAACTGAAGCTGCACCAGTGCGGATTGCCCAAGAAGATGGCGCTCGAACTCTTCAAGCCATTCATCTATCACCGGCTGGAACAGACCGGCCACTGCACCACCATCAAGCAGGCCAAGGAGATGGTGGAGATGCAGGAGCCGGTGGTGTGGGACATCCTCGAGGAGGTCATCAAGGACCACCCGGTGCTGCTCAACCGCGCTCCCACGCTGCACCGTCTGGGCATCCAGGCCTTCGAGCCGGTGCTTGTCGAAGGCAAGGCGATCAAGATTCACCCCCTGGTTTGCACGGCCTTCAACGCCGACTTCGACGGCGATCAGATGGCGGTCCACATTCCGCTCTCGCCCGAGGCGCAGATTGAGGCCAGCGTGCTGATGCTGGCCTCGCACAACATTCTGTCGCCGGCCTCCGGCCAGCCCATCACCGTGCCCACGCAGGACATGGTGCTGGGGCTCTATTACCTGACCAAGGCCAAGAAGGGCGCCAAGGGCGAGGGACGCGTCTTTGCCAATACGGAAGAAATCCTGATGGCTCTCGAAGCCAAGGAAGTGGAGACGCTTTCGCCCATCCGGCTGCGCTTTACGGGCAAGGTGCTTGACATGACCACGGCCTACGACGACCAGGATCTGACCCACACCGAGGCAGTGGACTTCAATCGGGAGTACATCTCCACGACCGTGGGCCGCGTAATCTTCAACGACTCGCTGCCCTCCGGAATGCCCTTCGTCAACGGGCTGCTGAAGAAAAAGGGCATCGGGCAACTGGTGAACTACTGCAACCAGAACCTGGGCCTTGAGGTGACGGTGGGGATGCTCGACCGGATCAAGTCGCTGGGCTTCCAGTACGCGACGCGTTCCGGGCTTTCCGTGGGCCTTGACGACATGGTGATCCCGGCCAGCAAGTACACGGTTGTGGAAGAGGCCGACAAAAAGGTGATCGAGGTCCAGAAGCAGTACATGGACGGCGCCATCACCAACGGCGAGCGCTCCAACAAGGTGATCCAGATGTGGTCGGCGGTTACCGACAAGGTAGCCGACGAGATGTTCGGCAACATGAAGCGCGCGGACGAGGAAGGAGCCATGAATCCGATTTACATCATGGCCGACTCCGGCGCCCGCGGATCGAAGCAGCAGATCCGGCAGCTTTCCGGCATGCGCGGACTGATGGCCAAGCCCTCGGGCGAAGTCATTGAGACGCCCATCACGGCCAACTTCCGCGAGGGGCTGACGGTGCTGGAGTACTTCATCTCGACCCACGGCGCGCGCAAGGGATTGGCCGACACGGCGCTGAAGACGGCCGACTCCGGCTACCTGACACGCCGCCTCGTCGACGTGGCCCAGGATGTGATCGTGACCGAGTACGACTGCGGCACGGTGGAAGGCATCTATGTGGGCTCGATCGTGGAGTCGGGCGAGATCATCGAGCCGCTGCGCGACCGCATCATCGGGCGGGTTTCGTTGGAGCGCATCAAGGACTACGACGGCAACGTGGTGGTGGATGTGAACCAGGGCATCGATGAAGACATCGCTTCGGCCATACAGGGCGCGGGCGTTGAGAAGGTGAAGATTCGCTCGGTGCTCACCTGCGAGTCGCGGCGCGGCGTCTGCGCGCTCTGCTACGGGCGCAACCTGGGTTCGGGACGCATGGTGGAGTTGGGCGAGACTTGCGGCGTCATCGCTGCGCAGTCGATCGGCGAGCCGGGAACGCAGTTGACCATGCGTACCTTCCACGTGGGCGGCACGGCCAGCCGCGTCTCTGACAAGTCGCGCCTGGACGCCAAGAACAACGGCTTCGTGCGCTTTATCAACTTGAATACGGTGGAGAGCCGGGAGAAGGAGCTGGTGGCGATGAATCGCTCCGGTTCGATCGCCATTCAGGACGAGCGGGGCCGCGAGAAGGAGCGCTACCAGGTGGTTTACGGCGCGCGCCTCAAGGTGCGAGACGCCGAGCACGTGAAGCTGGGCCAGGTGCTGGCTGAGTGGGATCCGTATACGTACTCGATCCTTACCGAAATCGGCGGCGCGGTGCAGTTCAAGGATCTGCAGGAAGGCATCACTCTTAACGAAGAGGTGGACGAAGTGACCGGCCTCTCGCGCTGGGTGGTTGCCGACGCACCGGACGAGAAGCGGCAGCCGGCCTTCGTGGTCAAGAACGCAAAGGCGCACAAGCGCTATTTGCTGCCCCGCGGCGCTCACCTGATGGTTCAGGACGGCGACGAGGTGGGTCCGGGCGACGTGCTGGCCAAGATTCCCAAGGAGAGCACCCGCACCAAGGACATCACCGGCGGCCTTCCGCGCGTGGTGGAGCTCTTCGAGGCCCGCAAGCCGCGCGAGACTGCCATCATCAGCGAGATCGATGGCGTGGTTCGCTTCGGCGAGGTTGCCAAGGGCCAGCGCAAGATTTATGTCACCGCGGACAACGGCGACGAAAAGGAATACTCGGTGCCGCGCGGCATTCACGTGAACGTGCAGGAAGGCGAGCGTCTGCGCGCCGGCGATCCGCTGATGGATGGCCCGTTGAACCCGCACGACATTCTCGCCGTGCTGGGCGAAAAGGAGCTTCAGGGCTACCTGGTAAGCGAGATTCAGGAGGTCTACCGCCTGCAGGGCGTGGCCATCAGCGACAAGCACATCGAGGTGATTGTGCGCCAGATGCTGCGCTGGGTCAGGATCGACGAAGTGGGCGATACCAACTTCCTGTTGGAGCAGCAGGTGGACCGCTTCCGCTTCCGCGAGGAGAACGAGCGGGTGCTGGCTCTGGGAGGCCGTCCGGCGATCGGGCGTCCGCTCTTGCTGGGCATCACCAAGGCATCGCTCTCCACCGACAGCTTCATCTCCGCGGCCAGCTTCCAGGAGACGACCAGGGTGCTTACCGAAGCCAGCATCAACGGCGCGGTAGACAACCTGCGCGGCTTGAAGGAGAACGTGATCGTGGGACGGCTGATTCCCGCCGGTACGGGCCTTGAATACTACCGCAACGTTCAGCTCTCTCCGGAGCTGGAGGAAGCGGCGGCCCGAGTCCAGCAGGAGGTTACGGCGGAGATCGAGGCAGCCGAGCGCGAACTGGAGCTGATGCGCCAGGAGGGCGAGGCCGAGGAGATGGCAGCCGAGTAGGGCTGGTGGCAAAGGCAACGCGTTTCCGACGGCATCGAGCGTAGGCCGTTTTGCGCGGCAAGAGAAGGGTATTGGAAAGGGCCGCCTTTTCAGGGTTTCAAACTGCGTGCAGGCGCTCTCCCAGGTGCCCAAAGGCGAGGCACCTGGGCCACCCGCCTGTTCGTCGGCCCTGGCCTTTGCGCTGTCGAGAGCGCGGACCGGAAGCGCGGCAAGAAGCAACAGGGTTGGCAGCAGGGCGAGGCAGGCCAGGCGAGGAATCACGGAAGTCATTCTCGCATCCCGGCGCGTGGATGCGCCTCCACCTTTGGGTGGTGTGGGGGGCAGACAGTTGCTTCGATTCAGTGTGAGCTTGAAGGAGATTGGCCGGATGTTTGGTGGAAGTGATCAGGAAAGGGAGAAGCGAGGCAATGAGCGTGAATTGAGAATGTAATTCACAGAAGGCTGTACGGAAGTTGTTGATTACAAAGCTCTCGTCGATTAGGTGTATGAATACAAATGGTCTAGTTGCGCGGATGTTGATTGATACGACGTAGCCTGTTGAGATGCCAGTTGAGAAAGCGATCGAGAGTGTTCTGATTGAGTCGAGCGGGGCAGTCCACGGGGAGGTTCAGCTCTGCTGCGATGGTTCTTGCGAGTTCCCGGTGAGCATAGGGATAGAACTGATATTTCATAAGGAGCACGAAACCGCCGGCATCAGTGACGTCTTTGATGTAGGTTTTTGGCATCATACGGGCCACGAAAAGCGGAATCAGTTCAAGCGCTTTGCAAATGGCAAGCTTCGCCCGGAATTCGGCCTGGTCGATATAGCCGAGCCTGTTCTTGATTTCAGTTCCATATGCGAGGCCGTCCTTGGTGAATACGCGGTCCAAGTCGTGTCCGGTCACGGTCCAGGCCTTGCCCCGCCAGCTTCGCACTTCAACTGCGGCAGGCAGGAATCCGATGCGTGGAAGCCCTGCGTCGATCATGCTCTCGCCCTGAAGCCCGAGCGATTCAGTAAAGGACTGCTCAGAGAATGTCTGGACGAGCTTTCGAATTTCGGCCGCTCTGCGTTTCCAATATCGATTGCGACGATGAAAGTAGAAGCGGAGGGTTACTTATGGAGGAAGCTTTTGTAGTTCACTTCCGATCTCCCCGTTGAGCCGCATTCCCTTGAGCGCACGGGATGTGACCCAATGGAAGAACTTAGTTTCAAAGAAGATGCAGAGTTGAGTCTCGTAGAAGACGCCCTGAGGATGTTCCTCAAAAAACGCGCGTAAGTCAAGCGTTGCTCGAATTACCGCCGGATCGTCAGGCGGCTCATCGTCCATGTCCTGGAAGTAACGTTCCTCGAAGTCGGAGATCATGGATGCCCTCTGAGCTCACGTTGCCGCAGCATCCGGAAACGCGGCGAGTCCTCGAGCAGTCAATGCCTGAAGTGGCGGATGCCGGTGAAAACCATGGCCATGCCCAGCTTGTCGGCTGCGGCGATCACCTCCTCGTCGCGCACCGAGCCTCCGGGCTGGATGACGGCGGTGGCTCCGGCGGCGGCCACGGCTTCCAGCCCGTCTGGGAAGGGAAAAAATGCGTCGGAGGCGGCCACGCAGCCCTGGAGCGGCAGCGCGGCCTTCATGGCTCCGAAGCGAGCTGCGTCCACGCGGCTCATCTGCCCCGCGCCTACTCCGAGGGTCTGGCCGTCGCGGGCATAGACAATGGCGTTCGACTTGACGTGCTTGCAAACCCGCCATGCAAAGAGCAGGCTGCGCAGTTCCTCGGCTGTCGGCGGACGCCAGGTGACCACCTTCAACTCGGACTCGGCGACCCGGCCGGTGTCGGCGTCCTGCAACAGCAATCCGCCGGAGACGTGCTTGACCACCGGGCGCGATGGCGCGGAACTGACTTCCACCAGCCGCAGGTTCTTCTTGGCGGCGAAGCGCTCGCGGGCCTCGGCGGAGAAGCTGGGCGCGGCGATGGCCTCGACAAAGAGCTTGGCGATCTCGGTGGACGCTTCCGCATCCACAGCGCGGTTGATGCCGATCACCCCGCCAAAAGCCGAGACCGGATCGCAGGCCAGCGCCTTCCGGTAAGCCTCCAGAATCGTCTCTCCCGCAGCAGCGCCGCAAGGGTTGGTGTGCTTGACAATGACCACGACGGCCGGGTCAGACTCGCCGGATGGAAACTCCTGGGCCAGCTCCCAGCAGGCATCCAGATCGACGAGGTTGTTAAAGCTAAGCTCCTTGCCCTGTAGCTGGCGAGCGCCGGCGATGCCCCGCCCCGAGCCGTCCGCATAGAGCGCGGCGCGCTGGTGGGGGTTCTCGCCGTAGCGCAGCGGCTGCGCCAGCGTCAGATTGATGCGCAGAGTGGTGGGCAGACTGGCCGTGTCTGGCGCGGCGGCTGCATCGGGCGCGGGCGCCTCGGCAATTCGGTCCAGCGTATTGGCGATGGCCGTGTCGTAGGCCGCGGTGGTGGCGAAGGCCTGCCGTGCCAGCCGCCAGCGAGTCTCCCGGCTCAGCTTGCCTTGTGCGCTCTTCAATTCTTCGATCAGCGCCGGGTAATCCGCGACGCGGGTCACAATGGCCACGTCCTCAAAGTTCTTGGCCGCGGAGCGCACCATCGACGGCCCGCCAATGTCGATGTTCTCGATCAGGTGGCCGAAGGCCACGCCGGGCTGGCTGGCCGTCTTTTCGAAGGCGTACAGGTTAACCACCACCATATCGATGGGCTCGATGCCGTGGGCGGCCACAGCGGCCTCGTGCTCCCGGTTGCCGCGAATGTAGAGCAGCCCGCCATGAACGCGCGGGTGCAGCGTCTTGACGCGGCCGTCCAGCATTTCAGGAAAGCCGGTCAGGTCGCTGATGTCCTTGACGGCCAGGCCGGCCTCGCGCAGCGCGCGCGCCGTTCCGCCGGTCGACACCAGCTCCACCCCATAGCCTGCCAGCGCCTGGGCAAACTCCACCAGGCCGGTCTTGTCTGTAACGCTCAGCAACGCCCGCCGAATTGGCTTTTCCGCACTCACAGTCTTGCTCCTTTTCCAGGACTCGTACATCGACGCACGGGTCTCACGCACGGCCTTTGCCGTGGCGTGGCCCGCGACGGCCAAACTCCAGATTACATCGAAGCCTTGCCCGCATCTGCCCGATTCCCCGTTTCCAACGCGCTACGTGAGCTGTCGAGTCCTGGCCAAGACTTACGGCGTTTTCAGAAATGCTTTAAAGTGAAGTCATGGGAAGTTATCCCACCCCACCTGCATCCCATGGGCAAGGAACCGTTCCTGGGAGCTCCGAATTCCCGCCGGCGACTCTAATTCCGGACGAGGGATATCGTCCAATGCCGCCGCCCGTCCGCCGCCCGCGACCGTCGTGGGCCTTCGCCCCGGCCACGTACGTGCTGGTTGGCATCAACTGCGCGGTCTTTCTGGCCATGGCAGCAAGTCATGCCGGCTTTTGGAGCCCATCCCCAGATATCTTGATGCACTGGGGCGCGAACAACGCCGGTTCGGTGCTGATCCAGGGCCAATGGTGGCGGATTGTCACGGCGATGTTCGTCCACGTGGGAATCATTCATCTGGCTACGAACATGTGGTGCCTTTGGAACCTGGGCCTGCTGGCCGAGCCGCTGCTGGGTTCGGCGGGGGTGATGGAGGTCTACATTCTCACCGGCGCGGCCGGCAACCTGCTGTCTACCCTCTACAATTGGCTGACGAACTACCCCGACTGGACGAGATACCACGCCGAATGGGCCAGTCACCACGCCTTGGGCGAGGTGTTTGATCCAACTTTTGTGTTTCCGCCCGGCGCGGGAGCTTCGGGCGCGGTCTTCGGCATCGCCGGAGCGCTGATCGTCCTGCTCAAGTCGAAGCGCCTGCCCGTGCCGCCGCTGGAGCTGCGGAGGCTGCGCAGGTCGGTCATATATTTCGCCGCGATAAACCTGATAATCCCACTCACTTTCAACTTTGGCGCCGCGGCAATGCACGCCGGGCTGCGTATCGACAATATGGCTCACCTGGGCGGCTGCACCTGCGGGCTGCTCTTCGCGGCCCCGCTGGTGCCCCGGCTCGGCTCGCCCAGATCCGTTTTCCAGGAGCGCCTTCGTATCGCCGTCACCATGGTGGTGGGAATCCTGGTGCTCTTCGGCTTCTACCTGTCCAAGCTGCCGGGGTAGCGCTGGAGGGGTTCGCCGTCCTGCTTCGGTATGTGTAACAATGTCCCTCATTCGCCGATCGTCCGATTCCAATCCCAGGAGACAGATCATGAGGCGCCGCGACTTTCTGAAACAGGCTGCCATCGCCGCCGCAACCTATGCATCCACCAGTCAATCGCAAGCATCGAGCGCGACACCCTCCCGCCCGATTGCCCGCCGCACCCTCGGTAAGACCGGCGAGGCGCTCTCCATTATTGGGTTTGGCGGAATTGTGGTGATGAATGAAGACCCCGGCCCGGCGGCCAACATTGTCGCCGAGGCTGTGGATCGCGGCGTCAACTACTTCGACGTGGCGCCCAGCTACGGCAACGCCCAGGAACGCCTCGGTCCGGCGTTGGCTCCCTATCGCAACAAATCCTTCCTGGCATGCAAGACCGATGGTCGCATGAAGGACGACTCGCGCGCCGATCTGGAACAGTCTCTCAAGCTGCTGAAGACCGACCACATCGACCTCTACCAGTTCCACGCGCTCACAAAGATGACCGACCTGGACAAGGTTCTGGGGCCGGGCGGCGCAATGGAGACCATGGAAGCTGCCAAAAAGGAGGGCAAGATCCGCTATATCGGTTTTTCCGTCCACTCGGTCGAAACCGCCCTTGCGGCCATCGACCGCTACAACTTTGATACAGTTCTCGTCCCCGTCAATTGGGTACTCTTCTCCCAGGCCAGTTTTGGCCCTCAAATTCTGAAGCGCGCGCAAGAAAAGAAGATGGGCATTCTGGCGCTCAAGAGCATGGCCAAGACCGTATGGCCGGCCGATCAGAGGCGGAATCATCCCCAGCCCAAGTGCTGGTATCAACCGGCCGGTTTTCCCGATGAAGCGTCGCTGGGCTTGCGCTGGACCCTGGGCCACCCCATCACAGCCGCGATTCCACCCGGTGACGAGCGCTATTTCCGCCTAGCCATGGACGTTGCGCAGAATTTCAAGCCGTTAGAACCCACCGAAGAACAGGCGCTGCTCAGCGGCGGCCAAGGGATGGAACCGATCTTCCATCTCGGGAATAGCGTGAAAACCGTCATGTACCAGCGCATTCAACGGCTATGCGAACGTTAAATTTGTGTTAAAATCGAGGCTCAAGGAGCTGGCAGCCCCCTCTGCCTGACTAGACCCAACCCCATGAACCTCTACCTCATGCGCCACGCCAATGCCGGACTCGCCCGCGGTAATCCGGCTCTCGACGCCAAGCGCGCGCTCATCAAGGAAGGCAAGGAGCAGTGCATGTTGATGGCGCGTGTGTTGAGCGCGCTCAAGGTGCAGGTGGATGTGGTCGTCTCCAGCCCGCTCAAGCGCGCTCTGCAGACCGCGCAGTTTGTGGGCACGGAACTGGGCTACGAGGCTAAAGTCGAAGTCAGCCCGGCCCTGGCGCCCGGCGCTGAATTCGCCGACTTCCAGGAAATGCTGGCCAAGTATGCCGGCTGCGAAGGTGTGCTGGCCGTCGGCCACAACCCCAACGTCTTCCAGTTTCTCGGCCGCCTGATTACCGCCAACGGCGGCGCCGCCATCCGCATGAGGAAGGGCTCGGTGGCCCGCGTAGACCTGGATCGCCATCCGCCCCTGTTGCAGTGGCTCATCGATCCCCGCATGGCCCGCGCCATCTACTTGAGTGTGCCAAAGAGTTCGCGGCCAAAGACCTCGCGGAAGTAGCCTGCCTCTTTGCGCAGCGACCAGAGTTCCAGCTCCGCGCCAGTCCGTCCCTGCTCCAGCTCCAGATAGACCCGCTTGGGATAGACCTTGACTGTCACGCGCAGCACGTCGGAGGCACGGTCCTGGTTCAGCGCCTCGGCCAGCCGCAACAGCGCCACGGCGCGATCTACGTGCCTGTGCTCCTGAGCGGGGAGATTTCTGAGCGCCCTGTCCCCCGGCTGGGGACGGCTTTTGCCCAAATAGCGCGCGATTGCCGAGATCATCGTCCGCTGTAGCTGCGTATACCCATAAATCTCCGAGCTGGAGACGATGTATTGCGTGTGCCTGTGCCGCCCCTGGTGGTTGATGAACTTGCCGGTATCGCGCAGCATGGCGGCTGCCGCCAGCCAGCTTTCATACTCCGGGGGCAACTGGTGCAGCGACTTCAATTCGCGAAACAACTGCACGGCATGGGCTCGCACCGGCTCCGCTTGTTTGGGATCGACCCCATAGCGCCGCGCCGTCGCCAGCACACTCTCCCAGCGCTCATGCTCGAACTCCTTGTGCACCGTCGCCCGCGCGTCCTGCTCGGCCAGCATCTGGGCCAGAATTCCATCCCTGAGTCCCAGCGGTGAGTAGCGAAAGCCCTCCAACCCAAAACACTCGAACAGTTCGGCAAAGACCTGCGATCCGGCCACAACGATCTCTGCGCGCCGCGGCCCTATCCCCGGAACCGCCTCCCGCTCCGCGAGTGTCATCCTTTCGAGCTTGCCGGCCAGCTTGCGCACATCGCGCGTTGCCACTATCTGCGATTGCGCCGCGACCCGGTTTCTGCCCAACCTGGCCGGTTCCTTTGTTAGCGGCTGAAAAGGGCTCCCAACCGTTTTGCCGGACGATTTGCCGGCTGGCTTTCCAGAGCCCTTCCCTGCCTTGCTGCCGCTTAAGCAAGCCTCGCTCAGTGCCGCCGCTGTTCCTGAGGTGGCGATAACCAGGTCCACGCCTTCCGGTTGGAACCTCTTGCGCGCCCGCCGCAGCTCGCGGCCGATGAACTGCCGCATCCGCGCCACACCCTCCGCGGGTGCGGGATCGCCAGGCAGGAATTCCTCGGTCAGTCGCACCGCTCCAAGCGGCAGGCTGACGGTCTCCTTGATCCGCTTGCGCTCGGAGAGCGTGATTTCGCAGCTTCCGCCGCCCAAGTCCAGCAACATCACCCGGCCGCCCGCGCCTGGTTCCGGCCCTTTCATGCCGCCCGCCATCACGCCCAAGTGGATCAGCCGCCCTTCTTCCAGCCCGGAGATGATCTCCATCGTCCAGCCGGTCTCCGCCTTTACCCAGGCTTGAAAGGCCGGGGCGTTGCGCGCGTCGCGCATGGCCGAAGTGGCCACAACGCGAATCCGGTCCACGCCGTGCTCCTGCACCGCGCGTTGAAAGCGTTTCAGCGTCTTCAGCGTCGCCACCATCGCATCGGGCGAGATCAGCCCCGACTCAAAGACGCTCGTACCCAGCCGGGTCACCTCGCGATCCTCAACCAGCGTTTTCAACTGGTGCGCCACAACTTTGGCAATCCTCAAGCGGCAGGAGTTGGAACCGACATCGATGGCGGCGAAAGTTGGCATGGGGCTTTGTGATCTTCTCCTGCGTTGAAAATCAGTCTCTGCCGCCAAGATACACGACCGTGCCGCTGGCGCCTTGTGGGAATGGAAGAACATGGTGGGGAAGCCGGAGACGCCCCGCCCAGTTCGCCCGACACAAATTGCGACCAACAGGGAACTTTTCCTTTCGTCACCGCATTACCGGTTGTGAAGGGTTCAGGCGGCAGATCATGCAAGACGCACTACCGGCGTTCGTTCTACACTCGGAGGCTACAAGGCCACCCACCATGAGCGATGCGCCCAGAGGTTCCGCGCCAGACAGTTCCCAGGCCCCGCAAAGCGACGAAGAGTTGATGATCGCGTTTTCGCGCGGCCAAACCGATGCATTCAGCGCCCTTTTCACGCGCTACAAGCAGCCACTCTTTGGGTTCTTCCGCCGCCGCGTTGCCAACCCCGCCCAGGCCGAAGAGCTGACCCAGGAGACCTTTCTCGCCCTCCTGCGCGCAGCATCGCGCTACCAGCAAAGCGCCCTCTTTCGAACCTATCTCTATGCCATAGGCTTCAAAATCCTGAGCGCTTATCGCCGCAAGGCTGCGTTCCGGGCCGCGTTTCTGAGCGAACAGCCCCCCGGCCACGAGCCGGCGATCGACAACGCCATTGAAACGCAGGCGCTGATGCGCCAGGCAGTGGGGAAGCTGGAGCGCCTGGATCGGGAAGTCCTGCTGCTGCGCGAATTCGAGCAGTTGAGCTACGCGGAGATCGCCGGGCTGCTCGGCCTGCCGCTGAACACGGTTCGCTCGCGCCTCTTCCGCGCCCGGCTGGCTCTGCACGATCTGCTCGCGGCTCCGGCTTCCCATTCCTCAGCCCACGGCTTCGCTCAATCCAAGGAGCGCCTATGAACATCGCTGCCCATCCCGTTGCCCCTGAAGAGGTTATGGCCTTTCTCGACGGCGAACTTGCACCCGCCGAGGCGCAGGCCGTCTCCGCCCATCTCGACCACTGCGCCGCATGCGCGAGTCTCGCAGTTCGGTTGCGCGGCACGTCCGAGTCACTTGCCCAGTGGAGCGTGCCGCCGGCTCCGTCGAACTTGGAAGAATCCGTGTTGGCGCAGGCGATAAAGGGCACCCGCAATCCATCCAAGCCGGCCAGCACTGCCCAACTCAGCTTTTGGAACTGGAGGCTGTGGGCCGTGGGCGCAGGAGGAGCGGTAACAGTAGTTCTCGTTGTCGTGGCATTTGTTGCTTCAATGATTTACTCCGAGGATCGCCCAAGAGCTCAACGTCCAATGGCGAGTATGATCGCGAGCCAGGACACGGCCGGTTCCGCAAAGCCTCAGGTTTCCAACATGCTTATCGCGCAAGAGGAGAAGCAGTCGGCAGCGAGCGCGGGCGTAGTGAATTTAGCGGCGTCCGCGGACAAGCCCTTGCCCGAATCCCGCGTAGCCGGAGGAGGCGGAGCTACTGCCGCATTCCCGGCCGCGCCTGCTCCCATGATCACCCGCACGGTCTCTCTCATCGTCGTCGTGAAGGACTTCGCCGCCGCCCGCGCGTCGCTCGACTCGATCCTCCTGCGCCATCGCGGCTATGCCGCGCAACTCACCGCCGCGACCCAGGAGAACGCTCCGCGCAGCCTTCAGGCCTCGCTGCGCATTCCCGCGCCCGAACTCGCCGCCGCGATTGCCGAACTCAAGACCCTGGGCCGCGTCGAAAACGAATCCCAGTCCGGCGAGGAAGTCACCCAGCAGCACGCCGATCTGGCTGCGCGCCTGCAAAACTCCCGCGAAACCGAGGAGCGCCTGCGCGCCATCCTTACCCAGCGCACGGGAAAGATCGAAGACGTCCTCCAGGTTGAAGAGGAGATCGCCCGCGTACGCGGCGAGATTGAACAGATGGAGGCCGAGCAGCAGGCTCTGGAACACCGCGTGGAGTTCGCCAGCGTCGATCTGCAGCTCACGGAGGAGTACAAGGCCAGCCTGGGCTCGCCGTCCGCTTCCGTCTCCAACCGCATTCGCAACGCGTTTGTGGCTGGTTTGCACAACGCCAGCGAGACGATTCTCGGCATCGTGCTCTTCCTTGAAGAGGACGGCCCCGTGCCGCTCATCTGGCTGGCGATTCTCGGCTTGCCGGTCTTTCTGCTGGTTCGCCGCTACCGGAGGGTGAAGGCCAAATTCTAGGGGAATCTTCGAAGAGGTGCTTGCCGTGGAGCCGGCGTTCCCGCAAGGGCTGAAGCCCGAGCTCCTGTTGCGACCCATTCGGCACGACTGAAGTCGTGCCCTGACACAAGGCTTGACTTTTGAAAGAGCCCTTTTTAAAAATCGCTCTGGGCTAATTCCGGGTGGTTCTCGAACCACCCGATTACCCGGCGCTCAAACTCCTCCGGCTCCGCTCCCGCCGCGCCGCAATGGCCAGCCTCAGCGGGCTCCCACAAACTCACTGCCGCGCCGCGGAAGGAACTATGCGCCAGAATCTCTTCTGAGTGGCGCGGAGGGAGATTTGCATCCTTGCCGCCATGAATCAGCAGAACGGGGACGCTGCTTGCGGCCACTGCATTCTCCGGCGAGGCCTGCTCCAGATCGACACCGTACCTCCAGCGCGCATAAAGAAAGCCAGCCTCAATGGCGGGACGCAGCAGCGTGCGCCCCGCCCACGCTCCGGCGTTCATCTTCTCTCCCATGCGGACATAGGAGGCTTCGCGGAAGCTCGCGAACGATGACTCCGCCACCACCGCGCAGAATCCCGGCGTGGTCCTGAGCGATTGAAGCAGTTGCGCGGCCCCCATCGATTCTCCCAGGCCGTCGATGCAGCGCGGCGTTTCGGTTTGCTCGATCCAGTCGAACCAGCGCCTCACATCGCCGGCCTCCTTCACCCCGTAGGTGCCAAACTCGCCGCCGCTCGCACCGTGCGCCCGCGCATCGGGCAGCAGGACCGCATAGCCGTGGCGGAGCAGCAACTCTGCATTGCCCAGCATGCCCACCCGGTTGTCGGTGTGCCCATGGAGCAGGATCACGGTGTCTCCATTGGCGCGCATGGGCCGGAAGCTCCATCCACGCAGCGTCGCGCCGTCGGCGGCGGCAATGGAAACCTCCGCCAGCTGAGCGTGGTTGCGCGCGGCCAAGGCCTGTGCGCGCTGTTCATCCTCCGGCCCCAGCGCGCGCCGTCCAGGGTGCAACGCCAACTCGGCCGCCAGAATGCCCCCAGCGGCGCAGGCAACAAGCCAGACCGCAACAAGAACAGCGCCCCACCATAGAATTATGCGCACTCGGTTCATGAGCCATGGTCTACGCAATGCGCATCCAGAGTGTTCCCGAGCCGCTTCATAGGCAGCTTCAAAACTGCCCTCACGAATCCCGGAGCTAGTGCCGCGGCCGCGTAGATTTGTGGTTTCCCAGGTCCCAAAAGCGGGACTTGGGCACCCAGGTTCATGGGCAACATTACGGAATCACCAGGCCGTAGTAATAGAGAACAAACACCCCACCAATCCTGCTGTTATCCTTGATCCAACGCCGTTATCCGCGATGACAGACTCGACAATTACGCACGATCACCCGCAAGACGCGCCGTCCCCGCTGAACACCTGGCTGCTTTTCGCGGCCATCTTCGCCGCTGTGTACTTTGCTTCGCTCTTTACGCCGCCACTGATGGACGATGTGGACGCCTCGCACGCGCAGACGGCCCAGCACATCCTGGACAGCGGCGACTGGGTCACCTTCCAGATCAACGGCATCCGCTATATCGAAAAGCCTCCACTGCCTTTCTGGCTGGTGGCCGTCAGCTATCGCATCTTCGGCCAGAACACCTTTGCCACCCACCTGCCCAATGCGCTGGCCATGCTCGGCCTGGCATGGCTCTGCTGGGTCTGGGCCGGCCGGGCATGGGGACCGCGCGCCGGCCTATACGCCGGCCTGGGCGTGCTCACCTCCATCGGCCCGTTTCTCTTTACGCGCTTTATCATTCCCGAGGCAATTCTCAGCCTGTTTCTGCTCATCGCCCTCTATGGCCTCATCACCGGACTGGAGCTGAACCTCCCCAATCGCTTTTACTGGACGTGGGCATGCGTGGCTCTGGCTCTGCTCACCAAAGGCTTCATTGCTCCCGTCTTCTTCTTGGGCGCGGCTGTTCCCTACCTGCTGCTCACCGGGCAGTGGCGCCGCTGGCGCGCGTTGAAGCCGGTCTCCGGCTTTCTTCTCTTTCTTATTATCGCCGCGCCCTGGCACATCCTCTGCGGACTTGCCAATCCCGATCAGGGCCATCCCGTCGGCAACCACCCCACCATCGGCAACGTCCACGGCTTTTTCTACTTCTACTTTGTCAACGAGCACTTTCTGCGCTTCTTCTCGCTGCGCTATCCGCACGACTACAACAAGCTGCCCTTCGCCGCCTACTGGCTGCTGCACCTCGTATGGCTCTTCCCCTGGAGCCTGTTTCTCCCCGCCCTGCTGGCCGTGGCCTGGAAGACTCGCCACCATTGGCGAGCGCACCTGCGCAGCGACGGCGGTGAGGCTGTGGACCTCTACCTCGACGGCTCCCGCCGCGAAGATGTGGCCGGCTACCTGGCCGGGCTCACCTTCCGCGTGCGCACCATCTGGCTGCTGAGCCTCTTCTCGGCCTGGACGCTGCTGTTTTTCTCCATCTCCAGCAACCAGGAGTACTACACCTTTCCCGTCTGGCCGCCCCTGTTCATCCTGATTGCCGCGGTGCTTGCGCGCACTGAAGAGAAGCGCGGCCTCGATGGAGGTCCGGACAGCGGCCCCAACAGCTTGAGGCCGCTGCTTTCGACCGCATGGCTCACCGGTGCGCAAGGTGTCTTCGCCGTGGTCGGCGTGCTCTCTGCCGCAATCCTCGGCTGGGGACTTTGGGACTCTCGCAAGCTGCCCTACGTCGCCGACATCGGCACCCTGCTGGCGCACCGCGCCGTAGCCGGCTACACCCTCTCCATGTCCCACTTCTTCGACCTCACCGGCCCCTCGTTTGCCGCGCTCCGCCTGCCCGCCGCTCTGGCCGCCATTACACTGCTCATCGGCCCGGCCGTGGGATGGCTCTTGCGCATCAAGGGGCGGCATCTTGCTGCTACGGTCAGCGTGGCCCTCACCATGAGTGTCTTCCTCATCGCCGCGCATATCGCCTTTGCCCGCTTCCAGCCCATGCTCGGCTCCAAGCAGCTGGCCGACACCATCATTCTGAAGGGTTCACCCGCTGACACCTTCATCATCTACGGCGAGCACTCCGACGCCTCATCGGTCGTCTTTTATACCCATCGCTTCTTTGCGGGCAAGCCGGCCATGATGGTGCTTCCGCGCTGCGGTCAGCATGGCGAGGGCACACCGCTGCTCTGGGGCTCCTGTTACCCCGACGCGCCGAATATCTTCCTCAGCGAGGAGCAGCTTTCCAAGGTCTGGGGCACGGGTGAGCGCAAGTGGCTCTTCGCCCAGGATCCGAACCAGCAGAAGGCCGAGAGCCTGCTCGCCGGCCGCCTCTATCCCGTGCAATCCATCGCGGACAAGGCGCTGTGGACGGATAGGCCGCTCAAGTAGTTCGGCCGGCTTTAAGAAGCGGAGCGCGGTGCGATAATTGAACCCAAGAATGCACTTCCCTGCGCGAATTGGGTGATTCCCTTGATCGTCGAAATCGAAGCGCTGACCAAAGTCTATGAGACCAAGCTCCGCGTTGTGGCCGTGGACGGCATCGATCTGGAGCTGAACCAGGGCGAGATCTTCGGCCTTCTTGGGCCCAACGGCGCCGGCAAAACCACCACCATCAGCATTGCCACTACCCGTACCTTGCCCACCAGCGGCACCGTCCGCATCGCCGGAATCGACGTGGTGAAGCATCCGGCCCACGCCCGCCGCCACATCGGCGTCGTCCCCCAGTTCAATACTTTGGACCGCTCGCTCACCGTCTACGAGAACCTCTACTTTCACTGCCGCTATTTTGGCTTCTCCCACGCGCAGGCCAGGGCGCGGGCGATGGAACTGCTGAGCCAGTTCCTGCTCACCGAGCGCAAGGACGTTTACCCCGCGCAACTCTCCGGCGGCCTGGCGCAGAGAGTGCAAATCGCCCGCGCCATCGCGCACCGGCCCACAGTACTGTTTCTGGACGAGCCGAGCGCCGGCCTCGATCCGCAAAGCCGCATGGCGATGTGGGGAGCCGTTCAGGAGCTGCGCAAGGAAGGCATTACGGTGCTGCTGACCACGCACTACATGGAAGAGGCCGATTCGCTCTCCGACCGCTTGGCCATCCTCGACTACGGCCGTGTGCTGGCGCTCGGCCCTCCCGAGAAGCTCAAGGCGACCCTGGGAGCGCACACCGTCTTCGACCTCAAGCTCAAGACTCATGAAGGACTCGATGCTCTGGCTGCTGCGCTGAAGGCGCGCCCGGATGTGACCGGCGCGGAAGTTACCGCCGACGGACTGCGAGTGTTTGCCGCCAGTTCCGACGGCTTGCTGCCGGAGTTGGTGCATGTCGCCGCCGCCCACGGCTTGCTTGATCTGAAAATCACCGAGCCGAGCTTGGAGACGGTCTTCATTCAACTCACCGGGAGGGATCTTCGTGAATAACTCCACCGAGATCAGGGGTCAGGGATCAGAGAACAGGGGTCAGGGATCGGAGATCGGCCCAGGCGCCGGCGAGGCGGTTGCGGCGCCTGCTGAGCGGCAGCAGGGATCGGGAAGGCGCTCGAAATCGCTCCTAGGGATGTTCCTGCGCGATCTGGAGGTATTGACTAACGGACTGGGCGGGCGCGGCTCAGGCAAGGCCGACGCCGGCAATTCACATGCCGGAGATCCCGGCTCGGGCATCTTCTTCAAGGCATTCCTGGGGCTGTTCCTGCGCGACCTGCGGGTTCTGCTCCGCGAATTTCATGTCTTTCTGGCGCGCGTGGGCATGCAGCCGCTGCTGTTCCTCTTCGTTTTCACCTTCATTCTGCCGCGCATGGGCGGCGGCAACCTGATGGCTACCGGCGGCGGCGTGGATTTCGGGACCATCCTCTTGCCGGGACTGATGGCAGTGGCCATCATGTTCTCCGGCATCGCTTCCGTGGCGCTGCCGCTCTCGCAGGAGTTCGGCGTTACGCGCGAGATCGACGACCGGGTCATGTGCCCGCTGCCCTTGTGGGCCGTGGCTCTCGAAAAGGTCTGCTTCAGCGCCATGCAAAGCATCATCGCGGCCCTGCTGGTGATTCCCATGGCCTATTACGTTCCCGCCGCGCCGGTGCGCGTCCACGTGGCCAACTGGTTTCTGCTGGCGCTGGTGCTGGTTCTCTCCAGCCTGCTCACCGGCTCGCTCGGCCTGGTGATCGGGTCCACCGTGAATCCCCGTCAGATCGGGCTCGTCTTCTCGATTCTTGTGGTGCCCATTACCTTTTTGGGATGCGTCTACTATCCCTGGGCCAATCTGGGAAGGAGCGGCCTTGTCTGGATACAAGTGGGCGTGCTCTTCAATCCCATCGTTTACATGAGCGAGGGGCTGCGCGCTTCTGTGACGCCCGGCATCACGCACATGCCGTGGTGGGCGATTCTTTCAGCGCTGGTCTTCTTCACGGCGGCGCTGGGCAGATGGGGACTCAAGGGGTTTCTGGGTCGAGTGCTGTCGTAACTTGAAACGCCCGCCTGAATCCTTGACGCTTTCGGTCACGCAACGGCCAAGGTTCGGCGTCCAACGGAATTGTCTGCGGGAGTCACCTTGATTTCAATGTCGTACCCGAGCCGGTTCAGGCACTCCATCAATTTGCGTTCCGACAGGTTGGAGAAATCGCCACGCATCAGGCCGGATACCTTTGCTTGTGAAATCCCCATCCGGCGTCCGGCTTCCTCCTGGGTCAAGTCCAGACGCCGCACGGCGCGCGCGATTTCAATAACCAGGCCGGACTTGATTTTGAGCTGCTCGGCCTCGGACTGGTTGTTCGCTCCCCTTTCTCCGTGGGAATAGTCGATATACTGTTCTCAGGGTTGTGACCATGCGGAGCCTCTGTTTGCGGAGTTTATCGATGCTTTTGGCTCCCGCGCTGCTGTTGGCAGCCGGTTGCTCCGCGGGCCGCGTGACCGCCGACCCATCGAACTCGACCTTCTCGATCTCCCCCGGCACAGGCTCCATCGACACCAATTGCACCGGCTGTAATGCAACCAACGCTCAGGGCGCTGCAGTGGAGCAGTTCACTGCGACGCTGACCAGCGGAGGCGCGGCCAGCGTCACATGGTCGGTCTCCGGCGGGGACGCGAATAGCGGGCCCGGCACCATTACCCCCAGCGGCCAGTACACTCCCCCGCCCTATCTCACCGCCGACCACGCGCAGGTTCTGGTGACCGCAACCCTCAACGCCAGCACCGTGGCAACGGCTCTGCTGACCGTGACGCCGGGGTTCCTGCAGCCGCTTACGCCGGAGAATGCTGCACTGGGCGCCAACGGGCAGGTGACCATCACCGGCTACCTGGCCCTGGCAGGCGGTTACGCCGGCATCACCTACGCCCTCTCGAACTCCGCCACAGGCTCGACCGGTGGGCAGGGTTCGCTGGGCACGACGAACTGCACACGCAGTACCGAGACCTTCACCTCCTGCACGGTCATCTACACAGCCCCGGCCTCGGTTTCGGCCACCGGGGCAACCTGGGTTGTGGCCACGGTTGGCAGCTCGCCGTCCAGGGTCGCCGCCGAGGTGCTGCTGAACACCGCCGGGGTCTCCAGCAATCCGGCGGCGCACCAGGCGCAGTCGTCCACGCCGATTCCTCTGGGCAGCTCGGGCGGCAACAACAACGACTATGACACCCACGGCAGCCAGATTGTGGATTGCTGCGGCGGAACGCTCGGATCGCTCATTCAGGACGGCAGCAACCGCCAATACCTGCTGAGCAGCAACCATGTGCTGGCGCGCAGCGACCATGCCAGTGTTGGCGACCCCATTGTCCAGCCGGGACTCATCGACAACAACTGCACACCCAACGGCGAGGGTGCGGGAACCACGCCGGTGGGCTCGCTGACCAACTGGCTTCCGCTCAGCTCCGCCGCCACCAACGCCGATGCGGCTATCGCCCAGGTCGATTCCGGCGCGGTGAACACGGAAGGCAGCATTCTGGAGCTGGGCGCGAAGCAGGCCGATGGCTCGCTGGCCGCCGCGCCGCCCGGTATCTCCTCCACCGCCGGCAAGGGCGAGGCGCCGGTTCTCGATCTGGTGGTGGCCAAGAGCGGGCGGACGACGGGGTTGACCTGCGGCAGCATCTCGGCGCTCAACCTGGACGTGAGCGTCGATTACTACCTCGATTGCGCCGAGACCAAACCCTACCTGACCAAGACCTACACCAACCAGTTGGCCATCAGCGGCAACCAGTTCAGCGATGCCGGCGACTCCGGATCGCTGGTAGTGGATGCCGCCAATGCCGAGCCGGTGGGCCTCTATTTTTCCGGCGGAACGGACTCAGCCGGGGTGAGCCAGGGGGTGGCCAGCCCCGCCACCGAGGTGCTGGCCGAGCTGGGCGCACAAGCGGGCGGCGGAACGAGCTATACCTTCGTGGGCACAGCCGACCACCCGGTGAGCTGCCTGAACTACGGCGACAGCACGCTGGCCGCGGTGCAGGCCCGCACACTCAGCGACGCGGAGAGTGCGCGCGCTCAGGAGGCGCTGGCGGAGGCTCGCACGCTGGTGAACCCGGCAACAGGAATTCTGGGCGTGGCTGCCGGCAAGAGCATCGACCACCCCGGCGAGGCCGCGGTGCTCCTCTATGTGGATGAGACCACGGCCGTGAATGCGCCGGCGACGGTGGAAGGCGTGCGCACTCTGGTGATTCCCGCCAGCGCGCATGCGGTAGCCTTCGGCTCGGCGCCTCAGACGCCATTTGAAGGCCGCTCCGTCTCCGCTTTGCCAGCTGCCGTACTCGGCGCGGCGCTGGCCATCAAACAGCAGGTTGCGTACAACTTGATGCGGCAGAATCCGGCCTTCTTCGGCGTGGGTGCAGGCCAGAGCCTCGACAATCCGAGGGAAGCGGCGCTTGTCGTTTACGTGGATCGCAAGCAGCTTCCCGCCCAGTTTCCCGCCACGGTAAGCGGCCTGCGCACCCGCTACGTCATCATGGACCGGCTGCACGTCACCCGCTCGTACGCAGTCCCCGTACAGTCGAAACTCCACTGCATGCCCCGCCCGGCCGCCGGGCAGCCGGGCAGTTCCAGTCTTTTCGACCTGCTCCGGCCCCGGAGTTTGAAGCTGGACTGAGCCGTGAAAAACTCACCGAATTCTATGCGATTCGCTTGACGAATCCCGCTGCCGCTGTCCCCGCCGCTTCCCAGGCATTTACAATAGCGTCTATGCCTCAGGTGGAGAATGTTTGCCGCCTGGCGTGTCCTTACCTATGACTCTGAGAATCCTTCGCACTCCCGCAGCTTTCGTGTTCGGCACGCTGCTGCTCGCAACTTCTACGCTGGCGCAGACGCATCCAGCCGTGCCCGAAAGCCCATACGGCGGCACCACGGTCGAGGAGATTGTGGCCCGCGTGAACGACCAGATCATCACGCGCTCCGACTACGACCGCGCCATGAAGGAACTGGATGCCGAGGCACGCCAGCACGGCGCCTCGATGCAGGATATCTCCGAAGCCCATAGGGATCTGCTGCGCAGCCTCATCGACCAGCAGCTCTGGCTTTCCAAAGCCAAGGAACTGAACATTACCGGCGAGACCGAGCTGATCAAGCGGTTGGACGACATTCGCAAGCAGTACAACATGGACACGATTGAAGATCTGGAAAAGGCGGCCAAGGAACAGGGCGTCTCCTTCGAGGACTTCAAGGCCAACATCCGCAATAGCATCATCACCCAGTTGGTGATGCGCGACCAGGTAAGCCGCAAGGTCCAGTTCACGCCCGGCGAGGTGCAGCGCTACTATGAGCAGCACAAGCAGGAATATGCGCAGCCTGAGAGCGTGCATCTGAGCGAGATTCTGGTTTCGGCGCCCGCGCCCGCCAATCCAGGAGGAGCGGAACCTGACAATGCGGCGCAACTGTCCGCGGCCAAAGCCAAGGCCGACGATATCGAGGCCCGGCTGCGCGCGGGCGGCGACTTCAGCCAGTTGGCCAAGAGCTTCAGCGACGGCCCCACGGCTTCAGAGGGCGGCGATCTGGGCAGCTACAAACACGGTGAACTGAACAAGGTCTTCGAGGATCGAACCTTTGCCCTGAAAACCGGCGAGATTACAGAGCCCATTCGCACCAAGCAGGGCTTTGTCATCATGAAAGTGGTGCAGCACGTCCCTGGCGGCGTGCCGGCGTTCAAAGACGTCGAGGAACAGGTAGAAGAGGCTTTCTACCAAAGCCGGATGGAGCCGGCCATGCGGGGCTATCTGACTCAGATGCGCGAAGAGGCCTACATCGACATCAAGCCGGGATATGCCGATACGGGAGCCAGCCCCAAGGAGATCAAGCCGGTCTACAGCGCCTATACGCCGCCCGCGCGCAAGAAGAAGAAGAAGGTTGAGCGCACCCGCTTCCGCGAGTCGACGCGCACTTTCCGGCAGAAATCGGCACAAGCCGCGTCGGAACCGGCCCCCGCGCCGCCTCCGGAGGAAAAAGGCAAGAAGAAGAACGCCAGCGTTGTCTCACAAAAGCCCGGCAAGAAGGAGAAGATCCGCCTCGGCCAGGCGCCTACCAAGACGCTTCCCAGCGGGCCAGAGACCAAAACCGAGGATGCCGGGGCAGTGCAACAAGCGTCGAACGCCGCTCCGGAGCCGGTGAATCCGCTCGAGGCGGACGCCAGGCCGGAGAAGAAGACGCGCCTCAGCGATCGCGCCAAACTGCCCAAGCAGCCCAAAGGCAAGGGACCGCAGGTGGACAAGCAGGCTCCGGCCGGGCCGGACGCTGCCGAGGTTGCAGACCGGCAGACTCAGGCTGCTCCACTGGGTCTCTCTGGTGATACGGCCGCCAAGAAAAAGAAAAAGGCCACTACCACCAGCGAAAAGACGCGCCTGACCGACAAGAAGAAGCCCGAAGCTCCTGCGCAGCAGCCGGCCGCTTCTCCCGAGGCTCCCGCACCACAGACTCCGCCGCCTGCCCCGCAGCAGTAGCCGCGGCAGGATAGCAGTGATCGAGCAACCCCTCTGGCCTGAGAAATCAATCTCAGGCCAGACTCTTTTGGGCGAGTGCAACCAGTCGAAGTGCCGCCGCCAATTTGCACTGCCGGTCGCAAGCGATGAATTGCCCGGAAATACTGTAGGCTCAAATCAGACATTTTCTCTACTGGAAGCCCACTTTGACCGCATCTTTTACTGTTTCGTCCCGCCCCTTTCACCACCCCCGGTCTGGCAGCGCCCTGCACTGCGGCAAGGTTTCGCTTGAAGCCCTCGCCAAGCGCTATGACACGCCGCTCTATGTCTACTCGGCGGACCAGATCGTCGAGCGGCTCTCGCTTTTTCAGCAGGCCTTCGCGGATCGCGAGCACCTGGTCTGTTATGCGCTCAAGGCCAACTCGGCGCTGGCCATTCTCAAGTTGTTGGCGGAGCGCGGGGCCGGTTTTGATATCGTCTCGGGCGGCGAACTGGAGCGGGTGATGGCCGCCGCGCCCGAGGCTGTGGACCGCGTGGTCTTTTCCGGCGCGGGCAAGACCGCCGCAGAGATCGACTTGGCCCTCAACGCCGGGATCCTCGAATTCAACGTCGAGAGCGAGGCGGAACTCGAACTGCTGGCCGCGCGCGCGGCCAAACTGAAAAAGAAGGCGCGCTTTGCCCTGCGCGTGAATCCCGACGTCTCTGCCGAGACCCATCCCTACATCTCCACCGGCCTGCGCGAGCACAAGTTCGGCGTCGATATCCGGGAGGCGAAGAGGATCTACAAGAGCGCGGCCGGCAGCCGCTGGCTTGAAGCGCACGGAGTGAGCGTCCATATTGGGTCGCAGATTCGCTCGGCGGAGCCGTTTGGCGCGGCCATGGAGCGGGTCGCCAAGCTGCTCGCCCAACTGCGGCGGGAGGGGATTGAACTTCGGGCCGTCGATGCCGGCGGCGGGCTGGGAATCGACTATCGCGGCGGCGCCTTTGACGCGGCAGCCAAGGTGCGCGAGTACGCCCAGGCCATCAGTCGGGCTCTGGACGGCTTCGAGGGGCGGCTGCTGGTCGAGCCGGGGCGCTTTCTTGTGGCGCAAGCCGGGGCGCTGCTGGCGCGAGTGCTTTATGTCAAGCGCAACGGCGCGAAGACATTTGTGATTACCGATGCCGCCATGAACGACCTGATCCGCCCGGCGCTTTACCAGGCTTACCACGAGATTGTGCCGGTTCGTCCGCGCGAAGGGAAGCTCCAGGCTGTGGATGTAGTGGGTCCGATCTGCGAGTCGGGCGACTTCTTTGCTCACGACCGCAGATTCGCTCCGGTCGAGCCCGGCGACCTGATCGCGCTGCTCGACGCCGGAGCCTACGGCATGGCACAAAGCTCAAATTACAATACGCGCCTCCGTCCGGCCGAGGTGCTGGTCGAGGGCGCGAATGCGCGGCTCATCCGGCGGCGCGAGACCATGTCCGACCTGCTTGCGCCGGAGATGCTCTAAGCCTGGCGCATGATATTCCTCGCCGATTCGTCACGCGCGTTGCGAACCCGTTCCCGGAACCCTGGGCAGATTGGCGTGAATGGGCTACTTCCTGCGCCGGATGCGCCATACCTCTTTCGAGTCATGGTGAAAGCCGAAGATATACAGGTTGCCGACTCCACACACCTGATAACGTAGTTCTAGGGGGGAATATCCGATGCAGCGGTGGATGAGGTTGACTTGTGCGCTGATGGCGGCCGGACTGGTGCTGGGATCTTCCGCCAGGGGTTATGCCGATTTATTGACAATAGAGACCGCGCAAGGCAAGGTACGTGGCAAGACCATTAACGACGGCCGGGTCAAGGCGTTCCTCGGGCTGCCCTACGCGGCGCCTCCGGTGGGCGATCTTCGCTGGAAGGCTCCACAGCCGCCGATCCCGTGGAAGGGGGAGCGCGATGCGACGGACTTTGGCGCGCACTGTGCCCAGATTCATCTCTTCGACGACATTGTTTTTCAAGACAACGGGCCGAGCGAGGACTGCCTGTTCCTGAACGTTTATGTGCCCCTTGACGCTACGGAGCGAAGCAAGCTGCCGGTGATGTTCTGGATTCACGGCGGCGGCTATGCGGTCGGCTCCGGCTCGGAACCGCGGCATGACGGCGACTATTTGCCCACCAAGGGCGTGGTGCTGGTCACCATCAACTACCGGCTGGGGGTATTCGGCTTTCTGGCCACGCCGGATCTGGCCAGGGAGGGCAATGGATCGGCCGGCAATTACGGCCTCATGGATATGGTGGCCGCGCTTGAGTGGGTCAAGGCCAACATCCGGAACTTCGGCGGCAATCCGCAGAACGTGACCATCTTCGGCGAGAGCGCGGGGTCCTTTGCGGTAAGCACGCTGATGGCGTCGCCTGAGGCCAGGGGGCTCTTCCACAAGGCGATCGGCGAGAGCGGCTCGGCCTTTGCCGGTACCCCGCCAACCGGCTCTTTGGAAGCGGAGGAGAAGAAAGGCGGCGAGTGGGTGGCCTCCCTGGGCGTCAATTCGGTTCAGGAGTTGCGCGCATGGCCCGCCAGCAAGATTTTGGATGCCACAAAGGGTCAGCTTATGAACGGCTTTCCGCCTTACGTCGATGGCAAGATGATCGTCGAGCCGGTGGAAGCCACGTACGCAGCCGGAAAGCAGGCGCATGTTCCGTTGCTGGCCGGGTGGAATCGCGACGAGGCCACCTCCCTGGCCAAGGGCATGACGGTGGACAAGTTGAGGGCTTTTGCGGCTGGCCAGTTCAAGGACCGGGCCGAGGAGTTCCTCAAGGTGTATCCGGGCAAGACCGATGTGCAGGCGGCTCGGTCCGCCGCAGACTACGGCAGCGACGCGTTCATCGCCTTTGGGACATGGAAGTGGATCGAGGCGCACCGGAAAACAGGCAGTTCGCCGGTCTACCGCTATCACTTTGAACTGGCGGCCCTTCCCAGCAAGTACCACACCGAAACCGCCGCTTTCCACTCCGACGAGATCGAGTACGTCTTTGGGACGCTGGACAAAAGACCCGGCGGAGATTGGCGCCGCGAAGACCACACGCTGAGCGAAGTGATGATGAGCTACTGGACCAACTTCGCCCGCAGCGGCGACCCCAACGGGAAGGGGCTGCCTCCGTGGCCGAAGTACAGCAGCGGCGATGAGCTGATCCATCTGGACAGCACCATTACGTCCGGTCCCGACACGCTGCGCCCGCGGTACGAATTCCTGATGAAGGGCATGCCGCCCTTTCAGTTCTGAGCAGGCAACCCGGTGTTACTCATGCAAGAATGGCCGCCGATGTGCGGCCATTCTTGCGTGGAAGAAAGATGTATGCAGAAAAGCGAGAGGCTCAATCAGGTTGAAAGATCTGCATCTTCCCGCTGCTCAGCGGTTGACTCCAGCGGCTTCGGCAAAACCGGCTGATTGCACCGGAGGAATAGTGCTGGCGGGGGGTGGTTCGCCGAATGAGGAGTCTTTGGCATTGATGGCGTTGGAGTAGTCGGGTCCGAGGCCCAGCTTTTTGAGGGCGCGGGAGTCGGGCATCAGCTTGGTCTGCCAGCCCTGGTCGGCCTGGTATTTCTGCATGGCGGCTTCGGTGGTGGCGTCCCACTTGCCGTTGGCTTCCCCGGCCAGATAGTGCTCGCGAATGAGCGCCTGCTGAATCTCCGTGACGCGAGCCGGTTCAATGGCCTGCTGGCCGTGCAGTTTGTGCGACTTGGCCGCCTTGCGATGGGGGCTGTGCGTGCGGCTGCCGGCCGTCGTTCGCTGGACGGGCGTAGCCAAGGCGGACGATGCGATCAGCGCCGCGGAGAATGCGAGTGCCACGCTTGCCCGGAAAAAGAACACGCTGCCGCACCTCTTCAAAACAATAGAATCGCAGGACGATTTAGGTTGCAGTTTAATGGAATCTCCCAGATTCCTACAAGAGAAAACCGACATGCAATGGGCAATCAGTTCGGTTGCGGGACAGAGCGCCGACTGCGGGAAATCCGCGGCCGGCGCCTCAAATAAGCTACTCGAGCGTTCCGCCCAGATAGTTGAGTCCACCGTCCGGGTGGCGCTGGTCGATCACTTCAAAGACCACGTCGTCGCCGGTCTTCAGTTTGCTCACCACGGCATCGAACTGCTCCTTTGTGCCGGTGGGCTGCTTGTTGATGCGAACGATCACCAAGCCGGGCTCAAGTCCCTGCAGGTCGGCGAAGGAACCGGCGCGCACCGACTGGATGACCACGCCCTTGGTTTGCAGCTTGGCGGCGGCAGCCGAAGGAATATCGTGAACCACAATTCCCAGCTTGGTTTCGCCCGCGTCGCTCTTCTCGTCGGGGCTGGTCTCGGCTTGCCGGCCGTCCCCTTCGGCAAAAACCTTGTCGCGGTCGCCGATGATGACCGTCGTGTCCACCTGCTTGCCGTCTCTCAGGTAACCCAGGCGAATCGTCGAGCCCGGTCTCCGGCTGGCGATCTCATTCACCAGGTCGTCGCCGTCCTTGATGGGCCGGCCATCGATGGCTATGATGATGTCGCCTATCTTGATCCCGCCCTTGTCTGCCGGCCCGCCGGGGCGGACTGTCTGTACCAGCACGCCATTCTTGAAGCCGTAGACGCGATTCACCGCGCCCGAGAGGTTGGGGCTGAATTCAATGCCGATGGAGCCGCGCGTCACTTTGTGACTGGGGCTGATGAGGTCGTTATATATCTCGGCCACGGTATTCGAGGGCATGGCGAAACCCAGTCCCTGGTACCCGCCCGACTCCGTAATGATGGCCGTATTCACGCCAATCACTTCGCCGTTCATGTTCAGCAGAGGCCCGCCGGAGTTGCCGGGGTTGATGGCTGCGTCGGTCTGGATAAAGTGCTGGAACTGGCCTTCCTTGCCCTTGTCGATGGTGCGGTTCTTGGCGGATATGATGCCGGCGGTGACGGTCTGTGAGAATGCGAAGGGGCTGCCGATTGCCTCCACCCAGTCGCCCACCGAAGCGTTGTCGGAGTTGCCCAGCTTGACGGTCGGCAAAGGAGTGCTGGTGTCGATCTTGATCACCGCCAGATCGGTGGCCTTGTCGGAGCCGATAACGCGCGCCGGACGGCCCTCGTCCTGGTTGTCGGGGTCGGTGGAGAGTTTGACGTAAATCTTGTCGGCCTTCTCGATCACGTGAAAGTTGGTGATGATGTAACCTTTGGGATCGACGATGAAGCCCGATCCGAGCGACTCGCGCACCTGGCCATCGTCGCCGCCCCCCATGTCAGGCATTTGGCCGCCGAAGAAATGGTTGAAGAAGTCCTGCATGTTGCCCTGACCCTGCTGCTGGTCGTCGCCCTGGTCGTCGCCGCCCGGATTCTGCGGCATGGGCTGAACGCGGCTGCGGGGATTGCGACGGCCCCGGTTCTCCGATTGCTTGGGCAGGGTTTGGGTATTGATATTTACCACCGCCGGTCCCACCCGCTGGGCGATCAGGACGAACTCATTGGGCGGAATGGTGGAATTGACGACCTTGAGGGGAGTGGCGTCGGCGCTGTCGGTCTGCTTCTCCTGCCCACGGACTCCGTGAGCGGCAAAGGAACCGGCCACAATGGCAGCCGAGAGGGTGGCAAGCAAGACAAATACTGAAGCGAGACGGCGCGAACGCAGCCGTTCAAAGAGCGATTTCATGAGTTCAATGACCTCGTAAGGTGACCAGCCACGCGGCCGGGTTGTCGATTGCACCAACTACCAGTATAGCCAGTGGCGGGCAAACCCGTCTGGCTGGGGGGCTGTTGCCGCGGCGGGCAACAGACCTCCATCGCTATAGACGCGAAGCTCGGCAAAGAGTCGCAACACCGGCAGTGAATCGCTCCGCCCGGTCAACCGACAACTGACCACTGGCCATTGGGCTACTGCTCCGCGGCCCATTCGAGCATGGCTAGAGCGAGAAGCACCACCCGCCTGAGCCCCGCTTCGCGACCCCTGGCGGAGTACCACTCGGCCAGGGTGTGCGCACCGCCGCCTTCGCCGCCCGCCCCCATGGACAAGGCGGGAATGCCCAGCGAGAGCGGGATATTGGCGTCGGTCGAGCCCAGGCGAAGGTCGGCTTTCAGGCCCAGATGGCGGTCCACAGCGCACAGAGTTTCGAGCAGCGGGGAATCGCTTGCCAGGCAAGCGGCGGGTCGATCGCCGATCTTCTTGATGGTGAACGAAAGAACTCCGCGGTTGCGGTTGCTTGCCGAAGCATTCCAATGCTCGACGGAGTCTTCAACGGCGCGATGCAGTGCAACCTCCAGGCGCAGGAGTTCGTCGCTGCCGGTGGAGCGGAAGTCGATCGATGCCGCTGCGCTTTCAGGGATGGAGTTCACGCTGGTGCCGCCGTGGATGGTGCCGAGGTTGAGTGTGGTGCGGGGCTCTACTGGCAAGGAGGTTGTCGCCAGGACAGCCAGGGCCGAGGCCAGAGCGGCGATGGGGTTGGGCGTGCCCGCGTCAGTAAAGCTGTGGCCGCCGGGGCCGGTGATGGTCACCCGGAAACGGCGGCTGCCCAGAGCCTGTGTGACAGCAGAGTCCGCGCCGGGGCCATCCAGGACAATGTGAGCAGCGATGCGGCCGGCGAGCGCCTCTTGGCTATAGAAATGGCGCATGCCGCGCAGGTCGCCTTCGCCCTCTTCGCCCACATTGCCGAGAAAAACGAGGGGCGCAGCCAGCTCGGCCCCGGCTTCAATCAGCGCGTGGGCGACGGCAAGCATTCCAACCACACCGGCGCCATTGTCGGAGGCGCCCGGAGCCTGCAGACGGTCGCCTTCCACGACCGGCTCCAGAGGCGTTTCGGCTGGAAAAACGGTATCCAGGTGCGCTGAGAGCACAACCACCGGGCCGGTGCTTTCAGGCGGCAACTTGGCCGCCGGCAGGAATCCGAAGACATTGCCGACGGCGTCCGTCTGCACCTGGCTGAGACCGGCCTCGGAAAAACGGGCCGCCAGCCACTCCGAGCGGGCCGCTTCACCGAAGGGCGGCGCGGGAATGGCCACAAGGCGTGCTTGCCAATCCATGATCTTGCCAGAATTCCCGTGCAGCCAGGCAAAGGCGGAGTGAACCGTCCGCAGCGCGGCCAGAGCCGTTACGCGCGAAAAGGCCGAGCTGTAAGGAAGCAAGGACATGCGGATAGCTTCAGGGTAGCAGGGGGCGCAGGCGCGGACTTCAGAATCGCTTTCTGACAATGCTCTCCCTGAGGGTCGCATCCCGCCTCGGCTCATCGTGCTCCACACATTGCGCGGAAAATGCGAAGCAATAAGGCACAGGTTTGATCATTCTGATCCCCGATCTCTGCGCTTACCCCATGACCACCACCGGTTGAAACAGCGTTCCGGCCACGCGCCTGGCAATCCCCACTAGCTCCCGTTGCCCTGCAAAGACCTTCACCAGCGGTGCACGCGAGAACTCCGGCAGATTGGCTTGGACGCCGTTTCTGAGCCGCCCAAGAGCGAGCGCGTCGCCCGTAACGGACGGCATCTGGGGCAACAGGCTGCGCGGATGGATGCATAATGCCTCCAGCGCCTCGACCTTCCCGGCCAGCGATTCCAGTTCCTCCAGAGTGTGCGCCTCGGCAAGCGTGAAGACCCCCGCCTGGGTCCGGCGCAAGCTGGTCAAATGCGCGCCGCAACCCAGATCCTGGCCCAATTCGTGAGCCACCGAGCGCACGTAGCCGCCGGCGCTGATGCTCATGGTGAAGCTGGCCTCGGCTCCCTCCAGTCCGGCAATTTCAAAGCCGGCAATTTGTACCCTCGCCGCCTTGAGTTCCACCGGCTTGCCCTGGCGCGCCAGCTTGTAGGCGGGCGCACCGGCAATCTTTTTTGCGGAGAAGGACGGCGGCATCTGCTCCATCTCGCCGTGGAAGCGATGGGCCGCCGCGCGCACCTGGTCGACCGTCAGTGGCGGATTGAGCGCCTGCCAAAGGTCCGGCCCGCTTGGCTCACCCTCTGCGTCGTAGGTATCTGTTGAAAACCCGAATCGGATCGCCCCCGTGTAGCTCTTCTCGGCGGAGGAGAAGTATTGCGCCAGACGCGTGAACTTGCCCAGCAGCAGGGGCAGCACACCGGTCGCCATGGGGTCCAGCGTGCCCAGATGGCCAACCGAGCGCTCGCCGGATATCCTGCGCAGCCGTGCCACCACGTCGTGGCTGGTCATGCCGCCCGGCTTGTCGATTACCAGAAGTCCGTTCACGCTATCGCCCGCACATCTAGAACCACACTAACGCATTCTCACGGCGCGCGTTGCGCCGCCACCAACTGGTGCACAGTCAAGTTCCGCTTCCCTGCCGGCTGGGTTCATTGCCAACCTCATATGAGACTCCTATTCTAGTGAATTATGGAGTTGGATCCCGGCAACATCCAAAGACCGGTTCGCATATTGCGCAGATCGTTGAAGAGCCTCACCAGTGACCCTCCAATGGCAGAGGTTCACAATCTGCGCACCCACGCACGCCGCGTTGAAGCAATTGCCGCCGCGCTGATGCCCGGCGGCAAGAAGCAGAAGCAGCGCCTGCTGAAGACAATCAGGCCGGTGCGCAAAGCCGCCGGCGTGGTGCGCGATATGGATGTGCTGGCCAGAAACGCGCGCACCCTCGCCAGGCATCGCCGCAATGGTTCCGTGGCGCGCCTGTTGGCGTACTTGAGTTCCATGCGCCTGGAGAGCGCCCGCGAACTGTTCGAAGCGGTTGCCGAACGGCGAAGCGATGCTCGCCGCCGCCTGAAGCGGTTCTCCAGGCAAATCGAGAAGCGGTTTCACGAAAACAAGCCACAAGCCGCAGGCGATGGACCCGGCACGGAGGCTGCGATGAAGCTTATCCGTGAACTCAACAGTTGGCCAGGGTTCAGTGCGGAGAATCTCCATGCATTCCGCATCAAGATGACGGAGTTGCGGTATCAGCTGCAACTGGCCAGGGACGCAAACCGGAAGTTCG
>Ga0326728_10004689_pt1 | contig 39915 bp, 34 predicted proteins | sample MB3enrmetagenome_FD_207602 | JGI IMG/M metagenome (GOLD analysis project Ga0326728, IMG submission 207602) | Lab enriched peat soil microbial communities from McLean, Ithaca, NY, United States - MB31MN | ecosystem: Environmental > Terrestrial > Soil > Wetlands > Peat | place: USA: New York... | reverse complement strand
TCGCGGCGGGGCGCGATCGAGTCGAGCTCGTCGATGAAGATCACGCTCGGGGCGTTCTTCTCCGCCTCCTCGAACTTCTCGCGGAGCTCCTTCTCGCTCTCCCCGTAGTACTTCGAGATGATCTCGGGGCCCTGGATCCCGATGAAGTGGGCCCCGGCCTCGTTCGCGACGGCCTTCGCGATCAGCGTCTTCCCCGTGCCCGGCGGCCCGTAGAGCAGGACCCCCTTCGGGGGTGTGATCGCGAGGCGGTCGAACAGCTCGGGGTGCTTCAGCGGGAGCTCGATCATCTCCCGGACCCGACCGAGCTTCTCCGTCAGGCCCCCGATGTCCTCGTAGGAGATCCGGGGCGCGGTGACCTCGGTCTCGCTGACCGTTTCCTCCTTGATCGTGATGAGCGAGGAGGGCGCGACCTGGACGATCCCCTTCGGCTGGGTGGAGACCACCATGAAGGGGAGCGAACCTCCCATGAGGAAGACGCCAGGGATCACGAAGACATCCCCACGGATGAACGGCCGACGGGCGAGCGCCTTCGCGACGAAGCTCTCGAGACCGGGTCCCAAGTCCATGCGCGCCGAGCCCGCGTAGATCGGGGCGATCGTGATCGCGTCGGCATTCGGGCTGTCGACCCGCTGGACGGAGACGCGGTCCCCGATGCTGACCCCCGCGTTGCGGCGGACGACCGCCTCGATCCGGATGAGCCCCTTCCCCTCGTCGTCCTGCTGGGCCCGGCTCACGACGGCGGGGGTGGGCTTGCGGCCCCGGACCTCGATGATGTCGCCGAGGCCGACCTTGAGTCGCTGTCGGGTCTGCACGTCGAGGCGGGCGGTCCCTAGGCCGATGTCCTGCTGGAACGCTTCGGCGACCCGCAGGGTGAACGCCTCGACCATGGTCGACGGGTTTGGACCCCGGTGCGACCTAAGAGCTTTGTCCTGAAGGGGGCCGGCCCGGGCGGGCGGTCCCACGTGCCCGTCAGCGTCGGCTACTCAGCATCATCGGACTCGAGCCGGCTCTGCCCGGCGACGCGACTGGCCGCGCTCAGGTCGGGCCGCGGCTCACCGAGGACCTCGGCGATCACCGCGGCCGTTCCCGGTCCGAAGCCCATGAAGTGGTTGTTCGCGAACGCGTAGACGGTTCCGACCGAGCGTCCCTCGTTCTCGAAGAGGCTCTTCATCGCGACGACCTCCGGCCGCGCGTCCCGCTGGATGCGGTCGAACTGCGTGAGGGCGCGGTCACCGATGAACCGGGCGTACAGGAAGTCGCCCGTCACCCACGGGGGAGGCCGGGTCTCTGGCACGACCGACCAGACGAGCGCTGCCTTCCGGTCCTCGAGCAGCGAGCGTGTCGCGTCCGTCCACCACGACCCGTGACGCAGCTCTACGGCCAGCGCATACTCGTGGGGGATCGCCTCGAGCAGGCCTTCGAGGCGGGCCCGACCGCTTCCCGCGCGGAAGGATGGGGGGAACTGGAGCACCACCGGTCCGAGCTTGTCGCGGGAGCGGAGCGGTTCGAGGCTCGCCAGGAAGGGGTCCAAGACCTCGTGTAGCGCCGGCGGTGCCGCCTCGCGGGTAACGTCCCGGGGCACCTTCAGCGCGAAACGAAAGCCGGCGGGCGTCCTTTCCGCCCACCGACGGACCAGGAACGGGCTCGGCGCCCGGTAGAAGCTCGAATCGACCTCCACGACGCGGAACACGCGAGCGTAGCGGCTGAGGAACTCCCCCGGGGCTGTCCCCCGAGGGTAGAACGGACCGAGCCAATCGTCGTACGCCCATCCGGAGCACCCGATCCAGTATCGGCCCACGCCCTCCCCAGAGGAGGCTCGGGACATTAGCTCTCTTTCGGCGGGGACGACCTCACCGGGCCGGAGCTCGAACCGTCGACCGTGCCGTCGCCAGACCAGCGCAACCCACATAAGTGCCGGGCGCGCGTCCTCGACCTGATGACTCGGAGCGGGCTGCCGGGTTCGGCCCTCGGGAAGCTTCTCGAGGCGGCGGGGTACCGCATCGAACCTCGACAGGACGCCCTGCTCGCGGTCCGGAGCCGGGACCGAAGGGCCGTGGTGGTCCTCACCGCAGCACGCTCACCGGCCGAGGTCGAATCGCTCTTTCCCACCGAAAGCGTCCACCGCACGATCGTCTACGACGACGAACCGGGCGAGACGGCCCGCGCGCTCGCCGCCGAGCGGGGGATCGAGCTCCTCGACCCGTCGACGCTCGGCCCCGGCCTCGGCGAGATCCTGCTGCTGCCACCCGCCGGGGCAGAACTCTCCCCGGTGGACGCGGACCCTGCGGGGCCGCTCGAGCCGCCGTTCGCGATCGCTCCGTACGGCGAGCGCACCGTGCGGCCCCGCATCGACCGGACGGAGGCGGAGACCCTCGCGGGGGTCGACGGTCCCCGCTCCACCCTTCGACTGGTCCCGTTCTTCGTCGCGGCGTATCGCGTCCGTCCGGCGTCTCCCGACGGAGGCCATGGGGCGGTCGTCCGCCACCTCGTCGCGGTCAACGCGGTCACGCGCCGGGCCGAGATCTGGGAGGACGGCGACCGGGAGCTGATCGAGGATCTGGGCGAGCCGCACCAGCGTCTCTCTCCCCAGCTCGACGAATCCCAAGTGGTCCCGCTCGCGCTCGACGCGGTCCGTCGGCACCACACCGTCCACATCGACCACACCGAGCAGCACCAGGGGGCGCTCGTCATCGAGACCCGCCGGGTCCCGCCGGCCGCCGACGACATCCGGCTCGGACCGTTCGTCCTGCTCTACGTACCGCATTGGTACGCCGAGGGGTCCCAGGGCCGCGTGGTCCTCGACGCGGTCACGGGCCGCCGGACGACCGCGCCCGAACCGGGCGGCCCCTAGTCGTTCCCCCCACCCTCAAATACGGTCCCTTTCTCGCCGGGGCGTGCTCCTCGACCAGTTCCGCATCGGCCCGTACCTGAACTTCACCTACCTCGTGGCGGAGGAGCCCGGAGGCGAGGGGGTCGTCATCGACCCCTCGTTCGGGATCGACCCCGTCCTCGAAGCGATCGACGCGCGGGGCGTGAAGGTCCGCTACATCCTCAACACGCACAGCCACCCTGACCACACCGCGGGCAACAAGGACGTGAAGGAGAGGACCGGGGCGAAGGTCGTGGCCCACCGCGTCGCTCCGATCGGTCAGGACGTCTCGGTCTCCAACGGGGACGCGGTCGCCGTCGGCGGGTTACGGTTCCACGTCGTTCACACGCCGGGCCACACGAAGGATAGCGTCCTCTACCTCTTCGAGGGGAACGTGGCGACGGGCGACACCCTCTTCGTCGGCGAGTGCGGGCGGACCGACCTTCCCGGCGGTAGCGCGACGGAGCTCTACGACAGCCTTCACCACCGCCTCCTCACGCTGGACGACGCGCTCGTCGTGCTGCCCGGTCATGACTACGGCACGACCCCCACCTCCACGATCGGCCGCGAACGGGAGGAGAACTACACGCTCCAGCCCCGGACCCTCGACGAGTTCCTCAAGTTCATGCGGGAGTGATGCGGGTCGATGACGCCGCTGCCACCGCCGGAGGAACGCCCGCTCCGGGCGGTCGGCGCTCGCCGCTCTCGCGCCGGTAGCCCTGCGACGCCCGCGATCATCCGCACGCTTCGGGAGCTGGCCAAGGAGTCTCCGGCGCTCGTCGCGCTCTTCGACGCCCGCGCCGTGGCGGGAGAGCGTCACCTCCTCTCGGCCTGGGCCCATCTCGGTCGCTCGCGCACGCGCGGCGAGGAGCGTCTTCACGACCGCGGAGCCGAGTTCGCCCTCTACGTCGCCGGCGACGACCAACTACCGCGCGCCCTTGCGAAGGTCGGGGTCTCCGACACGACCGAGCAGTTCGTCCTGGTCGCCGAGCGCCCGCAGGACCCGGCCGTCCTCCTCGAGAGGTTCGAGCTTTCGGCCGACCCGAGTGCCTATCCGAGGCCCGTCGACGAGGCGGTCCTCGAGCGGCTCGGGATCGAAGCCGCGGAGAGGAACGCGGTCCCGTCCTCGGGTTGGGAAGGGCTCGTCCTCGAACGGGTCGCGCTCCTCGACCTTTCCGCCCCGGCGGCCCACGGCGCTAAGCAAAAGCATTAACACCGTAGGACGGTCGCGAGCCCGGTCCGGCGGCGGCCGTGCAGGTGTAATCTAGTGGTAGGATGTCAGCCCTCCAAGCTGACTACCCGGGTTCGAAACGAGGGACCCCCGCGGGTCCCCCGCGAACGTCCCGGCACCTGCATCCGCCCGCCCCGGACCCCCTCCGAAAGGGAGGGTTTATTCCTCCCGGCTCCGCTCGCCCCGTGCGCTGAGGTAGCCTAGCCCGGCAAGGCGCCAGCCTTGAAAGCTGGTGGCGGTTCCGCCACGGGAGTTCAAATCTCCCCCTCAGCGTCCCGCCTCCCGCGCGTTAGATTATATGGGGTCCCTCGCTCGAGGGCGAGGCCGATGCCCGACCCGTTGCCCCTCACGCCCCTCCTAGAGCAGTACGAGGGCGTGAAGGCACGATACCCCGGTCATCTCGTGCTGTTCCGTGTGGGAGACTTCTACGAGACGTACGGGGACGACGCGCGCCTCCTGTCGCGTGAGGTCGACGTGGTGCTGACCGCGCGGGCCGCGGACGCGCAGGGCGTCCGGACCCCGATGGCGGGCGTCCCCCACCATTCGGTGGAGACGTACCTCGGCCGGCTCGTGCGCAAGGGGTACAAGGTGGCCCTCTGCGACCAGGTCGAGGACCCGCGCCTCGCGAAAGGGTTGGTCCGACGCGAGGTGACCAGGGTCGTCACGCCGGGCACGGCGGTCGAGGACCGTATCCTCGGCGGTTCCGACCACAGCTTCCTCGTCAGCGTCGTGGCCCCGTCCGGGAAGGTCGGGGCCTACGCGGCGGTCGACATCACCACGGGGGAGTGGTACCACGGCCTCGCGGACGGGAACGGGCCGGAGGGCGTCGTCTCCTCCCTCGCCGCCTTCCAGCCCCGAGAGATCCTCTGGGCCGCCGCCGAGGAGTCGGTCGCTTCGCTCCTGGTCGCCGCCTTGCGACGGGAGTTCCCTTCCGCCCGGCTCGAGGCAGCTCCGACGCCCGCCGTCGCGGGAGAGCTACCGAGCGCCCTCCGTGCCGAGACCGTTCTGGCCGAGGAGGTCCTCGAGGCCGACCGTCGGCTCGCGGCCTATCTGAGGGCAACCCAGCCCCGCCTCCTCCCGCACCTCGACCTCGTCGATCGGGGGACCGGGGGTCGGCGGCTCGTCCTGGATGCGAAGACCCTCCGCCACCTCGAGATCAATCGGCCGATGAACCCGGACGATGCGAAGGGCGTGACCCTCCTCGGGACCTGGGACGAGACGGTCACCGCCCCGGGGCGTCGCACGCTCGCGTTCTGGCTCACGAACCCGCTCGCCGACGCCCCGTCGATCGCCCTCCGCCAGGATGCCGTGCAATCGCTCGTCGACCGCGGCGCCGCCCTCGAAGGATGGCGAGAGCGCCTCCACTCGATCCCGGACCTTTCTCGCATCGCCGCTCGGGTCGCCGGGCGTCGGGTACGACCGGCGGAGCTCGCGGCGCTGCGAGCCGGTCTCGAGGCCGCGGAATCCCTTGGCCCGAGTCTTGTCGAGGGAGGTTCGTCACTCCGCCTCACGGGGCTCGCTAGGGAGCTCACGTCCCCGGCGGGGCTCGTCCCGCTCCTCGGCGCGGCGCTGCCGGAGAACCTCTCGCCCACCGAGGAGTCGGGCGAGCTGTTCCGGCCCGGCCACGCGCCCGAGGTGGACCGATGGCGAGAGGCCGAGCGCTCGGCGCTCGCCGAGATGACCGCCCTCGAGCGGACCGAGCAGGAGGCGTCGGGGATCCGGACGCTCAAGGTCGGCTACAATCAGGTCTTCGGCTACTACTTCGAGGTCACCAAGGCCCACCTGGCCCGGGTCCCGCCCCACTTCCGCCGTCGGCAGACCGTGGCGCAGGCCGAACGCTTCACTTCGGACCGACTCGAAGAGATCGAGCGGCGCATCCGTGAGGCCCGGGAGGGGACCCGGACCGCCGAGGCGGCACGGTGGGAGGAGCTGCTCGACTCGGTGGAGCGCCACGTGCCGGCGGTCCACCGGGTCAGCCGCGCCGTCGGAGAGCTCGACGCGCTCGCCACGTTCGCGCGCCTCGCCCAGACCCGGGGCTACGTCCGGCCCACGGTCGACGACTCCTCGGTGCTCGTGGTACGGGACGGCCGACATCCCGTGCTCGACCGGACCCTCGGGGAGTCGTTCGTCCCGAACGACCTCGACCTCGACCCGGCCACGCGACGGATGCTGGTACTGACCGGCCCGAACATGTCCGGGAAGTCGACGTTCATGCGACAGGTCGGCCTCTTGGTCGTGCTCGCTCAGGCGGGTTCGTTCGTGCCGGCCAAGTTCGCCCGGATCGGCCTCGTCACCCAGCTGTTCACCCGTATGGGGTTCACCGACGAGATCGGTCGGGGGAAGTCGAGCTTCATGGTCGAGATGAGCGAGGTCGCTGAGATCCTGCGCTCGGCCGACGCCCGGTCGCTCGTCCTGCTCGACGAGGTCGGCCGGGGCACGAGCACGTTCGACGGGCTCGCGATCGCCTGGGCGACGCTACGGCACATCCACGACGCGACCCGGGCGCGCTGTCTCCTCGCGACGCACTACCACCAGCTCACCGACCTCGTTCGCGGGCTCCCGGCGGCCGAGAACGCGCACTTCGCCGTGCGCGAGGGTCCGGAGGGGATCGTCTTCCTCCACCGTCTCGTTCCGGGCGCGACCGACCGGAGCTACGGCGTTCACGTCGCGCGCCTCGCCGGGGTCCCGGAAGGGGTCCTCGAGGAGGCCGAGCGACTGCTCCACCGGCTCGAGAACGAGAGCGTGGTGCCCGCGGACCCGAAAGGTTCCCGCCGCCGTGGGCCGCGGTACACCCAGGCCGTGCTCCTGTCGGAGGGGTCCACCGAACACCCGGTGATCGACGAGCTTCGGCAGCTCGACCTGGACGGGCTCGCGCCGGAGGAGGCGGCCCGCACGTTGCGGGACCTCAAGCGCCGGGCGTCCGCCGAGCCGTCTCGCCACGGAGGTGGGTCGCCGTGACGGAGGCTCCGCCCACATCGCGTCGGCCGATCCGACGGCTCTCGAACGAGACGGTCGAGCGGATCGCGGCGGGCGAGGTGGTGGAACGTCCGGCGTCCGTCGTCAAGGAGCTCGTCGAGAACGCCGTGGACGCGGGCGCCTCGACCGTCACGGTCCGCCTTACGGGCGGAGGACTCGAACGAGTGGAGGTCGCCGACGACGGGTGGGGCATCCCTTCGGGAGAGCTCGAGCTGGCCGTCGAGCGTCACGCCACGAGCAAGCTCGCACCCGAAGGCCCCGTGGAACGAATCGGGACCCTCGGCTTCCGGGGGGAGGCGCTCGCGGCGATCGCTTCGGTCTCCCGTTTCCGCCTGCTTTCCCGTCCTTCCGACCGCGAGGTCGCGGAGGGGATCTCGGTGGTCGGGGGCGCGATCGCCGGACGGTTCTCCGCCCCGCGGGCGCCGGGCACGACCGTCGAGGTCGAGGGCCTATTCTTCAACACACCGGCGCGGCGCAAGTACCTCAAGGGCGCTCCCGCCGAGCAGGTCGAGGTCCTGCAGACCGTCGAGCGCCTCTATCTCGCCCGGCCCGAGGTGGGGCTTCGGGTCGAGTCGGAGGGCCGCGAGGCCGCTACGTATCCTCCTGCCCACGACCTGAAGGACGCGGCGGCCCGTGTCCTCGGTCCCGGGTTCCTTTCGTCGTCGTTCGAGCTCGCCGCCGAAATCCCGGGGGGCCGCCTCTTCGGGGCTCTCGGTCGGCCCGGCGTGGCGGCCGCCTCGTCCCGTGGACTTTTCGTGGCCGTCAACGGTCGTGCGGTCACCTCCCGCTCGATCGCCCAGAACGTCCGCCTCGCCTACGGCGACTACCTGCCGCGAACGCGGTTCCCCGTTGGCGTCCTCCATCTCGAGATCGACCCCGACCGGCTGGACGTGAACGTACATCCGACGAAGCGCGAGGTCCGCTTCGCGCGCGAGCGCGACCTCCTCGACGCGATCCGGCAGGTCGTCCGCGAGGCCCTCGTCGCCGCGCCGCAGGTCGCGGAGCTTCCGGCCGCGCGGGCGGCGGTCCGGCCGGCGACGGGCGGCCCCCCCTCGCGCGCGAGAGCGGCTCCCGCCCCGACCGCGGCTCACCCGGGGGTCCAACGCACCCTCGAGGGTCCGGTCCTCCCGACGCAACCACCGACGCCAATTCCGGCCGCGGGCGGACACCCGCGGCTTACGCTGCTCGGCTGCCTTCACGCCCTCTACTGGGTGGCGGAGAGCGACGAAGGCCTCGTCCTGATCGACCAACACGCGGCGAGCGAGCGCGTCCTGTACGAGGAGCTGTTGCGCGCCGGAACGCTCCAGCGGCAGACCTTGGTGGACCCGGTCCCGGTCCACCTCACGGGTGCCGAACGGAGCACGCTCGAGGCGCACGCCGAGACGGTCCGGGCCGCCGGTTTCGATATCGAAGCGTTCGGACCCGACGCGTTCCTCGTCCGCTCGGTCCCCGCCTATCGAGGCCGCTCGGCGCGGCCCGAGGCGGTCGCGGAGCTCCTGGACGAGCTTGCGACCGGGGGACGCCCCACGCTCCCCGACGGGCTAGAAGAGCGTCGCGCGGCCACCGTCGCCTGCCACGCGGCCTTGCGGGCCGGCGACGTCGTCACGGCGGAGGAGTTCTCCCGCGTGCTCGCGACGCTCCATGCGCTTCCCGAGGCGGCCTATTCCTGTCCCCACGGGCGCCCGATCGTGCTCCGGATCCCCCGGTCTCGCCTCGACCGGTGGTTCCTGCGGAGCGGTCCGTGAGCCGCGCGGCGGCGCCGCGCTCGCCCCGCGTCTCCGAGGGAGAGGTTGTGCGGACGGCCGCGGCGTTCCTCGAGCGCCAGGGGTACCGCGTCTACCCGAACCCGGATTCGACCGACTACTTCGACCTCGTGGCTCGGCGGGGGGACGAGGTCGGCCTGGTCGAGGCGAAGGTCACCGGCAGCCGCGCGGTGCTCGTCCAGGCGCTCAAGCGACGGGCGTGGGGGGACTGGGTCGCGGTGGTCCTGCCTTCCGAGAGGGCCGCCGCGCGCCTCGCGGAGCGCACCGACGGGACGAGGGCCGCCCGTGTCGGGGTGTGGGCTACGCACGAGGGGGACGTGCGGGTCGTTCGCGCGGCCGGTCCGTGGGTGCGGCCCGGCGAGGAGGACCCGTTCTCTGACCTGAGAGTCCGGTTCCGCGCGGTCCTGGACCGCATCGATTCCGGCGAGCTCCCGCGCGACCTGCGTTGGGCGGGCGTGGTGAGGGCGGTCCGGCGGGCCTCGGGGGGACGCGGGTTCGCGGAATGGCGTCTCGACGAGCCGGTCGAGCGCGACGGGTAGACGGCCCGGGTCCGCTAGGCCCCTTTCGGAAGGACCGCGGCATCGAGCGCGTCCGCGACACGCTCCGGGAGGAACGCCTCGGCGAACCGGGCCGCCGCCCGGCCGACCTCTTGGCCCACGGCCGGGTCCGCCAGCAGCTCCGCGAGCGCCGAGGCGACGTCGCCCGGGTCGACGCTCGCCGCGACGCGGACGCCGCCCGCGGGGTCGACGCTGAGACGGGCGTCCGGTAGCACGACCGGCGGGACGGAGGCCCGGGCCGCGAGCACGACGCCGGGGTCGAACCCCGGGACGCGCCGTGCGAACACGGCCACGTCGGCGCTCGCGAGCGCGTCGGAAAGCGTGTCCGCGCGACGTCCGGGAAGAACGATCACGCCCGGTTCGGAAGGGGCCGGGGCTCCGCACAGCACGAGGCGGACGCCGGGGAAGAACGGTCGGACCCGACGGAACGCCTCGAGGACGCGGTCCACCCCGCTCGACGCGGGCGCCTCGAACGCCGTGGGCGCGACCACGACCGGGACGTCGGGCGGGATCCGTAGGTCATGGCGAGCGGCCGCTCGGGTCGGCAGCGTAGGAAGGGCGGGCACGGCCGGGGCGAGCGGCACGAGCTTGCGCTCGGCGACCCCGTACCCCTCGGTCAGGGAGCGGGCGACCTCAGGAGCGTCGTAGAAGAGCCGGTCGGCCTCCTCGAGGGCGACCCGCTCGAGGCGACGGACTGAGCGGCGGTCGCGCCAGGTGTCGAGCCGGTCGACGAACCCTGTCGGGGAGATGCCCTGTCGCTCTCCCTCGTAGTTCTCGAGCTCGACCGACCGAGCGAACGCCGCGATGAGGGGTGAGCCTCGACGCGATCGTCGCGCGCCGAGCGAACCCAGACCGACCGGGTCTCGGAGCACGAGGTCAACGGGCTTGCGGAGATGTCGGCCGGCGGCGGCAGCGAACTCCGCCGGCTCCACAGGGCCTCCCGGACGGCGGAGGGGGATCTCCACGGGGACGGACGTGACCCCGGCCGGGGGACGGCCGCCCCCAGGGCCGGGCAGGTGCAGGACGCGCACGTCGTCCCCCCGGGCCGCGAGGGCGGCCGCGAGGCCCCAGGCCGCCGCGGCGGGCCCGTACGGGTCGAGCGGCGGAGGACCCACCGCGACCAGGTCCACCGTGCGCCCGGGCATGCGCTGTTAGAGCGAGCCCGCCCCGAAAAGGGTTCCGGCGGAGGGTGTCGCTTACCCCGAGAGGCCCAAGCGCCGACCGAACGAGTGACCGCCCATCCCCGTAGGCGCGTCGTACCCCATCCCGTCGAGGATGGTCGGCGCGACGTCCACGAGGTCGAGCGTGCCGACCGTCGAACTGGGTCGGATGTCGTCCCCCGCGGCGATCATGATGCCGTTCATTCGGTGGGTGCCGGTTCCGCAGAAGTAGTCGGGGCGCTGCCGGATGAGCGGGTCCGGGTAGCCGAAGTCCATCCGAGGCTCGGTGTTCATCCCGTCCACGCGGATGAGCAGGGCGGGCGCCTGGGCGAGGTTGCGGCCGCGGTAGATCGTCCGCGGGTCGAGCACTTCGATGTGCGCGTCCGGGTACGCCTCGAGCCGCTCTCGGATCTGGGCACGGATCGCGTCGCGGCGCTCGGCGGTGAGCTTGGGGTTGTTCGGGTTCAAGTAGATCCCCTCGGGGATCGGATAGGAGAAGGCGACCGTGCGCTCCCAGTCGATCCGCTTCGAGAACTGCTCGAACGAGGTCCCCCCGCCGAGGAGCTCCGCGAACTGGGCGCGCCGTCCGTCCTTGACGAACGCGACCAGCGGGCGCAGCGCCCGGCGCGTCACACGGTTCTTCTGCGCGTGGAGCATGAGCTTCCCCACGAGCTTGCGGCGGCCGAAGTCCCCGCGGCCCCGGAAGAACAGGAATTTCTCCTCAGCGAGCCACCGGTTGGTCAGGAAGTCCGACTGGATCGGCCCGTGGCCATGGTCGGAGATGACGAGCGTCACCGCCGGGCCTCCCCCGGAACGGAACGCGCGGTCGACGAGTTCGCACGACCGGTCGACCGTGCGCCAGAAGCCGAGGAGGTCCGCTGGGATCTCCGGAACCGGCCGGCTCATCTCGGACCAGTGCTGGTGCTCGAGCCGGTCGGTCTCGCGGAACAGGGCGAAGAGGAACCCGGGCTTGTGGCGCTCGGCCAGGGTCGCAGCCACCTGGCCCCGCTGCTCCACGGCCCGCGTCGCCTCCGCGATCCACTCGACCCGCTCGGCCTCCTTGTAGGCCGGCAGTTCGCGGGGATACTCCCCTCCGATGGTCTCCTGGATCTCGCTGCGGAGGCCCACCGGGTAGGGGGCGTTGGTGCCGGTGAACATCCCCGGGACCACGAACCCGTGGATGGGGTACGCCGTCCGGAACGGGAAATTGAGGACGCCCACTTTGACACCGACCCTCGAGAGCGTGTCCCAGAACGCCTCGGCGGGGCGGAACGTCTGAACGAGCTTCGAGCGACCGGGTCCTCCGTCCGGCTCGGTGAACCCGAAGATCCCGAGCTCCCCCGGGTCCTGGCCCGTGGCGAACGAGTACCAGGCCGGGATCGTCTTCGCGGGGTAGACCGAGCGCAGCGGCGCCCGCACGCCCCGGTGCACGAGGGACTTGAGGAACGGGAGCTCCCCCGCGGCCATGAGGGGGTCCAGCAGGTCGAAGGTTCCCCCGTCCAGGCCGAGTACCAAGAACCTTCGGTAGGGATGTCCCATGCAACGCCCTCCAGTGGGGGGTCAACCCCGACGACCCCGGAGCGTCTATAAAGGGTTTCGTCCCGAGAACCCCGAGGATGCGCCGCCGGAGCGGCCGTTCGGCCCCTACACGAGCCGGATCGCTTCGAGGTTGAACGGAGCCCTCGATTCCACGTTGAAGCGCTTGTGCAGGCTCGATGCGAGGTCGAGGATGCGGGACTCTTCGCCGTGGTTCAGGATGATGCGCTGCGGCCTCGGGTCAAGAGAGGCGACGAAGTTCATGAGCTGGACCCGGTCGGAGTGGCCCGAGAACCCCTCGATCGTCGCGATCTCGAGCTTCACGGGGACGGAGGCCTGGCGCGACCCGTCGAGGAACGTCGCCTCGCTCACGCCCCGCTGGAGCCGGTTGCCGAACGTCCCCTCGGCCTGGTAGCCGACGAAGAGGAGCCCGTTCTTCTCCTCGGGCGCCCACGCCCGGAAGTACTCCATCACGGGGCCCCCGCTCATCATGCCGGAGGTGGCGAGGATGATCGACGGCTCCTTCGAATCGAGGACGGTCGAACGCATCGACTGGGAATCGATGCGGTGGAAGACGTCCGAGAGGAACGGGTTGTCGCCCTGCTGGAAGATCTGCGTCCGCAGCTGGCTGTTCAGGTACTCCGGGTACGCCGTGTGGATCGCCGTCGCCTCGAAGATCATCCCGTCGAGGTAGACCGGGACCCGGGGGATCTTCCCCTCGCGCATCTTCTCCTCGAGGACGAGCATCACCTCCTGGGAACGCCCGACCGCGAAGACGGGGACGATGAGCTTGCCGCCCCGGGCGAGGACCTTGTTCGTGAGCGAGCTGAACTCCTCGGTCGCCTGCTGTCGGCTCGGCTGGACGTTCCGGTACCCTCCGTACGTCGATTCGAGGACGAGGGTCTCGAGACGGGGGAACCGGTTCGTCGCGGGGTTGAACAGCCAGCTCCGCTCGAACTTGATGTCCCCGGAGTAGGCGAGGTTGTGGTCACCCTCGCCGAGGTGGAAGTGACAGATCGACGAGCCGAGGATGTGACCGGCGTTGTGCATGGTGAGACGGATGTCCGGCGCGATGTCGGTGGTCTCGCCCCAGCGGAGCGGGATCGTCCTCGTCACGAGGTCCCGGACGTTCCCCGAGTCGTAGAGGGCCTTGCGCGCCTCCTGGTTGACGACCTTGATGGCGTCGAGGAGCATGAGCGTCATCAGGTCGCGTGTCGGGGCCGTGCAGTAGATCGGTCCCTTGTACCCGTACTTGAGCAGGACGGGGACGAGGCCGCAGTGGTCGAGGTGGGCGTGCGTCACGACCACGGCGTCGAGGGAGTCGAGCGGCAGGAGCTCGGGCGCGTTGAAGAACGGCGTCCGGTCCGACCCCGGGTCGATCCCGCAGTCGATGAGGACCTTCGAGTTCTGGGTGGTCAAGAGGTGGGCGCTCCGTCCCACCTCGCGATAGCCGCCGAGCGCGGTAGAGCGGGCCCAGAGCTTCTCGGGCAGCGGGTCGCGTGCGATCCGGATCCCGACCTTCTTGAGGAACGACCGACGGTCGTCGAACGAGTTCCTAAGGTGGATCCGCACCTCCTCGACGGTCTTCGAGGGGATGGGTGGAGTGCGGACGACGGTGGGCACCCAGCCGATCTGCTTCTTGAGGTCGTTCAGCACCGAGCCCCCGCGGCCGATCGCCGCGCCCGGGCTCGCCGCCTCGATCGTCACCTCGCCGGTCTCGGGTTCGAAGAACAGCTGGTTGATCTCCGCCTCGGGCGGGATGAGGGCGCGGATCGCCTTCTCGGCCTCCTTCGGGTCGATGAGCGTCGCGGGGTCCGAACGGACGACCACCCGGCGGTGGAGGCGCTGGGCGACCTGGCGAAGGTAGTCGCCCCCGGAGAGGAACGCGTCGAGATGCTTCGTGTAGACCACGACGTGAGGGCCCTCGAGCTCGATGTCGCTGACCTCGATGGTTTCCGGAAGCACTTCGCGAAGCGCTTCCCGGGTTTGCTCTATGAGCGATTCGAAACTCATCCTTGATGAACGGAAACGGTTGTCACGGAAAGGGTTCGCAAGGCCGCCCGGGCCCGTGGGTCCTTACGGAAGAACGGGAGGCAGCGGTATCTTGAGGGCCTTCAGACGTTTATTGATTTCGTCCTCGGACAATTCTCGATATTCCTTGGGCGTGATGATGTGGACGAGGTAGCCGTCCCCGCTCGCGCTGTCCCGCTTCATCGCGGCCGTGAGGCCCCGGAGGGCTAGGTCGACCGCGTCGGCCGTGGACATCTCCCGGGAGTACCCCTCCTCGAGGAGACCGTAGGCGATCGTGGAACCCGAACCGACCGAGACGTACCGGTCCTCGATGCAGCCGCCGGCCGGGTCGACCGAGAAGACGTGCGACCCCTTGCCGTCGACCCCGCCCAGGATGAGCCAGGCGTAGTAGGGGTAGTAGCGGTTCCCGCTCAGGATGTTCGCGAGCAGCGTCGCGGCGCCCTCGGCCGTGAGCGGGGCACTGCGGCGGAGCCGGTAGAGGGAGACCTCGGCCTTCAAGTAGCGGGCGAGGACCTGGGCGTCGCCCACGAGCCCGGCGATCGTGATCCCGATGTTCTCGTCGATCTTGAACAGCTTCTGGGTCTGCTTGTTGGAGATGAAGCTTCCGGCGGTGGCGCGGCGCTCGGTGGCGAGGACGACCCCGTCCTTGCAGACGATCCCGATCGTCGTGGTGCCCTTCAGGAGGCGCTCCTCGTCGGCCGCGCTGATCACGGTTTGCATCGTCGTACCTCCGGTCGCCCGGAATGTGCGACGGCGGACCCGGGGTCGCTATATAAGGGCTCACGCGGCGATTACGCCGGCATCACCGAGGCACCCGGCACCATGTCGTGAAGGGGACCCCCCGGGCGAGTGCAACCCGGAGAACGGCACCCATTAAAGCCCCGACTTGAATGAACCCGCGGTCTCCTATGTTGCGTCACGAAGTCGTCGTGGTCGGAGCGGGTCTCGCCGGGCAGCGCGCGGCGCTCGCAGCGGCCGAGGCCGGGCGGGACGTTGCCATCGTCACGAAGCTGCATCCCTTGAGGTCGCATTCGGGCGCCGCCCAGGGTGGCATCAACGCGGCGATCGGCGTGAACGACTCCATCGATGCCCACATCTTCGACACGGTCAAGGGCTCCGACTACCTCGGCGACCAGGACGCGATCGAGTTCTTCTGTCGGGAGGCCGGCCCGACGGTCATCGAGATGGAGCACTTCGGCACGATCTTCACCCGTTCCGAGGACGGCTCGCTCGCGCAGCGGCCGTTCGGGGGCGCCGGGTTCCCGCGGACGGTCTACGCCGCCGACCGGACGGGGCTCGCCCTCCTGCAGGGTCTGTGGGAGCAGCTCGGCACCGCACGGTTCACGCTCTACGAGGAGTGGGAACTGGCCCGAATCGTCGTACGGGGCGGTCGCGTCCAAGGGCTCGTCGCGCTCGACAAGAAGACCGGGGAGTTCCAACTGGTGGCCGCGAAGGCCGTCGTCATCGCCACCGGCGGGGCCGGCCGTATCTACGGCCGTTCGACGAACGCGCACAGCTGCACCGGCGACGGGATGGCGGCGGCATACCGCGCCGGAGCGTTCCTGAAGGACATGGAGTTCGTCCAGTTCCACCCGACCGCGCTCCTCGACGGCGGCATCCTCGTCACCGAGGGCGCCCGCGGCGAGGGCGGGATCCTGAAGAACGCCTCGGGGGAACGGTTCATGACCAAGTACGCCCCGAAGGTCCTCGAGCTCGCCTCCCGCGACGTGGTCGCGCGAGCGATCACGACCGAGATCCTCGAGGGACGCGGGTTCACCGGACCGAACGGACCGTACGTCCACCTCGAGCTGATGCATCTCGGGAAGGAGAAGATCGAGAGCCGCCTCCAGGAGATTTGCGACCTCTGCCGGTCGTTCGCGGGCATGGACCCGGTGACCGACCCCATCCCGATCTCCCCGGCGCAGCACTACATGATGGGAGGCGTCGGCACGAACATCCCCGGAGAAACGAACATCCCCGGCCTCTACGCCGCGGGCGAGGCCGCCTGCGTCTCCATCCATGGGGCGAACCGCCTCGGCGGGAACTCGCTCATGGAGACCCTCGTGTTCGGGAAATCGGCCGGCGCGGCGGCCGCCGCGTACGCGGAGAAGGCCGCCGGGACCGCGTTGCAACCGACCGACCTCGACTCGGTCACGGCCACGTACCGCGCGTGGCTCGGACGGGCGGACGGGGAGGACCCGAGCGCGATCCGGACGGACCTTCAGAGGACGATGGACCAGTTCGTCAACATCTTCCGCACCGAAGCCGACCTCACCGAGGGCCTCCAGCGGGTCCGGGCGATCCAGGAGCGTTTCTCCCGGGTCCGCGTGGTCGACCAGTCGAAGGTGTTCAACATCAACCTCACGGACGCCATCGAGACCGAGCACATGCTCGACCTCGCCGAGGTCATCATCGTGGGCGCGATCGCACGGACGGAAAGCCGGGGGGCCCACTTCCGCAAGGACTTCCCGAAGCGGGACGACAAGAACTGGATGAAGCACACCCTCGCGGCCCGGACCGCGAGCGGCCCCGCTCTGTCGTACTCACCCGTTGCGTTCACGCGCTGGGAACCGAAGGAGAGGGTGTACTGATGACCGCGGAAACGATCTCCGTCCCGTTCGACGTCTACCGCTATCAGCCCGGGAAGGACACGACCGCCCGCTACCAGCGGTACACCCTCGACCTCGCGCCCCACACGCCGATCCTGACCGCCCTCCTTCAGATCCGGTCGGAGGTCGACCCGAGCCTCGGGCTCCGCTACTCGTGCCGGAGCGCGATCTGCGGTTCGTGCGCGATGCAGATCAACTCGAAGAGCCGGCTCGCATGCGAGACGCAGGTCGGCCCTGAGGTGGCCCGTCACGGACGCATCGTGGTGGAACCGATGCGCAACGCGCCCGTGATCCGGGACCTGATCGTCGACCAGACCCGGTTCTGGCGGGAGTACGCCAAGATCGAGCCCCACCTGAAGCTCGACCCGCGCATCCCGATGCCCGCCGGCAAGCCGACCTCGATGTCGCCGGCCCAGGTGGAACGGTTCAAGGAGACCCCCCGGTGCATCGCCTGCGCGGCCTGCTTCTCCGCGTGCCCGGCCGCTGAGGCGGACGCCGAGTTCCCGGGCCCGATGGCGCTCGCGAAGCTGTACCGGTTCGCGGTCGACCCGCGCGACACGGCCTACCGGGAGCGGCTCACGCGCATCCAGCCGAACGGCCTCTGGCTCTGCCTGCGCTGCCACCTCTGTACCGAGGCCTGCCCGAAGGACGTCCGACCGTCCGAGCGGATCCGCGACATCAAGGAGATGGCGATCACCGTCCAGGGCGCCACGGAGCTGGGGTCCCGTCACGCCGTCGGGTTCAAGGAGAACCTGAAGGGCGCCGGCCAGCTCAACGAAATGAAGCTCGTTCGGGCGACGGACGGACTGATGGGAATGGTCGGCCAGCTCGGCCAGGGGATCCGGATCTACCGGAAGAAGCCTGAGATCATGAAGAAGCCCCGGAAGATCGAGGGGATGGACGAGCTCGAGAAGATCTACGCCGCGCTCGACACGCCCTCGAAGGAGGAGCGATGAAGATCGCCTACTACCCCGGTTGCCTCGCCCAGTCGTCCTCGAAGGAGCTCGACATGGCGACCCGCTGGGTCTGCCGGTCGCTCGGCATCGAGCTCGTCGAGTTCCCGAACTTCTCCTGCTGCGGTTCGGGGTTCATCGACGAGGCGAACGAGGTCCTGAACATCGCCATCAACGCGCGCAACCTCGCGATCGCCGAGAAGGCGGGCCTGGACGTGCTCACGATCTGCTCGACCTGCCAGGGGATGCTCAACCTCGCCAAGGTCCGCATGCAGGACCCGAAGGTCCGGTCGCGGGTCGACGCCGCGCTCAAGCCCATCGGCATCGAGTACCGCGGAACGGCGCAGGTGAAGCACCTCCTCCGCGTCCTCACCGAGGACATCGGGCTTCCCGCCGTGAAGGCGAAGGTCCGCCGGCCGCTCCACGGGATGAAGGTCGGCGCGTTCTACGGCTGCCACCTCCTTCGCCCGGCCGACGAGCTGGGGAGCGAGAGCGGCGAGGAGCCGCATTCGTTCGAGGACCTTCTGGCCACCATCGGCGCGACCCCGGTCGACTACCGCGGGCGGGTGATGTGCTGCGGTTTCCCGATCCAGTTCGTCAAGCCGACCACCGCGTACGCGATCGCCGGCAAGCAGATCCTAGAGGCCAAGGCGCACGGAGCCGACGCGATGGCGACGCCCTGCCCGCTCTGCCACCTGTCGCTCGACGCCTACCAGAACAAGGCGGCGAAGGCGGTCCACGCCCCACCGCTCGACATGCCGGTCTTCCACCTCCCGCAGGTCGTCGCGCTGGCGTTCGGGGCCTCGCCCGAGGAGCTCGGCCTCTCCCGCCACCTCGTTCGCACCGATGGCGCCCTCGCGAAGGTCAACGCATCCGCTCCCGCGTGATGGGTCCGGGGACGACCGGACCCGCTACGCGAGCGGGACGCCGTGGGAGCCCAAGGTAGGGTACAGCCGCGCGCTGCGCGTCGGGAGCCACATCTACGTCTCGGGCACGACCGCGACCGGGCCCGACGGGTCGGTCGTCGGCCGCGGGGACGCCTACGCGCAGACGGTGCAGGCCCTGGACAACGTCGAGCGCGCGCTCACCGCCCTCGGGAGCCGGCGGGAGGAGATCGTCCGCGTACGGGTCTACGTCACCGACATGGGCGACTTCGAGGCGATCGCGCGGGCCCTCGCCGAGCGGTTCGGGGAGGTCCGGCCCGCGAACACGCTCGTCCAGGTGGCGGCGCTCATCGACCCGGCGATGAAGGTCGAGATCGACGCCGATGCCGAGGTCCCCGCCGAGCGGTGAGGCGGGGACCCCCTCCTCGACGTGGGTCGTCGTACGCGGAGAACCGGCGGGATTACGCCCCTCTCGTGGGTTCCCCGGGGGTGCGGTCCGCTCCGAGCTCGTGCGCGCCGGCCCCCTTCGTGACGTAGACGTGAAGACGGTCGCAGGTGCCGCGGAAGTAGGCCGGGCCCTGCGCGGCGAAGGCGCGTAGCCGCTCGACGACCTCGTCGTCCGTCAGCCCCTCTTCGACCTCGGGAGAGAAGAGGCAGCGGAACACGAAGAACCGGTGCCCCTCGATCGAGAAGCGGTCGGTCTCCGGGGCCCCGCAGAACGGGCACGTGAGCGCGGGCGAGGCCGCCGTAGCAGGGCTCATGGTCGACGCTCAGTCGATGTAGCCGAGGGACCGGAGCCGTTCCTTGAGGCCCCGCTCCTCCTCCTCGGTGAAGCCGACGTTCGCGGGCTCGTCGAGGAGCCGGGAGAGGACGAAGGCGATGAAGGCGTCCACGGAGTCGAACGAGGTGCCCCGGAACCGTTCCTCGAGCGCCGCGACGAGCTCTTCGGGCAGCTGGACCGAGCGCCTCGGTGGGGTCGGTGGGGACGTTTCGGGCACGGGACTCCTTCGCTCGCGAGCAGGGCAGCGATAGATATTCCCTTCGGGCCGGCGGACGCTATTCCCACTCGATGGTCGCGGGGGGCTTGTCGGTGATGTCGTACAGGACGCGGACCACGGCGCCCGAGAGGGCGCGGGTGATCCGTTCCGACATCCTTCCGAGCACCGGACGCGGGAGCGCCATCGCGGTCGCCGTCATGGCGTCGACCGACTCCACGATGCGGACGACCACGGCCTCGCCATGGACCCGGTTGTCGCCCGTGACCCCGACCGTGCGGACCGGGAGGAGCACCGCGAAGTACTGCCACGGCCGGGCGATCTCCTGGGCCGCCACCGCGCGCTCGACCTCCTCCTCGACGATCGCGTTCGCGATGCGCACGCGTTCGACGCGCACCCTCGTGATCGGTCCGTTCACGCGGACGGCGAGCCCCGGGCCGGGGAACGGCTGTCGCTCGGCCTCCGGGACCCCGAGATGTCGCGCCACGGCCCGGACCTCGTCCTTGTAGAGGTCGCGGAGCGGCTCGACCAGCGTGAGCCGCATGTCCTTCGGGATCCCGCCGACGTTGTGGTGGGTCTTGATCGTGTCCCGAAGCTGGCCGCCGCTCTCGATCCAGTCCGGTGCGATCGTCCCCTGGATGAGCCGGTCGCAGTGGAACTTGTCGGCCTCCGTCTCGAAGACGCGGACGAACGCCGCCCCGATCCGGCGGCGCTTCTCCTCGGGGTCGTTGACCCCGGCCAGCGCCTCGAAGAACAGGTCGGCCGCCGACACGAGTTCGTAGGGGAGCTGGCTCGCGGCGAAGAACCGCCCCACCTGCTCCACCTCACCGGCGCGCAGAAGCCCCGTGTCGACGAAGATCGCCTTCGCCCGCTCTCCGAGCGCCCGATGCGCGAGAAGGGCGGCGACGGTGGAGTCGATCCCGCCCGAGGCGGCGACGATCGTGCGCTCCGGCACATCGTGGCGGAGCCGGCGGACGGCTTCCTCGACGAACGCCGCAGGGTCGTTCACGGGGAACCCCCCGAGGTCGAGGCGGGCTCCTCGTGCCACGCCGCCCGGTACTTCTCGAGCGCGGCGGTGAGCTCCGGGTAGCGGAGGGCGAGGATCGAGACCGCGAGGAGGGCCGCGTTCTCCGTGGCGTCGAGCCCGACCGCGGCCACCGGGATGCCGGGGGGCATCTGGACGACGGAAAGGAGGCTATCGAGGCCCAGGCCGCGGTGGAGCGGGACGCCGATCACCGGTTTCAGCGTTCGCGCTGCGACGGCCCCGGGGAGCGCCGCCGAAAGGCCGGCCATCGCGATGAACACGTCCGTCGACGGGTCGCGGACGAGCCGGTCGACCTTCTCCGGCGTGCGGTGCGCGGAGGCGACGTGCACCTCGCACGGGACGGAGAACGCCTCGAGACGCGCGCGGACCTTCTCGGCGAGCTCGAGGTCCGATTTCGACCCCACGAGGACCGTGACCTTCACGCGGACGTCGAGCGCTCTGGCAAGAAAACCTTTCTCGGCCGGCCGCCCCTACCTTCATACCTCCCCGAAGGCTCCGCGCGCACTATGGGACCCCGGCTCCACGGCCATGGCCGGTTCCGCCGGTGGCTCGGCCGGTCGCTCGGGGGCGATGAGGAGCTCGGGGACAGGGCCTGGCGGAGGGTCCTGCATCTCTTCGGCGCGGCGGTCCTCGTCTACTACGCCGTCCCGAACGACTTCTTCGTCATCGCGCCCAAGGCCGACATCCTCCTCGCGGCCTTCGCGGTCCTGGTCCTCTTGGAGGTGCTGAGGCACGTTATCGGCCTCGAGCTCCCGACGATCCGGCCGTACGAGGCCCATCGGGTCGCGAGCTTCGCCTTCTACGCCCTCGCGCTCGTCCTCGCGGTCCTCCTCCTCCCGCTCCCGATCGGCGCGGCGGTCGTGCTCGGAACGGCGGTCGTGGACCCGGTCGCGGGAGAGCTTCGCCGCCAGTCCTCTTCCCCGGTCCTTTCGATCGGGATCCCGATCGGAGCCTACGGGCTCCTCGCGTTCGTGGGCCTCGCGGCGATCGGAGGTTGGCCCGCCGGCCCCTCGGCGCTCCTCGCTGCGGTCGCGGCACCGCTCGCGGTCGCCACCGAGCGGCCGAAGTGGCCGTGGGTGGACGACGACCTCGTGATGACGTTCGTCCCCGCGCTGTTCCTCTACGCCGCGGGGGTCCTCGCGCTCGGGCTGCCCGGGTAGGTGGGCGCCGGGTTCGCCTAGACGATCGGGGTCAGCGTCGCGTGCGGCGCGCCCTTCTCCGGGTCCGTGCTGATCGCGTAGATGGTCGTGCGCGGACGGATCCCGTAGATGCACGTCGCGCTGTCGATGTTGATGATCCGGAAGTACGAGTCCATCATGTTGAGGATCTCGCTCGACACGAGCAGGCCCGGCTTCAGGAGGCCGATCCCAAGGTTCCCGACGTGCTTCGTGCGGGAGACGCCCTGGAAGTACATCCGGATCGCGACCTGGTCGCCCATCAGGCTCTCGAACGTGTCGAACGCGGTGTACTCGAGGAACGTCTTGCGGTCCGGTCCGGCAACCGCTCGCTCGGCGGCCACCATCGCCTTCACCGCCTCGTCGCGGCCGTAGCGGCCCATCGGGAGGATGTACGGCTCCTCGGTCTCGTTCGCGGAGTAATCGGGGATCCGGACGCGGGTGTCGAACTGGTTCGCGGGGACGTGGCGGATCAGGGTCTCCCGGAGCTTGTCCGGCGACTCGCCCGCGGCGAGCACCGCGATGATCCCCCGCCCCTGCGAGAGGAAGTTCAGGAACGTGGGCGTGAACAGCATATAGTAGTCGTCGACGCCGACGTTCACGTCGACCTCGAACGCGTTGAAGCTCCCGCGGCGGAACCCGCCCCCGAGCAGCTTGTCGAAGTCGGGGACGCCCGTCGAGTAGTACTTCTCGCCGTCGGCGACCGGCTTCCACGGGGAGTTCGGGACCGCCCCGACCGGGGTCGGTACGTTCCCCAGGGCCTCGAAGCGCCCCCCGTCGAGCGTGACCGCGTAGCGGGCCCGCCCGATGTTGGTCGCCCGCAGCTTCTCGAGCCGGAGATGGCGCACGCGACGTTCGTCGAGCTCCTCGCGCTGGATGGAGATGAGCCCGTCGACGAGGTACTCGATCCCGCCCGCCTCGGGCTTCTCGAGGATCATGACGACGTCGGTGCTCGACGCCTCGACCAGGTCCTTCTGGAGGGCCATGACGAACTCTTCCATCTCGAGTCCGTACTTGTGGGTCACACCCTCGAGCGAGTCGATGACGAGGAGCGACTTCTCCGGGAGCGCTCGCTCGATCCGCTGGTAGACGTTCTCGACCTCGGGCATCGGGCTCCGCTTCAGGAGCGCGGTCAGGTGGGTGCGGTCGACCCGGGTCGGCGGCCCGCGTTCCTGTCCGAAGCTCGCGAGCACCTCTCGGCCGGCCCGTACCTTCTTCTGCTCCCCTTCGGGGAGCTCGACCTCCCGGGTCTTGTTGGAGGCCTGGATCGCGTCGAGGAACAGCTTCGCCGCGTCGAGGACCCGGGTCCGCATCTCCGAGGTCCTCAGCCACGGGAACTGACGGAAGAGCGCCTCGTCCCCGATGCGGGTCGAAAGATAGTACGAACGGCTCGGCTGGCCGACGCGCTCGAGCAGCTCGAGCCCGAAGGTCGTCTTTCCTGTACCGGCTCCGCCCTTGATGATGAGCGACCGACCACCCTTCCCGCTGAGGAAGGTGATCACCTCCGCCGGAACGCCACCGACGGTACTCCCCTCGTTCGCGGTCATATTAGCTCCCGTTTGTACGGATGGAGCGAGCTTCCCGAGGCTCTACCCACCATTCCGTATCCTGTGTCCTGATGGGGGCCATCCCAAAGTAAAGCTTTCGTCCCGATAGGACGAGAACCGATTACCCGCCACCCACCGCCTCTCGCGCGGCTTTTCGGGCCCGTTCGAGGGCGCTCGCCAGGGGAGCGCCGGGCTCTCCCACGGCGGTGGCCGCCGAGGGATTCCCTCCGCCCTTCCCGCCGAACTCGGCCTTCGCCGCGTCGAGCGCGGCCTGGGCGGAGACCTTCGGGTCGGTCGAACCGATGAAGAGCAGACCACGGCCGTCCCGCTCGCTCGCTAGGAGCGCGACCCGACCCCCGTCCTTGGTCAGCAGACGGGAGAGCTCCATCATCTCGCTGCGGTCGAGCTCGACCTGCGCGACCACGAAGGTCGTTCCCCCGACCACTTCCGTCGCGCTCGGGTCGCCGAGCAAGCGGGCTGCGGTCGCTCCGAGGTCCCCCTTCCTCCGTTCCCGACCGCTCTTCCGCGACTCTTCCACCTCGGTGAGGAGCCGGTCGATGCCGTCGGGAAGCTGGGGTACCGGGACCCCGAGCCGGTGCGCGGCCTCGCGCAGGATCGCCTCGTGCTCGTCACGGACGTCGAGCGCCCGGTCGCCGCTCACGTAGGTGAGCCGGACGACCCCGTCCTGGATCCGCTCCACGTCGAGGATCGCGATCGCTCCGACCTCGCTCGTGTGCGTGCAGTGGGTCCCGCCACAGGCCTCCACGTCGAACCCTTCGACCTCCACGATCCGAAGGTCGCGGCCGGGGACCGCGCCGCCCTGGTACAGCGTGAAGCCGAACCGGCGCTCCGCCTCGCCGCGGGTCTCGAAGTAGCTCTTCACCGGTCGGTCCTCGCGCACGACCTGGTTGACCCTCCGCTCGACCTTGTGGAGCTCCTCCTTCGAGAGGGCCCGGTAGTGCGTGACGTCGATCCGAGCGGCCTCGGTCCCCTTGTAGGCGCCCGCCTGCCAGACGTGGGGGCCCAGGACCTCCCGTAGGGCGCCGTTCAACAGATGGGTCGCCGTGTGATGTTGCATCAGCTGGGTGCGACGCGCCGGGTCGATCCTCGCCCGGACGCGCTCGCCCACCTGGAACGGCGAGGGGCGCTCGAGCCGGTGCAGGACCCACGGCCCGCGCCGGTCGACCTCAACGACCTCGAGGTCGGCGAGGAAACCCTTGTCGGTGACCTGGCCGCCGCCGGTCGGGTAGAAGTACGTGCGGTCGAGCGCGACGAACGCTCCCGCGGACCAGACGACGTGCGCCTCGAAGCTCACCGTGTACGGGTCGAGATAGTAGAGGACCTCGGTGGGCGCTGTCCCCGCGGGGAGCTCGGGAAGCCCTTCGGTCGCGTCCGCGTACTCCGTCGTCGGTCCCTCGTTCTCGTGGCGTTCGGCCACGCGGGAATAGAAGTCCTCGGGGATCGGCGGGGGTTGAGAGAGCATCTCTACGGCGAGGTCGGGCGGAACGCCGAGCGAATCGTACCATTCGATGAGCGTCTCTTCACCGACCCGCCCACCGGTCGAACGAACCCTCTCCTCGTACCGTTGGATCGTCTGTCGCGCGCGACCGATCGCATCCTCGAACCGCTCGACCTCGGCCTGGACCACCTGGTGGAGGTCCTCCCGGTGCGCGCCGACCTCGGGGAAGTCGCGGGCGATCTCGCGCCCGACGCGGTCGAGGACGGAGGTGATGTCCGGGGCCTCGGGCGCCTTCTGCAGGATCCTCAGGGAGCGCCGGAGGAGGAGGCGGGCGAAGTACCCCTCCTTGCTGTTCGATGGCACCACCCCGTCCGTTAGGAGGAAGTTGAGGGCGCGCGCGTGGTCGATCAGGAGCGCGGTCTCCCGCGGAGGGAACGTGCGACGGAACTCGTCGTACTCCTGTCCGAAGACGGCCTCGTAGGCGCTCTTCGTGCCCTGGCTCGCCCAGACGAACCGCTCGAGGCCGTAGCCGGTATCCACCACTTGCAGCGGCATCGGCTTCAGCCGCTCGCCGTCGCGCACGTACATCATGAAGACGAGCGTCGCGAGCTCGAGGCCGGAGACGCTGACGCTGAGGGACGGGCCGACGTTCCCCCCGCCTTCCCAGACCTCTTCCTTGTAGGTGATCGATTTCGGGTCCACCCCGAGCTCGCTCGTCAGGAGCTCATCGCAGAGCTCGGTGCACCGATCCTTGAAGTAGACCTCGTGGTCGGGCCGGTTGAACGCGTGGTGCGCCATCATCTCGAACAGCGTGAAATGACGGCCGCTTCGGCCCACCTCCTCGAGGTCGATGAACCGTAGGACCGGTTGGCTGATCACGAGCGGGTTCGCGGGGGGCGGTATCGTTCCGTTCGTCACCCAGGGCTGGAAGTCGTAGATCGACGCCTGCGTGAAGAACACGTCGTTCCGCCACCGGGCGACCACGGGATAGCGTCGGATCCGGGTGTGGCCCCGCCGCTCGAAGAACGACAGGAACGTCTCCCGCATCGTGCGAAGGTCATAGGAGCGTGCGAAGACCGGGTGACCGACGAACCCGTAATCGCGGCAGGGTGCCTCCTGGCAGCGGTCGAAGTCGCCGAGCGTCCAGAAGGCGTGTCCACAGACGACGCACGTGCGGCGGTGGTACCCGCCCTTGTGGAAGAACGGGAGGTCGTACTCCGAAGGGTCCATGACGGCGCGCGGACGGCCGCCGATGCTAAAACAGTTTGTTGGGTGGTGAAGCGACCGAACGCTTCCCCCAGGCACACCCTCCCGAAGCGAACGGCGGTCGAGCCGGTGGCCGAGAACCTCAGCGAGGCAGGCGTCCTGAGCCCGCGGGCGGCGGCGCGCGCCACGGGGGCGTTGATCGCGCTGAGGATCGGCTACGCCTACAACTGGTTCGACATCTCACCCGCGCTTCGCCCGATCGGAGCGACGTACGGCGTCGGGCCGGCGCAGTGGGGGGTCCTCGTCGCCGCGTTCCTCGTGGGCGCGGGCCTTCTCCAGGTCCCGGCCGGCCTGCTCTCTCGCCGGTACGGTGCCCGCTCGGTGTCCCTCGCCGGGGTCGGCCTGCTCTCCGTCAGCGCCGCCGCCTGCGCGCTGGCGCCGTCGTTCCTCATCCTCGTCGCCCTTCGGCTGGTCGCGGGCGTCGGGGCCGCGCTCTTCTTCTCACCGGCGATCGGCCTCGTGGCCAGCCTCTACCCGCCCGGCCGCCGGGGGGTCCCGGTCGGGGTCTTCAGCTCCGCCTTCAGTGCGGGCTCCGCGCTCGGGATCGTCGTGACGGCGTTCCTGATCCCGCCCTTGGGTTGGCAGCTTTCGCTCGTGGTCGGCGGTGTGATCCTCGGCGGGGCCACCCTGGCGAGCATGGTGCTCGTTCCCCCCACCGTGGGCGCGGCCCCGAAGGGGCCGCGGGTCCCGGGGCCCCGGGTTCCCGCGGCGTTGCGGTACCGGGGGGCCTGGGCCGTCGGCATCGCGTTCATCGGGCTCGAGGGCGCCACGTTCGCGACCGGCCAGTTCGTCGTCCCGTGGGGGGAGACGGTCGAGGGGTGGACGATCGCCCTCGCCGGCGTGGTCGGGATGATGTTCGTCCTGCCCAGCGTCCTGGGCGGCCCGATCGGCGGTCGTGTCGCCGAGCGCAACCGCAACCACCGGACGCAGTTCGTGGTCGCGATGCTGGCCTGCGGGGGCGTCCTCGCCCTTCTGCCGTGGGCCGGCCTCGCGGTCGCGCTCGCCATCGGGACCGTCTTCGCGTTCTCCTACGGGTTCATCTACGCCGTGATGTACGTGCTCCCGCACTTCTGGCGGGAGGTGCCGGCCGGGGAGATCCCGCTCGCGATCGGGTTGTTCAACTCGATCCAGCTCGCCGGCGGAGCGGGAGTATCGGCGCTCTTCGGCGTGATCGTCGCGACCTACTCGTACGCCGTGGCGTGGGAGGTCCTCCCGCTCTTGATGCTCTCGACGCTCGTGGCGATCGTGCTGCTGCCCGCGACGCCGGCCGCTTCGGCCGGTCCTCCGGTCGCGGCGGGTCCCGGCCGCTCGTGAGGGCCTGACCGGTCGCGCATTGGTCGGCGATGGGACACTCCGGGCAGCGAGGGCGGTTCGGGCGACAGAGGTTCTGGCCGTGTTGGACCAGGAGCGGATTGACGGGGATCCAGTAGCGGGAGTCCACCTTCGCGCGAAGCTGCGCTTCGGTCTCCTCGGGGGTCCGGGTTCGTACGACGCCGAGACGGTTCGCGATGCGGTGGACGTGCGTGTCGACCGGTATCGCCGGGATCCCGTAGCCGAAGACGAGGACGCAGTTCGCGGTCTTGGGGCCGACCCCGGGAAGGGAGGTGAGCTCCTCGAGGGTCCGCGGGACCGTTCCTCCGAACCGGTCGAGGATCTCGTGGGCGACGAGGCCGAGCACGCGCGCCTTCACGCGGTAGAAGCCGGTCACCCGGATGAGCGACTCGACGTCGGACCGTCGGGCACGGGCCAGCGAGGGAGCGTCGGGGTACCGAGCGAAGAGCCGGGCGCTCGCGACGTCGGTGTTCGCGTCCCGGGTCCGCTGCGAGAGGATCGTGCCGATGAGCACCTGGAACGGGTTCTCGGCGTGGTCCCGCAGGTACGGTCGCCGCCAGTCCCCCGTTCCGTAGAACGCGCTGAGCCGGTCGAGCAGACGCTCCCAATCGAACCGGGCGTGGGAACCCGCGCGCGTCACCCCGGGGCCCTCCGGCTCGTGGGAGCGGCGGTCGCCGCCGGCTCGGAGGACGTCACGCCCGGGTCGGACAGGTCTGGCTCGCCGCGGTCGCCCGACTCCCGCAACAGCTCGCCCACCAGGTAATCGCTGCCCACGACGAGCGTGAACCCGTCCGGGCCGGTGCCGGCCCGGGCGAGCGCGAGGCCCTCCGCGGCCGAGGGAGCCTCGACGATCCGGGGGAACCGTCCGAGGGCGGCCAACCGGAGCTCGGCCGGGCGGGCGCCCCGGTCGGAACGTACCGGCACGACGACGAGCGTGCGGGCAAGCGGCGAAAGCGCGTCCAGGATGCGGCCCACCTCCTTTCCGCGGAGGCAGCCGAAGAGGACGACGCTATCCTCGGGGCTCGCGAGCGGCGAGATCTCGGCGAGGCTCTGGGCGAGCGCCAGGGCGCTCTCGGGCGTGTGGGCGACGTCGTAGAACAGCTCGGGTCGCTTCGCGACGCGCTCGAGCCGCCCCGGCCAGCGCACCTTCGCGAGCCCGGCGGCGACCTTCTCCCCGCTCAGGGCGATCCCCGTCGCCTCGGCGAATCGTACCGTGGCGGCGACCGCGAGGGCAGCGTTCCCCGGCTGGAACCGGCCGAGCATCGGGACGAACAGGTCGGGGAACGAGCGTCCCGGCACGCGCACGGAGAACGTCTGGCCGCTCTCCGAGAGCGTCCGGCCTTCGACCCGGACCTCCTTCTCGGCATGCCAGAGCGGTACACCTCCCTGGGTCGCCGTCGCCTCCACGACCGCGCGGGCCTCGGGCGGAAGCTCCCCGACGACCCCCGTCATGCCCGCGTGGAAGATTCCCGACTTCTCGCGGGCGATCGAGGCGAGGTCCGGACCCAGCAGGTCGGTGTGCTCGAGCTCGATCGTCGTGATCACGCCGACGCGCGCGTCGAGCACGTTGGTGGCGTCGAGGCGGCCGCCGATCCCGACCTCGACCACCGCCGCGTCCACCTCCTCGCGGGCGAACCAGTCGAGGGCGAGCGCGGTCGTCACCTCGAAGAACGTCGGCGCCCGGTCGATGCTCCCGGCCGCCTCGGCGTTCCGGGAGGCCGCTTCCACGCGGCGGACGCCGTCGACGACCGCGGAGCGGGGGATGAGCCGACCGTCGATGCGGACGCGCTCGCGATACGTCGAAAGGTGCGGAGAGGTGAAGAGGCCCGTCCTGAGCCCGTGAGCGCTCAGGATCGACTGTGCCATGACGGCGGTGGAACCCTTCCCCTTGCTGCCGGTGACATGGATTGCCGGGAACCTCCGCTCGGGGTGGCCGAGCCCCGCGAGCAGGGCCTGCACGGTTTCGAGCCCGGGGCGAAGCCCGAAGCGGCGGCGCCGGAACAGCTCCTCCAGCGCTGTCCGGTACTCCTCGTGTGTCACGGCGCCTACCTTTGAGCCGACCGTCCGTTCCAGGGTCCCCGAACCGCACCGCTCCACGAAGCTAGTACATCGACCGTTCGCGGTACGAGCCGAACACGTCTTGGAACGCGTGCACGATCTCCCCGAGCGTCGCGTCCGCCTGGAGGGCCTCGAGGACCGCGGGCATCGTGTTCTTCTCCTCGGTCGCGGCGACCTTGCGGAGACGGTCGAGGGCGGCGGCCTGGCGGGCGCTGTTGCGCCGCGAACGCAGCGCGCGCAGCCGTCGGCTCTGGGCTCGGCGGGCCTCTTCCGTGATCTTGAGCCGCGGGACCTTCACGGGCGTGTCGACCGTGAAGGCGTTCACGCCGACGACCTTCTCCTCCCCCGACTCGACCGAGCGCTGGTAGCGGAACGACGCCTCCTGGATCTCCCGTTGGAAGAAGCCCCGCTCGATCCCGGCGACCACCCCGCCCAGGGCGTCGATCCGGTCGAAGTAGCGACGCGTCTCCTCCTCCATCGTATCCGTGAGCCACTCGACGTAGTAGCTGCCGGCGAACGGGTCGACCGACTCCGCGACCCCCGATTCGCACGCGAGGATCTGCTGCGTGCGCAGCGCGATGCGGACCGCGTCCTCGCTCGGGAGCTGCATCGCCTCGTCGTAGGAGTTCGTGTGCAACGACTGCGTGCCGCCGAGGACGCCCGCGAGCGCCTGGACGGTGGTCCGCACGATGTTGAGCTCGGGCTGCTGCGCGGTGCACGAGCAGCCCGCGGTCTGCGTGTGGAACCTGAGCCACATCGACCGTTCCGACTTTGCGCCGAACTCGTCGCGCATCACCTGCGCCCAGATGCGGCGGGCGGCGCGGAACTTCGCGATCTCCTCGAAGAAATCGTTGTGGGAATTGAAGAAGAACGAGAGGCGCGGCGCGAACTCGTCCACGTCGAGGCCGCGCTTCTTGGCCTCGGCCACGTACGTGCGTCCGTCCGCGAGCGTGAACGCGAGCTCCTGGACCGCCGTCGACCCGGCTTCGCGGATGTGGTACCCCGAGATCGAGACGGGGTTCCACCTCGGGGTCGACCGGGTGGCGAACTCGATCGTGTCGGTGACGAGCCGAACGGCGTGGCGCGGGGGGTACAGGAACTCCTTCTGGGCGATGTACTCCTTCAGGATGTCGTTCTGGATCGTGCCGCCGAGCCGCGCGAAGGGGACACGGCCCGCGGTGCCGGCGAGCAGGTACATCCCCCAGACGATGTTCGCGGGGGCGTTGATCGTCATGCTCGTCGTCACGTCCGCGAGCGGGATCCCGGCGAGCAGCCGACGCATGTCGTCGAGCGAGCTCACGTTGACCCCGCACTTCCCCACCTCGCCGAGCGCTTCGGGGTCGTCCGCGTCGATACCGTAGAGCGTCGGGTCGTCGAACGCGATCGAGAGCCCGGACTCGCCGTGCTTCAGAAGGTAGCGGAAGCGGTGGTTAGTGTCCTCGGGCGTTCCGAAGCCGGAGAACATCCGCATCGACCAGACCCGTCCGCGGTACATCGTCGGGTGGACCCCCCGTGTGAACGGGGGCTGGCCCGGGTACCCGATCCGGTCGAACGACCCCACCGACGAGCGAGGCGTGTACAACCGGTCGACCGGGATCCCTCCTAGGGTCGTGAACCGCTCCTTCCGCTCCGGGTTCTTGGCGAGGGTGGGAGCGAGGGTCTCCTCCTCCCAGCGGCGGGTGCGCTCGCGGACCGGGTCGTTCGGGTCCTGGTCCACCGCCGTCGGGGAGGACGGCGCGGACGGGCGGCTCGCCGACATCGGGACGGGGAGACCGACGGGAACTATAACTCCGGGGGAGTCGAAAATGCGCCGACGCGCACGGTCCGGTTCAGGGGGGCGCGTGCGGCGTAGCCCGGGCGTCCCGGGGGACGAGACGGGCCTTCGTGATGCGGAGCTGAGAGGTCGACCCGGTGACGGAGCGCTCGACGGCTTCCAGCTCGATCCGACGGTCGAAGAACGGGGCGTCGACGACCAGGGTCTCGAACTCGCCCCCTTCTCCGGCGACGTTGACCGGCCGGATCTCCCGCGCCCGGCGTTCGATCTCCGAGACGAGGCGAAGGTCGAGCTGGCGCCCCAACAGGTCGGGTGTGAGCGGCTCGGCGGCGAGATGCACGAGGCGGATGTCGAGGCCGGCCGCGACCTCCTCGCGGACGACGCGGGCCGGCTCCGTCCTCCACAGCGGAGTATAGACGCGCCGCCCGACACCGTCCGCGACGCGCAAGAGGCGGCCCCACTGGTAGGACGACTGGATCGCGCCCGCTACCACCGGTCCGCGGTCTCCGCCGATCGCGTCGTGCAAGGCCGCGAGCTCGTGTTCCTCCCCTGTCCCGTGCACGGGCACCCGGCGATGGTGCTTCCTCCAGGCCTGAGCCTGGAGCGCGACCAGCTCGAGGTTCGGCGTGTGGAACATCATCGCGTCCGGGTCCTCGGGGACGATCGTCACGAGCTCGTCGACCGGCCAGCCCTGGGTGTCCGCGAGATACGCGGCGTAGATGGAGTCCTTCCCTCCGGAGACCAGCGCGGTGACCGTCATGGTCGCGCCCCCGGCCCCTACGGAAGTCCGAGACCGCCACGCCACCGCTCGTAGAGCGGGAGGAGCGGAACGGCCGCCACCGTGCGACCTTTCCACCGAAGGGTCGCGTCGGTCGCCACGACCGCTCCGAGGCGGGCGCAGACCGCCGAGGGGAAGCTCCGTTCGAACCGCCGCCGCTCCCCTTCGGGCACCTCGACCACGAACCGGCTCTGGCCTTCGGCCGCGAGCGCGAGCGAGGGGGAACGAAGACCCGTAGCGTCGAGGTCGACCGCGAAACCGAGACCCCCTCCGAACGCCATCTCGCAAAGCGTCACGGCGAGCCCCCCGTCCGAGACATCGTGCACCGCCCGTACGAGGCCCCGACGCCCGGCCGAGAGCAATCGCTCGCCGAGGCGACGCAGGCCCGCGGGGTCGGTCCGGGGAAGGGAAAGCCCGGTGCGCCTCTTCCGCCGAGCCCAGAGGGATCCGCCGAGCTCGCTCGCGGAGCGCCCGAGCAGGTAGAGGAGGTCCCCTTCCGACTTCAGGTCGCTCGTCACGACGTGGGTGATATCGTCCACGATCCCGGTGGCGAGCAGTACGGGGGTCGGAGGGATCTCGGCCCCCAGACCGCCGTTGTAGAAGCTCACGTTCCCGCTCGGCACGGTGAACCCCAGCGCACGGGCGCCGCGCGCGAGACCGCGCGTCGCCGAGGCGAAGTCGGCGAGGACGCGGGGGTCCTCCGGGTTCCCGAAGTTGAGGCAGTTCGTGAACGAGTCGGGCCGGGCACCGACCGCGTAGAGGTTCCGTGCGGCCTCCTCGACGATCATGACGGCACCGTTCTCGGGGTCTTGCGAACAGGCCCAGGGATGCGTGGCCGTCGTGATGCCGAGCCCGCGCAGGCTCGAGGGACGGGGTTGCAACACCGCCGCGTCGCCATGCGATGGCGAGGTCACGCGCCCGTGGAGCGGCTTCGCGACCGTTCGCCCCTGAACCTCGTGGTCGTAGACTCGAAGGACCCCTTCTCGCGAGACCGAATCCGGGGCCAGGAGGAGCTCCTTCAGGAGGCCGACCGGGTCCTCGTCCGCGAGGTCGGGAGACCGGGCGGACCGACGGCGCCGGGCGCGGGTCGGCCGGCGGACGGTGGGCGGGTCGACGCGGAAGCCGACCTTCATGTGGGCCGCCATGGCCCCCTTCCAGAGCAGGGTCTCGTAGGGTCCGGAGACGACCTCGCCGATGTCGGTCGCCGGGACGTCGTAGCGGCGGAAGATCGCGAGGAGCGCGGAAAGGTCCGCCGGTGCAACGTCCAGTATCATCCGCTCCTGGGACTCGGAGACCCAGACCTCCCACGGGCGGAGCCCCGCCTCACGGAGCGGCACGCGGTCCAAGTGGATGCGGGAGCCGAAGCCACCGGAGTTGACGAGCTCGCCCGACGCCGTGGCGAGACCGCCGCCCCCGAGGTCTTTCTGGCCGCGGACGAGGCCGCGGTCGTACGACTCGAGGCAGGCGTGGATGAGCGGCTCCTTCATGATCGGGTTCCCGAGCTGGACCGCGCCACGGGACTCGGACTCGCTGCGGTCGGTGAGCTCTTTCGACGCGAACGCTACGCCCCCGATGCCGTCGCGGGCCGTGAGTCCCCCGACGAGGACGAGATGGTCGCCGACGGCGTGCGCGCGGTTCGGGGTCAGCCGGCTCTTGGGCAGGAACCCCACACAGCCGACGTTCACGAGAGGGTTCACGACGTACGCGGGGTCGAAGTAGACGCACCCCGAGACGGTCGGGACGCCCACACGGTTCCCGTAGTCGCGGATCCCGGCGATGACCCCCTCGGCGATGTACCGTGGGCTCTTCACGCCCGGCGGAAGGGTGTCGGGTCCGCGGTCGAGAGGGCCGAAGAAGAGGGGGTCGCTGAGGGCGATCGGCTTGCCCCCGACCGCGAGGACGTCCCGGAGGATGCCTCCGATCCCGGTCGCCGCGCCGCCGTACGGCTCCACGGCGGACGGATGGTTGTGGGATTCGATCCGGATGGCGTAGGCGAACCCGTCCTCGAAGTGGAGGACCCCCGCATCCCCGGTTCCCAGGACCCGGGGTTTGGAATGCAGGGTCGAGAACGCGCGCTTCAGGAACGGTCGGGAGCTCTTGTAGCTGCAGTGCTCGCTCCAGCTCTGCGCGATCCCGGCGAGCTCGACATCTGTCGGCTCGCGACCCTCGCTCCGGTAGTACGCTTGGAGCCGAAGGAGCTCGCGGTGGTCGAGCCCGAGGCCCCGCGCCTCCGAGAGCCGGTCGAGCCCGGAAACCGAAACGCGTCGGATCGGGAAGGAGGCGACCTCGTCCGCCCAGTCGGACATGCGTCTAGGCCGAGAGCGGGCGCACCGACACTCGGTGGATGACGGGGTTGGCGAGGAGCCGCTCGACCGCGCGGTCCGCGAGCCGCCGGGCTTCCGCCGCAGGCACGTCCGCGAACTCGAGGTCGTAGATGCGCGCCGTCGTTACGTGGCGCACGGAGGGGATTCCGAGGAGCACGAGCGACTTCTCAATGCTCTCGGCCTCGGCGTCCATGACGCCCGGCTTGAGCTCTACGCGTACCTCGATGCGGACCGTCGGCGCGTTCGTTCTCTCGACCTCCCGACGCGCTCGTATCGGACCGGAGAGATAACGATACGCCCGTGGCAGCTATCCGCTCGGGTCGCCCGGCTCCTGAGGGGCGGCCGTCGGAGTTTCGGGGGTTTCCAAAACCCTATATAGTGGAGCTTTTTCGGGCGCCCGGCTCGGTGGGGGGCCGGCCGTCAATGGAGGAGTTCATCTGCAGCGTTGAGTTCCTGCGCGGCGCGGCCGACGTCATCGCCCGCGTCTCGAGCGAGGCGGGGGGCATCCGCGAGTACCGCGGGGGCACGGCCGGCGCCGTGATCGATCAGGTCATCAACGACCTCCAAGAGGAGTTCGAGTCCGCCCCGGTGGCGTAGCGTGGCTCGGGGACAGGGCATTCGCTTTTCACGAAGGAGACGACGCTTTTCGGAGGGAGGATCACCGTGGAGTCACCCACCCCGACCCAGCCACCGGTCAGTCGCGCCGTGGAGAGCACGTTCTCGAACGTCTGGGGGAACGAGCACGTGGTAGCCCTGATCGCTCTCAAGGTCGAGACGTCCGAGGCGGACAACGTCGCAAGCGAAGTCGCGAAGTTCCCCGAGGTCGAGGACGACTTCCTCGTCACCGGGGACACCGACATCTTCCTCAAGGCCCGCTTCCCGCGCTACGAGGAGCTCAAGGAGTTCGTCCTGCGCCGGCTCCCGTCGGTTCGCGGGATCCGGGAGACGAAGACGCTGCTCGTCGTCACCTCCTACAAGGAACGCGGGGAGGCGTCCCGCCCATGACGAGCCCGACCACGGCCCCCCCGGCGCCCGCCGTCGGGACCGCTCCGGCCGCCGAGTCGAAGGTCGCCCCCGAGCTTCCGGGCCTGGACCGGGTCGTCGCGGCGCTCACCGAGCTAGCCGACGATGCGCTGGTTCCGAGGAACGTCCGCCGCGGGGCCCAGAGCGCTAAGGACGAGCTCTCGAAGCCGCGGGCTGCCCTCGACATGCGGATCGCGAGCGCCGTCTACGTGCTCGACGACCTCGCGAACGACCCGAACCTGCCCACCCACGGGCGTACCGCCATTTGGTCGATCATCTCGAGCTTGGAGAGCCTTCAGTGAATCCCGTCAGGCATACTGTCAAATACGGCTCCCGGGTCCTCCACGCTCGGAGCGTACACGGGCCCGTAGCTCAGTTAGGTTGGCCGTCCGGCCCGCCGGGCGGCCCTACAAAGAGCATCTGGCTTTTAACCAGGTGGTCGGGGGTTCGAACGAGCCTCCTCGCGCCGACGGCGAGGTCGTTCCGGACGTCCCCCCGGGCCCGTTCCGTTCCTCGGAGCACCGCATGACCCCCAGCACCCCCCGCCGATCGCGCGCGCGCCCGGCCGCGGCCAAGGTGGCCGTGCCGCCCCGACCGTTCGTCGCTCACCACCTCGCCCCGCCGCATGAGATCCTGAGCGAGGAGGAGACCCGTAAGGTCCTCGAGCAGCTCGGCGCCTCGCCCGAGCGCCTTCCGAAGATCCTCGTTTCGGACCCCGGCCTCAAGACCGACCCCAAGTTCGAGAGCCTACGCGAACGTGGGGAGGTCCTCGTGGGACGGCTGGTTCGGGTCCGCCGGCCCAGCGCCACCGCCGGCCAGGCCATCGCCTACCGCCTCATCGTCCCGAACGTCGGAGGGGACTGATCCGAATCCATGCGAGAAATCGTGGACGCGTTCTTCCGGGAACGCTCGATCGTCAATCACCACTTGGCGAGCTTCAACGACTTCCTGCCGACCAAGGACAACCCGAACTCGAGGATGCAGCGCATCGTCGACGACGCGCGCGTCAGCGAGGATTCGACCGAGCGGGGCGTCATTCGCCTCGATGTTCAGAAGACGAAGAGCTCGATCTACGTGCGCGTCGGCCGCCGCCGGGATGCCCGGGGGAACGTCAACCCCTCGGCCGAACCGACGATCTTCATCGGCGCGCCGTTCGTGAAGGAGCCGGTCGGCTCCAAGCCGACCCTTACCCCCATGGAGGCGAGGCTACGGAACCTCACCTACCAGGCCCCCATCTTCCTCAAGGTCACCGTCGTCGAGAACGGCGTCGAGCGCGCCCCCGAGGACGTGCACATCGGTGACCTTCCCATCATGGTCAAGAGCCGCCCCTGCAACCTGAACCGCTACAAGATCTCCGAGGACGACCAGATCTGGCTCTCGGACGACGAGTACCGGGCCAAGCTCGTCGAGTACGGGGAGGACCCGCTCGACCCCGGAGGGTACGCCATCATCGGCGGGACGGAACGGGTCATCATCTCCCTCGAGGACCTCGCGCCCAACCGGATCTTCGCCGAGTACAACGAGCGTTACGGTACCCCGATCGAGAGCGCGAAGGTGTTCAGCCAGCGCGGCGGGTACCGCTCGCTCACGGTCGTGGAGAAGAAGAAGGACGGCGTCCTCCAGGTCTCGGTCCCGACGGCGAGCGGGCAGATCCCGCTCGTGATCCTGATGAAGGCGCTCGGGATGAAGAACGACGAGGAGATCTTCCAGGCCGTCCTCGGCGAGCTCCTCCCGCTGGACGAACCGTTCGTCCAGACGATGAAACACCTTTTGAACGTCAACCTGGAGGAGTGCGTCTCGAAGAAGCTCTACCCTCCCGAGGGCGTCCTCTCGACGGACGACGCGCTCATCTTCCTCGAGAAGAAGTTCGCGACCGGCCAGGCGAAGGAGTACCGTCAACGCAAGGTCGACGGGATCCTCGACCGCTCGCTCCTCCCGCACCTCGGCGACACGAAGAACGACCGTCTGAAGAAGGCGCTCTACCTAGCGCGCATGGCGAGGACCGTCCTCGAGCTCCACCTCAAGGTCCGGGGCGAGGACGACAAGGACCACTACGCGAACAAGCGGTTGAAGCTCGCCGGGGACCTCATGGAGGACCTCTTCCGCGTCGCGTTCTCCCTCCTCCTGAAGGACCTCAAGTACCAGCTCGAGCGGTCGTTCGCGCGGAAGAAGGACCTTCGGATCGCGAGCGCGATCCGCCCGGACCTTCTGACGCAGCGGCTCGTGCACGCCCTCGCGACCGGCAACTGGGTCGGCGGGCGCGCCGGGGTGAGCCAGGTGCTCGACCGGACGAGCCACATGTCGACCATCAGCCATCTTCGTCGCGTCACGAGCCCGCTCACGAGGAGCCAGCCGCACTTCGAGGCGCGCGACCTGCACCCGACGCAGTGGGGCCGCCTCTGCCCCAACGAGACGCCCGAGGGGCAGAACTGCGGTCTCGTCAAGAACTACGCCCTCTGCGTCGACGTGAGCGAAGGCGCCGACGAGGAGGAGGTCACCCTCATCCTTCGGGACCTGAACACCCGCGAGATCGGTCCGGAGGTCTTCCAGGAGTCCGCCGCGCCCCGCGGTAGGCGGGCGGCGCGCGTCTACGTCAACGGGAACCTGGTCGGTCTCCACTCGCAGCCCCTCGAGCTGGTGCGGGAGATCCGCGAGCGTCGGCGGACGGGGACCCTCTCCCCTACCCTGGGCGACAAGACGTACGAGCTCAACGTCCGCTACGACGACGAGATGAACGAGGTGATCGTCCACTGCGACGGCGGCCGTCTCCGCCGCCCGCTGGTCGTCGTCAAGAACGGCGTCCCGCGTGTCTCCCGCTCCGACCTCGACGAGCTTGCCCGTGGCACGCTCTCGTTCAGCGACCTCGTCCGGCAGGGAAAGATCGAATGGGCCGACGCGGAAGAGGAGGAGGACGCGCTGATCGCGGTCGACGCGTACATCTCCCCCGACCGCTGCCCGAAGTGCCAGAAGGCGCTCAGCCGTTCCGACGTCCGATGGGCCTCGATGGGCGACAAGGGCGAGCAGGCGACCGTGGAGTGCGGTTTCTGCCACGGCACGTTCCCGACCCCGAGCCTGCTCACCGAGCGGCACACGCACCTCGAGATCGACCCGAACCTGATCCTCGGCGTCTGCACGGGGCTCATCCCCTACCCGGAGCACAACAGCGCCCCGAGGAACACGATGGGCTCGGGGATGGCGAAGCAGGCGCTCGGCGTCGAGTCGGTCAACTACCGGCGGCGACCGGACACGCGCGGCCACCTCCTGCACTACCCGCAGGCCCCGCTCCTGAGGACGCAGACGATGCGCTACGTCCACTTCACCGAACGACCGGCCGGCCAGAACTTCGTGGTCGCTGTCCTCTCCTACGAAGGGTACAACATGCAGGACGCCCTCGTCTTCTCGAAGGGCGCCATTGACCGGGGCCTCGGCCGCTCCTCGTTCTTCCGGACGTACCGCGGCGAGGAACGCAAGTACCCCGGGGGCCAGGAGGACCGCTTCGAGATCCCCCGCCCCGACGTCGCCGGGGCCCGCGTCGACACCGCCTACCGGAACCTCGGCGAGGACGGCCTGATCTTCCCCGAGCTCGAGGTCACCGAGGGCGACGTGCTCGTCGGGAAGACGAGCCCGCCGCGCTTCCTCGAGGAGAAGACCGACCTGCTCACGCCGCAGAAGCGGCGGGAGACGAGCGTCACGGTCCGCTTCGGGGAATCCGGCTGGGTCGACAACGTCGTCCTGACCGAGGGAGAGAACATCTCGAAGCTCGTGAAGGTGAAGGTCCGCAACCAGCGGGTCCCCGAGCTCGGCGACAAGTTCGCGAGCCGCCACGGGCAGAAGGGGGTCATCGGCCTCATCGTCCCGCCGGAGGACCTCCCGTTCACGCGTGACGGGATCACGCCGGACCTGCTGATCAACCCGCATGCCATCCCGTCCCGGATGACGGTCGCCCACGTCCTCGAGATGCTGGGCGGCAAGGTCGGAGCGCTCGAGGGCCGCACGATCGACGGCACGGCGTTCTCGGGGGCGCGCGAGGAGGCCCTGCGCGAAGGGCTCCAGGCCCTTGGGTTCCACCCGTCGGGCCGCGAGACCCTCTACGACGGGCTCACCGGCCGCCGGTTCGAGGCGGAGATCTTCATCGGCGTGATCTACTACCAGAAGCTCCACCACATGGTCGCGGGCAAGATGCACATGCGCTCGCGCGGGCCGGTGCAGATCCTGACGCGGCAACCCACCGAGGGTCGCTCGCGCCAGGGTGGCCTACGGTTCGGTGAGATGGAGCGCGACTGCCTCATCGGCCACGGGGTCGCGATGGTCATCAAGGACCGGCTCCTGGACGAGTCGGACGGCACGATCCAGTACGTCTGCGGCAACCCGGAGTGCGGGCACATTGCCATCCCCGACACGCGCGCGAACTCGCTGCGCTGCCCGAGCTGCGGGAACACCTCGTCGATCTACCCGGTCGAGATGAGCTACTCGTTCAAGCTCCTCCTCGAGGAGCTGATCAGCCTCGGCGTGATCATGCGCCTCCAGCTCGAGGAGATGCGGTAGGAGGACGACGATGGCACAAGGACTT
>Ga0326728_10004688_pt1 | contig 39916 bp, 35 predicted proteins | sample MB3enrmetagenome_FD_207602 | JGI IMG/M metagenome (GOLD analysis project Ga0326728, IMG submission 207602) | Lab enriched peat soil microbial communities from McLean, Ithaca, NY, United States - MB31MN | ecosystem: Environmental > Terrestrial > Soil > Wetlands > Peat | place: USA: New York... | reverse complement strand
CTTGCTTCCATCGTTCACCCTCCGGGTGTGGGTCTAGGATTCTTCGCAAAATCTCTATAACACACATCCCGCGAGGGTGAACGTCTTTTCTGCGGTTTCCCGCTCCTATCAATCGCGATTCTCGGGTCCAACGGACGGGAGTGTGCCGGGAAGAGTAGCTAGTCGTGGAGGACGACGTTCAGAAGGGAACTGTGGACGGCCAGACCACCGTTGTATTGGATAAAGCCGAGAGACTTAAACTTATTCATAAAATGGTTGACCCGGGACCGGGTTGTGCCCACCATGCTCGCCAAATCTTCCTGGCTAATCTTAGGGATTATCTTTTCCGGCCTGCCTTGCCTTCCGAAACGGGATAGCAACAGGAGGATCCGGGCCAGGCGTTTCTCGCTGGAATTGAAGAGTTGATCCACCAGATCCTCTTCGTACCGGATGTTCCGGGCGAGTAGAAACTTCACGAAAAATGCCGCAAAGTCAGGACGCTGCCGAAGAAGACGCAACATCACTTTCTTGCCAATCTTCAAAAGCAGGCAGTCGGTGATGGCCACAGCCCCAGCCATGCGACGAGGCTGTCCCGCCAGACATCCCTCTCCAAAAAAACTGCCCTCATTCAGCACCCCAACGATCGCCTCTTTTCCCTGTTTGGACAGGACCGTGAGCTTCACTCTCCCCTTCAGAATGTAAAAAACACTTTCGGCAGGGTCACCTTGCGAAAAGACAATACTTTTCCTTTTGAGCTCTACACGCACTCCTTCTGACCCGACTAAGGGAAGTAATTCCTCGTGGATGGAGAGACGGCTTTTCCCGGGTTCCATAGGCACGCCCGTCAAATGGCCTCACGACAGGCTCCGCGGGCGTTTGATAGTTCCCTTAATACTACTTTTTTGTTGTCGAAGTCAAGATGAAGAGGGGTAGTCGCTCTTTGTCGCGGGCGCAACCCAGACCTAGCACGGGCATCCGAAGGTGTGAAAAAATTCAAAAACATTGCACGCCAAGGCGCAAAGGCGCAGAGGCGCAAAGGAGAACTCCTCTGTCTGCTTGGCGACTCTTTGCGTCTTGGTCCGTCAGCCGACGGACGAAGCTGTCTATTTTTTCACGCCTTGTGCTGCCCGTGTCGATCACGGCCAGAATCCCGGTGGATCGGGGCAGGTCGGGTATGCCACATGGACGGGATTCCCGCTAGGGTCTTGCCCCTTATTGGAAATTCTTGATCAACACCGCGTCGGTGGGTTCCGTGCCGCGGGAGAGGGCCAAGCGGCCATCGCGGGACCAGTCGAACGAGAGAATCTTGTCCGAAGTGAAGTGCGTCACGGGCTTCGGCGGGCCGCCTGTCACCGGCTGTTCCCAGATGTTACCCACCCCATTCACGCTATTGATGAAAGAGACCGCGCGCCCATCGGGGGTCCAAAGAAGGGAAAAGCCGGCCGTAACGGGCAGCGGGAAAACCCAGGCGGGTTGGCCGCCCACGAAAGGAACGATCGCCAGCCCGGCTGTCTGGCTGGGAGAGTACCGGCAAACGATCCACTTACCGTCCGGGGAAACGGATGGCCAAGCTGAGTTGTAGTGCGTCAACTGGGACGCTGGGCCGCCCCCACTCGGAACTTTCATCAGGACGTAGCTGCCGCCCTGAATCTCAGTGAAAACCACCCACCGGGCATCCGGCGATACGGCGGTACGATAGCCCTCCTTACCTTGGGTAAGCTGTTTCAGGTTGCTACCGTCCATATCCATGCGCCAGATGTTTAGGCCATTTCCGGCCGACTGGGCGAAGGTAATGAAACCGCCAGGGAGAGAGACGGCAGGGTAATAGGAAGCCGAGGATGGGTCGTTGCTGGTGAGCCGCTGAGGGTTCGAGCCGTCCGCGCCCATTTGCCAAAGGTCTTCGTGCCCATTCGGAGCCGAGTAATAGACGATTTTCCCGTCCGGCGTCCATGCAACACCATACTGCCCGTCGTGGTTCTGATTCTCGGCGCTGAGAGAGCGAGCTTCGGACTCCTTTCGTGGCGTGGCCACTTGGATGGTGGTAAGAATCTGGTCTTGCAGGGCCAGCAGCGTCTTTGCGTCCGCGCTCACTCCGACTCCTGTATAGTTCAAAAGGTCGTGAGTGATCTGGCGGGCTTCGCCTCCCTCCAAAGAGACTTCGTAAAGCTGAAAGGGCCCCGACTGACGGCCCGCCACGACCAAGTCACGGCTTCCAGGGAGCCAGGTGAGATCCTGGATGTCGCTCCAGTGTACGCCCGGCACCGGCTGCGCCGTACCGCCCTGCGCCGCAATAGTGGTCAAAATCGGTTGCGGAGTATTGTGGCCAAAGGCGAGGGTTTTGCCATCCGGAGACCACGCGGCGCGATAGGGGAAAATCCCTTCGGGCGCCTGGTAGGATGCCAGCACACGCTGGGCGGAGCCATCCAACGAGGCGGTTAACACGCTGTCCGCAGTAAACGTGTCTCGCACAAAGGCGACGCGCTGGCCATCGGGCGAAAACGCCGGCGGGCCCGAGATCCCTGCCAGCATCTTTCTTGGAGTTCCGCCCAGGGATGGTACCTGGTAGAGATCGCCGCTAGCCCTTAGAGGCTCCTGGCGGACGAAGTAGACATAGCTGCCATCGGGAGAAAATCCCAGGCCGGGGCAAAGGTCCTCGCCCAGAGTGGCAATTTGGACGTCGCTCTCCGTGGCCAGTTGCTTGAGCCAGAGGCTTTGCTTGCCTGTCCCCGACCGCACATACACCACATACTTGCCGTCAGGGGAGATGTCCGCGTCCTGGATGTCGCCGCTGCCGGTCACGCGGGTGAATTCCAGGGCGGGGGGCGGCGCGGGCGTATGCTGGAGGGCACGGTAGAGGCCATAGATGAAAGCAGCGGCGATCACGAACACGCCCGCCATCGATGCGGCAATGGCTTTCTTGTGGCGCTTTACCAAGCCCGTGATGATCACGGAATCGGTGCTTTCGCTCGTAGCGCCGCCTGTAGCGCCGCCCTTTAGGGCGGCATTTTCAGATGCCGGGCGGAAGGCGGCATTTCCGGAAGGCGGGCTAAAGCCCGGCGCGACACGGCCTGAGTCCGTTTCGCGCTTCAGGCGCTTCAGCTCCGCGCGCGCGTCGGCCGCGCTCTGATAACGCAGGTCACGATCCTTTTCGAGCAGGCGGTGAATGACGTCTTCCAGCTTGGGTGGCAAATCGGGTCTCAGGCTGAGGGGTGGTTTGGGGGCTTCGTGCAGGAGGGCGCCAAATATGGCCGCCGAGGTGTTTCCGCCGAACGCTTGCCGACCCGTCACCATCTCGTAAAGCACGCTGCCGAAACTGAAGAGGTCCGTGCGCGCATCCAGCCGCTCGCCTCGCGCCTGCTCCGGCGACATATAGGCCACGGTGCCCATCGTCATGCCGGGGCTGGTCAGGCTGCGCTCAGAATCATTCGACTCTACCGGCGTGTGATGTCGAGGCGGCGTGGCGGCCCCACCCTCGCCGGGGCGGGATAAACCCTTCGCGACCTGCCACGTTAATTTCGCCAGGCCGAAATCCAGAATCTTCGCTTGGCCGCGCGTGGTGACCCAAATATTCGCCGGCTTGATGTCGCGATGGATAATGCCCCGGGCGTGCGCGGCATCCAGCCCGTCGGCAATTTGGATAGCAAGGTCGAGCATCGTGTCCAATTGTAGCAGCGGTCCCTGACCGCCGATTCGTCGATCAGAGATCGACGCTACAGCGAGCATCTCCCTGAGCGTCCGGCCTTCCAGCAATTCCATGACGATGAAGGGCCGGCCGCCCTCCTCGTCCACATCGTAGATGGTGCAGATATTGGGGTGATTGAGGGCGGAAGCGGCGTGCGCCTCGCGCTTGAAGCGTTCCAGCGCCTCAGAATTCTCCACCATCACTTCCGGCAGGAATTTCAGCGCGACCCAGCGCGGGAGCTTGGTGTCCTGGGCCTTATAAACCACGCCCATCCCGCCGCTACCTAGTTTCCCCACGATGCGGTAATGGGAAACCGTCTTGCCCAACATCGGGTCAAGGCTCGCCGTGCCTTCTGCCTGCGCCTGATCCGCTGCCAAGGCTTGCGCCGCCACCTCCAGGGCCGGCTTTCCCAGGAAACTCCCCGTTCCCTCCCCTTGCGCCAGCAGGCGCTCCACTTCCCGGCGTAAGGACTCATCCCCCGCGCAGGCCTCGGCGAGAAACTGCGCCCGCTCGCTCGCCTCACGCTCCAGCGCGGCATCATACAAGCGTTCGATTTTCAGCCAACGCTCACGCTCCACGCTATGTCTCCTGACTCAGGAGGTCTTAACATCATAGCCACAACGTGTTTATTAACACCTGAGGTAGAAAAGGCGCGGAGTAATCCGGCTGCGGGCTGGATTACTCCGCCCTACCCGCTCTTCTCCCCTCCCGCCCGCGCCCCAGCGGCGAGAGGATTTCATACGGCCCGGATTTTGTTCCCTGAGCGAGAGTCATTTTTTCTCGAGCAGCGCCGGCCAGTTGACCACCACGGTAATCGGTGAAGCTTTGCCTTGCTCGAGGGGCACAATCATCAGAAACCGCTGGCCGTCGGGGCTCACCACATAGCGATTTCTCGCAGGCGCCGCGGTGATCGGAGCCTTAAAGAGCGGCTTGGAGATGCCCGCTTCGAAGTGCGCCGAATCCGTCTTGACCTCCACGGCTATTATTTCATTCTCCGGGCCTATATAGAACAGCTCTTTCCCATCGCGCCGCCACATCGGCTCGGTCCCGCCCGAGTTCGAAACCTGCCATTTGCCTTGCTGTTCTGGGAAAGTTCGAACGTAAACTTCCCATCTCCCGGTTTCTTCCGAAGCGTAGGCGACGAATTTCCCGTGGGGTGAAAACCTGGCGTGACCCGCAGCAAAGTTGCCTTGGATAAACGCGGAGGGCGTGCGCTGGCCGAACAGGGGTAGGGCCCACAGGCTGACCACGCCCCCACTGGTGTCGTAGATTGCATACCGGCCGTCCGGCGACCAGTCGTTCAAGCTTTTCGTCTGTTGTTTGGACTCGAAAACTGATTCGGCAGATCCAAGGCCGTTTGCGGGTTGCTCGTAAATGTCTCTCTGGCCCTTGCGGTTTGACGTAAACATGATTCGGCTGCCGTCGGGCGACCACACGGGGTTGAGGTCGTCGGCAGGATCGAAGGTGAGGCGCGAGCCCGTGCCGCGCTTCAAGTCATACACCCAGATGTCCCGCGTGTTGAGCTTGGGGTCAACTAACCCTACGGCGAGCTTGGCTCCGTCCGGCGAAACGTCCGGATTCGTGTACACCCCGGCTGGCCCGATGCTTCCAAGCTTCGCTCCCTTGCGGTCGAACCAGACCATCTGGTCTAAAGCGCCACTGGCGATGGTTTGGTAAGCCAAGACTCCTTTCAGCGACACAGAGAAAAATGCATAGGCGCCCGGAAGGTCCAAGCCAACCCTCTCGGCAACCGGGACCGCGTCTGCGGTGAACCGCAATCGTTTGGTGTCGAAACGCCCAGCCATCAAGGCGCCCTGCCGGAGGTAAAGCAGGTAGCCTGGAGCGGTGTACAAGGCGTTTGAGTTGGCGCCGAGCAAGCGCGTGGTTTCCTTCGAGTCGAGCGAGCCAACCATGATGGAGACGGCTTGGCCGCCGCCGATGAGGGCTTGGTCGAGGGCTTGGAAAAGAAAGTGCCGGCCATCGGGCAAGAACTGTGGGAAACGGTAGGCGAGGTAGCGCGTGGTATCGGGCTCGCCAACGAGCGTAGGCGCGCCACCCGCTTCGGGCACGCGGTCGAGGTAGCCGTGATGGGTAAAGACAATCAGGCCGTCTTGATTCCAGGTTGCGCCTTCCCCGCCCGCGTCGCACAACGTTTGAACGGGCCCGCCGGACACGTCGACCTTCTTGAGCTTGCCGTCCGCATAAAAGCCCAGGTAGCGGCTGTCCGGCGACCAGAACGGCCATGCCGCGCCGTCCGTCCCCTCGAGCAGCCGCGCCGTGAGGCTGTCGAGCGAACGAACCCAAAGAAGCGAGGGAGTGGGTGCTGAAGGCTCGGTCACGAAAGCCAGGCTGCGGCCATCCGGTGAAAGGCTCATGAACCCGCCGAGGGAATGGAACGGCGCGTTCTCGGGAGGTGAGGCAGAAAAGCGAATGATGCTTTCTTCGGTTTTGGGCTGGAGCGAATTGCGCGCTGCGAGGATGGCAAAGACAAACGCGGCGACGGTGGCTGCCGCCGCGATTGCCCAGGGCAGCGCCTGCCGCCAGGGTTGTAGGGGCGGGCCTGGCGCCCGACCTGGGGCGGCGGCAAGGGTCGCCCCCGTGTCCGGTGCGCCGGATATCGTTTCCTCAATTGCAATCCGCGCTTCACCAATGGCTTGCAAACGGCGCTTGGGATCTTTTTCGAGGCACCGGCGCACGAGGTTCTGGACGCGCGCCGGCGTCCCGGCAGGAAGGGCGCTGAGATCCGGTTCGGTCTTGAGCACGGCGGCAATCACCTCCGAAACCGTCTCGCTCTCGAATGCCTGCTTGCCCGTCAGCATTTCGTAGAGCACGCAGCCAAACGCCCAGATATCTGCCCGCCGGTCCACGCTCTTTCCTTTCGCCTGCTCCGGGCTCATATAGCCGGCGGTGCCCAGGATCATGCCGGCTTGTGTCCCTTGCGCGGTCAGCGTCGGCGATTTCGCAACGTCGGCTTGCGAAGCCTCACCTTCCAGCGCTTTGGCCAAGCCGGAGTCGAGGATTTTGACCTGATGCTCTTGGGTGAGTTTTATGTTGGCAGGCTTTAGGTCGCGATGAACGATACCTCTTTCGTGGGCGAATTCGAGGGCCTCAGCAATTTGCCGGGCGATGGGCAGCGCTTCCCCGATCGGCATCGGCTCCGCCGCGATGAGTTCCCCGAGCGTCGGCCCTTCGATCAACTCCATCGCCAGGGCGTGTACGCCGGAGGACTCTTCCAGGCCATAAATCGCGGCGATGTTGGGGTGATTGAGCGAAGCGAGCAACCGGGCCTCGCGCTGGAAGCGCGCCATGCGCTCCCGGTGCTGCGCAAACGCCTCCGGCAACACCTTCAGCGCTACGTCACGGCCGAGCTTGCTATCGCGGGCGCGATACACTTCGCCCATCCCGCCCTCGCCGAGCTTTGCCAGGATGCAGTATTGGGAAACGGTTCGGCCCAGCATGGGGTCCGGGGCCGTTGTGCCTGCCGCCTGGTCCCGCGCTAATGCTTGCGCCGCCACCTCCAAGGCCGGTTTTCCGAGGAAACTCTCCGTGCCCTCCCCTTGCGCCAGCAGCCGCTCCACTTCCTGGCGCAAGGACTCATCCCCCACACAGGCCTCATCGAGAAACTGCGCCCGCTCGCTCGCATCACGCTCCTGGGCGGCGTCATACAAGCGTTCGATTTCCAGCCAGCGCTCACGCTCCACTCTGCTTCTCCTTGCGCAAGTGGCACAGGCACTCCTGCCTGTGCCCAGAACAGACGGCACAGGCAGGAGTGCCTGTGCCACCGCGCTACCTACTCAGCCGCTTTTTCTCAATTCGTGCCGCAGCCAACCCTTGGCTAAGTTCCAATCCCGCTTTACCGTCTTGGGTGAGACCTTCAGCACCATGGCCGTTTCCTCCACGCTGAGACCGCCGAAAAAACGCAACTCCACCACCTGGCCCTTGCGCGCGTCCTGAGCGCTCAGGGCCTTCAGGGCATCATCCAAGGCCACTAGGTCGCGGCCCGGTTCCTCCCCTACCACCAGCGCTTCGTCCAATTCCAACGGCGGGACTTCGCCTCCGCGCTTCTCGGCCTGGCGGGATCGCGCCCAATCCACCAGAATGCGCCGCATCACTTGCGCGCACAGGGCAAAGAATTGGGCCCGATTTTCAAAGCTCACCTGGGCGGAATCCACCAGCCGCACGTAAGCTTCATGCACCAGGGCGGTGGGTTGCAGCGTATGGCCCGGCCGCTGCTGCGCCATGTAGCGGCGCGCCATCCCATGCAACTCCTGATAGACCAAGGGCATGATCTTCTCGAGTGCGGCTGCCTCGCCCTCGCTCCAGGCCTTCAGCAGTTGTGTGACTTGATGCCCTGATGGTTTCATCGTCCGACCGCCCAAGTGATCGGTTCGAGATTAACCCAAGCTATCACGTTTGTATGAAGTTTGCTACACCTTGCGGGCCCCGGTCCTGGTGTCATTACGAAAGGAAGGCTTAAGAGCGTTTCACACAGAGTTCACTGAGAGTAAATGAATGAACCATTTAACCACAGAGAACACGGAGAAGGTTACGGGTATTCTCCGTGCTCTCTGTGAGCCCATCTCCGTGCCCTCTGTGTGAACTTCTTTTTCAGCGATAAGGATTTGGATTCCCGCCTTTGCGGGAATTGGGAAGGTGATGGCATCCCAAATGACACCACTACCGGGGCCCCGGGGTTTCGCGGGCCAAGAATTATTTTTCTACCATGACCCTTTTCACCGGCGTTTTCCGTTCTAGAGGGTGAGGCAGCTCAGGGTTGCCCAAATTCAAAACTGAAAAAAGGAGAAGGTCATGAGAACGAATCCAAAGTTCACGGTACTCAGGCTGTTGGTTCTGGGGGTGCTCGCGGCTGGTCTGAACGCAATGCCCGCAAGTGCACAGACCTTCCGGGGAAAATTCACTCTGTCGTCTGCGACGCGCTGGGGCCAGGTGGTGTTGCCGGCTGGCGACTATTCCTTCACGGTGGACAAGGAACTCGATAACGAGGTCACGGTCTTTCGCGGGACGCAAAGCGTGGCACGGATTAAGAGCGTCAGTATGAGCCACATCAAGTCGGGCCCTTCCGGAATGGTTTTGCATTATGGGGCCGTGGGCGAGCTGAGTCTGCCCGAGATTGGGGTGAGCCTCCACTACCCAACGCCTACCCTCGGCCACGGGGCGACCCCGCAGGAACCGCAGGTCGCACAGACCATCGCGGTCGTCAGTGCGGGTGCCGCACGGTGAACCCAGTCCAGGAACACAGAGAGCCGGTCCCTCCACGACGCCGGCTCTCTGTGATCCACCGCCAGACTCCAAAACAGATTGGTCAGGCTGACCCATCGGTAACTGCCGGTCAGCACTGTCTCCCCCGCGGAGTAAGCAAGGAGCGCGGAGCTGTGGTTCAAGGCCCGCGGTTTTTCTGCTTTATATGCGCATATGCACATCAAAGGGAAGCGGAAGGCGATCGATGCGCAGTCCGCAGAACTGTTCCTGGTCCTCACCACTAACCCTCGCATATTCCCGCAGGCTCGACCATTTCCAGTAAAGCTCAAATGACACCAGCGCCTGGGCAGGAGTAAGGGTACAAGGTGAGATGAGGTAGTGGGTCAGTTTGGCCAACTGCCAGGAAGGGCGTTTGCACAATTGTGCTTTGACGGTCGGAGGCGCGATTCTTCGATCCGTGCAAATTGCACGTCGGCTCGGCAGTCATGCGGTTACGGCGGCAAAGGCATGCAAGTGAGCCGGTCGTGAATGCACAGGCAAGCTGGTGTGCCAGTTCGAACACCGCCCTAATCCAACTTACTGTATTCGGCCTTGGCTTGCTGAAGGATGGGGATATCGGGGTCGGCGTCTTTCCAGAGGGCGAGGAAGTCCTGATAAGCTCGCCGGCTTTTTTCCTTGTCACCCGCCATCGCCCACGCGCAGCCCAGGTAGAGGTGGGCCAACACTTGCCACGGCGGATTCGACCAGTTTCCTATCTTATACTCCATCACCTTCTGAAACTGCGCCACCGCGTCGCTTCCCGCCCCCTCCTTCAGATAGGCTTGGCCACGCAGGAAAGTGGCTTCCCAAAACGAGCTCTCATAGGGGATCGCCGGACGGAGGGCTTCGATGGCCTGGGCAGGATTGCCGCGATGGAGGTCAAGCCCCGCATACAGAAAGGGGAGGCCGGCGTCATTGACCCAGGTGGCCCGCTCCGGGCCCGGCCGCTGGCTGGCCCCGTTCATCCGCGAATCCTTGCAAGAAATCGCCGCGCGCGGCTCCGAGCGCGTGTTGGTGGTGCCCATCGCCTTTGTCTCGGATCACGTCGAGACCCTGCACGAAATCAACATCGAAGCGCGTGAAATGGCGGACAACCTCGGCATTCAGCAGTTTGAAACCATGCAAGGCCTGAATGATTCACCTCGCTTCATCGCCGCCCTCGCGGACTTGGTGCTGCGCAAGGTAGGCGCCCATGCGTCGGCGTAAGGCACATTCATAACCGGCGGAGAAGGGCATGGCTTCAGTGTCACCCTTCCGGCCGCCTGGCAAGAAAAGCTCGGGCTTGTGGGAACTTCTCGTTAGGGCTCGGAACTACCGCATGGTTTCCAATCTCCCCTTGCACTTCGCCCTGGGAGTGCGCTTTCATAGGGGCATGAAAAAACTAATTCACTACGCTTTCTTTTGGGGAATGCTTTTCGCGGCGGGCGTCTGGCTGGTTGAGGCGCAACGGGCGCCTGCGACCGTTGACACCCAGCCGCCGCCGGTGCAGTTGACCGCCGAGCAGGACCATCAGAGGACCATGGGCTTGTTGCACATCGCTTCACTCCGCAAGGGAGCGGACTGGCAGCACCTTGACGCGCCCAATGCCGTCAACTACGACGAGTCCAAGGCCAATTCGGACGCGAGACTGCCGGACTCGCTAACCCTGAACGACGGCAAAAAGGTGACCACGCCTGCGAAGTGGTGGCACGAGCGCCGCCCGCAAATCATGGAGGCCTTTGACCGGGAAGTGTACGGCCGAGTCCCCGCACACACGCCGAGCGTGAAATGGGAGGTAACAAGCCTCGCGCGGGAGCTGAACGGCGATGTGTCGGTAATCACCAAAAAACTTGCGGGCCACGTCGACAATTCTGCATACCCCCTCATCAGCGTGAACATCGATCTGACACTGACCACACCCGCGAAAGCGCGGGGGGCGGTGCCGGTGATCATGCAACTTGGTTTCGATCCCGCCGTGATTCGCCTGCTCCGGGCCCGGATGGCCGCCGGTGGTGTGACACCTCCACCTCCACCTCCCGGACCGACGTGGCAACAGCAGATTCTGGCCTTGGGCTGGGGCTATGCTGTCATCATCCCCACCAGCGTTCAGGCTGACAATGGTGCCGGCTTGACCCAAGGCATCATTGGGCTGTGCAACAAAGGCCAGCCCCGCAAGCCGGACGATTGGGGGGCATTGCGTGCCTGGGCCTGGGGCGCCAGCCGCGCGCTCGACTATTTCGAGACGGACACGTCCGTGGACTCTCGCCGCGTGGGCCTGGAGGGCCACTCGCGCATGGGCAAGGCCTCTCTCATCGCCATGGCCTACGATCAACGATTTGCTATTGCTTACATCAGCTCCTCGGGCGCGGGCGGCGCGGCGCTGTGTCGGCGCAATTTCGGAGAGCGGCTGGAGAACGTTGCCGGCACCGGGGAATATCACTGGATGGCCGGCAACTTTCTTAAATACGCCGGGCCGCTTACCCCGGCTGATTTGCCCGTGGACTCGCACGAATTGGTTGCGTTGTGCGCCCCGCGCCCCATCTTCATCAGCGGTGGCGCGACCCAGGGTGATGGGTGGGCGGATGCTCGGGGCATGTTTCTGGCCGCCGCCGGCGCGGGGCCCGTGTACAAACTTTTGGGAAAGAAAGATATGGGCACTACTGAGTTTCCACCCATCGGGACGCCACTGATTGACGGCGAAATCAGTTTTTGCCAGCATACGGCGGGGCACACCGACGCTCCAAACTGGCCGGTGTTTCTACAGTTCGCCCGGCGCTACCTGATGGACTCTCCTTAACCTCCGGCGGGAGGCTTTCGAGCCCGACAAGACAGGAGGGTGGACCACGATGACGCCACGTCGCGTGCGCCCGCTTCGCTCTTGCACTTTTAGTCCTGTTGGGTTCTTATATAGACCATGAAAAACCCACTTCGCGACGCTCTCTTACTGATTGCACTCTTCGCCCCGTGCGTCTGGCTGGTGGACGCGCGGGGCACCCAAGGATCTCACACCATGGGCGACTACTTTGTTTACATTGGCACCTATACCGGGCCGAAAAGCCAGGGGATCTATGTTTACAAGTTTTCCGCGGCCACGGGAAAGCTCACACCGCTTGGCTTGGCGGGGGAGTCAGACCGCCCATCCTTCCTCGCCATTCATCCCAATCACCGCTACCTTTACGCGGTGAATGAAATTAACAACTACGAAGGGCAGAAGTCCGGCAGCGTTAGCTCCTTCTCCATTGACCAGAAGACGGGCAAGCTGACCTTGCTGAACATCGTTCCATCCGGCGATCCCACCCCCGCCCACTTGATCGTCGATCATACCGGCAAGTACGTGCTGATGGCCAATTACGGAATCGGCAGCGTGGCGGCCTTTCCGATTCTCGCCGATGGAAGTTTGGGCAAGGCCACATCCTTTCTGCCGCTCACGGGGCACAGCATAAACCCGAAGCGCCAGCAAGGTCCGCACGCCCATTCCATTTACGTGTCGCCGGACAATCGTTTCGCTATCTCACCGGATTTAGGAACCGATCAGGTGAACATCTTCCGCCTCGACGCTACCAAGGGAACGCTCACGCCAAATCAACCACCTTTCGCCGCAGTCCCCGCCGGTTCAGGCCCGCGCCATTTCGCGTTTGCTCCCAACGGCAAGTTTGGGTATGCGATCGAGGAAATGGGCTCCAGTCTCACCGCTTTTTCCTATGACCCCGCGCGCGGCGTGCTGCATCCGTTGGAGACCATCTCCACTTTACCCAGCGATTTCAAGGGTTCCAGCACCTGCGCGGAAGTGTTTGTTCACCCGAGCGGCAGATTCCTTTATGGCTCCAATCGCGGCCACGACAGCATTACGGTTTTTGCCCTAGACCCTGTCAAGGGGACGCCCACGCCCATCGAATACGTTCCCACGGAGGGCAAGGCGCCGCGCGGCTTCGGCATCGACCCCACGGGCTCTTACCTGATTGCCGCCAACCAGGATTCCGACTCCCTGGTGGTGTTCCGCATCGATGCGAAAACCGGCCGCCTCACGCCCACCGGACAGAAAGAGGATATCTATCACCCCGTCTGCGTCATGTTTGAACCGGCTCAATAATCGGGCCATCGGCGCATCGGGTCATTGAGCCATCAGATGATAGAGAGATTTGGCCAAAAGGCTGTTCACTAAAAGGCCTCCAGGAAATTACTGCTCGCTGCGCGAACAGCATCGTTGCCGAGTGGCCCGCCATTTTACACAAGAAAGCCTGTCGCACTGCGATATGATTTGCGAACGCAAAATTGACGGCCGTCAAGGCATCGATTTTTGGGGGATTAGCGTCTATCATTTGTTGACAGATTTACCGAGCATCCACTATAGTTTTTTTTCTGGGCTTGCAGGAATTCTTCAAATTACGTGATCACGAAAGCCAGCAAAAGAGGTTTCGGTTATGGCGAATGCGAGTGACGCAGCCACTCCAACTCCCACCAAGGCCCCCGTGCCTGCGATCGCGGCTCCCGCGAAGCCCGCTCCCAAAGCCCCTTCCCCGAAGGCCAAAACTGCTACTGAAGAAATTTCTCCTTCCGCTAAAATGCGGCGTCGAATCATCTGGAGTTGTGTTTGGGGTTTTCTCGCTGCTAATCTTCTGATGTTCTTCCGTTTTTTCTTTCCGCGCGCACTTTTCGAACCCAGCACGGTTTTCAAAATCGGCTATCCATCGGATTTCCAACCGGGGGTGGATGAGCGTTTCAAGGCCCAGGACCGCATCTGGGTGGTTCGCGAAGCCGATCGCATATTCGTTATCTTCGCGCGCTGCACGCATCTGGGCTGCACGCCCGACTGGAAGCCCGCGGAGCACAAGTTCAAGTGCCCCTGCCACGGCAGCGGATACACGCCGGAAGGAATTAACTTTGAAGGACCGGCGCCGCGGCCCATGGATCGCGCACACGTGGAACTGGACGCGACGGGTCAGATGGTTGTTGACACCAGTCGCCTTTACTCCTGGCCCAAGGGTGGCGTGGATCAATTTAATGATCCCGGCTCCTACGTTAATGTTTAGTGGGGCTCGGTGAGTGCCCGACAATCGGGTGATCGGGAGATCAGGTGATCGGGTGAACGAAAGGCAGATTCCGGCTGGTTCTTTGTTCACCCGATCAACCGATCAACGGATAACCCGATGGAGAGAATTTGATGGCTGACGAGCACAGCGGAACTCCTCCGAAAGAAACGCCGCCCGAAGCTCCTTCCAAGAAAGGGCTCACCGCGGTCCTGGATGAGGTGCGCGAGACCACCGAGGATCTGAAAGCCAAGGCCAAGGAGGATCTCGAGAGCCTGAAGCATCCGGAAAAGACCGCGCTGTTCAAATCCATCTTTCGCGTCAAACACGACGACAGTTCTCGCAGCCGCGCTTTGGGTGTTCTTTCCAACGTTTTCCTGCACCTGCACCCTGCCAAAATCAATCGCGATGCAGTGCGCTACAGTTATACCTGGGGGATGGGGGGCATTACTTTTTACCTGTTCGTCGTCCTCACCCTCACCGGCGTGCTGCTGATGTACTACTACCATCCGACCAAGGGGCAGGCCTACCGTGACATTGTCTATCTGATGAGCGATGTGCCCTTCGGCTCGCTGCTGCGCAACATGCACCGCTGGGCGGCGCACTTGATGGTTATTACAGTCTGGCTACACATGTTTCGCGTCTTTCTGACGGGCTCGTACAAGAAACCGCGTGAGTTCAATTGGTGTGTGGGCGTTATTCTGCTAGTCCTTACCCTGCTACTCTCCTTCACCGGTTACCTGCTGCCGGACGATCAACTGGGCTTCTGGGCGGTGACGGTGGGCACGAACATGGCGCGCGCCACGCCGCTGCTTGGGCACGAAGGGCCATTCGGACCGCAGCTCGGCATGACGCCTTACAACGATGTGCGGTTCGCGTTGCTGGGAGGCTCGATTGTGGATGCCAACGCGCTTCTGCGCGCCTATATTTGGCATTGCATCGCCATCCCCGTGATTGCGGGCGTCTTTATGATCGTGCATTTCTGGCGGGTGCGAAAAGACGGCGGCATCTCCGGCCCCGCCCCCGTCATGCTAGAGCAGGAAGCGTTGAAGATGAAGGTGCTGCCCTACGTAGTGCCGCAGCACACGGAATGAGAAACATTGAGCCATTGAGTCATCGGGTCATTGAATCATTGAAAAGATGGCAGGATTGAATCAACGGGTCATTTAAATGACTCAATGAATCAATGAAAAAATGAGTCAATAAATATGGACTGGCATCAGCTCTGGGAAATTACTTCCGCTCCTGACAACGTTCCCATTGTGGCGCTCATTGGCCTGGTCCCTTTCTACACTTGGTACGGGATTCGGCAAGCGCGTGCCAACGACCGTCTAATTGCGCAACTGGAAGCCGACCCGCAGCTCGCCAAGACGCATCACCGCAAGACGCTGCCCTGGAAGCCGGGCTGGACCAAGGAAGTCCCGGTATGGCCTTTCCTCCTGCGCATTGAGTTTCTGGCCGCTATCATTGTTACGGTCATCCTGATGGTTTGGGCCATCACGCTCAACGCGCCGCTGGAAGAACTTTCGAATCCCAACCTGACGATGAACCCCGCCAAGGCGCCGTGGTACTTCCTGGGGCTTCAGGAAATGCTGGTCTACTTCGATCCCTGGATGGCCGGTGTGGTGATGCCCTCGCTGATCATCGGCGGCTTGATCGTGATCCCTTACATTGACGCCAACCCGCTGGGCGCCGGCTATTACACCTGGAAACAGCGGCGTTTCGCCATTGGCACGTTCTGCTTCGGCTTCATGCTGCTCTGGCTGCTGATGGTGGTGATCGGCACTTTCATTCGTGGCCCGGGTTGGATGTGGTTCTGGCCGGGACAAACCTGGGACCCCAACCGCCAGGTGTTCGAGGTGAACCGCGATTTGCCCGACATTTTCTTTATTACTTCCGCCTGGGGTAAAACTATTTTCGGCGCAGTGGTCATGGGCATTTACTTTGCCTTGGCGGGCGGAGCGGTTCACAAACTCTTCACCTGGAGCGATTGGAACAAGAAGGTTTACCAGAAAATGACCTTCCTTCAATACATGACCATGCAGGTGTTTTTGACGATTATGATGTTGCTGCCGATCAAAATACTTATTCGTCATTTGTTTAGAATTAAATATATCTGGGTAACGCCCTGGTTTAATCTGTGAGAAGCACAAGATGAAATTAGAAACTCGAAACTGGAAACTCGGGGTGGTCTTCGATTTTCCAGTTTCCAGTTTCTAGTTTCGAGCTTTGGAGGCTCAGGTTGCCTGACACTCCCGAGAAGGATCCTGTCACCACCTCATCGCTCGCCACACTTTTAGTGATTTCGTCTGTGCTCCTGATGCTGACGCTGGTGTGGGCGCTCTATAACGAGTTTTTCGGCCTGCGCCCCTGGAAGAACTACCAGCGCGAATTTGCCCGCCGCTATCACTCCTTCCTGCTGAAGCAGATCCCCAAGCAAAAGGCGGCGGAAAAAGAAATCCTGGAGTCAGCGGAGTATCAGCAGCTCGACCAACAGCTCAAGACCATGGAAGCCCAGGTGAAAGACAAGGCGGCGGAGGCCGACGAACAAATTGCCATATTGGATGCGCGCTTCTCCGCCCTCACGGAGACTTTCACCACGGCGCGCGCCTATGTCGCCACTCAGGTTTACCAGATCGAGCATACCTCGCCGGATGGACAACCCTCGCTGCAAAAGCGACTGGTTAAATACGAAGCCGGTCCTTTCGACCTTGCTCTGCCTTCGCTTCCCGACGGGCGCCGCGTGAAAGGCCGTTACACTTTTCAGCAATTGCAAGAGGAGTTTGACAGCGTCCAGCTCGACAAAGCGAAAAAGCTGGAAGAGAAGTCCGCCCTGCTGCGCCCGGTTTCCGAGCTGCGCAAAAAGCGGGACGCCTACCTCGCCGATCACCTCAACGGCCTGACCGCGGAGCAATTGCAGGGGCTGCTCAAAAAGGCGGATGATTCCGCAGTGGAAATCCGGCAGATCAATAATCCCGATGCCGGCATTATCGATCGCTGCGAGTCCTGCCACGCCGGCATTCGCGAACCGGTGGTGATCACGGCCAAAGATATGGGTGGAAAAGAAGTTTTCGTCAGCCACCCCGACCCTGAACTTCTGCGGCTCCACGATCCGGAAAAATTCGGCTGCTCGCCCTGCCACGGCGGCAACGGCATGGCTCTGGAAAGTGTTGAGAAGGCACACGGCAATTATGAACACTGGCTGTGGCCCCTCCACCCCATGGAAAATGTCGAGGCCGGTTGCCAGCAATGCCATGCTATGGACATGGTCGTGGATCACGCCCCGGTGCTCAGTTACGGCAAGGAACTCTTCCAGTATCGCGGCTGCGTGGGCTGTCACCGCTTCCAGAACTACGATCCCGAGCCGGAAGAAATTCTGTCCGTGCAGCAGCAGATCCTGCTGTTGGAAACTCAGCGCCACGACACGCAGCGCGATATCCAGCGTGACATCCAGATGGGTGACACGGCTTCCGACAACGACACGGCGCGCATGTATTACACCCAGGCTGACAAGCTGCGCGTCTCCATCAGCGACATCGACGGCCGCCTGGAGCAACTCGACCGGCGCTCCAAGGATTTGCTGCGCGACACAAAGAAAGTGGGGCCCGACCTCAAGGAAGTGTGCGTGAAGATCCACCCCGATTGGATCCCGGTCTGGATCTCCAATCCCCACGCCTGGCGGCCCGGCACGCGCATGCCGCGCTTCCGCCTGGAAGACGACGAAGTCAAAGCGATTGCCGCCTTCGTTTGGCAGAGCGGGATTGACGGCACATTGCCCCAGCAGCCCCCCGGCGATCCGGTGAAAGGCAAGGAGAGCTTTGAAACCCGCGGCTGCATGGGCTGCCACTCCCTCGACGAATCCAATCCTGGGTTTGCCGCCAACCTCTCACGCGTGGGGGAAAAGGACAACTACGATTACCTGGTGCGTTGGGTTCACAATCCCCGCGAGCGCACGCGTCCTTACTGCCCGTTGGAGAAGCGCGACCTGACGGAAGAAGATTACAAGCGCCACGGCTTGCCGTTCGTCTTTGACCTTGACCACAGCAAGTGCCCGAATGACGGCCACGAACTCCAGGTGGAGCAGGAAACCATCATGCCCAACCTGCGCCTTTCGCTGGAGGAGGCGCGCGATATCGCCAGTTACCTGATGACCCTGAAGAAGCAGGAGCCGTCATCGTACGCGCACGCAGATTACTTGAACGATCCTCGCCTGAAGGCGCAAGGCCACGCTTTGGTGCAACGTTACGGCTGCGCCGGTTGCCACGAAATCGCCGGAATGGAAGATGAAGGCCGCATCGGCACCGAGCTCACCAAGGAAGGGTCCAAGCCCCTCGAGCAGATTGACTTCGCTCTGCTCACGGAAGAGGCGCGCCAACAGGGCTGGTACAATCATAAGGGATTCTTCGAGCACAAGCTTACGGGACCCAATATTTATGACATCGGCCGCGATTGGAAAGACCGTGATCCCAATGAGCGCCTGCGCATGCCGAACCTCGATCTGAAGCCGCAGGAAATCTCCGCCCTCACCACCTTCCTGATGGGCGCAGTGGAATCGCAAATCCCGCCGCGTTACTGGGACACGCCGGAAGACCAGCGGCGCGACATCCAGGAAGGCTGGTGGGTGGTCAAGAAATATAACTGCATGGGTTGCCATCAGTTCACGGTGGGGCAGTCGAGCCACCTGATGACCTTGGCGCGCTATCAAACGCCGGAGTGGAAAGATCAGTTGCCCCCCAAGCTTATGGGCGAGGGTGCGCGCGCCAATCCCGACTGGATGCTGAAATTCCTTGCCAACCCGGCGATGGACCCCACGGACACGGATCGCAACGGCGTGCGGCCTTACCTGAAAGTTCGGATGCCGACTTTCTACTTCTCGCCCGTCGAGATCCGCAAGATCGTGCGCTTCTTCCAGGCCCTGGCGGGCCAGCCCATGCCCTACATCCCTCCCAAGCTCGAGCCGCTGAGCGATCAGGAAATCGCCATGGCACGGGCGCTGTTCACCAGCAAGGCTGCGCCTTGCCTGAAGTGTCATGCCACGGGGGACCCCACCCACGACAAGTTTGCCACCGCGCCGAACTTCCTCCTGGCGCGTGAGCGGCTGAAGCCCGGGTGGGCCCGCCGCTGGATGCTCGATCCTTCCATGATCAGCCCTGGCACGGCTATGCCCTCCGGCCTGTTCAAACCGGTCGCCGATCACTACGTCTTCGCCGGTCCCACGCCCGATATCTTCAAGGGCTACGACGGCGACCAGCCTGAACTGCTGGTGCGCTACTTGTTTGAGATTACTCCCGAGGAGCAGCAACGCTTGATGGGGATGAGCGCGAATATGCTGAAAACCTCGGAAGTTAGAAGTCAGAAGTCAGGACGGAGAAGTGAGAAGTTAGAAGCTAGGAGTGAGAAGTCAGGAGCTGCCGGCATAGAGTGACAAGCCCAGCCCCTTCTTAGAAGAGGGATTTCAGGTTTAAAATAGGAGCCGCGAGGCGATGGCAATATTCTTCTAACTTCTAGCTCCTAACTTCTGACTCCTTATTCGAAAGGATGGTTCTTCCCATGAACAAACAAAAATTGATTTGGCTCTTTACGGCTTTCATGATTGTGGCGCTGGTGGGGTGTGGCAAGAAAGAAGAAGCCCCCACGGAAGCGCCAACCGAAACCACCAAGGCTCCTTCGCCGACGCCGATCGACCAAGCGACGGTGGGCGAGGTCAACGGCAAGATTAGCTTCGAAGGCGCCAAGCCCAAGCCGCAGCGAATCATGATGGACCAGGACCCAGTTTGCGTGCAGAAGCATGGCGGCAAACCCGTCTTCGCCGAGGACGGCGAGGTGAACGGTGATGGCACCCTTCCCAACGTGTTCGTTTACGTGAAGGCGGGCGCCGAGAAATACACCTTTGCCACTCCGGCGGACCCCGTGGTTCTCGATCAGGACGGATGCATGTATAAACCCCATGTGTTGGGCATCATGGCAGGCCAGACGCTGAAGATTGTTTCCAGCGACGCTACCACGCATAACATCCACCCCATGCCCAAGGACAATCGCGAATGGAATATGTCGCAAGCGCCCGGCGCCGCGCCCATCGAACAAAAGTTCGCGAGGCCGGAAATCATGGTCCCGGTAAAGTGCAACCAGCACCCCTGGATGCGCGCGTGGATCGGGGTCACCTCCAACCCGTTCTTTGCCGTGTCGGGTAGCGACGGCACCTTCACCATCAAGGGCCTTCCCCCAGGCGATTACACCATTGAGGCCTGGACGGCCATCGGCGGAACGGGACAAACGCAGGAGCAGAAGGTCACGGTCGGCCCGAAAGAAACTAAGACCGTCGATTTCAAGTTCAAGGCGTCATGAAAGCAGTGGCTCGTGGCTAGTGGTTAGTGGCCAGTTGCGGAACCACAGGCTGGGGCAGAGCGCAAGCCCTTGGCACCTGTAACTGAAATCCTGCCTCAGCATGTTGGGGCGGGGCCTACAAAGCGATTGGCGTAGGGCGCAGCAACAGTTTCTCGTTTTCCGACCGGGCTGACCTCCCGGCGATGTTGGGACATGTTGCTGTCAGCGCTACAACAGCAGGAAAGCTCGTCAAGGCGGAGGGCGCGCGTGGGGCGCGCCTTCCACTTGTTTGGACGTGAACGAAGGTGGGATATGGACATAATGTCTCTTGCGCTCGGACAATTTTTCCGTCACATTAGTCTTTTATCCCTTTCTCTTTATTTGGGGCATCTCTTCCAAAACTGAATTGGAACTTATTGTCATTCCCCGTTCGGCGGGGAAACTCTGTAGGGGCGGTCGCTGTGGCGACCCTGGGCCTCTATCTCCAGGAGCGATGACTTATGGGGCTGGCATTTGCGCTGGTGGTGGTGATCATCACCTTGCTTTCCGGTTACTTCTTCTGGGCGCACACCTGGTGGTTCCCAATCGATGTTTCCAAGCACGGCGCGGCGATCGACCACCAGTTCATGCTGACCCTGATCATCACGGGGATCATCTTCGTGGCAGCGCAATTCTCCTTGGCCTACGCCGTTTGGAAGTATCGCGCCCGGAATGATGGCCGCAAAGCGACTTACTCCCACGGCAACAACCGTATGGAATTCACCTGGACTCTCGCCGCCGCCATTCTCTTCATCGGCCTCAACATCATGGGTTACAACACCTGGGCCAACATCCACTTTGTGGGCGCGCAGCCCGGCGCCGTGCAAATTGAAGTTTGGGGACAGCAATTCGCTTGGTACTTTCGCTACCCCGGCCCCGACGGCAAGTTCGGGCCCGTACACGTGGAGAAAGTGGATGACGCCATGGGAAATTTCCTGGGACTCGACCGCGACCACGATGCCGCCTCCAAGGATGACATTGTCACCGCCACACTGGCGTTTCCGGTCAACCGGGAAGTCCAGTTGATTCTCCGCTCCAAAGATGTGACGCACTCTTTCTTTGTTCGCGAACTGCGCATGAAGCAGGATTTGGTTCCGGGAATGGAAATTCCCATTCATTTTACAGCCACCAAGACCGGCCGTTACGAACTTGCCTGCGCCGAGCTGTGCGGCCTAGGCCACTACAAAATGCGAGCCTTTGTCGATGTGATGACCCAGGAAGATTTCGATAAGTGGCTTCAGAACATGGCGGCAGCGCAGTAGGAACGGTAGGTCGTAGGTAGGTAGTAGGTGGGAGGGAAGAACGATAGGTGGCAGGCGGCATCGCTCTTCCCCACCTACCACCTACGACCTACCACCTACCGACTCGGGAGGTCGGCGGATGGACACCAAGGTTCAAGGCGTGGGCATTTCGCGGCTGGGGCAAATCCAGGTAAGGGCCCACGACGTCGAGCGGGCGGCGGCGTTTTATCAGGATGTCCTGGGCCTGAAGCTGCTTTTCAAAGCGCCACCGGGTCTGGCGTTCTTCGACTGCGGCGGAGTGCGTCTGATGATCGACAGCCCGGAGAAGGCGGAGTTCGATCACCCTTCGTCCATCCTGTATTTTGCTGTGCCCGACATTCAGGCAGCCCATGCGCAGATGAAACAGAGCGGTGTTCGTTTTGAGGACGAGCCGCACCTGATCGCTAAAATGCCGGATCATGATTTGTGGATGACGTTCTTTCGCGATTCGGAAGAAAACCTGATGGCGCTGATGAGCGAAGTAAAGAAGCAGTAGACGGTAGACGGGGTCCGGCCCTTCCCTGTCTACCGTCTACCGTATCCTGTCTACTGAATTGGGAGGTTACTGATGGCAGAAGCACACGCGGAGGCAATTCACCGGCACGAGGCTCCCAAAGGATTTATCTGGAGATACATCTTCAGCCTCGACCACAAGGTGATTGGCATTCAGTATTACTTCCTGGCGTTGTTCAGTGTGTTCGTGGGCCTGACGCTTTCCATCCTGATGCGTTTGCACCTGGTGTGGCCGACCGCCAGCGTACCGCTCCTGTCAAAACTTTCGCCCCTGGGCGCGCCCGGGGGGGTCATCAGTCCTGAGTATTATCTTTCCCTCCTCACCCTGCATGGTACGCTGATGGTTTTCTTCGTTCTCACCACGGCGCCGCAGAGCGGCTTCGGCAATTTTATTCTGCCCATTCAAATCGGCGCGGAAGATATGGCTTTCCCGCGTCTCAACATGATGTCTTTCTGGGTGACGTTTTTGGGCCTGGTGGTGCTAATAGCCACGTTCTTCATCAGCGACGGCCCCCCGATTGGCGGTTGGACTTCTTACCCGCCGCTCTCCGCGGTGGGAGGCGCAGCAGGTCCGGGCATGGCCGTGGGTGAAACGCTCTGGGTATTCTCCATTGCCATTTTCTGCGTTGCTTCCATGCTCGGCGCCATCAACTTCATCGCCACCACGCTGGACCTTCGCACGCGCGGGCTCTCGCTGATGAAGTTGCCCCTGACCTGCTGGGCGTGGTTTTTCACTGCCATTCTGGGCTTGCTTTCGTTCGCCGTCCTGTTGGCAGCCGGCGCCTTGCTGCTGCTCGATCGCATGGGGGGCACCAGCTTCTTCATTCCAGGCGGGTTGATTGTCAGCGACAAGATCATGTCGAATCACACCGGCGGCTCGCCGCTGCTTTGGCAGCACCTGTTTTGGTTTTTCGGCCACCCTGAGGTCTATATCGCCATCCTGCCGGGCATGGGGGTGACTTCGCACATTCTCTCCACCTTCGCGCGCAAGCCGATTTTTGGCTATCGCGCCATGGTTTACGCCATGGCAGCCATCGGCGTATTGGGCTTTACGGTTTGGGGCCACCACATGTTTGTGAGCGGCATGAGCCCGTACTCCGCCTTCGCGTTCTCGATTCTCACCATGGCCATCGGAGTACCCTCCGCCATCAAAACCTTTAATTGGATTGGCACGCTTTTGGGCGCCAAGATTCGCTTTGACACCCCCATGCTTTACGCCATCGGGTTTGTCTCCATCTTCGTGAGTGGCGGACTTTCCGGAATCTTCTTGGGCCAGCCGCCCATCGACATCTACTTTCACGACACTTACTTTGTCCTCGCCCACTTTCACCTGATTATGGGCGTCGCGGCCATCTTCGGCATGTTTGCCGGAACCGCTTTCTGGTTCCCCAAGATGTTCGGCCGGATGATGAACGAGACCGTCGGAAAGATCCATTTCTGGATTACCTTCATGGGCGTGTACGCTATTTTTATGCCCATGCACTACCTGGGCCTGGAAGGGAATCCCCGCCGCTACTCGGAGCTGATTGACAACTTTCTGGTCCCGCTGATCAGCGTGCACCGGTTCATTTCCATCGCCGCGTTCATCACCGCGGGGGCGCAACTTCTGTTCTTCGGCAACCTTTTCTGGAGCATGTTCTGGGGTAAGAAGGCCTCGGAAAATCCCTGGGAAGCTGCCACGCTGGAGTGGACCATTCCTTCGCCACCCCCGTTCGACAACTTCGCGGGTGTGCACCCCGTAGTGCATCACGGCCCGTATGAATTCTCGGTGCCCGGGGCGGAGAAGGATTATGTCATGCAGAATTCAGAGGAAGTGTTGAAGGCGGAGAGTTAGTTGTCAGTCGTCCTTGGTCATTGGTCATTTGTCCTTTGTTCTTTGCAACTGACGACGGGGCACGGCCGTAAGAAAAGGATGCTTCGATTTTAGGTTTGTCCGTTGTCCGCGCTCACTTGTCAGTTGAAACGGACAAAGGACCAAGGACTAAGGACAGGTTGTAATTCATGGCTTCTACAATTTTAACCCCGGTAAAACCCGAATCCTCCGAGGGATATGGCGGCGGGGGCCACGGTCCGGGCGACAATGGCTTTGGTCGTGGAGACTCCGGCTTGCCGGAGTATCGGGTTCCGGGGCGCACCTACCAACTCGGCATGTGGTTCGCACTCGCGGGCATCGTGATGCTCTTTTCGGCCTTCACCAGCGCCATGGTGGTGCGCCGCGGGATGGCGTTCGACTGGGTTTCCATCGCCGTGCCGCGCTTGCTCTGGGTCAACACCGGCATTCTGCTGGCCAGCAGCCTAACCCTGGAATTCTCGCGCCGCGCCCTGAGTCAGCACGCCGCGGTGAACTTCATTCGCTGGCTGGTGGCGACGGGGGCGCTGGGCGTCGCCTTCCTTGCCGGACAACTGGTGGTTTGGCGCGAACTCGCGGCGCGCGGCGTCTACCTTGCTACCAATCCCAGCAGCTCGTTTTTCTATGTTTTAACCGGCGCACACGGCGTGCACTTGCTGGGTGGTGTTTTGGCGCTTGGCTACGTGGCGATTCGTGCCGGCCGCATGGCGCGTGGGCGCGAGCGCCGCACCGCGCTCGATCTTACCGCGATCTACTGGCACTTTATGGACGCGCTTTGGATTTACATCTTCTTTTTGCTGACGAGGTGGGCGTAGACATTGGTGATTTGTGATTGCTGATTTGTGATTGACGTAATCTTCCGGCTGACGAAATGAGCATAGGCATTGATGATATGTGATTGATGATTGGTGAATCGGGTTGACGTGGGATTGACGGTTGACGGATTCAGAGATTGGCAATCACCAATCGCAAATCGCCAATCACCAATTCTTTGGGGGGGGAAACGTAATGGCGAGCCACGAAGCGATTAATTCGAACCTGCAGGGCGTCGGGGAATCGGCGTGGGGAGGCGGCGTCGCCCCCTTCGCCACCGGGTCGAAGAAGCTCGGCATGTGGCTCTTCATCATGTCCGACGCCATTACCTTCGCCGCACTGCTCATGGCTTACTGCTACGTCCGCGTGGCGAGCGACAACTGGCCGACGCCCTTCAAGTTCTATCCCGCCCTGGTCAAAGCCACGGTGATGACTTTTATCCTGCTTACAAGTTCCGTCACCATGGTCATGGCCGTGCAGGCGGCGCAACGCGACCAGCGGTCCTCGGCGGTGAAATGGATCCTGGCGACGATGGCCGGCGGCCTGCTGTTCGTCATTATCCATGCCACCGAATGGGCCGGACTGATCGGCGAGGGCGTGCGCCTGTTCCATAACCCCTGGGGAGCACCCCTGTTCGGCGCGGCGTTTTTTACTTTGACCGGCTTGCACATGACCCACGTCTTCTGCGGCGTCATTTATCTGGGCATCGTTGCGGGCTGGTTTGGCAAGGGCAAATTGAGTGCGGAAGATGTGGAAGTGGCAGGGTTGTATTGGCACTTCGTAGATCTGGTGTGGATGTTCATCTTTCCGCTGGTGTACATCCTCTCCATTAAGCAGGGATAGGGAATTGACGATTGGTGATTTGCGATTGGTGATTTGTGATTGGTGGGCACCCTTCAAGCATCGTGCACAACCGTAATGTCGCGCTGAGCAATCACAAATCACCAATCGCAAATCACCAATTACTGACCCTGGAGGTCTCATGGCTTCACCGACGGAACAAACACACGCCGAAGGCACCACGCGGGTCTTCCTGATCGTCTGGTTTTGGCTCCTGGCGCTTACCGGGGTGGAGGTTTTTCTCGGCTACAAGCAACTGGAATTGAAACTGATGCTCGTCCTGCTGATGGGCATCTCGATCATCAAGGCGGCGCTCATTATCGCCTACTTCATGCACCTGCGCTACGAGCGGACAAGCATGGCGGCCATCCTCATGCCGGCGCTGGTCATCGTAATTCTGCTGATGAATGTCTTCCTCCCTGACAGCGTTCGGCTCCTGCATATGAGGCCGCATTGAAAGAGTAGGCAGATGGCAGTAAGCAGTAAGCAGAAGGCTGAAGGATGAAGTATGAAGGGTGAAGGTTCAAGGTTGTAGATTTGGAGATTAAGCGATTTTTTATCATCCTGATAAATCGCAATTGAAGGAGATGACGATGAAAGAAAATCCGCGCCGCTTAGCTTTGCAGAGTCAGGGCTTGCGCCCTCAGCCTTCAAACATACGCCGGCTGCCTTCATCCTTCCGCCTTTTGCGCAGTGCCTTCTGCCTACTGCTTACTGCCTACTGCTTACTGCCTTCTGTTCTTAACGCCCAGGGATGCGCCATGTGCTACACCAGCGCTTCCGCAGCAAGGGCAGGCGCCAAAGAGGCTCTGGCCAATGGTGTCCTGATTCTGCTCGTGCCGCCGATGTTGTTTTTTGCCATGATCGCTGTGGTAGTCTATATTTACCGGAACAAGTTTCGGGAGACGTCAGTTGTCCCTGGTCCTTTGTCCTTTGTCCGTGGTCCTTGGTTCGCGGGGCAGGACGCAGCGTTCGCAACTCCGCAAGAAAACGGTTTGAGGGTTTCGGGCGAATTCAGATTGCTTGATGAGGACGACAGGCAGCCGACAAAGGACAACGGACCAGGGACAAAGCACAAGCATTTCCGCTGTGCGGGGTAAAAGGACATGAACGAATACCATCCTTGGCTTCATCGTTACGCGGCTTTCGTAGCGTTTTGTACGTTCCTTCTGATTATTGCCGGCGCGCTGGTGACAGGGAACGACGCGGGCCTCTCCGTGCCCGACTGGCCCACCTCCTTCGGCAGCTTCCGCATGCCCCGCATGGTGGGAGGGATAATGTATGAGCACGGCCACCGCATGATCGCGGGAACCGTGGGCATTCTCACCATCCTGCTGGCCATCTGGGTCTGGCGCCAGGACTCGCGACGCTGGGTTCGATGGGTGGGTTTTGCGGCAGTAATGGCGGTGCTGGCGCAGGCGGTCTTGGGCGGAATCACCGTACTGTGGTTTCTGCCCGTGGCGATTTCCACGGCGCATGCGACCCTGGCGCAGATTTTCTTCTGCCTCGCGGCCAGCCTCGCCTTCTTCACCAGCCCTGACTGGCATTGGGACGAGGCTAAGTTGGAAGATACCTCCACGCCCTCGTTCCAGCATCTCACCATGATCACCACCGGCGCCATCCTGGTGCAATTGATTCTGGGTGCGGTGTACCGTCATTCCAAAGATGGGACCGTCGCTCCGCATGTGGTGGGCGCCTGCGTGGTCACGCTGCTGGTGGGCTGGGTTGTCTCCACCGTCCTGATGCGCTTTGCCAAGCAGCCAGGTTTATTGCACCCTGCGCTGCTCCTGGGGGGATTACTGGTGGCGCAACTCTTTCTCGGCATGGGTTCGTACGTTATGAAGATGGCGGCGCGGAGCGCTCCACAGCCGCAGCCGCCCGTGGTGGATGTCACCACTACGCACGTAGCTGTGGGCGCGCTGCTTCTGGTAACGAGTCTATACCTCACCTACCAGTCGCGTCGATTTCTCGTGACTCGCAACCAGGAATTGAAGACCGCTCCGACGCCTCATCAGGCGACGACGTGATGGAATTCTGAATGACGAATTATGAATGCTGAATTGAGTGCCAGGAGCTTTTAGGAGTTCCCCTTTTGAATCAGGAGGGGCGGCGCGATACGCGCCGGGTGGTTACTCGCGGACTAGTTTCAGACTTACGCGGCGCGCGAGCGCCGAGGTGGTTACCGGCGGCACTTCAGGGCACTTATCAACACGATGACGCAAGGCACCCAAAACAACGTCGGAGTTGCGCAGAGCCGAGCTCTGCGGCCGCGTAGGGACACGCCCTGGAATGCGCCTATGTGGCTCGTCCACTTGGCCGACTACTGGAGGCTGACCAAGCCGGAGGTCAACTTCCTGGTGCTGGTCAGCACCCTGGTGGGATTCTACCTCGCTGCCCCGGGCGCCATGAAGGGGTGGTTGCTGTTTCATACACTTATGGGGACCTTGCTGGTTGCCAGCGGCACGGGCACGCTCAATCAATATCTCGAACGCCGCACGGACGCCTTCATGCGCCGAACCGCGAACCGGCCCCTGCCGGCGGGGCGTTTGCGACACTGGGAAGCCTTGTGGTTCGGGATTTTGCTTTCCGTCGCCGGGGGGGTGGAACTTTGGATCGCCGCCAACCCGCTGACCAGTGCGCTGGCGCTGGCGACCCTCGCTAGCTATCTGATCTTTTACACGCCGCTCAAGCGCCAAACGCCGCTTTGCACCCTGGTCGGGGCATTTCCCGGCGCCATGCCGCCGCTCATCGGCTGGGCGGCCGTCCGCAACGGCCTGAGCGGTCAGGCCTGGGTGCTTTACGCCATCCTCTTCTTGTGGCAGTTCCCGCACCTCCTGGCGATCGCTTGGATGTATCGAGACGATTATGCCCGCGCGGGATTGCAGATGCTGCCGCGCCATGACCGCGACGGCCGCGCCACCGTGCGGCAAATCATTGCCTGCACACTCGCGCTCCTGCCCGTAAGCTTGATCCCGGCATTTACTGGATACGCTGGAAAAGTCTACCTGGTGGGTGCAGGAATTCTGGGTGCGGGGTTTCTCTATTACGGCGCGCGCTTGGCGGCCCGGCGCACGAATGTCCTCGCCAAGCAATTGCTAATGGCGTCGATTATCTACTTGCCGCTGGTGTTGACCTTGTTGATGTTTGATCGGACGAGGTAGGGGGCGCCAGTTGTCCGTGGTCCGCTGTCCGTTGTCCGTGGCCCGCGGGCAAGGGTCGAGGATTTAGTAAAAATGCCGCTTGAGACTGCGTCCTGGACGCTGAAACCTGATTGCCTGTCGCTAACGACGTGCAACTGACAACGGACCACGGACTACTGACAACATACTACTGGCTACTGGCCGACTTTGCGAGCTTCTCCTCCAACTTCTGAATCGTGGAATCTAACCACACCAGCAACGCCTGCTCGGCTTCATCATGCTTGCCGGCTTCTTCCAGCTCGGCGATGCTATTGCCCTGCGCATCCAGCGGGATGAACTGGCAAGGAATGTCTTCGTCTTTATGGTTTTCAGGTACCCATTCCCACAGCAGGCATTCGTTGCAAGGATGCTTCTTGACCTGTTCGCCGACGTTCAGGCAAGTGATGGAATCGCGAAAAAGGCGCTCCTCTTTCCAAGGTGTGCGCACGGAGCGGCCATACCCGCCGTCCTTTAGGATGTCCCTTTGCAGTTTAAGTTGCTCTATAATCTCTTTGAGGTCGGCTGCCATGGTTTCTGCCTCCTTCAAGCGCTCTGGGAGAGAAGGTCTCATCATACCAGACGCTGGTAGCAAAGTAAGACAAGGCAATTGAGTTGCCATAGGAAATTGATTGATTTTGAGCAACTTAACGGGCGGGCAAGCGCGGTTAGCTCAATGAGTATGGGTCAAAAAGCCCATATTGGTCGGAGCTGCGGTGGGGTTTATCCAGTCCCATTCACTCTTGGCGACCGCCATGATTGATGCCCGAGTGCAGGTTGAAACCGTTTTGGGGGAGAGGCGTGGAACTATGTTTGAAGACATCTTTCTGTTGGTCTTCTGTTTCATCCTGGCCATAGGAGGATTGGCTGCGGTCGTGTGGGGATTTGTAACCGGCCGGATCTTTTCCATCGACGGCCTTTGGCTGGCGCTGATTTGTTTGACCCTTTCGGCGGTCTTCGGAGGGAATATCGTTTGGTCGATTTACACGGGCGAATTTCAGCGCATTCTGCAAGAGTGGCGAAAGGGGTCTTCCCCGAGCGGAACCCCCAGATGAGACGGTCGCAGATCACAAATGATACATTTTCTCCCGCTGGTCGATGCTACGTTGAACGCCACCAGTGCCGTACTCCTGGTTTGTGGTTTCTACTTTGTCCGGCAAAAGAACATTCCGGCGCACCGGGCTTGCATGCTTTCCGCCTTTGCCACCTCTGTTCTTTTCCTCATTTGCTACCTGACCTACCACTATTTCCACGGGGTAACACGCTTCCCTGGGCACAGTTTCGTTCGCACGTTTTACCTTGCGCTACTCGGCTCGCATACGATTCTGGCCGTGGTCATCGTTCCCCTGGTGCTGACCACACTTTACCGGGCTTGGCGCCGGCGTTTCGACCGCCACCGCCGCATCGCCAGGTGGACACTGCCCTTATGGATCTATGTTTCCATCACCGGCGTATTGGTTTACTGGATGCTTTACCAATAAAAGAGCCTGGAGTCAGAAGTCAGGAGCCAGAAAGCAGTAGACTCCATCCGGGATACAGAGCCACGGTCGCGTCCTTTCACCCCTATAAACCGTCCAGCGCTCGCCATCTACTGGCTCCCTACTTCCGGCCCTGACTTCGTCCTCAGTCCCCTTGCAGACCCGGTATATAATTGCACGCATGGAGAAGATAAAAATCGAGCAGCACGGTTTCATTGGGAGCCTGTGGTGCGCGGCTTGGCTATTCACCATTGGGTTTCTGCACCTGACCTTTTGGAGGGGCGTTCTGGCGATCCTGTTGTGGCCGTACTATCTCGGCGCGCATTTCAGCTCGCTGGTACACTAAACTCTGGTTCGAACTTGAACCTCAACGTGCCCTTGTGCTAGCCTTAACACGCATGCAATCTTTCCGAATTGGAGGTGACTCGCCGTGAGCACTCCTACCGAGGCCGTCCGGGAGCAATTGATGGCCGGGAACGAGCAGTATCAGCGTCTCCGCGAGGAACACGCCCGTTACAAGACTCAGCTTAATGAGCTTTCCGCTAAAGCGCGTCTTTCCGCCGACGAACAGGCGGAAGAGGTGCGCCTGAAGAAGCTGAAGCTGCGGGCGAAGGACCAGATGGAATTGCTGGTCCGGCAGGCCCAGGCCGTCCATTAGGCAGTCTTGCGGCGGAGTGGCCTGAGGGGTTAGGGTCAAGCGACCTGGCCACGCCAGGGGGCGCCGTTGAAGTGTAGAAGAATGGCGGATTTCCCAGGGAAGGCTAGGTTGCTGATAGGGCCGGCGCATAGAGGTCCATGATAAAGGACGGCTACTGGTACGGTTTGCCGCTGGTGTTGATCGCCGGCGGCCTGATGGGCTTTTGGCTGCACCAGCGAAGCCTTTTCCTTTTAGTGGCCACCATTTTCTTTGCGATCCTTTCCATCCTGGTTCTCAACTTTTTTCGCGATCCGGAGCGGGCCGTCCCCGCTGAGCCGTACGCCATCGTTTCGCCCGCCGACGGCCAGATTGTTCAGCTTGCCGAGGAAGAATTTGAAAGCCGGCCCGTTCGCCGGCTGAGCATCTTCATGTCGCCCCTCGACGTCCACGTGAACAGGGCGCCCATCGCCGGCAGCATCATGGCTGTCAACTACAAAAAGGGCACATTCCGGGTTGCCTCGCAGGATTTGGCTTCCATCGAGAATGAGCAAAATGTTTTCACCGTCGAGGGTGAGCAAGGCGTCGTTGTGGTCAAGCAAATTGCTGGCTTGTTGGCCCGCCGTATCGTATTCTGGAAGCGATTAGGCGATTCGCTTGCCCGAGGCGAGCGTGTGGGAATGATCAAGTTCGGTTCGCGCGTCGACGTGCTGGTGGCCCCCACGGTCGAGTGGCGTGTCAAGGTAGGAGACCGCGTGCGGGCAGGGAGCAGCATCCTTGGAACCACAACCCCCCAAACATAATGAGCGCCGCGGCATGCGCCGGGGCATCTATGTTCTCCCCAGCCTTTTTACCGTGGGCACGCTCTTTTTTGGCTACTACGCCATCCTCTCCACCCAGCGCGCCGGACAACTTCTGGCCGCCGCGGCCGCCGCCACCCTGGCTTCAAAAGCGACAGAGCTTAGCGCTTTAGCTGCCGCGGCGCTGGATAATGCTTCCAAGGCCATTGGCTGGGCCATCGTGGCCGACGGCCTGGATGGCCGCATCGCTCGCATGACAAACACCGCCTCTCCCTTCGGACGCGAGTTGGATTCCCTGGCTGATGTCGTCACTTTCGGTGTTGCCCCGGCAGTATTGGCTTACGTTTGGGGTATGCGCGCCATCGTGGAGCAAGCCGGCGTAAATGAACTCATTCAAGACATCCCTTGGCTTATCACTTTCGCTTACGTTATTTGCGGGGCGGCGCGCCTGGCCCGCTTCAACATCGATACCGTCAAGCCTACTTCCGACCGGCGATTCTTTGTGGGTATGCCCATTCCTGCCGCCGCCGGATTCGTCGCCGCCGTCGTCCACTTTTATAAGCAGCCCTTGACCACCTGGCAGTTCTCTGCGGCGTGGCTGGCGATTGTCGGGTTCCTGGGTTTCCTGATGGTCAGCCGCATGCGTTACTACAGCTTTAAAGTGCTCGACCTTCGTAAGCGCCGGTCTTATCTGGCCATCATCCTCATTGGCGTGATCATCGGGGGCATGTGGTTCTACTCCGAGCCCGTCCTGTTGACCTTGGCAATCACCTACGCGATTTCCGGCATCGTCCTGCGGATTATCTCGAAGATTCGACCCCATCCGCCTGCACCCGAAGAGGTCCACGCCGCATGAAACCGGTCAAGGAAGGGTACCGGGTCGCGGTGGTGGGAGCTTCCTCCTTACTCGGCAAAGAATTGGTGGCCGTTCTGGAGCAGGGCAAGTTCCCCGTTTCGCGTTTGCTGACCTTGGAGACGGACGAAGGCGAACCCGAACTTCCCATCATCGACCTCAGCGCGGCTTCCGCGGCGGTCGTCGATGACACCCAAATCAACGTCGAGGAGCTGGATTTCGCTTTCCTCTCCGCCCGCTTGCGGCAGTTGCCCGCTTTCTTGAACTCCTGGCAGCAGCAAGGGAGCGCCGCGCGCTGTCTGGTTATCGACGTGGTCGGGGAAGGATTGGGGGCGGGAGGCGATTCTCCTCGCGCTGCAACCGAGACCGACGCTCGGGTGGGGATACCTTTTCTCGACCGCCGGTACCCAGTGGCGGGAGTCCATGCGGCTGCCGGGCGCCTTCACGTTTCCGCGCACCCTGCCGTCATTGTCATCAGCAGCCTGCTGCTGCGCCTGGCCGCGCGCTTCCCACTGAAGACCGCCGTGGCGCAGGTCTTCATGTCGGCGTCGGAGTCCGGCTCGCGAGGTGTGGAAGAACTGCAAAAGCAGACGGTGAATATCCTGAGCTTCCAGAAAATTCCGCATCAGATCTTCGGCGCACAACTGGCGTTCAATGTGCTTTCGCGCTTGGGAAGGTCAGGAAAGGGTGAGATGGCGGCGCTTGAAACCCGCCTGCGCCGGCAGTTGCACCAATATCTGGGCGAGCGCGTCCCCCGCCCCGCACTGCGCCTGTTCCAACTGCCGGTTTTCTATTCGGTGGGCGCCTCTCTCTACGTCGAAACGGCAGAGCCGGTGACCACGGAAGCCGCCACCGCGGCGCTGGCCAGTGAGCGCATCAAAGTGCGGCGGTCCAACCTCGACCCTCCTACGCTGGTCGAGGTCACCGGTTCGAGCGATATTCTGGTCGACACGATATCCATCGACGCCGAACATCCCCATGGGTTGTGGCTCTGGGCGGTGGCCGATAACCTTCACTTGGCGGCCACCAACGCCGTGGAACTCGCCGCCAGCCTGCGCGAGCAGCCCCGCGCCTGACGGACTGGGCCACAGATTACACAGATTGCACAGATGCCGGAATCCAGAAAAGAACGAAAGTCGAAACTCGAAACTCGAAACTCGGACGCCCCGGCGCTCTGCGGCAACCGGAGAACCTCGCGCTTCGGGGCTCGCCCCGCGAGCGAGTTTCGAGTTTCCAGTTTCCAGTTTCTAGTTTCGCTTTGCACTTCCTACTGCCTACTGCTTTCTGCCTTCTGCCTACTGCTGCCGGAATTTAGAAAAGAACGAAACTCGAAACTCGGAACTCGGAACTCGGGGCTTACCGCAACTCGCGCAAGCCGGTCGGCCCCAACTGCCCACTGCCTACTGCCCACTGCCTACTGCTTACTGCTTACTGCCTTCTGCCTACTGTTCCTCGCTTCCTGCGGCTACCACGTGGCGGGCACCGCGAGCCGCCTTCCGCCTGACGTCAAAACCATTGCCGTGCCCCCCTTCAAAAACCTGTCTTCCACTTTCCGCATCGAGCAGCAGCTCACTTCCGCCGTTACCCACGAGTTTCTGGAGCGCACGCATTTCCGCATCTTGCCCAACCCCCCCGGCGCTGACGCCGTCCTGAACGGGACCGTTAAGGAAGTGCGCGCCCGCGCCATCACTTTCGACGTTAACACCGGCCGTGCCACCTCCTTGCAGGTACAAGTCACCGCCGACGTAAAGCTCGAAGATCTCCATTCTCACAAGATTCTATTCGCCAATAGCCATTACCTGTTTCGCGAGGAGTACCAGGTGAGTGAATCCCCCTCGGCCCTGTTCGAGGAAGATAAGCCCGCCCTCGAGCGCCTTTCGCGCGACCTCGCCCGCTCCTTGGTTACCGACATACTTGAGAATTTTTAGCCGGAATTACTACCCTCATACCTCTTAGGGGAGGTATGGAAGTGGCGTGGATTCGGGGCTTCAACGGACTGGCAATAAGGCTGCGCTTATGTTAAGTTAGCCACTGGGCTGACAGATTCCAAACTTATTGTGAGATTCTCTCCAGCTTACTCGGACCGGTCAGATATCCGCGTCCACCCGATGGGGCTAGCAATGCCCTCGATTCATCCCATGATCGGCATTGACTCCTTACCCGCCGTCAACCACCAGCCGGAATTCGCGGCTCACTGCATCACGCCGGCTGCGGACAAGGCACTTGTGGACGGCGCCCTGGCAATGGCCTGGACCTGCATCGACTTGGCAACGAACCCTGAGGCGAGGAAGGGCTTGATGGCCTGCCCGTGACGATGACCTGTCCGAAGCTTTGTCGTTGCAACATGAACCGAACTACATTCCCCTCACAATGGGAAATCCCCTTCACGGTCGAGCCGGTAAAGCATTTGTAGCGCCGACCTGTCGTTTAGGTCCGCGGCTTTTTGTTGCTTTGCTACAGGCGCGGGCCAGCCACAGTGCTCCTTCGACGGGCGGACGTTCGAGCAGCTCCACACGCGCCAGGGGTGCGAAGCGGCGAAGGTGGCGGGCGAAGGCGCGGCGGATCAGGTTGCTGGACCGGAACACCCCGCCGGTTGTGACCACGGGCGTCGAGCGGCGCGTCCATCCTGCTCGCTTGAGCAAAGCAAAGGCCAAGTCGGCGAGGTCGCGGGCCGCATCATCGCACAGATGGCGTGCCACGAGGTCGCCTTCGCGGGCCGCCTCCGCGACCAGCGGAAAGAGCGCGGCGATTTGCTGCTGTTCAAGCTGTTTGGAAATGATCTCGCCAATATCGCTAAGGTCCAGATGCCGGCAGATCCGGTCCATCAGCAGGGTGTGCGGGCCGCGGCCGTCGAATGCTTCGAGCGCCGCTGCCACGGCCATGCGGCCCAGGTCGTAGCCCGAGCCACGATCATCAAAGGGAATTCCCCACCCGCCGGCGCGCAGCAGCTTTCCTTGACGATCGCGCGCCAAGGCAATGGAACCCGTGCCGGCGATCACGATGATCCCCGGAGAGTCCTGCACGGCCGCGGCGAGCGCGATGGCGGCGTCAGAAGTCAGCAGATGCCGGCGGGCGGGAAGGTGCCGGCGCATCCAAGCCAGGAGCGGGCGCTCCACTGATCGCCGATCGACTCCCGAGATGCCTGCGCAGACGGCGCGCAAAACCGGCGGGCGGGAGGCGCGCGCGGCGGTGGGGGAGAATCCGGCTTCCCGCAGGCAAGCGCGGAACGCTTTCAGGATTTCGCGTTCGGCAGCGAGAAACCCCGCTTTGAGAGGGTTGGAGGGCCCGGATTCGGCGCGCCCCAGGAGCTTTCCTTCACCATCCGCCAGCCACGCTACGGTTCGCGTGCCGCCGCCGTCGATTCCCAGAAAGCAACCCATGAAGCGCGTCTCTCAACTCATGCCGGTCGGATTCCGCCAGGACTTCCCGGAGCAAAGGAAGACGCTAAGTCATCTCGGCGCTATTCCTGAACAGAGACGACCTGCAAGATTTCGTCCATGCTCGTCCAACCGTTCTCGAGCAGCCAAACAGAGTAATCCTTCAGCGTTTTCATACCGTTCCTAACGGCGAAGTCGGAGATCTCTTGGGAGCTCGCGCCGCTGGCCACCAGGCGTCGAAGGTCAGCGTTCATGCGCAGGACCTCGTACACCCCCACGCGCCCGCGATAACCGGTATCCGAGCACTTCTCGCAACCCTTGTGGCGGTAAAAAGTGAAGGGTTTGCTCGGGTCGAGGCCCATGTAATTGAGCGCAATATCATCCGGTGTGTAGCTTTCCTTGCAGTCCTGACAGAGGCGGCGGGTAAGGCGCTGAGCAACGACGCCGATGGCTGAACTCGACATCAGGAAGGGCTCGACGCCCATTTCGCCCAGGCGGGTGAAGGCGCCGGCGGCATCGTTGGTGTGGAGGGTGGTGAATACCAGGTGGCCGGTCAGAGCAGCCTCGACGGAGATGTAGGCGGTTTCTTTGTCGCGGGTCTCGCCCACCAGGATGATGTCGGGGTCCTGGCGCAGGAAGGCGCGCAGAATGCGGGCGAAGTCCAGGCCGATTTGCTTGTGCACCTGCACTTGGTTGATGCCCTTCAAATCGTACTCGATGGGGTCTTCGGCGGTGGAGATGTTCACGTCGGGATCGTTGAGCTCCGCCAGCGCGCTATACAGTGACGTGGTCTTACCGGAGCCCGTGGGGCCGGTCACGTAGATGATTCCGTAAGGTTGCGAGATCATCTCGCGCACCATTTGCAGCACTTCCTGATGGAGGATGAGCTTGTCGAGACCCAGCAGGGTGTTGGATTTATCCAGGATGCGCATGCAGACCTTTTCGCCCCACTTGGCAGGAATGGTGGAGACGCGAAAATCGATAGGGCGGTCTTCCAGCCGCACGCTGATGCGGCCGTCCTGGGGCAGCCGCTTTTCCGCGATGTCAAGCTTGGAGATAATCTTACAGCGCGATATCAACCCCATTTGAATCCTCTTGGGTAGCGTCTGCACCACTTGCAACTGTCCGTCAATGCGGAAGCGCACCGTCAGGTCTTTTTCGCCCGGCTCGATGTGAATATCGCTGGCGCCCTTCTTGATGGCCAGCGCCAGAATGCTGTTGGCCATGCGGATGATAGGGGCGTCCTCAGCCGAGCGGGAGAGGTCCGATACACTGTCAGAGGGCAACTGGGTATCCACCACCTCCAGGGATCTCATCGCTTCAGATTGCAGCGACTCGAGGATGCTCTCCGTCGATTGCATGTTGACAGGCGGCGGTTCACCATCCCCGACCTTCACGGGCGGCGCACCGTCTGGAGCCCCCGAGCCTTGCTCGCGCGCCAGCTTTTCCCTTTCCTTGCGCAGGATTTCAGGGTAGGTGTAGGTAATGAAGCGCTTGAAATCCTCTTCGGAGGTCGCCGCGGGTTCGATAATCACCCCTTTGATTATGTGCCGCACGTCATCCAGCGCAATCAGGTTGGTAGGGTTCACCATCGCCAGCGTCAGGTGGTTCCTCGAAAAGGCCACGGGAATCATCTTGTGCTGCTGCATCATCGGCTGGGGCAGAAGTTTTACGACCCGAGGGTCGAATTGCAGTTTGGCGAGGTTGAGGTACTCGATTCCGGTCTGCTGATTGGCTTCCTCCAGGCGTTCGGCGAGGGTGCGGCTCATGGCGAGGCCCACTTTGGAACTGGTGACCAGCACTTCGTCAAAAGCCGCCTGCTCCAGGACCGAACAGGTCGTCGGCTCTACCGCCACCACGCTCGCCACGCGCGGTTTCCCGGTGAGCAACGCCATTTCGCCAAAACACATACCGGCTCTCAGCTCGCTTAGCAGGAAGTCGATTCCCGTATTGGGATCCTTCTTGCGGACTTCCACCATGCCGGAAGTGATGAAGAACATGGCATCGCCCGGCCCACCTTCTTTCACGATGGTTTGCTGCGGGGCAAACTCCCGGGGACGTAATCGGCTTTCAATGAGCAGGCACTCCTCGTAGGGAAGAGCGCTGAACAGACGGATCTTCTGCAAGTAGTGGGTTTTGTCCGCCCCTTGCGCTTGTTCTTCCGTGGCGGTCACCTCCGCTGGAGGCGCGGTAGGCTGGGCTGGCCGTAAAGATTCGATATCCACGGGCCGCTGGCATTGCTTGCATCTCACCGTGTACTCGGGATCGACCAGCCGCGCATTGTCGAGCTTTATGGCGGTGCCACAACGTTTGCAGAAGACGACCATGCTATCCTCCTGACGAGTGTCAGCCCTTGCTTGTTCCGCCTCCCATCCGCAGAGATGGGACGCTTACCTTTGACGCCAACAAGCAACTTACACCAAAGGTTTGGCTTTGTGCCATTATACGCGACCAGACAGGCGTGTCCAAATCCTTTGAGTCATCGAGGCATCGGCCCATCGGGTCATCTGGTCATCGGGCCATCGAGCCATTTTCGATTGCCGATTGTCGATTTGTGATTGTTCCACCGGGGTCATCGGCTCATCGAGCCATCGGGTCATTGGGTGATTTGCGATTTGTGATTTGCGATTTGCGAAGTTAGCAAGCTGATTCATCTTCTTACCTGACACCGCCGATAGCCGATATGGTGAGGTGTAATACGCTGGCGTCTCGCCGTCGGCCCTGCACTTCTTTCCGCCCAGGGGATTTGCCCCTTCTCGCCACTCATCACGCGTCACTGCTCTCTTGGCTTTTGAAGCCCACGAATTGCTTCATCTTCTCACTGAGCTCCGCACTCGTCACTAACTTTAAGGCCAAGCGTGGAAAGGCGTTTTCTCACAATTTCGCGAGCCTAACGCCATACTATCTCTTGGGTTTTCAATAACATTCTGGCATATTATTGCAAGTTGTTTTTTTTCATAAACATTCTGGTTCCCGGTCCTCTGAGGTTTTGTGCTTCTTTTGTTTTCAGTAACATTCCGGCTTTGAACGTAGCAAAAAAGAAAGGCTTTTCTCCTCCTCGCAACGCAATCTGGAACTTATTTGAATTCAATAGGATAGTAAAATCGCGCAGGCCATAGAATTCTCTCAATTCACGCCTAATACCCTTTATTTTTAATAACATTCTGGCCTCGATGATCGGTGGAATGGGAATCTCGCCTCGATTTCTCCCAGGGCGCACAGCACCTGAATGCTAGATTCCAGATTCAAAATCCTAATACCTGACTCCTGTCTTCTGACCCCTGGTACCGTGCGTGTTTTCGCCCCACAGAGAGTTCTCCATGTACTACTCTAGCAATATCCGATCCAAACTGGAGGCAAGCAGGGACAAAGTGACCGTTGGCAGGTAGAATATTTGAGGTTTGGCACCTGAATTTTCCGCCCGTAGGCCAGCCCTGTACGAAACTTTCCGCGCGCCCCCAGGCCGTAAGCCTCGGCAGAGTGTGGACCGCAGCGGCAGACGCTGTCAAAAAAACAAACAATCTCGTCTGTCGGTAGTGGTGCAGCTTGAATCTTGGACGGGTTTCTCAGTTTGAATCCCAACCTGCCGATTGGTAGACACAAGGCGACAAGGACGACCTATCCTTCCCTTGAATCGCACTGGTGCTGGAGACCCAGTGTCAAGTAAGGCGACTTAGCGTCAAGTGATCTCAGGCTGCAAAAGAAGGTCGGCCACAAAAACTTGCCGTTTGGGACGCATACATGTATGGTGACGTACGCACCGGCCGTGACTACCTTCACGTGCGAGCGTGGGACTTTCCTTTTATGATCAAACCGGAATCCCGAGCGAAAGAAGCAGCTATTTCGCGGCACCTTTTCCTAATGACCCGTGGGGTAAAGTAGCCCAACTATACGTCCGCGCATAATTAAAGGGACATAGGCCGCCCCTGTATGGCATACTTCTCGCGGGAGGAGTAGCCATGATTCCTCGCCTGCTGCGGTTGCACCCCTTGACCTATCGCCGGTTGATCCGAT
>Ga0326728_10004687_pt1 | contig 39917 bp, 34 predicted proteins | sample MB3enrmetagenome_FD_207602 | JGI IMG/M metagenome (GOLD analysis project Ga0326728, IMG submission 207602) | Lab enriched peat soil microbial communities from McLean, Ithaca, NY, United States - MB31MN | ecosystem: Environmental > Terrestrial > Soil > Wetlands > Peat | place: USA: New York... | reverse complement strand
TGGCGCACTAAAACCGGCTTGCCAGAAGGGGAACAGGCAGGGTAAAACAACTTAGTCCCGGATGGCCTCCCGTTGGCCGGTTTTGACCCGCCCACCTATGGCCGGTTTTCAAGTGACCACCGAGGCCGATCGATCGCTACACTCATGGATCGCGGGCGAATCAGAGGCGTTATTTGAATTTATATCCCAAGTCAACTGCCGATAAGTCGCCAAACCACTGAAATGCGAGCGACGGCATCGATAGCCGTTTCCGGATCAGGTTAGAACGACTTGGAAGGGATGACGAGGGGAGCGGCCTTTCCACCCGCTGGGGACGGAGTCCGCACCTCGCGGGGCTGGTTTGGGGCTCCGAAAATGTAGAAACTCCAGACGCAGAGCTTTGCTCTGCGCAATCCGACCATTCAATCCGAGCAACTCGGTCAGCGGGGCCGCTTTCTGCCTACTGCCTTCCGCTTACTGCCCGCCGTACTTTACCCAAATCGGACTCGACCACGCCAGGTTGCGGTCCATCTGGGTGACGCGCACGTAGTACCAGCTTTCGCCCTGGGGTGGCTCGTTGTCGACGTAGGTGAATTCCGCGCTTTTGCCCTGCGGTGAGGTGGTAAAAACAAACTTACCGTCTTTGATGATCTCCACGCGCTGTAGCGTGTCGGTTCCAAACACTTTGACTTTGAGGTGAGGGGCGGTGGCCGCGGCAAAGGCGTCGCCCATCAGGTACGTGTGCCCCTGCGCATCCACGGCCTGGAAATCCACGATGATGTTGTCCGTGGCGCCGTAGGCATGGCGCTTGCGCATGCTCTCCACGATGTCGGTGCGGTCCATGGTGGGCGTATAGATCATCGTGTAGGAGCTGTGCGTGGAAATGTGATCGGAGCTCGATTCGATCCCCAGCTTGTAACCCTTGGCCAGGCCGGTCCAATAAAATCCTGCGGCCTCATATCCTCCGTGGACGTTCACCTGATAGTTCGCACTCTCCGCGCGAGGCGCCCCTTCGTACTCGTAATTGGCGTGATAGCCCTGATAGATTTCCACCAGGGGCTCGACCTCAGGATCGTTATCGCGATAGTCAGAACCCTGGTTGGTGGCCAGGGAATGCAGCATGCAGATGCCCCGGTGCTGCTTCAAATAAGGGTACAGGATGGGACCGCTATTCACCTTGCCCTGGTTTTCCGCCGCACCGAGGGGAAGCGTGCGCGTGCCCCGCTCCGCGAACACCACGTTGCGATGCCCATTGGGGTAGGGGACGCTGCGCTCGTACCCGAACAGCGGTGTGTAATAGTCCTTGATGTGGAAGAGGTCGATGGCCTTCTCGGTCCGCCACCAGGTGTACTCGTTATCACCTCCGGCGTTGTGGTCAGAGATGATCCCGGTATCCATGGCGGCCGCATCCAGCATATAGCGGAAATAGTCCTCCACGGAACCATCGCCCGCGCCGTCGCCGGAAATTTCCGTGTGCCGGTGGAAGTCGCCGCGCAGAATGCGCAGCGAAGTGTCATTCGCCGTGAGGCGATAAGCGCGAATGCGCGCCACATCCTCGCGCTCGTTGGGATGTACCGGTTTAGATCCTATCTTGGGATCGTTGAAAGCCTCCAGTTGCGGTGGTGGCGTGGTGGCCTCGCTCGAGAAAGCGGCGGCGTCAATTTCCTGCACCCCGGGGCGATGCGGACCCTTGCCGGCCGCGGCGCCGGTCATGGAAGGCTGAAAGCCCGCGACGGGGCCAAATCCCCGGTTATTGTTGATCCAGGCCATCCAGATTCCCTGCGCACCCGGAGTGATCTGGAAAGTTCCGTCGGGACGTGAGCTCGTTTCCGGAATGGGCATGAGGTCTGTCCAGTGGTCGCCGTCATAGCGGGTCAAGAAATTTTCCCAGTGCCCATTGGCGGCCCAAATGTCGGCGCGCGTTACGCTAGTGCTGGTGCGGATTTGCAGCGCGGTCCAAATCCGCCCCCGGCCGTCGCAGGCCAGGCGGGGCGTTTCGATATAACGGTTATAGCGCAGGGGAATGGCAGCCCTCAGGTCGCCCACCGTTTGCTTCCACACGCCGTTCTCCAGCACGGCCACGCGCGGATGGCGGCTGGCGTATAGCGTGGTGCCGCGGGATTGGTCGTCGCGGTTCCAGTCCTTGCCCCAGTTGTCGCCGGACTCATCCCAGGCCAGCCACACCCGTCCGGCACGATCGACGGCCAGCGAGGTGTGCGCGTGAAACTTCCCCGATTGCGTGACCTGCTGAATGGGCTCCATGGAGCCATCCGCGTTGACCTTACGCAGGAAGATATCGTAGTTGCCCGTGCGATAACTGTCCCAGGCAATATAAAGGTTGCCGGCGGAGTCGCCCGCGGCATCGGGCATCCATGCGTTCGCTCCGCTGATTTCCGTGGGCTTCGACCAACTATCGCCGTGCAAGGTGCTGAGCAGCACATGCGACTGGCCGTCCTGGTAACCCATCCACACCAGGTGGAGCGCACCGGTGGGGTCCGCGACGAGCCGGTGAAAGATATTCGGGTGATCGCCCGAGGTCAGCTTTTGCCGCTTCGTCCACTTTTGGCCGTCATACGTCCGCGCGTAGAGGTCCCAATCTTCGCCCGCCCTTTCTGACCACACCACCCAGATTCGCCCTTCCGAATCCTCCGCCACAGCGGTGTGGAAGACATCTCCCTTTTCTTCCGTCAGGCGCACCGGCTCTGACCAGCCGGCGGGCGTTGAGTAGCGCGCGTAAACCTGATCGCCGCGGTCCTGGTAGGCTTGCCAGGCGATCCAAACCACGCCCCGGCGCGTGACGCACACCGAGGGATAGTCGTGCTCCTCAGGATTCGCGCCCTGCGGCACGGGGGAAATCTGTTGCGCCGTGGGTGTGCGCTGCACCACCACATCGCCGTCGCGGAAGGAAAGCGCGCGGCCGGCGGCGAGTTCCTGCAAGGCGAACCGGAAGTCCCCTTGCGCGGTGTGAACATTGGCCATCGCCGTGGGCGGCGCTTCCACCGTCACCGTCAATCCGGCGGGAACATAGTTGAGGACGCCCTCCGAGGTGTTAATAAGGTGAGGGTCATCGGGCTGGTTATCAAAGGCAATGCGTTTGATGTGCAGCTTCCAGGTCCCCTCGGGGCTCACCGCGTCGTCCCGGAAGAAGCGCCAGGGCATGATGTTCACCACCTTGCCCTGACTCAGCTTCAGGGAACCGGAGTAGTCCTTAAGCCCCTCCTGCCGTTCGCCAAAGACGATGCGGAAGCTGAGCGCCTTGTCGAGCAACGGGCCCGGCGCGGGCATCGGCGCCGAGCGGTCCCGGGGAATTAATGCCACGATCCCGATGAGCGCGATAGTGAAGAGCATGCCGATTCTTCGCATGAGAAGTGCCTCCTGATGGATGACCTGCGTCCCGTTCGCACGGAATGGTACCACCAAGACACGGAATCATCTGGACGAATTTCGGCGCGCATGCTTAAAATCTAAAAGGCAGGATTTAGGATTCAGGATTGGGGAGTCAGGAGGTGGAAAGCTCCATTCTGACTCTTGATTCCTGACCTCTGACTTCTTTTGGAATTTCGCATGTCCTTGAAACGCATTCTGATCACGAACGACGACGGGATAAACGCTCCCGGCATCAAAGCACTGGAGCAGAGCCTGGCTGCGGTGGGTGAGGTGACCGTCATCGCTCCGGACCGGGAGATGAGCGCCACCAGTCAATCCATCAGCCTGCACACGCCCCTGCGCATCCATCGCGTTAACGACCGGCATTATGCCATCGGCGGCACGCCGGCTGATTCGGTGATCCTGGCGCTTTATCAAATCCTGCCGCAACGGCCGGACCTGGTGGTGAGCGGAATCAATCCCGGCGGGAATATGGGCGAGAACGTGGTTTACTCCGGAACCGTGGGTGGGGCGATGGAGGCGGCGGTGCACGGTGTGCCGTCGTTTGCCATATCGCTGGCGTCGCGGAAGGACCTGGATTTTTCTGTCGCCGCAGCTTTCGCGGCACAACTGGCCACCAAAATTCTGGAAGAGGGCCTGGAGCCGGGAGTGTGCTTGAACGTGAATGTGCCGCGCGGTGAAGTATGCGGTGTGCGCATCACCCGGCAAAGTCAGAAGATTTCGCAGAACCTCGTTTTGGAGCAAAAGGACCCGCGCGGGCGCGCGCATTATTGGCTCGACGAGACAGTTGAATTCGATGACGTCGAGCCGGATTCCGATTACGGCGCCATCCTCACGCGCGCGATTTCCGTGACGCCTCTGCAGGTTGACCGCACGCATTACCCCAGCCTCAACCATATTTCCCGTTGGCTGCCGGCGTTCCAGGTGGCGAAGAAGTAGAGGCGGCGGAGCACGGGACAGAATTGCCGATTGCCGATGGACGATTGACGATTGGCAAGAGCCTCGCGATTTGGAATCTTTCTTTTTTGTGCCGAACTGTGCCCTCCCCTTGAATCTTTCAAGACCTGTCCACATACCAACGGAAGGCATACACACCCAAATTGAACGCACAAACGACCACAGCGCCGACGATTAGCCAGGACACGGGAATATCAGGGTAGACGACGGCCTCCAGGTAGTGCACCAGAAATGAGCCTTGATACGGGGTGATGCCCGCGCGCGCTTCCAGCCATGCCTCCAGGAGGGTAAGCGGACAGGGTGGCCAAGGCAGTGCCTCAATCAGGATGCTGTACACCAACGAGATAATATGCAGCCAGCGTAACGCGCGCCGGCGGCGGGTAAAGAGAGCACCGCAGATGACCCAGAGAATCCAGAGGAGATGCAGAGTCAAAATTCCGACGGCCATGGCGTGGTAAATCTTGGCGCCCATCGTTTGCAAACCTCGGGTGTTCTGGATCCACCCCATTCGCGATTAACCCATGTTATCAAAACTGACGGTAAGCCAGGCCCAAGCCGGGCCGGTCGGATCGTATGGTCTTAACTGACCGTGGGTACCGGCTGGCGATCCCGGAGGCAGACCTCCGCGGCTGAGATTTGCGGTCTTTTGGAGGAAGAGCCCCGATGCATCGGGGCACTACGCACTAGTCACCCACCGCTCGCCCCGTGGACACCCTTTTTTATGGCAGTCGCATCCTAATCCTTGTCTTGTGGGCAGTGCCTTCCCTGAGCGCAGGGCGGGTGTGCCCATGTTACGGCGCGGGTTCTTGCCGCGCAGCCAAGAAACCAATCCTCGATCGCTAGGTCCATGGTGCACGAGCGGCGTCGCGCGTGCCACGCCTCGCTGGCCAAATTTCCCATTGAGGCCGCCACGCGAACCGATATGACTCCCGTTCGGAGGTGATGCTGTGACAGCAAAGAAGCTTGGTTATTGGTCCTGGTTCCTGGTGGCGTTCATTGGACTGATGTATTGCCCGATGGGCCGCGCTTCGATTCAAACCGACAAGCCCGCCCCGCCGGACAAGCAGGAACGTCGTCGCATGAAGGCCCTCCAGAAGGAAATGCAGAGTCCCTACAAAAAATGGCTGGAAGAGGAGGTGCCCTACATTATCTCCGACGAAGAAAAGGCGGCCTTCAAAAAGCTCGGCACTGACGACGAGCGTGAGCAATTCATCGAGACATTTTGGGATCGGCGCAATCCCCATCCCGACAGCCCCGAGAACGAATTCAAAGAGGAATACTACCGGCGCATCGCGTACGCCAACGAGCACTACAGTTCCGGCATACCCGGTTGGAAGACCGACCGCGGGCGCATCTACATCATGTATGGTCCCCCGGATGAAATCGATTCGCACGCGAGCGGCGGCACCTACGAACGGCCCCCCAATGAAGGCGGTGGCACAACCTCCACCTATCCTTTCGAGCAGTGGCGCTATCGCTACATCGAGAATATCGGTGAAAACGTGGTGCTCGAGTTCGTGGATACGACGATGACCGGCGAGTATCACCTCACCATGGACCCCGGCGAGAAGGATGCTTTGACGCATGTTCCGGGCGTCGGGCTGACGCAGCTCGAGGCCATGAATATGTCGTCAAAGCAAGATCGCTTTACCAACACGGACGGGACCACGCTGGGGCAGGGGTTGGGCATTCGCGAAAACGAGTTTGACCGGCTTGACCAGTATTACCGGATATTTCAAGCTCCGGCGGTGAAGTACGACGACCTTAAAACCGTCGTGACCTCCACCCTCACCACGCATTTCCTGCCCTTCGAGGTACGGCAGGACTTCATCCGCGTCACGGAAGATAGCGTGCTGGTGCCCGTCACCTTGCAGGTTTCCAACCGCGATCTGCAATTTACCAACCTGAATGGCGTGATGCATGCTGCGCTGGATGTCTACGGGCGGATCTCGACCTTGGGAGGAAGGACCGTCAGCCGGTTTGAGGACAGTGTCGCCCTCGATGTGCCGAACCGGGAATTTCCACGCTTCGGCGGATTGACTTCCGCTTACCAGAAGGCCATCCCCTTGCCCCCCGGCCTCTATAAGTTGACCGTGGTGGTAAAGGATACGCAGAGCGGGCATGCGGGATTGTTGGAAGTCAGCACACGGGTTCCCCACTATCTCGACGACCAACTGGCGAGCAGTTCGCTGATCCTCGCGGACGTCGTGGAACCTTTGCCTTCCCGGCAAGCCGGCACGGGGGCCTTCGTGATTGAGGGCATGAAGGTTCGCCCCAACGTCACCCGCATCTTCACGCGGAATCAGGATCTCCAACTCTACCTTCAGGTCTATAACCTGGGGATTGATCCCAGCACGCACCGGCCATCGGTGGAGATTCACTACGATATTGCCAAGGACGGGAAAATCCTGCTGAGCAAGGAACGGCCAAGGGCGCAGACCACGAACGCCTCACAACGCATTGTCCTGGCGGAGAGGCTGTCGCTGAATGCGCTTGCACCCGGCAAGTACACGGTTACAATTCGCATCACGGACAACGTGCGAAAGCAAACCGTGACGCCCACCGAATCATTTGAGGTACATTAGCGGAGGCGCCGCGCGGCGGAGCCGCGACCAAAGCGTCTCGTAGGGGCTGGGCTTGCCCTGCCCTTGTCGTTCGTCCGTGGTGTGAAACGAGGGCAGGGCAAGCCCAGCCCCTACGAGACGTGGACCTTGTTTGTTTAAAAAACAAGAATTTACGGTATGGCAATACAGCACCTACTGCGATCCCATCATCTCCAGAAGCCCGTTCACAATTCCGGGTTCCGCACAGCCCGGCTTGAGGTGCGAGGTGGTAACTTCATAGCTGATCTGATCGAACCCCGCGTCGTGCGGAATGTAACCACTGGCCCCATTGGCGTGCGTCACCATGATGGTGTCGGTATAGGGCGAGGCTTTTTTCAAGCGTTGATAGATGGGGGTCAGGACTTCTCCGGATACGCCCGTCAGCGCAATCTGGTTCAGCATCACCAGGCTGAGGCGGATGTTGACCGGGTCGTCGTCCGTGAAGGTGTACTCGGCGCGTGGCCGGGGTCCCGGCGCCACCCGGCGCCCCGGACAGGTGATGACTCGCTGGGCGCTCCCAATCTTGGCCTGCGGCGACATCAGGGTGATATTGTTGGCCACACGCACCGACTCTTCTCCCAGAATCTTCCCCAGTGCATCCACCATGGTAAAGTCTTCTCCGGAGGCCACGGATACGGGGTTTTGATCACCCGCCGCGCCGCTTGTCCAGACAGCCACCACTCCATCCCCTTCCACCTTTTCCTCCGGGCGAAGGCCCAAATCCCATCCCGCATCTCCGCGCGTGGGGATCTTGCCCTGGTAATACTGCTCGACGAAGCGTGAGGTCGCGCCGGCCAAGTCCCCCGTTACGGCAAGATTAGCCGGCCCCATAACCACGGCATGCACCGGATAGTTGATGAGGAGAGCAATGGGCTTGCCGGCGAGGTCGGAAAACTTGAGAACCGCCACCGTTTTATCGGAGGGTCCCTCCGGGTTGTAGCCCAACCACCACCCCACCTGGGGAAAAAGTTCCCGGCGATTGACGTTTACGTAGGCCTTGCCGGTTCCGAACCCGACCTGCGCTGGCCGCAGATTCGCCTGCGCCCGGCGCACGGCCTCAAACGCGTCATTCTCCACTTTGGTGGTGTAAGCAATGGTGGCAGGTGAAGGAGTAGGCCCGGCAGGGTTGGCGCTGGCGGGAGGTCTGCTTGCGGTCATCGCCGCGAGCGTAGGCGCGCTGTGATCGTGCACCGCGGCCAGAATAAGATTCTCCGCCGGGATGCTTAACTCTTTGCTAATCCGTTGCGAAAGTTCTTTCCAGACGGGGTCGGGCATAAAAATGAGTTCCCACGCCAGAAGGGCGGCCTGGTGACTGCCGTCGCTCAGCACGATGGCGCGCACATAGATGTGATCGTGAATCCGTTGGAATCCCTGAGTGCGAGCCCCATAGCCGCCCATGGGGAGTGCGGCGTCGGAAGCCGGTGTGATGTCCACCCGCGCCGCGCCAACTTGCAGAGGTCCGCCGGACGCCCCGAAAGACAACACGGCGGACAACCCAAAAACCAGAAGTCCCAAAATAGGAACGGAAAGTAGTTTGCGCATACCGGATTCTGCCTGCAAAGTCGCCCTGCCGTCAACCGGCGCGGAGCATGGCGGCCGATTCGATTCCAACGTGGATGGACGTTCTTCGAGCGCCATGCGGCGAGCTGTGGTGGGGATTTTTCTGAAGGTTGTTAACCGCTCAGCCCTGCTTTTGATCGAGTTCGGCCCAACGCGCGTACAGCTTATCCACTTCCTTCTGGTGTTCTTCCATCTGCATATAAGTGACGTGGAGGCGCGGGGCGTCGCTCACGATGGCGGGATCTTCCAGCGCCGCTCGCAAGGTAGCCAACTCCTGTTCCGCCTTGGCGATTCTCTGCTCCAGGGTGGCAAACTCGCGCGCCTCCAGGTATGAGAGTTTCTTTTTTCCCGTCGCCAGCAAAGCGCCGTCTGGTTGGGCAGGTGCGCGCGGGGCTTCTGCCGGGATGCTTCGGGCGGCCTTGGCCAGTTGCGCGCGCTGCCAAACATCCCATTGTGAGTAGTCGCCGAACCGTTCCGCTCCGCCCAGACCATCCAGGCCGAGAACGACGGTGGAGACACGGTCCAGCATGAAGCGATCGTGCGTGACCAGCACCAGGGCGCCGTGATATTCCAGCAGGCTCTCTTCCAGGATTTCCAGGGTGGGGATATCCAAATCGTTGGTGGGTTCATCCAGCAACAACACGTCTGCTGGTTGCAGCATGAGTTGCGCGATAAGTACGCGTGCCCGTTCGCCTCCGGAGAGGCGGCCGACCGGCTGACTGAGGTCGTCGGGATTAAAGAGAAACCTCGCTGCCCAGGAGGCGACGTGTATCACCCGGTCCTGATAAATCACCGAATCGCTGTCGGGCGCCAGGGCACGGCGCAGAGTGAGGTCAGGGCCAAGCTCGCGATTCTGGTCGAAGTAGACAATGCGCAGCGCATCGGCCCGGCGAATCTCGCCGCGGGTGGCCGCGATGTCGCCGCGCAGCAGGCGAAGCAGGGTGGTTTTGCCGCTCCCATTCTGCCCCACCAGCCCCACGCGCATTCCTGCCTTAATGGTGAAATTCACGTCCTCGAACAAAGTACGATTCCCGATGGTGTAGGCGACGCCGTCCAGCCCGATGAGCTGCTTGGTTTGCCGGTCCGTCGCGGAGAAATCAATTTGGGCGGTGGCGGTGCGGCGGCGGGAGTTCATGTCCGCCAACTCGCCGATTAGCTCATGCGCTTTATCGATTCGCGCCTTGGCCTTGGTGCGGCGGGCGCGGGGACCCCGGCGCAGCCATTCCAGTTCCGTATGCACGCGATTGGTGAGGGCCTCCTGCCGCTTCCCCTCGGCAGCGAGGTACGCTTCCTTCTTTTCGAGAAACCGGCTGTAGTTCCCCTGGACGCGAAACACGCCATCCCGATAGACGCGATCGAGTTCCACCACCTCGCTCGCCACATTCTCGAGGAAGTATCGATCGTGACTTACCACCACGCACGCGAACGGCGCGTTTTGAAGCAGATTTTCCAGCCACTCGATACCGGCGAAGTCCAAATGGTTGGTGGGCTCGTCGAGAAGCAGAATGTCCGCCCGCTGCACCAGCCCCTCGCTGATCCTGAGGCGCTTGCGCCACCCACCCGACAAGGCTGCCGCGGGTGCGTCAAAGTCGGTAAAACCGGCGCGGCCCAGCGCCTCGGACGTCCGAGCCTCGCGCTCCGCCGGGGGCACAGCCGCTCGTTCCAGCGCCTTCTCGATGACCGACCGCACCGTCTCCCCCGGGGCAAAGTCGGAAACCTGTGCGACATAGCTGAGCTTGGTTTGCCGGCGCCTCGCCACCTCACCACTGTCGGGCTTTACGAGGCCGCAGAGAATCTCCAGCAGCGTCGACTTGCCGGAGCCATTCGGCCCGATCAGGCCAATCCGGTCGCCTTCCGAAACGGTGAAGGAGACGTTTTGGAAAAGCGGGGTTACACCGTATTGCTTCGAAAGTCCCTGGGCATTGATGATGGGGGCCAAGTTGCTTGATGTTCTCCGCAACGGATTTTGCCGGCGTTCATTCCTCTAAAGACCGCCGCCGCTGGTCATTAGAGATTGAGCGAAGTTGCTCAAACCCTATATTGTCGCATATTCGGAAACAACTTCCGATCCCGTATCCCGTGACCCGTCTCCCGCGCGGAGCGTGTTATCATGAAAGATTCGCGAAAGGCCGGAATTTCATGTCCAAAGTTCGAGTTCGTTTCGCTCCCAGCCCCACCGGCTACGTGCACGTCGGAAATGCCCGGACGGCCCTTTTCAACTGGCTGTTCGCGCGCCATTATGGCGGGATCTACGTGTTGCGCATCGAGGACACTGACGCGGAGCGGTCGAAGCCGGAATACGAACGGCAACTAATCGATGACCTGCGCTGGTTCGGGCTCGATTGGGACGAAGGCCCGGACACGGGTGGCCCCTTTGGACCGTACCGCCAGTCGGAGCGCGGCGCGATTTATACCGAGTACGCGGAGAAGTTGATCGCGCAGGGCGACGCCTACTACTGCTTCTGCACGGCGGAGCAACTGGAAGCGGAACGCCAGGAGGAGCTGAAGGCCGGCCGCCAGCCGCGCTATTCCGGGCGATGCCGGAAACTTACCGCGGAGGAGGTCACGCGGCGCAAGGCGGCGGGTGAGCCTGCGGCGGTGCGCCTGAAGATCGTGGAGAGCAGTTTCTTTTGGGATGACCGCGTGCACGGGCCCACCATCATTTCCAGCGAGGTCATCGGCGACCCCATCCTGGTGCGCTCGGAGGGCCTCCCCGCCTACAATTACGCGGTGGTGATTGACGATCACTTGATGGAAATCACCCACGTGATCCGCGGCGACGATCACATTTCGAACACGCCGCGACAGCTCGCCGTCTATCGCGCACTGGGGTGGGAGCCGCCGGAGTTCGCGCATCTCTCCACCATCCTGGGGTCGGATCGCACGCGCCTTTCCAAGCGGCACGGGGCAACTTCCATGGAAGGTTTCCGCGAGATGGGAATTCTTCCCGAGGCGCTGCGCAATTATCTGGCGTTGCTGGGCTGGTCGCCCGCGGATGGAAGGACGGAAATCCTGAGTCCGGAGGAATTGGTGAAGCAATTTTCCCTCGACCACATCACCAAGAGCCCCGCCGTGTTCGATAATGACAAGCTCAACTGGCTGAACCGGCACTACATGAAGGAGTGCGCACCTCGGCGCCTGGCGGAGCTGGCTGCACCGTTCCTCCAAGCTGCCGACTATTTAGGCGCACAACCCGGCCCCGAGGTTCTGGCGTGGATCGAACGCGTGCTCGACGCGGTGCTGAAGAACATCAGTCTGCTTTCGGAGCTTCCCGAAGCAACGCGGATCATTTTCGAGTTTGACGCGCCGCAGGCCCTGGCCACACCGGAATTTCAGGAGTTGCTCGCCAGTCCAGCCGCACTCGAGGTGCTGAAAGCGTTCATCCCCAAGGTCCTGGCAGAAACCACGCTGACCTACGAGCGCTTTCGCGAAATCACCAAGGCGGTGCAGAAAGAGACGGGGAAGAAGGGCAAGGATTTGTTTCACCCCATCCGCATGGCGGTGACCGGCGCAGGCTCCGGACCGGAGCTGGAAAAGCTGATTCCCATTTACGAAGAAGGCGCGAACTTGCCGTTGGCGCAGCATGTAAAAAGCGTGGGCGAGCGGCTGCGCGAGTTCGCGCAAGCAGCGAAACTGTTCGGATGAATTGTAAGTGTGAAGGGTACACACGCATTGAAAGTGCCAGCCCGCGGAGCGGGCGGCGTCATTTAGCCCACGGCGAAGCCGTGGGAAAAAGGACCCATTTAAATAATTTCCTTGGAACGAGCCCCGCAAGGGGCGACATCCGGCCCCGTTTGAAGGAGACCGTCCATATGTTTTTGCGTGAAGAAATTCCAGACGTCGCCCCTGCCGGGGCTGATGGCATCTTCTTCGTGCCCCCCCACGGCTTCGCCGTGGGCTAAATGACCTCGCCCGCTGCGCGGGCTTTCAGACAGCCACGTTTGCGGAGGAGAATTCCATTGCCCCATCGGGAAGACGGTGAACGACAGGACGTGGTCTACGGAATCCACTCGGTGCGGGAGGCGGTGCGCACCCGGGCGGTGGATTTTGTGATGATCACGCAGGGGTACCACAATCCTCGCTTGCAGGAGATTGTGGACGCCTGCCGCGCCGCGGGAATTTCCCTGCGCTTTTCCCCCCGTCCGGCGGTGGAGCGCGCGGCCGGCTCTCCCCAGCACCAAAACGTAGTGGCAGTGTGCACGCCGAAGGCCTATGATGATATTTCTGACCTCGTTGCCCAAGCCGAGCGGCCTCTGCTGGTGGCGCTCGATGGTGTGGAAGACCCGGCGAATCTGGGAGCGATCATTCGTACGGTGGTGGCGACGGGCGCGCAGGGCGTCATCATCCCCGAGCGGCGCGCGGCAGGACTTTCGCCGGCGGTGGCGCGGGCGGCGGCGGGCGCTATGGAGCACGCCAAGGTGGCGCGCGTCCCGAACTTGGTTCGATCCCTGGTGGACTTGAAAAGCCACAACCTTTGGGTGTATGGATTTGAAGCGGAGGCCCCCAAGGCTTACACGGAGCTCGATTATTCCCAAGGGTGCGTGCTGGTGCTGGGCGGTGAAGGGCGCGGCCTGCATCGGCTGGTGCGCGAGGCGTGCGATGAACGGGCGCACATTCCGCTGCGGGGCCCGGTGAGTTCTCTAAACGTGTCCGTGGCCGCCGGAGTGGTGTTGTACGAGGCCGTGCGCCAACGCGCCACGTAGGGGCGGGCCTTGTGGCCGCCCTCCGCGCCGGCGTTGCCGGCGCCAGGGCGCCCGTGAGGGGCGCCCCCACGATTGGCCCTGCAACCGGAGTCGACCGGCGCTCATCCAAGAAGTAGGGACGTCTGGGAGGTAGTTCATGAATTGGAAATGGCTGCGACGCAGGTATTGCCAGGCGGGGGGCTTAGCCCTGCTTTTGGCGCTCACTGGCCAAGCGCTGCTGTCCGCCGCCCAGACGCCGCAAAACGTTACGGTCACGAGCCCTGAGCAAGCCGCCCCGAAAAAGGACTCCCCCGATCAGAAGCAGACGGATCAAACGGAGGAACCCTTCAAGCTGAAGCCGGTCATCGTTCGGATCGTTACGACCCCGGTAACCGTCTTCGACTCGGGCGGCCAATTCGTATACGACCTCGAAAAAGATGAGTTCAAGATTTACGACAATGGTGTGCAGCAGGACATCCAGAATTTCGACACGGAAATACGCCGGCTTTCCCTGGTCATCATTGTCGAGACCAATGACGCCACCGAGCCCTTTCTGGATTCCGTGAAACCCCTGGGTTCGATGTTTTCCGAGATGGTCATGGGGCCGCAAGGGGAGGTGGCCGTGGTCACCTACAGTGACCGCGTGGACCTGGCCCTGGACTTCACCACCAATGGCGACAAGTTGGACAATGTGCTGCGCGGGCTCCACGGCCGCGGCGGCGGGATGCATTTGGACGATGCCCTGGTGCGCGCCTTTTCCATACTGAACGCCCGGCCGCTTAGCGATCGGAAGGTGGTCATTGCCTTTTCCGACGGGTTCAACATCGGAAGCAAGTTTAGCCGAAGCGAAATCGTCAAGGGGGCGATGAATTCCAACATCACCATCTATCACCTGGGCTTTAGCCCCCTGAAGGGTTTGTGGAAGAGGCAGCCGAAAGATCCCGCTCCCGATTTGGTGGCGGAGAGTGTAGCGCGGCCCATGGGTCCGAACATGGCCCCCACGCCCACCAACGAAGGGAACATTTGGGACACGTCGGACGTTAATCTTTTTGGGATTCTGCTGGGCCTGGGTGAAGAAGCGAAGAAGCCGATTTTCAAGGATTCCATGATCTATTTCTCGCGCTATTCGGGGGGACAATCGTATCAGAAGTGGGGAAAGGACACGGTGCAGCAGGCGCTGAACCAGATCGCCACGGAGATTCACAGCCAGTACGAACTGGCCTATGCTCCCACCAAGCCGATTTCGCTGGGGTACCACAAGATCGAGGTGCAGGTGCGGCGCCCGGGAGCAAAGGTCCGAGCCCGCGTCGGGTGGTTCTACCAGGGGGATGACGTGGCACGCGGCGTGTTGGTTAAGTGAGGCGCGCGATTCACCCGCGAACGTGGATGTCTTATTCGAATTCGCCGTAGCTTCGATATTCCTGAACGCTTTTGCCGGATTGCAATTCGATTTCCGCGAAATAGGGACGCATAGAATCTTCGCTGACGCGCAGGACGACGGCGCGCAACCTTCCCTGTTCATTGCAGACGATCGTAAAGTACTTGTTTTCCCTCACCCGCGCGAGTTGAGGTTTGATCTTCCACGGAATTTTCAACGCCAGGACTTCCGCGCTCACGTCGGGCCGAAATTGCATCAGGGTGACCCCGGAAAAGGGCAGGCTGAAGGTCCCTGACGGGCAGCTAAAGCTGAATCCCTCCTTCAGCACTTCCAGCTTCCCCGCGCATCCTCTCTCCATATTTTCCGTCCCGGCCAGATACTCAAAGGGCGGCTCGGCAGCCTTTTTGTGTTTGCCGTAACCCGCACTGGCCGGCAGGAGCAGCGCCATCAGCAGGCCGAAGGAAATCGCGATGCGTTTGGTCATGTGGTGCGCCATCATCATAAGATCCCCGAATCCTTGGTGGTTGGGCGCCACGTTTCGGCGCCAGGAATGAGTTTACTCCGAGAAGCGGTTGGAGGGGAACAGGCTTGTGGTTGCCGGGGGCGGGGACAGCGTTGGTGGGATTGCGAAATGAAGATTGGCTTACCCTCGGGATGCCCGTGCGGCGGCTACAAGATTTGCTTGATTGCAGCCACCCGGGGTTGTGCTATCTTCTGTAGCGCCGTCCAACGCTGCAATTTGATTCATGCCTGCACCTCATGGTGCCGATAGCAATATTAGCCATTAGGCCCACAGGGTGCATCCCGCAAGGAGACGTCATGCCCACCGCAGAGGAACTGAAGCTAGCCCGGAATATGTTGAACGCATACCGCGGCGATCGAGTGCTCGCCGTCACCATCACCTACGAGGAGTGGATGCGCGCCACGGCTCTGGGCTTGATGCATCCCCGCAGCTCCGAAATGCAGGCCATCGATAAGGCCCTGAAGGAGTACCACGAGAAGAGCAAGAGCCAGGACTCCTTCATCCAGTTGAAGATGGCTTTTGACAACTGGGTTCGAGCCCGGGAGCGCGCCGGGAAGATCTGGACCAGTTCCGAGCGCAACAAGACGGGCATGGTCACGAAGCTGCACGACCAGATCGTGCTGGTGGAGGCCGGCCGCAGCGTCCAGCAGATGGGCAACACCGCGGACTGGGAGGCCCGCAAGGAAGTGGCGAAAGCCGAGCGGGAGGCTGTGGATAGACTCTTCACCTCCCGGAGCCTGATATTCAAAGACGACGTCAAGACCGAACTCGCCGCTGCCGTGAATACCTGGGTGGACCCCGGCGTGTCATTGAAGTTGGCCACCCGGCAAATCTCTTCCACGCAGACCGTCTCCCCGCAGTCGGTCTCGGACGCCACGAGAAACATTCTCGGCGGACAGGATCCCTCCGCCCTCTTCCATCAACTGGGCATCAGCTTCACCTGTTTCTTGCATGCGTCGGAGCACCTCATTGGCGCGGCGCTGGCGCCCGCCAAGCTTTTGGGGAACATCATTACCGCGGCCGGACTGGTCAATTCCCGGTTGACGGTGAATCGCGAGCGGGTGGTGTTCCGCCCCGGGCAGGCGGACGCGGCGCTGAACGCCATCATCCGCCTGATCGACCGCGATCTTGTGGTGACGGGCATCTCCATGGTGAAGAATATTACTCACATCGTCGCCGGCGCTTTCCAGGCCGGACCCATTTCCAGCGCCGCCAACGCCCTGGTGTCCATGATGGTGAACTTGAAGCTCTACAACATGATGGTCAAGGAGATGGAGGACGGCAATCAGATGCTGCGCGCCAAGCAATACAGCCTCGAACTGTTCAATGCCTCATCCCTGCTCGGCTGCTATTTCCTGGTCATGGCGGACACCGACGTTTGGATCAATTTTTCCATTTGGGACATCGGCACGCCGCTCTGGCAGGACACCGTGGGGAAGATGGCCAAGCGGGCCGGCCCGGTGTTGGACAAGGCGCGCCAATATATCATGGCGTCCAAGTACTGCCTTTCGGGCACCCAGGGCTTCAAGGGAATCGAATGGGAACCCACTTGGCGCCACAACAAGCTCGCATTCGTGAAAACCCTTCTCAACACCCGCTCCGACCAGCGCGGGGGCATCGACATGCTTCTCAAAAAGGTGGGATAGTCTTCATCAGATGAAATGCACACAACTCGCTACGCTGCTGCCGGGGAGGGGATTCGCCCAGCCCCTGGGCGCGTTTTCTGCGGCGTATTTGCCGCGCCGGCTTATGTGTTGCCGAACAGCGTTCGGCCGAATGTAGGGTGGAACAGCGTTCGCCCCGGGCCAGCGCTGCTGGCCCCTACGGGATGTGGCACGGGCGTCCCGCCCGTGTCCGGTCATGGCCGGGACGGCCATGCCACGCTGTTGGTTGCGGCTCCGCCGCCCGGCAGTTGTAGGGCCGAAGTGCCTTCGGCCTAGGCCGAACGCTGTTCGGCCCTACATACAGCGGTACCGCCCGCCGCCGAGGAATTCCACCAAGCCCAGGTCCCTCAGCACCTGTAATTGCTGGCGGATTTTGTCGCGCACGTGGCGGTTCCCGGGATGCAGTTTTGCCAGGTGCCCGGCGAAGGCGTAGACGTCCTGAAGGATGAACTCGTTCTTGTTGAGCGCCCGCACGACATTGAGAACGTCAAGCGTCCAACCGCCGGCGAGTTGAAATCCCCGTTGACAAACGCAACCTTTCGTGTTAAAAACTAAGGTATAATCGTCACTAGTGTGGCACAGTCACGCTAGGTATAATTGTCCAAAGGGCCGTTTGAAAAAACGGCCCTTTGTTGTTTTTGCGAAATGCGGAGGCCACGGTGAGTAGATGCGCAGTATTCATTTCTGTTACTCGCGGCACTCTGTGCACCAAGAGCTCCTTCAGACCTGCGACGAACGCTACGAGCTTGACCAAGCCTTAATCAAGAAGATTGAAAGATAGCCCCTCCAAAAACTAAAATCCCGCCGAGGCGCCGAGCGGTCCCACGCGGTACCGCCCGCCGCCGAGGAATTCCACGAAGCCCAGGTCGCGCAGCACCTGTAATGGCTGCCGGATTTTGTCGCGCACGTGCCGGTTGGCGGGATGCAGTTTTGCAAGGTGCGCGGCGAAGGCGTAGACGTCCTGAAGGGAAACCCTTCATATGGAGTTGCCGCGTCGGCCCGATGGCAGATGGTCGTTGCACTCTATCTGTGCCATGCGTATGATGACCGCCCGTGATTGCCGATGAGAATCGATGACATTGAGTGGACGCTGGAACGTGTTGATCATATCGCTGAACATGGCATCACGCCGGAAGAGGTGGAAGAAGTATTCAGCTCCACTCCCGTCTTCAAGCGGGGTCGGGGTGGAGTTTATGAAGCTTGGGGACAAACCGAAGCCGGACGGTACCTGCTGGTAATATTTCGCTATCTGGGACATAATCGGGCGTGGCCCATTACTGCCCGCGACATGGATGGAAATGAAAAAAGATTCTCCCGCAAAAAGTAGCGACCACCGCATCCGCAAGAAACTGGTGTATGTGAAATCCGCGGCGGAGGTTCCGGATTTCAAGTCGGAGGATGAAATTGCCGCGTGGTACCAGACCCACAGCACGGTCTTGATCCAGGACCAACTGGAAACGCTGCCCGCCCGAGTGGGCGGCAAACTTCGTGCGCGCCTCGCCGCCCGCCGCGGGAACGGCAACGCTCTGCCCAGAACCCCGCGTCGCACCCACTCTGCCCAATAAAGTTTACGGTCGACAGTTAACAGTCGGGACAGGATGTAGCGGCGGGGGAATTTATCCCGATCCGATCGGGACCCCGCCAGATTGTAGCGTCGATCTCCGATCGACGTTCGGCGGTCGGAGACCGCCGCTACAGCTACATGGCGGGGTAAACCCGCCGCTACGAGAACCAACCTACCGCGTCACCCACTTGCCGGGGGGCGGCGAGGGCTGGGCCGAACGCAGTTCGGCCCTACACACACCGGTAGCGCCCGCCGCCGAGAAATTCCACCCAGCCCAGGTCCCGCAGCACCTGTAATTGCTGGCGGATTTTGTCGCGCACGTGGCGGTTCGCGGGATGCAGCTTTGCCAGGTGCCCGGCGAAGGAGTAAACGTCCTCAAGGGTGAACTCGTTCTTGTTGAGCGCGCGGACGACGTTGAGAACGTCGAGGGTCCAACCGCGGGCGTCAATTTTGAGCTTTCGGAGCGGCCCGAGAAAAGCTAATGTTGTGCAGATTTTCTGCCGATTATGTATGGGGAATATGATTCGACTGAGGGGGACAGAGGCGAAAAAAAGGAGACTATCATGACCGTGCAGGAACTCTTCGAATTCACTCAGAAGAAGGGCGACCCACGCAACGTCGAGATTCGTCTGCGGCCTCACGGGGATGAGATTGCTGAAGTGGAATACGAAGAAGAAGACGGTGAGGTTTCCGCCTACCTGATAGAGGAAGGGGCCATTCACCTGTGAAACCATGATATCCAACATGAAACAGTTCCGCAGCAAAGGTGGCTTCATTGGTCGGTTCGAAGAGGAGGGCGGCTGTGATGGCGAGGGGTCAGCGTAAGAAAAGACGGCGCGCGAAACTGACGCCGTGGGAGGACCACTGCTGGGTTTTTGCCTTCTGCTATTACTTGGATGAGGGAAAAACTGACGCGCAGGCGGATCGCCTGGCTTGGCGTGACATGCTCTCGGAATTCCCTAGGCTCAGGTTTTACGACGGGTGCGAACCATAGGCGCACGATCGAGAATTGCACGCAGAGCCGGTATTAGCACGCGTCGTAACGAGCCGCGGAGGGGGTTGGTGTGCAGAATTGCGGCCAAGCAGGAGGTCTGTGGCAGCCAGAATACGGGTCGCCTCAGCTCAGACCTGCTGGTGTGTCTTGAGCCTGGGCTAGGGTTTGACTTTCAAACAGGTCGCACCAAAAAGTATGACCTGCTCGGCTCGAGTAATGGCTTGGATTGAAGCGTACAGGCGAAGTAAACACCAATTGTATCTCGGGGTGGCTGCGCCAGAAGAGATAGGATGCGATCGCCTGCATTTTCGCGCATTGCGGTGCTATGGCTATGTCGTAGTGCTCATGGAGCAGGTTGAATTCGGATTCAAGTAACGCCATGATTTCTTCGAGATTGAGGGTAGAGACCTCGATCTCCCGGAGGTGTTGGTCCGCAAACAAGTCCTTGTGCAAATCTTTCGAGAGATTGGTACGCCACCTCAACCGCGCGTGCGGTGAACGACCATAGCAAACGATCAGACGGTCAGGAGCGTAAAATTGAACCAAGCCTTCAACTCTGTTCGGTTCATACCCCGCGAAGAGAATCAAGCAACTCTGTCCAAGCCTGCCAAACGTACCGGCGAACTCGGGAAGAATATGAATGCTACGCAGTGCCTCGCTCTGTAAGTAGAGAGCAGCCCTCTTGAAATCCTGGTTCTTCCACGCCCGCAGCACCGCACGACTCTCGCGCGCCACCGGAAAATACGATTGCGCTTCGGTATAAACTAACCTAACGGGTAAACCCGCCAGGAAACACGAGTGAACCGTGCAGAGTGCCAAGAACTGCGTCATGCCTGAGATATCGACGATCGCTCGGCGTTGATTGAGCTTCGGCGCTAGTTTCCCGACGGCGGCATTGATTGCATCATACGCTTCGTGCGGCCGAGCCCCATGAACATTGACGACATCTGGCATCCTGCCCAAAAGACGCGTAAGCCGCCGTTTCGCGAACTTGAAATTGCCGTCATTATCGCTCTGCTGGCTTCGGTAACGGAGCAAGATGGACATTTGTAGCTTACTATCAGATCGCAAGTGGCGCAAAAATGTGGTAGCTCTCTCTTCAAATCCTCCGGCTGAAATCAAGACACCGCCCATTATAGGATTCCGAAAGTCGTATTGGGCAAGCGGAGTCATCATAATTTATCGAAAAGTGTCTGCTGAAAGCTGCTTTCTCTCTGGTCCGTTAAACTTTTCAGCTTTGTGCGGTGGCGAGCAACAAACCGGTCCGGCCTAAGCAAGAGCTCTTCGAGCAGGATCCTGCTCAGATACAGGTGGTTGCGGACGCGGTAAGTCGTTTCAAATGCCGGAGCAAAAATCTTGTTCAAGTCATACCTAGCCGTTAGCCCAAATTGTGCTCGCGAGAAGGTAACCCCCTCATTTAGCACGAGACCGTATTTTACAAGCTCGAACAGGATTTTCTCAGCTTCCTCATTGAGAGATCCTGTATCAAGTCGTTCAATTGAAATTGTCTCATACCACCGTTGCGGATCCCCCGTGTGGTAGCGCAGCAAGTATTCCCTGGAAATGCGTCCAATCGCGCTAATCACAGCCTGAAGCTTCGGGCCTAGCGCCTGGCCTTTGAAGTCCTCTGGGAGCATCGAGAGCGCGTTGTACTGCCGGGTCGAGTAGCTCTTGACCGCGGCGTCCTGATCACTAAGGGGGATCGCAAAGGTATGACGGTCTGAGCCGCTGGCGCGAAAAATCTGCTCAACGAGCTGTAACAAGGTGCGCACGCTCCCGTGCGAGAGGCTGAGAACAATATTCCAGCCGCCGTAAAAAGCCTCCCGCCTAGAGGCGGATCGCTTCGTCGCTAATGCTGCTAAGAATTCTCGAGCTGGTTGAGATGATCCAAGTATATCCTGAATCGAGTGTTGGTACCCGGCGGCATACAGCCGGAGATCCACCACGCGTGCCAGATATTGGGATAGGTCTACTGCTGCGTTTTGGCCTGCTCTGGTGCGCTTCTGCGTTTTCCCTGATATTTCTCCCAAATCGACGTAAGTGACTTCATGAGTCGGATCGATCGTTCTCCCGTCGACCGTATCTAGCGTATACATGTATTTATCAAATGTGATTTTGAAACAATGGTTTGCCTGGACCGACCTTACCAGAGAATTCAAAATCCTTTGCATCTCGAAATGGATCGAACCTTCGCTCGCATCGTCCACCAGGATGTAGAAGTGGGTGCTTGCCAAATCCGCGAACGTTAGTTTTAGAATTGCAAAAAAGGCGTCCAAATCACTTTCATCAAGCCGGCGTATGTTGGGTCGCAGATGAGGGCGGTTCCAAACGGCAACCGCAGAGTTCTCCAAAGCGTTACACGCTTTCACACATTGCTCGAAGACCGAAAGCGATTCCTGTTCCCAGATAAGGCTTATAGGGCCAAGAGATCTTTCGAAGAACGCAACCAAGTGTGCAATGTTCTGAGGTGGCCTGAGTATTGAATGGCTGGGCTCGAACCCCTTCAGAATGGTCGCAAGAGTTTTGTTCCAGATTTTTAAAACGAGAATGTGCTTGAGAAACGCGATGGTGTCGCGATTAAATGCCCGTTCTCCTGTCGCCTCAGGCACGAAGGGCTTGAATTCACCGAGACGGCAGGGGAACAAAATACCGAAAGAAACACGATAGTCGTATTTGAGCTCGCGGAGCGCGGCTTGCAACGCCGCGTCTTCCTGTGCTGCGCTCACAACGTCGGGGTTAAATTCGAGGACACGGATATAATGCGATTTGCCGCACCCTCGTGGACCGGAGATCCAAGTGTTGCCAAACCGGACGATTAAATCAAACCGGGAAGGCACCGGTACGAATAGTTCGTAGAGCATGCGAGGGTTATCCATCGCCTCCACTCGCAATCCATGAAATGGATCATCCAATGGCGGTCTGAAATGATCAGGCGGAATTTCGACGCTCTGCCGCGAATAATCGGCGAAGAGATCCTTAAAGGAGTGGTATATATTGCGTCTAAGCCCCTGCAAGACCCGAAATACCTTGTCGCCCAAGACCACACGGGCAGGAACGGCCGGATACCTTTCGGCGGCGACAAGCGCAGCGCGAATGAGGTGGTCCCTAAAATTTTCAAGATCACTTGGGGTTTCCAACTCCGGAGACATGACAGAAGGCACTCCAATGAAATCGATAACCCAGAAGTCCCTAACTTGACTTGGTGTTTCACCCATCACAACAAGGATGTTGCCCTCGTGAAGATCACCGTGTTGCAGGCCCGCAGCCTCGATCGATGCCAATGCGCCACCTACACGCTCGACGAACCTTTCGAAAATTGTGCTGTTCAGCGCAAACGGCTGGCGTAAAAACTCGGTAAAGGTCACTGCATCCTGAATGTAATGGAACACGATGCAGGGCAGGATTATCGAAGTTCCGTCGGGCAACGCGATATCAACCATCCCTAAATCAAGCACCTCGGGAATTGCACCACCCTCAGTTATTAACTGCGCGCGCTTCTCAACGGCGCGAGCTAAGCTCTCATATGTAACGGTTTCTGGAAGAAATATCTTCAATGCTCGATCGCGAAGGGTCTTTTGTTGTTCCCCCAAGAAAGTGAATGAGGTGGCCCCCCGACCGATGAGTTCTTTCAGCCGATACGTATATTGGAGCCGGTTTTCAAGTGAGTTCGAGGCCCGAAGCTCTGTACCAGTCAGGAAATCGAGGGAGAAAGTTCGGTGTGACAAACGCCGGCGAGCCACTTCGGTAACTGCATATTCGCCGCCCTCTTCTTCGACAAGAGCGGCGTCCAGGAGAGCACCGAGAATACGGACGACATTCGCGGCTGAAAATCCGAGTTCTTGCACAATGGTGTTCGTGGTGGCACGTGTTCGGATTCTCAGAAAATGCAACACAAGCAGCGATTCAGGATCCCCAAGCGCAGTCGTTAACTCTTCTCGCTTTTGAACGAGATCATTTGTAGCGTTCAGAGTCGAGGTAGAACTCATGAAGTGACTCTTCCAACAGAAATCTCCCACTGCTTCATCTCGGCGACCTTGTGGATCTGCTCGATCACTCGACTGGCGAGATGGCAGTCCCGAATATCAGTGGGATATTCGAACCAATCTAACTTTCCATTATATCCCTCAAAAATGTGCAATACCCCTTTACCTGAATAGCCCTCTCGATGACGGTTATCCACGCAAATCATCATTTTTGCCGCGATTTTCTTAACTCGAGCAAAATCGTGAACCTCACCAATCGAGCCGGGGCTCGCCATAAAGCAAACTATGTAGTCGTAATGCACTGCTTGAATCAATTCAGCAACAGACAGATTCAGTCCTGTCCGGGTTAGGAGATCTGTCGTGCAAACGTCCTCACTAAAGTGCACGGTATGGCCGAGCTGCTGGAGTTTCTTTCTTAACTCAAGGCGTTTTTGGTAAATATCGCCGCCCGAAGGCCCTGGGCCCCAAATGAGAATCTTGACGACTGCCCTGTTCTTCAAGTCCTTGGCTGCTGCGAGCAGCACCTCCTCTGGAGGATTGGTACCCACCGCCTGTCGTAACGCGGAAGCTATGTTAGCTGCGTCTTCAGTCTGGACAGTAAGACCACTACTTACCATTACAACCACGACTGTTGGTTTTGGTTGGTAGTCCCTTGCGACTTCTGGGTGTTTCCCGAGCAGGTCTTGGAGTTTTGTCTTGCCCCACCACTCCAACTTGGTGCTTGGATACGCGGCTTGAAGCCTACCAAACCAACGAATCTCGGCAGGGGTCAGATCCTTCGCTAACATCAAAACCCATGTGTGGACTTGGCGCTTCCCTTTGAGGGCCGTGTCGAGCGACTTTGTAATTTGTCGCCGCTGTGATTGTGAGAGCGTAGACACGAAATACTTGTGTTGGAAAACAATACAGTTACCATCAAAATCGCCAATGAATGTGTCAATGCCCTCATCCCCGCCCTTCCCTTCGACGGGTTGTGCACCCGGATCCATCATTAAGACGAGGCGGTTGCAAAGGCTGGAGAAATTCAATTCTCGAGAACTTTCTGGCCCGGTAATATGGCTAAAGTCAAAGGTCACGCTTTCTGGACCCCCAAGACGTCATAATTGGTAACGACTATCTCGCGCGCACGAAAGCGATCTCCGTTCGAACCGACCCAACGGACCACGTTAAGGCGGTGAATTTGGAACTTTCTGTAAAGTGCGTACACTTTTTGCTGCCCCGCATTTGACAGCATGACCAAGCACCCACGGTCTGCCAGTTGTTTGAAAACTTCGGCAACGCGCAATTGGTGCTCCCATCCGAACCCCTGCTGGCAATAATGGTTGAAGAAGGCAGTGCGACTCCGAGGCGGGTACGGCGGGTCCATGTAAACGAAATCACCTTCTTTTGCTGACTTTACTGTTTCTTCGAAATCACCAACTACCAGTTGCGCAGTCTCAAGTGTTTTGGCTGCTGCGCGCAAGAGATCGCGGCTCGGAATGGCTGGACCCGTAGAACTGGGCCCATACGGAACATTGAACTGGCCCAGGCGATTTACGCGGTATATCCCGTTAAAAGCTGCCTTGTTCAGGTAGATGAACCGCGCAGCGCGTTCTGCGGGAATGAGCCTATCGGGAACCATGCTTCGTGTAAAGTAGAAAAACCGCCTAGAATCACGCAGAGCCAACTGCTGAACGATTTCATGAACCCGATCAGAATCCTTGGCCACTTGCTCATAGCAGGTCATCAGTTCGCGATTAATGTCGCCCAGCACTGCCGCGATGGGGCTGGTGGCAAAAAACAGAGCGCCGGCGCCCAGGAAGCTCTCAAAATAGCGGCGGTATCTATCCGGTGGGGGTAGGAATGGAAGTAAGTACTTGACAAGTTTTTGCTTGCCGCCAGCCCACCGTAGGAATGGACGCGGACCAAGGCATTCCGAATCCTGAAGCTTCCCCATGTTGGTCATCAAAATAACGCGCAGCTCGAATCTTATTGTACTAGTCCTCCAACCCAAAACGCCACTGAAACAAGTGAAAATCGGCAGCTGGCGACGAGGTCAGGGATCTCCTGCCCGCGAGCTTTGGGGGGGCGATGTAAGGGACACATGGTCAATTCACCGGGCGAATTGGCGGCCAGCCAGGCGCGATTGAACGCATGGTCGAGGTCGGGGCCCTGGGATTTGTCCCACGCGCCCTTGTTGACGGAAACCATTTTGCCGGCGTGGCAGGTGATGCCGTCGTTGGAGAGGAAATAGGGCGGGTCGGCGAAAATCAGGTCGACGCAATCGGCGGGAATGGCGGCCAGAATCTCCAGGCAGTCGCCTTGATAGATCTTGATGTGGTGCTGGGGGTCGTGGAAGACCGGCTGGGGCAGCGGGGCGGCGGGTTCGGGAACGTTGGGAATGACGTCTGCCATCGATTTGGGCGCAGACCGGCGCGCCAGTTGGGATCGTTGATCCGAGGAGTGTTAGTTGTCAAGGTGATCCACGGTTGGTAGGCGATCAATTGGATAATCTCGATCACTCGGGTGATCATCGGCGGGGAGGCAGGGTAGGTCGTAGGTGGTAGGTGGGAGAGACGGGATGGGGGACAAGTCACCGTCTGCTCCGCGGCGCGCCGTATGCGCATCCCAGCCTGGATTTCCAACTGTGGAAAGGTATGTCAAAAGAGCCGGACGGGCTTGTAACTTATTGAAAACAAATTAGAAGAGAATATATCGTGCCGAAATTTTCGTCTAAATTAATGAAAATAAATAAGATACAATACTTTGTCAACCATAGTTGTTTGGCTAAGAGCTGTCACTGGTGGGTATTACCGGAGTCTCCACAATGGGGAATGGTAGGTGGGGAAAACCCCACATGCCACCGACGACCTACCACCTACCCACTTACCGGCCGCCGGAGCTGGTGGCAGCCCCAGCGATCGTCGGCGCACTAACGGGTATGTCGACATCGAGGTACGACGCGATGGGCAGACTGCCCCAGTGCGCGGGGCGGAAGGTCCAACCCTGCAAAGTCCCGCGGGCGGCTTCCAGTTGTGCCGGGCCCGTGGGCGCAACATCCATGTCAACCACCTGGCCCTGGTCATTCACCAGCAGGCGCATGTGGACGACGTCTCCCGAGGGCGCGTCCTCCCCTGGCCGCACGGGTTGGGGTGGCTTGACTTGGCGGAGAAAATCCCGTTCCGCCTGGCTCGGCGTTAATTCGGTTTCCCGGTAAATCAAAGAAAATTTCAATTCCACGGTCGTAATGAACCCTGACGGCCCCGCGGCTTTAACCAACGGGTGATAGGTCCACCGGCGCGCGGCTTTCAGGGCTGACACCGCAAGGATGGCGTTGCCTTGCAACACATGCGCGTTGGCCACCGTCCCTTGGCCATTCACGGTGAGCTGCAACTCCACAGGCCCCTGAAGATAGTTGACCTTCGCCACGGGTGGGTAGTCCGGCGCGGGGTGAGTCAGGGACAGGTGCGCGGCTTGCTTGCGGTCAACGATGATGGGCAGGCCATTCGGTCCCGGCTCGTTCTCCTGGGCGCGCATTTCCACCGCGGCGCACACGATCGCCAGGGCAAGGAGGACAGGGCGGTAGCGGTAATACTTGAACCTAATCATCGCCTTCGAAAATCACCATAGCCACCACGTAGCGGTCCGAGTGGGAAATCGAAACGGACATCCGTGTGACCCGCAACTCGTGTGCGACTTCTTGCGCCCGGCCGGTTAAAACCAGTTCGGGTTTGCCACTCGGCTGGTGAACCACTTCCACGTCGAGCCACCGAATGCCTTCCCGCCAGCCGGTTCCCAGAGCCTTGAAAGCTGCTTCCTTGGCCGCGAAACGCGCCGCATACCGCTCCGCGCGGTTCTTGAATTTTTCGCAATAGGCGATTTCACCCGGAGTGAAGAGGCGCTTGGTAAATCGCTCCCCGTGCCGTTCAAGGCCTTGCTCAAGGCGCGCGGTTTCCGCGATATCCACTCCGGTTCCGAGAATCATCGTCAGGCAGTGCGCTTGCCCGCATAAGGTCGTATGAGATTAGGGTACACTTAGTGTCGAACATCCGCCCGCAAATATCAAGCCCTGTTCTTTTGCCCTGTTCTTTTGATGACCCACCTTACCAAATCGTTGCGCAAATAGCAACGCCGGCGGGGAGCGGTGTCGTTTGCGTTGTGCTATATTCGAAGTTTGGGCAGAACGATTTTCAAATTGGTGTCGCGCGGCGGCCTGGCCTGGCTGGAGTCTGTCCGGCTCGGTCGATTGCCGTGGCTGGTGCATGCCTTCAGCACACGGCGCGGAGGCCTTAGCCACGCCCCCTGCGCAGGACTTAACCTGGGATTCACCGCGTCGGACCAGCGCGCGCGCGTGGAAGAGAATCGCCGCCGCTTCTTCGCGCAAATCGGCGCGAAGGATTTCGAGCCCGCCTCCGTGCGGCAGATTCATTCCTCCCACTCGTTCGTGGTGGCTCGCGACCCCGCCGCCCAACTGACCTACCAATTGCCCGGCATCGAGGTTGCCGTGCCCGCGGCAGACCACGCGCCGGCAGCAGACGGGTTGATGACCGCGGAGCCCGGCGTCCTCTTGACCATCCGCATTGCCGACTGCCTGCCCGTGCTGCTCGTCGACCCGCGGCGACGCGCGGTGGCGGCGGTCCATGCCGGTTGGCGCGGCGCGCTGGCTCGCGTCATCGAAAAAGCCGTCGGCGATATGCGGCGCGCGTTGGGCACTGATCCGCAGGACCTCATCGCGGCGCTGGGGCCATCGATTCGCGCCTGCTGCTACGAGGTGGGTGAGGAAGTTGTCGAAGCCTTCCACGTAAGTTTTGCGGAGGCTGATCATTTCTTCCGCCCGCTGCCCAAGCGCGCACGGGCCGCCACCGACCGCCGCTCGATTCTCTTCTTGAGCGCCTACCCGCCGGGGCATGCTCCCGAACATGTTCCCGCCGCGCGGCTCGATCTGACCGCCGTGGCGCGGACTCAGCTTGCGAGCGCGCGAGTCAGGCCGGCGAATATCCTGGTCGCTGACTATTGCACGGCGTGCCGCACCGACCTCTTCTTTTCGCATCGCCGGGAAGGTGAGGGTACCGGTCGGCAGGTTGCGGCGATTGGTCTCGGGGCATAGGGTCGTGGGGCTCCAGAGCAAGGTGGGACGCCGACCGCCAAAGGGCTTACCGGCGCGCCGGCTGCGTTGAAAAGGGTCAAGTTGTCTTCCATTGGACGCTTCGCGGGCGACTTATTGTCGAAACCTCGTGACGCAACGCACCTTAGCTCGACCTCCGGTGCCCGCGGCGACTCCCCCGGTACGGTCATTGTGTCGTTTCGCGAATGACTTATTGTCGTTTTCTGAATGACTTAATGTCGCTTCCGACGCCCCAGCCGTGTCAATTCGGAATGACTTAATGTCCGTTGTCTACTCTGTACGCACCGCCTCGTTACCCTCTCGGACCTTTTGGGACCGAGTGAGCCATCGCACTCCCTCCAGGCTAAGTTGTCCGCACGCGGCGCGGATGTCTTGACCTCGGGAAATTCGGATGAACGTGGGAATGCGGCGGTCGGTGAGGATCTTCTGGAACGCCACGACGCGCTCGAACCTGGGTGTGCGGAAAGGAAGTTCCGGGCCGCTATTGTAAGGAATCAGGTTGACCTTGGCGCGGAGGTCGCGCAGCAGGTCGGCGACGCGGCGCGCGTCGGCGTCGGCATCGTTGAACCCGTCGAGCAGGACGTACTCGAAGGTCAAATGTTCCCACGGGCGCAGGGGATATTCGCGGCAGACGCGCAGCAAATCGGCCAGCGGGTATTTATTGTTGATGGGCATCAGTGCGCTGCGTTGCTCGTCGTGGGAAGCATTGAGCGAAACGGCCAGTTTGGGGCGCATCGGCTCGCGCGCCAGTTCCTCGATGCGCGGCAGGACGCCGACGGTGGAGACGGTAATCCGCCGCAGCGGAACGCCCACGCCCTGGGGATCGGCGAGAATGCCCACGGCTTTTATAACCTGCGGCAGGTTCAGCAGAGGCTCGCCCATTCCCATGAAGACCAGGTTCAGCCGGCCGCCGCGCGGCACGTTCTGTCCCGCCGTCACGGCCAGCACCTGGCCGATAATTTCCCCCGCGGTCAAATTGCGCTTGGCCCCCAGCAGCGCCGTGAAGCAGAACCGGCAGTCGAGCGCGCAGCCCACCTGGCTCGACAGGCAGATGGTGGTGCGGTCATTCTCCGGCATGTAAACGGTCTCCACCAGGCTGCCGTCGGCTAGGCGGAAAAGGTAGCGGACGGCGCCGTCCCGCGATGCAAACTCGCGCTCGACGTGCGGATAGGCAATCCCCTGCCGGGCGGCCACGGCCTTGCGAAAGTCGCTGCTGAGATCGGTAAGCGCGGCGAGGTCGCGCGCGCGGCGCACGTAGATCCCGTGGTAAATCTGCCGCCCTCGATATCGCGGTTGGCCGAAGCTCACCGCCAAGTTTTCCAGTTCTTCGCGGTTGAGCCCCACCAGGTTGCCGTTATGTTCTTCGCAAGCCATTTTGCGCCTGTTTCATTCGATGTTAACACTTAACAGACCCTGCCAGGCATTAAGAGATGACCCTATCGAAAGATAGCCTTTACAAATTTTATAATTTGCCGTTACCTACAGCGCCATGTTTGGGCCCTTGAAGATGCCCCCTGACTCATTCGGAATGCTGGCTGGGATTTTGATCTCAGTTTGCCTAATCGTAATCGGTTGGCATCTTCGCCGTAAACCCAAACTGAAAAGCGTAGGTTGGATCGTGGTTGCCCTTGGACTCGCCGGAATTCTGGCAGTTCTTGGAGTTTTCGGGAATTATTGAAAGTAGTTTCCCTAGGCGCCAGGCAGAACTTTTGCTTTTCCGGGTCGCGGGCTTGGCCTTCAGGTTAGTGTCAAGGGCTTAACCCAATGGTTTGTTGAGCCTGAAGATTCCGTTGCGGTCCGGACCAACTTTTGTTTCTCTGTATCTCGGGCTTGGCCTTCAGACAGTGTCAAGGGCTCAACCCAATGGTTTGTTGAGCTTGAAGGTTCCATTAGGGTGTTTGGGTCAATCCGCCCCCTCCGCGAATGCCAAAATGCCCTCCGCCTCAGCTCTTGTTCTGTAGTTCGGCAGCCCTTGATCTCGGCCGCCCAAGAAAGTCTCATCTTCCCAGATGAAACCACCGATAAGCGAAGCGGGGGAGTGTGGGTCGCGCCCGTCGAGGACAGGCCGCAAGTCGTGCGCCTCGCGCAAGTTGTTGACGCTCCGCGAATCGTGGGCGGCCCGTGACGCGGGAGCGGCCCGCGCGTCGTCGCGCGGGCGGCTCGCCCGCTGTGGCAGGGGCGTCCCGCCCATGCGCAGAATCGTAGCACGGGCATCTTGCCCGTGCGGTTCATGGCCGGGACGGCCATGCCACGCCGTGGTTGGCGGCTTCGCCGCCCGCCGCTCGTAGGGGCACCCCTGGTGGGTGCCCAGCAGGGGCCGACTCGGCCCCCGCCAGTGGCGGCTCAAGGCCTGCCCCTCCGAGGTGCCACAGCCACTCCTGGCTGCGCAGGAAAAACGACACAGGCAGGAGTGCCTGTGTCACCAAACCACCTGTATAACCCATGCGTTGTTCAGCTTCCGAGGAATCGAACATCGACCAAGACAGGAGAAACTGCATCGCCGTCCGCTCTTTGTCCGGTGAGCAGGGCTTCCAGGCGAGTAGGGCCGGCTTTCACATGCACGTCGAAAGTAATCTCGGAAGCGCCGGCTTCGATGGGCTTCTCCAGGGTGACGTTGCTGATGCTCAGGTAGGCTTTTCCAGGTTTCAGCACCGGAATGTCTCGCTCGCCCGGAGGGCCGAACCGCAGGGTTATCTCGTACCGGCCGCCCCGCGCGACGTCAACCTCATAGTATCCGGAGCCATTCATTTCGGTACCGGCCATCTTGTGCACATCGTCCCAATTCCATGGCGCCTTGGGAGCCTGCGGCCCGCGCATGTCCTGGGTGGCAAGCCGTATGGGGTTCTCATTTTGTGCGCCAAGACGGTTTCTCACGGGGGGATTCAGTCCTTGGGTAACGTCCCAAAACCAGTCTTCGTAGCGTTTGCGCATTTCAAAGACAATGTTGGGATGCTCCTGCGCAATATTGTGCTGCTCCCCGGGATCTCGTTCCAGGTCATAGAGCTCTGTCTCCCCAAAGCTTGCCGGCCGGCTGAATGTGTCAGGTCCGGAACCGGACATAACAATTTTGTAGCGTTGGCCGCGCACGGCGCAATGTGTGTAGGGTCTCGGGACGTTCCATCCATTCACGTCAGGCCGGCTCTGTTGGATGAAAAGGAGCCGGTCGGGCCACGCTCCTGCTTTACCGGTTAATAGAGGTAGCAAGCTGCGCCCATCCAATTTGAGGGCGGGCGGTACGGGAACTCCGCAGATGTCCAGGATTGTCGGAAAAAGATCAATGTGCGCGCCGATGCGATCAATATCTCGCCCGCCGCGAATCTTCCCAGGCCAGCGGACAAAAAACGGAGTCTTGATTCCGCCTTCGTAAACCCCGCCTTTGCCACCACGCAGCCCGACATTGTAACGCTCCGGAGGGGCTATGCCGTTATCCGTCAGGAACATGACGACGGTGTTCTCTTCCAGGCCCCACGCCCGCAGCTTCTCGAGTAATTTCCCGATATTCTGGTCCAGGTTGGTGACCATCCCGTACAATTTCGAGACGGAATCATCGAGTCCCATCGCTCGGTAGGGCGCAGCATATTCTTCCGGCACTTGCAGCGGCAGGTGCACAATATTGGTCGGGATATAAACATAGAAGGGCTGGTGGCGGTTCTCCTCGATAAACCGCAAGGCCTCACTGAAGAATATATCCGTGCAGTAGCCTTTATTCGGCTGCAATTTTCCGTCATGAGACAGCACCGGGTCTGAGTAGCGGTTGTCCGGGGGATCATCGGTCCCATTGAAGGCCCCGCCCGTTAAGGTCACAGCCCGATCGAAACCTCGATCAATCGGCCGATAGGGGTAGTGGTCCCCGAGATGCCATTTGCCAAATATGCCGGTTCGGTAGCCAGCGTGGTTCGATAGAGCCTGCGCTAAGGTGGTTTCAGTGGTTCGCATCAGAGAGACGCCGACCCACGTATCCACCAAACCCGTCCGGTAGTTGTAGCGTCCGGTATTCAAACAAGCACGCGTCGGGGAGCATACGGGTTGGACGTAAAAGTTACTAAAGCGCACGCTTTCATCATGGAAGCGGTCTAAAGTCGGCGTGTGGATCTGGGTGTTGCCGTAACAACCGAAGTCTCCGTAGGCCTGGTCGTCGGTCAGGATTAAGATAACGTTGGGGCGGCTGCCGGATTTTCCCGGGGGCTCGGTGGCTCTCACGCCCGGCAAAGTGACCGCTGCCGAACTAAGAAGCCCAATGAATTCTCTCCGCGTTTGATCCTTCATAGCCCTCCTCTTCTTCCTCTCTCCCGTCAAGCTTGCTTTCAGTCGCGCGAGCCGGTGGCACGCCCCTCCCCTGCGAAACACTCCTCCAATGCCCGACCCTGAAAGGATCGAATGAGGGGGGCGCCAAGCCTTGCTTGAGCTCCCCGGCCCTGGGCGACGCGGCTCCCTCAGGGTCGGGGAGATAGAACGTCACTCTTTCCGGGGCGTTGTCCCCGGCTACTATCTTCTGCCCTGGCAGGGGTTAGAAGAAGATCTTCGCTCCGAGCTCAATCTGCCGGGGCGAGTTGCCAATGCCTTGAACCTGCCCAAAAGTGGCGAGGGAAACGTTGGCAACCGGTGCGGCCCACACCACGTCGTTGAAGGCATTGAAAAATTCAGCCCGAATTTGAAGCTTTTTGCTCTCCGTGATGCGAATGTTCCGGAATAATGCCAGGTCCACGTCTCTCCGCCAGTCGGCCCGCATCGTATTCCGTCCTACGTTTCCCCAAGTTTGCGCGGGCGGGACTGCGAAGGCGGCCGTATTGAACCATTTCGCAGGCGTGGGATTCGCAAGGTGAGGATCACCCACGAGGTTCGCCATTTCGACGGAGCTGCCAGTGTTGGCTATACCTGCAGTAGCGGTAACGCTGTAAGGTTGGCCGGTTGTTAACGTCACGATCCCATTCAACTGCCAACCGCTGATCACGGGGTTGAGCACGCGATTCCCCGTCGCCAACTGCTTTCCCCGCCCGAAGGGCAACTCATACACCCAATTGGACGAAAACATGTTGGTCAGGTCGTATCCGGTGACGCTGTGAGACGCCTTCAAATTATAGGGGTTCTGAATGGCGGTGCCGTCCCCGAACCACCCATCCGATCCAAAGTCCATGGTCTTGGACCAAGTATAGGAAATTCTATACGTTAGTCCGCGGCTGCTGTGGCGATTTAGGCTGAGCTCCAAAGCTTCAAAGCTGGCGCGGCCATTGCTGTTATCCCATGCTGTGGGGGTTATGTAAGTATAAGGAGCGCGAGACTGAGGCGTGCCGGGACCCGGTGTCAGCGCCGTGTTACCGGTAGCTTCGACATCAGTCCGGATACTCTCCGATCCCACGTAGTTCACGGACAGCTTTGTGTTGTTCCCAAACTGGCGCTCGACTCCGAAATTCCACATGTCAGAATACGGGTTTTGGATGGCAGGGTTTGCGAAGGTGGCGCTCTGATTAAAGGGATTGGCGGCTGGCAAAGGTGCTGTAGTGCCAAGGTTCAGAGGGTCCTCGGCGGTGGCGGTGGGCGTCGGCGTTGCGGTTTGGGGAAGGTTGAGGTTGGCAAGGGCCACATTCGCGACGCTAGGCCAAGACCCTTGAAAGTTCTGGGACCCCTGGAGTATGCCCGCCCAGTTGTCAAAGAATCTTCCAAATGCTGCCCGGATTGCGGTGCTCGGGTTCAGGCGGTAGGCCAGACCGACGCGAGGCTGCCAGTTGTCATAAGTATCGTGAAAGATCCTGTGGTCGCCATACGGTGTCACGACCACGTTCGCCGGCAGCGTCCCACCGGGAATGCACGGCGCCCCTACCCCATTTCCGCACGCCGGAGGCGTGCCTTGCAGGACATACGTCCCATTTCGTAGGTCTATGTCGCCGACATAGGCGCTGCCATTCTTGAAGCTCCCATAAACAGGAATGAGGGTAACGTCATACCGGAGGCCGAGATTGACCGTTAGTTTGGTGGTAGGTTTCCACTGGTCTTGGAAATAAAGCCCGTCCACCCAGCCGCCTTGTTGCGACTCGCACACGTTGCGGCGTGAAGCAGCGTTGGGAACCCCCAGCAGAAACGAAGCCATGGCGTCGCCACCCGCGGAGGTCTCCGAATTGTCAGTGTTGATCAGGCTGAAAGTTTCGGAGATCGCGGCACGGATGCTGCATGGCGGATTGTTATTGGTTTGGAGGGTTCCGCCGAACTTTAATGTATGCCGCCCGTGCACAAGGGCCATATCACCTTTCCACTCGTCGGTGTCAGTGAACGGGATCGACTGGCGGGCGTTTAATGTGGGAAATGCCAGGTACCCGGTGATACTCAGTCCGGGATTGAAGGAGTAATTGTCGATGAAGTTCCCCGCAAACTGGGGTGAGATTCCCGCCTGCTGCCATAGTAATTGATTAGGGTAAAGGACTTGAATGAGGGATTCACCCTTAACTCGCGCAAACGTGAAATCCGCGACTCCGTTGTCGCCGAACGAATGCACGTAGGTGGTCACTCCCTGATAGCCGTGTACCCAGGTATCCTGTGGAACTGTGGGGACCCCTGCCGTGGATGACACCGGTTCGCTGTAACCCGAGTAGGTTATAAAAAGATTGTTTCTCTCATTGAAGTTGTGGTCGAAGCGCAGAGAGGCTTCATCCTGAGTGGTAATAACCGGCGTTGTATTGTAAAAACCCCCGTTGGTACCCGAAATCTCCGCGCTGACAGGTAATAAGACGCCTTTTGCGTAGGTCAACATGCCCTGGTCCAGCACACTGGTTGGAATCTTATTGCATGCGGTGCCAATGCCAGCGGCCTGAATACGATTGGTGGCCGGTTCGGGATTGCCGCCCGCGTCGCACAGGAAGGGTTGCCGCATGAATTTGCCCGAATTATTCGGGTCGGGGGCGGTGCTGAAGGGGTTGTAAATCTGTTTCGTCAAGGCACTGAAATCGCCGGTCAACTCCGCCGGCGTGACCGTGAAAAACTCGATGACCGACCTCGTATGGTTGCGAAAACCTTCATAGGCCGCAAAGAACCAAGTCTTGTCGTGTCCATTGTATTTCGGCAGAATGAGCGGACCCCCAAACGTTCCTCCAAACTGATTCTGTTTGAAAGGATTAACCGTGGCCAGAACGCTATTCCGCGCATCGAATATATTGTTGCGGACAAACTCCCAGACGTCGCCATGGAATTGGTTGGTCCCGGATTTGGTCACCACATCGATAACTCCACCCAGTACCCCGCCCGTCTCCGCAGAGTCAGGATGGGATTCGACCTTGAACTCCTGAATCTGATCAATGATGGGAGGATAATTGTAACTGCTGCCGAAGGACCCCTGATCATTCGCTCCATTCATATAGAAAAAGTTACTGCGGTTGCTTTGTCCGTTTACAGAAGGGTAGGAGAAGGTGCCAAGTGCATGGGTCTCCTGAGTAAGGCCCGTGTTGGAGTTCTGCGCTACGCTAATCGGGCTAACCCCCGGCGTCAGGTTCAGAATCTGTGTGAAGTTGCGTCCGTTGAGGGGTAGATCTTGGACCTCTTCCGGGGAAACGACGCCGCCCAAAGTAGCTGTCGCGGGTTGCAGCATCGTTCCCTGGCCGTGTACGGTTATGGACAGGGCTTCACTCTTTAGTTTTAGCGTAAAGTCGTAGGTTGACGTTTGGTTGACCTCCAGCGTGAACGCCGGTTGCAAGGCCGTCTGAAAACCTGCCTTTGAAACGTGCAACTCATAGCGGCCGGGCAAGAGATCCAGAATTACATAACTTCCCGTCGCATTGGTGTGTGCTACGTGTTTGACGTTCGTTGCGAGGTTGGTAATCGTAATGGTGGCGCCGGGAATTACTCCCCCGCTTGAGTCGCTGACGATACCGTTGATTGCACCGCTGCCAACTTGCGCCAAGCCCCTATGGGGGATCAGCAAGCTGACCGCCACGACTAGAAACAACAAGGCCATTTTTCTCATGATTTTTTATCCCTTACAGTAAGATTTCATCTTCTGTCAACTGTCAGGGCTGCCCGCCGCAGGCATGACAGGAAAAACACAGAAAGTGGGGCCTGTATACCTGACCACCCTTGTGTCTGTCAAGAAGAAAATATTCTCACTGAATGAAACTTCTTGATATCCACGCAGGAAAGCGTTATAAGCATGGCAGCCCCGCGCGGCCCATCCTCCTCCGGTTTTCAATTACGGGTGGGGGAGTGGGCGGGCACGGCACAAGGAGATGATTTTGCCTGTGAAAAGTGGAACGGAGTCCCTTCCTCCTGGCGAAAAGGCGGCAAGGGTTTACTCCCTCGAGCTGGTCGGGAAGACGATCGACGTCCTTGAAACCCTCCGGCGGCAGGGCGAATTGCGCCTGACCGATATCTTCGAGGCTACACTAATCGACAAGAGCACGGCCTTCCGTATCCTTTATACGCTCCAGGAACGCGGCTACGTCGTTCGTGACCCGCGCACGAAGAAATTCCGGCTTTCCCTGGGCCACCGAAAATTCCGCATCGGTTACGCCCAGCCCAACGCCGGCCATCATTTCGGCGATCTCGTCACCCAGAGCTTGCTCAAGGAGGCCCAGGTACGCGGCATCGAGCTGCTCGTGGCGGACAACCGCTGGGATCCGGACGAAGCGGTGAAGAATGCACACTGGATGGTTCAGCAAAAGGTCGATTTTGCCATTGAGTTCCAGGTGCATTATGAAGTGGCGCCCGTGATCGCCGAGATCTTTGCCAAGGCGGACATTCGCACTTTGGCGCTGGGGGTCCCCCAACCGGGAGCGATCTACTTCGGGCCGAACAACTATCGCGCCGGTCTGCTCTGCGGCGAGGTGTTGGCCCAGCACGCCGCGGCGCACTGGCGGGGGCGCTTGGATCGCGCCATCCTATTGGACTCCCCCTTTGTAGGACGTGTGATGCACTCCAGGCTCGTGGGAACCCTGAATGGAATTCAGCGAGTCCTTCCGGGCTTCGACCGCAGGCGGGTGACCTATGGGGATGCCAAGGGGACCACCCAGGGCGCCTACCAGGCTGCGGAGAAAATACTGAGATCAGTTTCGCGGCGTGACCGCCTGGTCATCACAGCCATTAACGAAGACTGGGCGTGGGGAGCGTTACTCGCCGTGCGAGATGCTGCCAGGGAGCACCTCACGGCAATTGTAGCTTTCGACTTTGCCGCCGATCCCGCGTTTGTCGAGGAGATGCGCAAGCCAGATAGCCCCTTGATTGGTTCCGTCGCGTTCTTTCCCGAGAAATATGGCCCCGGGGTCCTTTCTATCGTGACGCGTTGCCTCAACGACGAAGCGATTCCCCCGGCGGTTTACACAGAACACAAACTGGTAACGTGGGAGAATATCGACGAAATGTTGGCGGCAGCTAGAGGCACAGGGGGAAAAAGGTGAGGGGAAAAAGGTGGGGGAAAAAGGTGTCAGGTACCTTTTCTCTAGAAGAACGCTGATAGGAAGGGGTCATGGGGGCGTGACACCTTTTTCTTGGAACATGTACGCCTATGTGAGAAACAATCCGACAAACCTTACCGATCCCACTGGTATGGGCGGCTGCAATTATGGGCCCGGCGGAATCTGCAACGATAGGGGGGAGAGGGGGCGAAATGGTGAGGGGGCGAAATGGTGTCAGGAACCATTTTGATAGGGAACAGGAGGGCTGCGATCATGTTCATCAGTCGCGAAGAACTCATTGAAGAGATAGAAAGCCACATTTGGAAATCCGGGGGCGGGTTTGGCGAGTGGTCCATAGGGACGGCGAAAGGGCAGTGGCTGGTGGTTAGTGGCTAGTGGCTAGCAAAAGGCCGAAGAGAGGCGCAGCCATGTTTCTCAGTCGCGAAGAACTTATTGAAGAGATTGAAAGCCACATACGGAAATCCGGTGGCGGGTTTGGCGAGTGGTCCATAGGGACGGCGAAAGACTGTCGCGGGCCGTTTTCCCCGATACAAGGCATCGGGGCGCGGTCCAACGCCATCTGGTGGCCGATCTGGGCGACGGGTTGACCTATCGCGAAGCCTTCACCACCACCGCCGCGCAAGCCGTGGTCGACCACTTGGTGAATGATCGCGGCCTCCAATTCGAACGTGACGCCGTCCCCGAGCCCGGCCGAATCGTTTTCATTTACCGCCCGGCAAAAGAACCTATCAGCCATCAGCTTTCAGTAGTCAGCAAGGACGCTTACTGAGAGCTGACCGCTGAGGACTGACAACCACTAAAGAAAGCCATCAGCTTTCAGCCGTCAGCAAAGGCGGGGAAGAAGGGGAAGAAGGGGGTCAGGGGAAGAAGGGGGTCAGAGTTCCCGGAAAGGGTACCTGACCCCCTTCTCCCTGACCCCCTTCTCCCTACACAATGCTATCGACTGGTTCTACAACAACAAGTAACCACGGGGGCGCGCATGAATAAGATTGGCGATGAAGCCGGCGGCAACGGCCGAGCGAACACGAAAGCATCAGCACTGTGGGCATGGCTAGCACTCTTGGTGGGCATATCGATCTATGCGTACGTGAGACTCTCCACCAATAAGGCCGTCATGCCCATGGCAATAGTCCTGCTCTGTGTTCTTGAAGTGGCACAATTCGCACGCGCGTATAAAGAATCGAAGAAGGTGGAAGCTTGGACCGACGCGGCGTCCGTGCTGGTCCTCTTGTTGGTTTGCGTCGGCGTCTATCGTCATTCTATTGCCACCCATCCTACCTTTATATTCGCGACGGTTTTCTACAGGCCTTTCTACACTCGCTACTGCCACCGGCGCCTGGCTCTTGTTCTGGCTCTCCTGATAATCTGCGCGGTCCTTCCGGCTATTTGTGGGATTGTGAGGGACCCTGATTCCATCAGCGTACTGGCCGCCTTGTACGCGCTACTGGTGGCAACACTCTGGGTATTCTGTTCGAAACTGGGGGCCACGATCTTCGGATTTGAGCCAGGGGGGTAGCGCTGAGGTATCCGTCAGCCGACGGATTCCTCAGCGGCTCTTAATTCCATGAATGTCCACCACGGGGCGGGGGACAGATTCAAACTCTGAAATTCAAGAGAAGGGCTGTGAAAGGCAGTTGCTGGTGGTTAGTGGCTAGCAAAAGGCCGAAGAAAGGTGCAACCATGTTCATGAGTCGCGAAGAGCTTCTTGAAGAGATTGAATGCCACATTCGGAGATTCGGGGGGCGGTTTGGCGAGTGGTCCATAGGGACGGCGAAAGGGGGAGGAAAGGGTGTCAGGAGGAAAGGGTGTCATCAGGAGGAAAGGGTGTCAGGTACCCTTTAGAGGTAAGCGAGTTCAAATACAAATGCCTCAGTTGTTGCAGGAAAGGGTAGTCGCGGTAGGGACGGACATTGCTGACCGCCCCCCGCGCAGATCCGTACGAGCGGCACTACCGCATACGGCTCCTGTCTTGGATAGTAACGGCAGGCGCAACTCCGCCCACCGCACACCGGTCGGCCCCTGGAACACGTATGCTCCCGCACGGTGTCGGGCGCGTGTGAGGCGGACCGAGGTTCTCCTTGACTCGCGCCCTTCCCTCCACCACCTCCGCAGGAGCTTGCGCCCCCTTGTTCGGCGGCTTCATTGGT
>Ga0326728_10004686_pt1 | contig 39926 bp, 31 predicted proteins | sample MB3enrmetagenome_FD_207602 | JGI IMG/M metagenome (GOLD analysis project Ga0326728, IMG submission 207602) | Lab enriched peat soil microbial communities from McLean, Ithaca, NY, United States - MB31MN | ecosystem: Environmental > Terrestrial > Soil > Wetlands > Peat | place: USA: New York... | reverse complement strand
CTGATGGCAAATCTGCAAGGCTGTTTCCGCAGCCAGGTGGACCGGCGCTCTCCGGCCGCGCTACTCAGCGCGGTCAACCGGCTGTTCTACGAATCGACCCCGCCCGAGCAATTCGCCACCCTGTTCTTCGGTCAGTACGACGACGGGGCGCGCCGCTTGCGCTACGTCAATTGCGGCCATCTTCCACCCATTCTGGCGCGTGCCGCCGGTGGTATCCAACGCCTGGACGGGGACGCGACTGTGCTGGGGGTCTTCCCGGACTGGTCCTGCACGGAAGCGGCTATCGATCTCTCCCCGGGCGACACGCTGGTGCTGTTCTCGGATGGCGTCACGGAGGCCGGGATCGAGGCGGGCGAGGAGTTCGGGGAAGACCGGCTGATCGCAATGATCGAAGCCGGCCGGCACACCCCTCTGGGAACCGCTGTGGATTCGATTGTCGAGGCGGCACGGAGCTACAGTGCCGCCGGCCAGACCGACGACATCACCGTGGTGGGCATCCGCGCCGTGTGAGGAGCGCCAGCCACACGCCGCAAAAAAAATGGTTCCAAGTGACCCGGCTTCACAGTGTTTCCCGCCGACCGGCATGCCCGGCCCGAGAGTGGACTCTGGAGACGCTGAACAGTTACCCCGTCGCTCCCCGCTGCGGCTTTTGACCGCTGCGGATCAAAGCTCCGAAGACCATCAGCTAGCCATCTCCAGCTAAGCTGGCATCTCGAAACGGCCTTTCGCTCCCCAACAGCGGCTGCCCGTTTCCGGACCACCTCTGCCGGATCATCGTTCCCGGCCTGCCTCTTTCATGCCGTACCGGCCCGGTTACAGACTCGTTCGATTCCAGATTCCCCTCCTCGCCCCGGTTACCCGGCGCGGGGTGGATCTTCACCTGTCACCCGTTACCTGTCCCGTTCCCGGCCCTCCCGACGCCTCCTCGCGCCTCTGCTCCCGGTCGGGACCTTTCAATCCCTCCCGCTCATCGCTCGTCGCGATTCACCGCCGAGAAGCTTGCCTGGGTTGGACGCCCGATCCCCTTCGCTCCCCGTCAGCGGCAATTTTTTATGACTGCCCCCGACGGCTCAACGTTCCAGGTTCGCTACGTCCCGCCCGGCTCACTGTTCCGTGGACCTCTTGGAACCACCTTTATCCTGCATCCATTCGGGTTCGGAGTCAAACGAAAAATGGAGTTCTTCGACGCTTTTCCTCGACATTTATCAGTCCTTAAATCAGCAGGTTAGGGGGGATTGGGGTGGAAATGCTGTGCATAAAACACACTCTGGCCGTTCTGTTTCACTCCCCGATCATCTCGAGCAGCTTCCGCTCGTCAATCACCGGGACAGCCAGCGCCTGGGCCTTCTCGAGCTTCGCGCCCGCGGCTTCGCCAGCAACTACATAACTCGTTTGTTTGCTTACCGATCCCGTCACTTTGCCGCCTGCCGCCTCAATGCGCGCTTTGGCCTCCTCGCGCGTGAGCCGGGGCAAGGCGCCCGTGAGCACGAAGGTCAGCCCATCGAGCGGTCCGGCTTTGGGGCGGGTCTGCTGGTACTCGAATTGGAGGCCGGCATCCCGGAGCCGCTCCACCAGCACACGGTTTCGAGGCTCGCGGAAGAACTGGAATATGCTCTCGGCAACCTTCGGCCCCACCTCTTCGGCATTTTCGAGCGTCGGGATATCCGCCTCGGCGATCTTGCTCAGGCTGCCGAAGGTCTCTGCCAACAGCAAGGCGGTCCGTTGGCCGACGAATCGGATTCCAAGCGCCGCAAGCACCCTGGGCAGCGGAAGCTGTTTCGAGCGCACGATGTTCTTGAGCAGCTTCTCGGCCGACTTCTTGCCCATGTGCTCGAGGCCGGCCAATGGCTCCGCCTTCAGCAAGTAAATATCGGCGACGCTCCCCACCAGGCCGCGATCCACCAATTGGTCGACCAGCGCCTCGCCCAAGCCGTCGATATCCATAACGCTCCGGGACGCGAAATGCAAGATGGACTCCTTTAGGCGGGCGGGGCAGTCGGCGTTGATGCAGCGGCTGGCGACCTCACCTTCCTCGCGCACCACTTTGCCGCCGCAAACCGGGCAGTTCAACGGCATGCGGAAGGGCCTGCGCCCGGAGCCCGGGAAGCTCACGCGCACCACTTTGGGGATCACGTCGCCGCTGCGCTCGAAGATTACCCGGTCGCCGATCTCCAGGCCCAGCCGTTCTATCTCATCCTCGTTGTGGAGCGTGGCGGTCGAGACGATCACGCCGCCGACCTCCTTCGGCTGCAGGTGCGCCACGGGCGTCAGCACGCCCGTGCGCCCCACCTGCACTCCGATGTCTTCGACCACCGTCTCGGCCTGCCGCGCCGCGTACTTGAAGGCAATCGCCCAACGGGGAGCTTTGGCCGTCCAGCCCAGCTCGCGCTGCTGTGCGATGGAGTCTACTTTGGCCACCACGCCGTCGATCTCGTAGGGCAATTCCTCGCGGTGAGCCTCCCAGTGGCGGCAGAACTGGATGAGTTCCTCGACATCGGCGCACAGGCGGCGTTTCGGATTCACTTTGAATCCGTACGCGGCGAGCGCCTCCAAGGAATCCCAATGGGAGGGGTGCAGCGGCGCGCCGTCCACAAACAGGAAATAAGGATAGTAGTCCAGCCGCCGCGCCGCGGTGACCTGCGTCTCGAGCACGCGGATCGATCCAGCCGCCGCATTGCGCGGATTGGCGAACCGCGAGAGGCCCTGTTCGTCGCGCTCAAGGTTCAACCGCTCGAAGGCGCGCCGGTTCATGATCACCTCGCCGCGCACCTCCAGTTCCGGCAGATCGGCGGGGATGCGCAGCGGCAGAGACCGGATGGTGCGCGCGTTTTCAGTCACGTCCTCGCCCGCTTGCCCGTCCCCGCGAGTCACCGCCTGCCGGAACACGCCTCGAGTGTAGAACGCCGCCATGGACAGGCCATCCATCTTCAACTCGGCCACGTAACGATAGTTGGCGTCGCCGAGCAACTCGCGCACCCGCCGGTCGAAATCCCGCAGCTCGCCTTCGTTCAAGGCGTTGTCCAGGCTGAGCATCGGCGAGCTATGGCGGACCTTCACGAATCCTTCGCGCGGCTTGCCGCCCACGCGCTGGGTGGGAGAATCCGGCGTCACCAGCTCCGGATGCCGGTTTTCCAGCTCGCGCAGCCGGTTCATCAGTTGGTCGTACTCGGCGTCGCTGATTTGGGGGGAGTCCAGAACGTAGTACAGGTGCTCGTGGCGCCGCAGCGTCTCGCGCAGCTCGGCGATCTCCTGCTTTGCTTCTTTACCCATCCGCTGCTTATTATAGAGTGCTATCGCCACCTATCGGAACATCCGCCTGATCTTTAACCCCTGCGCCGGCCAATTGCGCGGCAGACGGGCTGGCCTCGCTGGGCGCGTCCTGGACGCGCTTCGCGCGGCGGGGCACGGAGTGTCGGCCATTCCGACCCCCGAAGAAGGCGCGGCCGGCCGCATCGCCAGGCAAGCCGTCGAGGAGGGTGCCGACCTGATCCTGGCCCTGGGCGGCGATGGCACGCTCAACGAAATGCTGCCTGGCGTGGTGCACTCGAAGGTGCCGGTGGCAGTGATTCCCGCCGGCACCGCCAACGTGCTGACGCACGAGCTGGGGCTCGGTACCAACGCGCTCAAGGCTGCCGCGCGACTGGGGGGCCTGGCGCCACGGCGCGTTTCCGTGGGGCTGCTCCGCTGCGAACCCGGCCCCCGCGAGCGCTACTTTCTGGCGATGGCCGGGGTCGGCTTCGACGCGCACATCGTGCATGGGCTCAACCTGAAGTTCAAAGCCAAGTGGGGCATAGTGGCCTACTGGGCCGCGGCCATGCGAGAACTCAGCCGCAGGCTCGAGCAGTTCCAGGTGCAAGTGGGGGAGCAGTCGTTCGTTTGCTCCTTCGCCCTGGCCAGCCGCGTGCGCAACTACGGCGGCTACTTCGAAATCGCCCGCGAAGTTTCGCTCGTGCGCGACGAATTCGAGGTGGTTCTGTTCGACGGCCGCTCCACGCTCCCGCACTACGCGAAATACCTGGCGGCGATCGTCTCCAGGAGAGCATCCAACACCCCGGGGATGTCTTTTCTCCGCGGGCGCCAGATCGCCTTCTCGGCACCCCCGGATGTACCCGTCCACGTACAGGTGGATGGCGAGTACGCGGGGCGCCTCCCGGCCAGCGTTGAGATCGTTCCGGATGCGCTGACCCTGCTGGCCCCGCCGGAGTATTGGAGCCGATGGACCCACTCACCCACACCCTGACTGGCCTCGCGCTGAGCCGGGCGGGACTGAACCGGCGCTCCGCCTACGCGACGCCCATCCTGCTGCTGGCCGCCAATGCGCCCGACATCGACATTCTGGCCTGGATCGCCGGGCCCGCGGCCTACCTGCACTATCACCGCCATCTAACGCACGCCTTCGTCGCCATTCCATTCCTGGCTCTGCTGCCGGTGCTGGTGGTGCGGCTGTTCGCGCGCAAACCCTTCGACTGGAAATGGGCCTACCTGGTTTCGCTGATGGGTGTCGCCACGCACCCGTTGCTGGACTGGATGAACGCCTACGGCGTGCGCTGCTGGCTGCCCTTTTCGGGCGAATGGCTGCGAGGGGACCTCGCCAGCCTGGGGGACATCTGGATTCTGACCGCCCTGCTGCTGGCGGCGCTGGCGCCCGCTTTGGCGAAGCTGGTCAGCTCGGAGATAGGGGCGCGGCCCAGCAGCGGGCGCGGGTGGGCCATCTTCGCGCTATGTTTCCTGCCGCTGTTTGTTGGCGCCCGCTATGTGTTGCACGAACGCGCGCTGGCCGTCCTTGATGCGCGCCTGTACGGCGGCCAGGCGCCCCTGCGAGTGGCGGCGTTCCCAACCCCATTCAGCCCGTTCTACTGGAAGGGACTGGTTGAAACCGGGCCTTTCTACGCCCTCTATGACCTGAACCTGCTCGGCGAGTTCGACCCCGCCGTCGGGAAAACCCTCTACAAGCCGGAGCTGGGTCCGGCTGAGGCCGCTGCCATCGAAGCTGCCCGCCGGACACCCGCGTTTCAAGCCTTCCTCGACTTCTCGAAGTACCCGCTGTGGCGCTTCACTGCTCAGGAGGATCCCCAGTCGGCGATCCGCGTCGAGGTTATGGACCTGCGCTTCGGCGCGCCCCCGCACCCGCGTTTCGTGGCGACGGCGCTGGTCCTGCCGAACGGGCGGGTTGAGCAGTCGGGGTTCCAGTACCAGCCACGTTGAAGGCAGCCGGCGCCACCGCGACCCTCGCATCCGGGTTGTAGTAGTCGTAGAGCAGCGACGAGGCGGTCTTGGCGCGCATCGCGAAGCGCGGCCGGAAGCTGAACGTGAAGTCTACTCCGCCACCAGTCGGCCACAGGTAGGCAATCACGCGGTCGGGCAGGATGTCGTACTGGTTGAACCCCCAGCCGGACGATTCGATGGCCCGGTCGAGCGACTGGCGATCCACGTCGGTGCCGGGAGGCAATCCGATTTCCGCCAGCATCATCCCGTAGCCGCGGAAGCCCACGCGTTCCGCATGGACCCGGCAGGTGACCGGGTCGCCGGCCCGGCCGTTGGTCTTGTCGAAGGCGACGCTGAGCCGGAGCGGCGAATCGGCCGGCGGCTCGCTCCTGGCCCAGGGCGTCCAGTAGGCGGCGCTGATTTGCAGTTGCGCGGATCCGGACGCCCCTGCGCGCCGCACCGTGACTTGGTTTCGGCCCGGCTTGAGATAGGGCGACAAGTCGAATCGTACGGGCGGTGCGATCTCGTGTGCATCCGGGACGGGAACGCTGGCCACACTCACGCCGTTCACACGTAGCTCGGCCGGCCCGGCCGCGCCGGCTTCCCCGCCCCGCAAGGTGGCATCCAGCAGGGCTCCGAGAACTTGCACAGTGGCCTGTGTGGAATACCAGACCCCGTAACGATCCTGGTTTCGCAGCAGGAACAGCAGACCCGAATCGATGAGCGCCTTGTCGGCCGCTTCGCCGCCCTCGAGCAACGCGCGGAGCGCCAGCGCGCTGGTTTCGATCCGCCCGGCCAATCCCCAGCCGTAGAAGGGCGTGTTGGTTTCCAGGTTCCAATAAGCCATTCCCGCCTCGTTGCGCGCTAGCGTCCGCAGGCGCTGGCGCATGTTCGCCGCCAGAGCCATGTCGCCCGAGCGCCCCGCCGTCAGCGCTGTGGCCGCGATCGCGTAAGGTTCGTCGAACTGGCCGGCGCGCTTCGAGAGATACTCCAGCGTACGCTTGATGGCGGCGTTGGGGTTCGGCCCGGCCAGCGCGAGCGCGACGAACGCCGTCTGGTACGCGGTTCGCGATTCGTCCACATCCTTCTTCCAGTTGCGCACTGGCCAGCGCCCCAGCGCGTCCTGCTGCTTCCACAGCCATTCGCGGGACCTCTTGAGGCGCTCCGCTTCGACGCCCGTGAAATCGCCGGCTTCCGACAGGAACATCAGGGCGTAGGCGGTGAGGCTCACGTCGGCATCGCCGTGGCCCCAGTAGCTGAAGCCGCCGTCCTCGGTGGCGTAGCCGGGCAGCCGGTCCACCCCGGCGCGCAGGTAGCGCTGCGCCAACGTGCGCAGAGGGGCGTTCCCTTGATTCGTGTGCTTGAAATAGCGTAGCAGAAGCAGGCTCGGGTAGGTGCTCGAGATGGCCTGCTCGGCGCAGCCGTATGGCCGCCGCAGAATCGCCTCGATGCTCTCTACCACGTGCGCCAGCAGGTTGGGGTAGATCTTCAATTCGGCGCTCGCCGAACCGGGAATCGCGGCCGGCGGAATCGCCAGATCGAGCGCGGCCTCGCTCGTGAACACGGCGTTCAACGTCACCGGAATCTCGCTGCCGTCGGGATGGACGCTGACCGGCTTCTCGATGGCGTCACCTGCGGCCTGGCTAATGGCTGTGAGCCGTTGCTTCCCATCGGTGACCGCGGCCGTGGCGCGGAAGGGGAACACGGCGTTTTCAAACGTGCCAGCCCCCACCCGCAGGTCGCGCCGGTCGCCCGCCAGTAGTTGGAACCAGCTTTCAGGCTTGATCGAGAGGGCGACGGCCTGGAGTTCTTCCAGGTAATTGCGTACCGTGACCGGCAAATCGATCTCGTCGCCCTGCGTGAGGATGCGCGGCGGGCTATGGTCGATGAAGAACGGTTGGAACGCGCGGATGTCGGCGCTGGCCGTGCCGATGTCGCCTTCTTCGGTCGAGCCGATCGCTTCGATCTTCCAGGTGGTGATGTTGTCGGCCAGCTTGAAGTTGATCCGGGCACGGCCGTCGGCCCCGGTTTCGAGCAAAGGTTGCCAAAGCAGCGTTTCGGGGAAGTACTCGCGCAACCGTGGCGTGGAGCGCGGGCCCGATACTACCTGGGACACCTCGGCGCTGGCGGTCTGCAGCATCAGGGGCTCCGCCGAGCATGTGACGGTCTCCATCGCCGCACCAACCTGAAGCGTCGCGTCGACCAGCGTGGCATTCCCGGCCCGCACCGGTACGCTACTCACTACCAACTCCTGAAACCCGGGGGCTGTAATGCGCAGTTCGTAGAAGCCCGGCGGAAGGCCCCCAAGTAGGTAGGCGCCGTTGGAATCGCTCTTCGCTTCGTACGCGACTGCGTCGCCGGAGCGCTTGGCTTGTGCGGTCGCTCTCGGGATGACCGCTCCGGCGGGGTCCATGATCGTGCCGGAGATCCATCCAGTTTTCGCCCCGCGCGAACCGGAGGCGCGCAACACGAACCCGGCCGATTTGGGCGCGGTTTCCGTGTTGATCGTCTTTGAAAAACGCGCCAGCTCGAAGTCATCCTTCGTCCCCTCGACGCCATCGGGGCCGGCGCTGCGCACCAGCACCTCGAGGACTGTTTGTGTCACGGGGATGATCGCCGTGTGGGTCTGCGGCTGGTTGCCATACTCAGCTGCACTGTACGGCTTCCGAATGTCGCTGAACCCCGAGCGCTGCTGGAAGATGGCATAGACCGGCCGTCCCCACGGGTCTTTGAGCGGGTATAGCCCCGCCGTACGCTCGAGTTGGGTCCACTCGCTGTCCTTTTGAGGGAAGCGTTTCGCTGCGGCCAACGCCGTTTCAAGCCTGCGCTGCGCTTCGGAGAAGTAACGGCCACCGAAGTCACCCACCAGAAAATCGTCGTCGTTGCCGAAAACGCGGTCGGGCCCGGCGCTACGGAAGCGCAGGGCGGCTTTGTCGTTCTCGATCTTGAACTCGAAGCGGTAGTTGGTTCCCCAGGGATCACACAACTGGTCCGGATCAATGTGCGCGGCGAGCAGGGCGGCGCGGGCGTCCTGCTCGGTCTGCGGGTAAGCCGGCAGGGCGCCGAGCGTTCGCGCAATCGAATCGTGCCATGGCTGGAAATGCGCCCGGCGCACTTCGGCCGCCTTCAGGTCGTCGTCCGTTCCAAACTGCTTGTCCGGCCCGGCGCTGCGCAGCGTGAGCACGTCCGAGGGGCCATCAACCTTGAACTCGGCCCGGTATGGTGTGCCCCAGGGGTCGCGCAGCGAATCGAAATCGATGCCCGCCTCGGCGAGGTCGCGCTTCAGCGTGGCGGCATCCCTAGGGTGGTCGTAGTCCTTCTTGTATCGTTCCTCGAGCGCCTGGATCACCGGCTTCAACTGAGCGGCGAAAGCCTTCGCAAAAGCAGGCCGGGAATCGGACGTGTAGTCGGCACTGCTTTCGGAGTGGAACAGATAGGGGTTCCCTTCACCCAACATCGCTTCCGCCACCAGATCCAGATCCTCCGGGAACGGCTCGGAGCAATCCAGCCGGTAGAGATCGCCAAGGGTCACACCGCTGATCCCTTCGCTATCGGGGGACCTCAGGTTCGAGAACACCCTGTCAGGGCCTGCCACCCCGTCGGATCGGGCGCGCTCGCCGACCGCGGCATCCGCTACAGCCACGCCCAGTGCGGTTTCGACGGTTTGCCCGCCGGCCAAGCGCGTCTCGAGCGCCACGGTGGCCTCTTCGCCAGGGCGGTAGACCGGCTGGCCGGGTCGCACGGCGACCTCAAAATCCAACCTGGCAGGAAACAGCACGGTGCGGGAAGCCGAGTCGTCGGTGCCGATCACATTGGCGCTGATGGTGATCTCGCGCCGGAACTCCGCGCGCCATGGCAACTCGAACCGGGCCTGCTTGTTGGTCAGGTCCAGCAGGCGAGATTCGATCAGCTCTTCCTCCCGCATCACGTCCACGGCCACGACGGGCAGTGGCTCGGAGGAGCTAACCTCGACCTCCACTGGCTCGCCCGGCCGGTACAGCCTCTTGCCGGTGCTGACGCTCAGCTTCGAGGGAGGCCGCTCCCAAATCCTCTCCTCCTGAAGCCCTTTTCCGCCTTTGTCGTCCTCGGCCAGCAGCTCCACCAACTCAGCCTCTTCCGGCACCGTGATTCGCGCCAGCCCGTACCGGTTCGTGTTGACTGAAGCGCCTCCCTTCACGCTGACGTGGCAGGCAACCGGCTTGCCGTCGGCGTAGGAGGTCGAGACATAGAACCCGCTATCCAGCGGCCAAAGGTAGACGTGAATCGGATCCCGCGTCACCCGAACGTCGAAGCGCCGCTCCTCGGTGCGGCCGGTTGACGGATCGCGGACGTAGGCAGTGAAGGTCAGGTCTTCGTAGCGGCCGTGGGAGTCGGACTCAAGTTCCCTGTGCTCCTTCGCCAGATCCAGCCGCGTGGTGAAGCGTCCGGCCTCATTCGTCCTCCCCTCATAAACCTCGGCCTCGTCGATATCCCATTTCTGTTCCCTGTAGTCCCATTCCCGGTGTGTCTCGCGCACCACACGAACGCCGGCGCCGGGGACAGGCTTGCCGAACAGGTAGTCGGCCCCAACCTCCACCGAGGCGTTCTGCCCGGGCAAGTAATAGGATCGGTCGGGCTTGGCCGTCACCGTGAACTCCGGGAGATCGTACCGGCTGATCTTCACAGTTCTGACCTCGCTGGATGCCAAGCTGTCCTCGTCGTCCCCCTTCCCGACACCCTCCGTCTCGGTCCAGACCCAGTAATCGCCCAGGCGGGTGTTGGCGGGGATCTGCCAGTCGGCCGCGGCGACGCCAAAGCGGTTTGTCACCAGGTGCGTGCTGAAGAGGCGGGTGCGTTCGGGGTCCTCGATGCGCAGCTTGATAGGGAACTTTGCCGCCGCGCGCCAACTCGCGCCGAAGCACAAGACGCGGATATGCAGCGTCTGGCCCGGCTGGTAGATCGGCTTGTCCGTGGAGATATCCATGTGCACACGGCGAGCAAGTAGCGGTCCCATTCCGAATTCGACGGCCTGACGGACATCGCCCAGCGAACCCTCCACCTCGAGTTCCCCGTCCTTGATTTCCATGCGCTCGGGAAGCTGGAATTCGAGTGTGGCGATGCCTCTCGCGTCCGACACGGTTTCGACAATGAGCGGAGCGTCCTCGTCCAGCGTGAGGGAGCCGCGAAGGCGGACGCCAGGAACGGGCTTGCCCGTGGAGGGATGCAGCGTGCTGGCGCGGATCGTATACAGTTTCTTCTGCTGAGTCAGACCCGGTGCCGAAACCCGCAACTCGAAGACATGATCGGCTATCTGGGTGAGCGCGAGCATGCCGCTCGATTCGCCATCCTCGGCGCGGAGGCGATAGCGCAGCCGCGTGAAAAGGCTCGCTGAGCTGGGAAGCGGAAACGCCAGTTCGAGCTGGCTCCGACCCGGTCGCGCCGAGAGCGTACGCTCCACCGAGGAGAGCACCTTGCTGTCCGGGTCCAGCCACTCCAGCCGGATTTGGGCGGACGCCTCGCGCCCGAGGGAGTTCTCGATCGCCAGGGAAACCGCGGATTGCCCTTCGCGAAGAACGACTTTCGTCCCGGCTTCGTCGACGCGCACACGAGGGCTCGCGGCGGCCAGCAGGAAAGCACAGAAAAACCCGAGCGCAAATCGGCAGCGCATATTCGACCCCCAAACGGGAATTCAGAGACGCTGCTCTCAAATCCTCCGTTGTCCCGATTAAAGCTCAGACCGGGCCGGAAATCAAGGGTCTTTTTGGCGTGGATCGAAGTTCTGGTTGAAGACAGCCGCCGGGGAACGCTATAATCGCCTCACGCTTGCTCGATGGTCCCTGCATGAAGCTGTTGATTCTGGCCATCTTCGTGTCCCGTTTGCCGGCGGGCGCTGCCGAAGCCCCGGCGCATCGCGGCTTTGACGCCGCGTCTTGCGCCAAGTGCCACTCGGAACTGACCCAGGGAAAGAAGTACGTTCACGCGCCGGTGCGCCACTCTTGCACCATCTGCCACGACCCCCAGGCTTCCGAGGCACCCACCCTGCTGCGGGCGCCTTTGAACGACCTATGCCTGGAGTGTCACGGGGCGGGCGAGCGACCGGGAGCTACGGTGGCGCTCTTCAATGGGCGGGTGAAGGTCCCCGGCGCGCTGCTCCACGGACTGCAGCCCTTGCCGGTGCGGGCCGGGCACCCTGTCCCGTACCATCCGGTCTTCGTTCCAGCCGGGATGGGGCTGCCCGAGATCAACTGCGTCTCGTGCCACACGCCACACGCCTCCGATGGCAGCCCCCAGTTACTAGTCTCCGGCGCCGAAGGCAGGAAGGGCCTCTGCGTGAAGTGCCATTCCCACGAGTGACGCCCGGCACGCGACGAAATCAAGCTGTTCCGAATTGTGATTGCCGGCCTACGGCAACATCGGAGCCGAGCCGGGCAGCGTATAGCGCAGGTTCACCCACACCTCATTCATGTGAGTCCCGCTCGGCGTGCCCGAGGCGACATACCAGGGGACGCGCGTGAACAACGCGTACTGTCCCATGATGTTCAGCGCGCCGTACTTGGCGTCCTTCCACAAGGTCTGGTTGAATCCGATCGTGTATTCCTGGATGTTCCGGTTCTGCGAGTTCGAGCTGCCGGTGTAGCCATAGCCCACCAGCTTGCCGTTGGCTGGATCGGTGACGGTGTACCGGCCAATCCAGTCCAAGCCGTAGTAAGCGTAGAGCAACGTTTTCTTGTGCGTGAACTCCAGGCCGTCCGAGGTGGCGTCGGTGTGCACCAAGCCCAGGCTCCCGTCGCCTTTCACCACCACGTCGGGGCCCTCGCCGAACACGTAACGGCCACCGCCGTCGCTCAGGTAATTGTTGCTGACAACCCGGAGCCCCTTGGCCAGTTCGAAATTCACATTGGCCGACCCGCCGCCTCCGGTCTTGGTGAAGTCCTGAGCGGTAGTCGGGTAGTAGACCTTGAATGTTCGCGCCACGCCCGCGACTTCGAAATGGAATTTGCGCGAGGGATCGAAAGCGATCTTGGCAATCAGGTCCGGATGCAGGTTGGGCACGTTCAGGGTGGTCGTGCCATTGTTTAGTTCGCTGGCGTAGGGCGTCGCGAATGCCGTCGGCAGCACCGTCACGCCGGCGCCGCCCGACCCTCCGATGTACTGCTCGGGGTTGTCGAGGGCGAAGGCTGCCGCCACTTTGGCGCTGGGGTGGTACACGAGGCGGAACTCTGGGATGCGGCCCCACGGGAAGCCCACGATGTAGTTCACGTCTATGACCTGCGAGTAGAACAGATCGCTTGGCACGGGGGAGATGCCGTTTCGGCCCGGGGTCATCAGGCTCCAGCTTTGGCCTCCCAGGATCTCCCACTTATTCTTGCGGACATCGACGAAAAACAGGCGCAGGCGGAAAGGATAGCTATTGGTGCTCACCGCCAGATTGCCCACCGGCGGGTTGTTTACTCCGCCGAGGAAGTCGGACTCCCAGTAGCCCAGGACCTTCGCGCCCTCCACCATCTCATCGACGCGCATTCCTATACGGGAGTTCTGCGGGCTCATGCGGAACTCGCTCAGGTTGGCGTTGGTCGCGGCCGCCGTCCGATAGGGGAAACTGCCGAAGTTCGTCCCGATGTTGGTGCCCGGATCGGTGTCGCGGAATACCGAGGTGAAATCCATAAACCCGACCGGGGTGAAGTAGGCCGAGCCCAGCGCAAACTGCAACGGCGAGGCCGCAGCGGGAGCGGACGTGGCAGCCTTTCCGACCGCCGGGGCCGCCTCGGCAGGTGCGGCGGCCGGAGCGGCCGCGGTCTTCTGCGTCAACGCTTCGAGCAGCTTCTGCTGCTCGGCCAGTGCGGTGGTTAGTTGCTCGATCTGTTTCTGTTGCGCGGCCAGCCGTTCGCGCAATGCCGGGAGATCGTCCTGCGCGGCCAGCGGCGCACTCCCCAGTAAGCATAAGAAGAAAGTGATGGTAAGGGTTCTCATGGTTAGACCTACCACTCTACCGGCGGATTATTGTGCGTGCATTACAAGACCGTTAACGCGGGGTGAAATCTCGCTACGCTTTCGAGACCGCGGACTACGCCCCCGATAGCGCCTGCACCGTGGGCATTGTGCGCCTCGAGAACGATCGGATTGTCCAGCGGGCATACCGGCTTATTCGCCCGCCGCCATCACGCCTCCGCCGACGCCGAGGCCTGTGTGCGCATCGTGCTGACGGCGCGGAAAGCGGTTAGCAGGCGGGCAGGCTGACCACGAAGGTCGACCCTTTTCCCAGGGCGCTCTCCACCGTCACCGTACCATTCATCCGCTCCACGACGTGCTTGACGATCGAGAGGCCCAGCCCCGTGCCGCCCACTTCCCGCGAGCGCGCCTTGTCTACCCGGTAGAAGCGCTCGAATACGCGCGGCAAATCCTCCGAGGGGATGCCGATGCCGGTGTCCGAGATGGCGATGGCGATCTTCCCGTCCGCCGTGCGGCTGGTCTCGATGCGCACTTCTCCGCCCGGCCGGTTGAACTTCACCGCGTTGTCCAGCAGATTGACTAGCGCCTGCTCCAGGCGGGTGCGGTGGCCCATCACCTCGGAATTGTCGAGCGCGCCCGGCTTGAGCGCGACGCCGCGCACCCGCGCTTCCGATTCGACGGTGCGCAAGGCCGATTCCAGCGCCGCGCCCACAGCGACCGGCTCCGGCGCCGCGGGCGGCTGGCCCGACTCCAGCTCCGAGAGAGCCAGCAGGTCGCTCGAAATGTTGTTCAGCCGTATGGCGTGGGCGCGGATAATCTCCAGGAACTTGCGGTTATTGTCCTGGTCCTCCAGCGCCCCGTCCAGCAGCGTCTCGGCGTAGCCGCGGATGGCGGTCAAAGGCGTCCGCAGCTCGTGCGACACATTGGCCACGAAGTCCTTGCGCACACGCTCCAGCCGCTCCAGATCGGTGATGTCGTGCAGGATCGCGATGGCGCCCTGGCGCGCCCCGGAAGCCAGCGGCGCGGTCTGGACCTCGAACGCGCGGCCGTCCGCCGCGGCCAGTTGCAGGCGGTGCTTGAAGGTCTGATGCGTGACCAGCACCCGGCTCAGCAGGTCCAGGAACGCCGGGTCGCGGACCAGTTCCAGCACTGGCAAGCGCTCCGGGACGGGTATTGCGGCGCCTACCGCCCGCGCGAACGCCTCGTTACAGAAAGTCACCCGCAACTGGTGATCGACGGCCAGAACGCCTTCCACCATGCTTGAGAGAATGGCTTCGCGCCGCTCCGATTCCAGGCGCAGCTTCTCGAACAGGTCGCGGAGCTGGGCCGCAGTGCGGCTGAGGGAGCCTGCCAGCGCCCCGAGTTCGTCCTCTCCATCTGGCTCCAGGCTCTCCGGAACGCGTGCTCCCAGCAGGCTCTGGGCAAACGATTCCAGCCGCCGCACCCGCCGCGTGAACGTGCGGGAGAACCAGTACGCCATGGCCAGCGCCAGCAGCGCGGCCACCAGCGAGGCTCCCAGGATGCGTTGTCGAACCGCGCCGATGGCCGTGTCCAGTTCGCGCAGTGGCAACGCCAGCCGGACCACGTAGCCCGGCTGGCCCCGGTAGGCCGCCGGCAGCGCCACGTAGCTCAGGTCCAGGTCCAGCGTGGCGCTGTGGCGCGTGGCCATGCCGGTGCGCCCTTGGCGGGCTTGCCGGACTTCCGGCCGCGCGCTGTGGTTCTCCATGCTCTCGGGGTCGTGCTGCGAATCCGCCAGTACCGCGCCGCGCGGGTCGATCACCGTGACCCTCGCCTGCGCCCGGGTCTCCGCGCCGCGGGCCCAGCCTTCCAAGCTCGCCGGGTCGACGCTCTCCAGTTCGCCCACCAGGATGTGCGCCTCGGCTTCCAGCCGGCGCCCGATGCTGGAGCGCTGCTGCGCCGCCGTATAAGGTGTCAGATAGAAGTCCAGCACCCCCAGCGTGATCGCGATGAGCGCGAACGCGCTGAAAAGCAGCTTGCGGAAGATCGGGCTATTCAGAGGCACGGCTCAGACATCCTCGGGCGCGTCCGCCAGCATCCGGTACCCCGCGCCGCGCACCGTACCAATATACTCCGGTTCCTCGGGGCGGGCCTCGATCTTCTCGCGCAGACGGCGTATATGAACGTCCACCGTGCGCGGCGTGACCGAGCAGTCGCGGCCCCAGACCTCGTCCAGCAGCTTCTCGCGGCTGAAGATCTGCCGCGGGCGCGAGGCCAGGAAATGCAGCAGCTTGAACTCCAGCGCGCTCAGCTCCACCGCGCTGCCGCGCACGCTCACGTCCTGCGTGCGCGCGTCCAGCCGCAGCCCGCGGATCTCCACCACCTCTCCCTTTTCCGCCGCGCGCGCCTGCCGCCGCAGGATGGCTTTCACCCGCGCCACCAGCTCGCGCGGGCTGAACGGCTTCACAACGTAATCGTCCGCGCCGATCTCCAGGCCCACGATGCGGTCGACTTCCTCTCCGCGCGCGGTCAGGAAGATCACCGGCAGCTCTCTCAGCCGTTCCTCGGCGCGCAGTTGCCGGCAGATCGAGAGGCCGTCCTCGTCGGGCAGCATGATGTCCAGCAACAGCAGATCCGGCGGGTTCCGCCGCAGCGCCTCGAGCCCCTCCCGGCCGCGGCCGAAGCTCTCCACTTCGAATCCCGCCTTGCGGAAATTGTAGCGGACCATCTCCACGATGTCCGCTTCGTCCTCGATAATGACGATGCGTTGCCGCACGAGGGAATTGTAGCAGCTACCGCGCCTGCCAGCTCGGTTTGGCGGGGCGTTTGCGGCGGATCAGCGCCCGCAGGATGTGCGTGGTCCAAATGATCGTCAGCAGCCCCAGAACCATCGCTACCGGCGGCAGCCAGTGGCCCAGCAGTTCCGGCATTGGCGGCTCGGCCGCCCCGCGATATCCCATGGCGAACAATCCGGCCGAGGGCAGGTACCAGAGGCCGATGTTTTCCGGGAAAAAGGCCTTCAGGATGGCGCAGACGAAGAACGCCCCTGCCGCCACATAGCCGGCTATGGCGATCGCGAAGATCCCAAAACCCTTGGCCCCCAGCGCCGCCCAGTGCAGCGTCGCGCGAATCAGCACCCATGGCGAACGGCTTCCGGCGGCGCGCTCGAACAGCGCGTTGGTGACGTATTGGGACGCGATCTCCTCGGGCGTCCCCAGCGCTTCCAGGGTCTCCCGGACCCGGCCTGCCTCCACCACTCCGCCGATCTGCGACCGCTCCAGGATGTGGCTCCGTATCTCCGCCACGATTTCCTCGCGTTCGGCGGGTGGGAACCTGGCGGCCGCGCGGCCCAGCCGGCCCAGGTAGTATTCCATCAGTTGCGTGCTCTCGTTGTTTCCTGTCATAGTGCCTTCCCGTGCTTTCCGCTCAACAGCGGTTGAATCAGCGCGCCCAGGCTGGCGGCGAACTCGGCCCAGACCCCCGCCATCGCCGCGGCTCGCTGCCGGCCCGCTTTGGTCAGCCGGTAATACTTGCGCGGATGTCCCCCTTCGGATTCCACCCATTCGGAGTCGATCAGGCCCTCCGCCTTCAGACGGCTGAGCAACGGGTAGACCGTGCCCTCGGCGACGATGAGGTTCGAGCCGCCCTCCAGCAGCCGCAGAATCTCCAGGCCGTACAGCCGTCCCTTCCACAGCGCCGCCAGGATGGCCAGTTCCAGGCTGCCTTTGCGGACCTGGGCCTCCCACTTGTCCGAGGAATCGTTCATTGCCTGTTACCTAGTATCACTATGTATAGTGTACGGCCCTATAGTGGGCATGTCAAGGATTATCTTCGCCGCCGCCCCGCCCGCCATCCGGGGGCGCCCTGGCGGACCTGTTCGCGGCGCGGGATTCTCCCAGCCTCCGAACACCCCGGATTTGCGGACCGCGCTCCGGTGGTTTTGACAATACCGAGGATTGGTGGAGCGGCATTCCTTCGATTGCGGGTATGTCGAATCGCGGCAGGCGAACGATCCAGTCGTCCAGCGGCGCTTCGCCGCCGCGTCCCCAGCGCGGACGTTTCCGGCGATCTCGTTCGGGAGATCTTCCTGCGCGTGCCGGCCACTGTGCGCGCCGCAGGCCACGAGCGATCTACTTGAACTGCTTCTTGTACAGGAAGTCGATGCCGAACATCCCGTTCTCTTCCCGAATCGCCACCGCCGCCCAGATCCTGGTCAAATCCCATTCCACCCGCAGAACCTGCGCCTGCGCGCGCGAAACGTCGGTCACGGAAGTGAACGACAGGTTGCTCGAGATCTGCTGCTCGATCGTGATCCGCGCCACCGCGTTGCCGGTGGTCATTCCCGTGAGCTGCGGGTCGATCTTCAGGTGGCTGACCCCGAAGAAACGCTGCAAGCGTCCGGCAATCGGACTGGCGATCGCCTGGCCGAGCAGCGTACCCGGCCCGGCCTGCCCCATCTCCTGCGAATACTGCGTCTGGGGCCCGCCCAGCCCTTGCACCGAGGCCGGCGTGCGTCCCGTCGTCAGCAGGCCCACAATGTCCGTGAACGAGAGCGGCGGATCCGAACGGTAGCTCACATTCAGCTTCTCCATGGTGCCTGAGATGTGCAACGTGACCTCCACGCCCCGCGCCGTGGTCTCCAGGTCCAGATTGACGACCGGCTCGATCCGGTTGGTGTTGACGAACAGGATCTGGCCCGAGCCGATGCTGTACTGGTTTCCGAAGAACATCACATTGCCCTGGCTGATCAGCACGCGTCCCAGGAGCATCGGTCGGATTGGGTCTCCGCGCAGCCGCAGGTCGGCATCCGCCTGAATGTCGCGGCTCAGCGAAGTCTCCAGGCGCACCTGCGAGGAAGTGACCAGGTGCACGTCCAGATGCACTCCCCGCTCGAACCGCGAAGCCGGACCGGGCGCGCGCACCGGCTGCGCCGAGGGCGCCAGCATCGAAGCCAGATCCGAGCGCGGGTTGAAGCTCATGCGCGTCACCACCAGGTCGCCCGCGAGCAGGCTCTGGCCGGTAGTGCCGGTGAAACCCAGGTTGGCGTTCACCGAGGAACTGACGCCCTCGGGGTAACGCACCCGCACGTCCGCCGCTTTCAACTGCAAATGGAAGCTGGCCACGCCGCCGAACCCCACGAACCCGGTAAACGACACCCTGCCGCCGCCGGTCGAACCCGACAGATGGTCGATCACGGCCCGGTCCTGGTACAGGAAGATCGACCCGTTGGCGTTCTCGATTCCGTTGGGAAGGCCCGCGACGTTCACCGAAGCGTCCTTCAGATCGATCCGCCCGGAGAGGTTGGGCCGCTCCAGCGAGCCGCGCAGCGAGACGTCCAGGCTGGCCGCTCCCGAAGCGGAGATCTGATCGTCGATGTCCTGGAGCAGCGCCAGGTTCGCATCGCCCCGCAGGTGCAGATCCCAGGGGTTCTTGGCGCCGAATCCCAGCGACCCGCTTACCGTACCGTCGGTGATCTTGCCGTGCCATCGCGCCTGGCGGATGCGTGCGCCTCGGATGTCCAGGTCCACGATCGCTGGACCGGCGTTGCGCAGCCCCAGGCCCCGCGGGTTGGAAGCCTCGATCGCGCTGGCCGCGGGATGCAGCTCGACGTCTCCCAACTCAACCGTGGCCTTCCAGGTGCCCGGGTCGGAGGGCGCGCCCGAAAAACTCGCCTTGCCCGCCACGGTTCCCTCGAACACCGCCCCCTTCGCGCTGGCCGGCGCCAGGTGGGCCAGCAATCGCGTGAGGCTCAGCGCGGTCCATTCGAGGCGCCCGTGGACCTCGTCCCCGCCCAGCGCCCACTGGCTCTCGCCGCTCACCTTGGCCCCCGCCAGTTCCCCCTCCAGCCGCGTCGCCAGCGTCCGCGCCTGGCTGGAGGCGGCCAGCGACAGCCAGCCCAGATGGTCGCCCTCCCTGGTCAGATCCTTGGCCGCTATCCAACCATTCAACACCCGGGGGTGCAGTTGGGCATGAGCCAGCGTGAATTCCCCCGTCATTTGCGTTTCGAGCCGTCCGCTTAGCCCCGGCACACTCTCGCCCATCGAAGGCAACCGCTCCAACTGGTAGCCCCGGCTCGCCACCTGCAAGCTCAGCCGGCCCTCCCGGTAGATGCCCTCCGGATGCTCGAGCTGGCCCGACACCTCGGCCTGGCTCGTGCCCGCCTGGATCTGCACCCCGCTGGCCGTGAGCAGCGTATCGGTGTACCGCAACTGCCCGCGCACCCAGTCCAGCGGTTGGCCCCAGGCCACCGGCTTCGACACCTGCGTCGTGATGGTCGCCCAGGTCTCCTCCAGGGTGCCCCCGATCTTAACGTCCCCGGTCAGGCTGCCCCCCGTCATCGGCACGAATACTCCAAATTCCGCCAGCACGGGCGCCACCGCCGCCGCTCGCACGGCGAACGCGCCCGTAACCGGCAGGTTCGCTACTGACGTCCGCCACTCCTGGAAGGCGACATCGAGAGTGCCCACCGCCCGCACCTGGTCCTTCGTCACCACCAGATTCCGCGCCGTGACCCCGGCCCCCGATATGGCCACGTCTCCCTCCGCCCGGTCGAAGGTGTAGCCTGCATACTCGAAGTGCGTCATCAGAGCGCGGCCCTGAATCGTGGGGGAGTCGATCGACCCGCTCACGCCGCCTTTGAGTCTCGTGATCCCGTTGCTGAGCAGCGTGAACGGCAGCACCGGAGGAGGCCCTTTGGTGAACGCGCCGATGGGCTGCATGTACTCGCTCAGGTTGCTGGTTTCCACCGACACCGCCACGCGCTCTCCCAGTCTGCCGGAGAACTCCGTGCGGCTGTAGCGTGTAGCCACGTAGGACGGCTCGAAGTCGATGCTGCCGGCGCTCTGGTTATAGCTCAGATCGATCAGCCCGTCCACCGGGTCTTCGCCCTCCGCCCGCTCTATGCTCAGCCGCGTGTTTACGAGCAAATTGCCCGCCTGGCCCTCCTTGAGCTCGCCCGTAACGCTGACCGGCCCGGAGACACTGCCGTTCCAGGCCAGCGGGCGCCTGGTCTCCCAGCGCGTAAGTTCCGCCAGGGAATAATCCCCAAGCTGCCCTTCCACTCGGAAGCGCTTCCCCGCGGTCATCTCCGCGCGCCCGGAGAACCGGCCCTCCAGCACGCTCAGTTCGATCCCCTCGATCTCGATCCGCTCGGGCGTCAGCTTCACGGCCGACCTCAGCCCGATGTTCCGTACGCCGATCGCGCCCTCTTCGAACTCCAGGCCGCTCCCCTGCACTTTCCCGGTCACCAGGTAATCTTTCGCTCCGCCGAACGCGGCCCGTCCCGCAACCGTCGCCACGCCCCGGCCCGGAATCTCCGCCAGGCGCAGGTTTCGCGCGATGTCCTTGAGATACACTCGCGCCGAGTAGTCGAGCTCCGCGTGCGGCCGGGCGAAGTTCTCTAGCGTCCCTTTCACCTCCAGCCACGAATCCTTCAGCCCGAGATGCATTCGCGAAATATCCAGTCTGTCGGCGGCCAGCGTCAGGCTGGCGTCCACATCGATGGGGAGCGCCGGACCCTGCCCCGGTGTGACGTTCAAGTGGCGGAAGGAAAAAACCCCGCGATATCGGGCCGGTTTGGACGCATAGAGGATCTGCACGCGCAGGTTCTCGCCCAGCGCGTTGAGCGGCAGCCGCCGCGCGGCCAACTGTACCGTTCCGTCGGAAATCTGGAAGCGGCGGATGGCCAAATCCAGCACCGTCTCCACCGCGTTCTTCCGCACCCGCCGCGCGACCCTGGGCTGGGGCATGTTCGTCCCCCCGTCCGGATACACGATCAGGTTGATCCGCGGCCGGTTCACCGCCAGGGAGGCGAGATGAATCTCCTTCCTCCAGATCGAGACGATCCGCAGGCCCACCCGGATCGAATCCGCGCGGAACAGCGGCGCTTCGGAACCCGGCTCGGTCCCGTGGATCGTCAGGTTCCGCACACTCGCGGCCAGTGTCCGCCAGTCGAAATCGAGACCTTCGATCTCCACCCGTCCTCCGGTCGCCTCCGCGAGTTCGGCGATCATGCGCTGCCGAAGCTGGCCACGGAACCAGGGCGTTCGCACCACCTGGATCGTCATCAGCGCCAGCGCCACCAGCGCTCCGGCGAGCCCCCCCAGAATGCGTAGCGCGATTCCCGGCTTGCGGATCACTGGAACGCATCCTCCACGTAACGAATCCGGGTTCGCCCCTTCGCCTCTTCGAGCCACGCCTCCACCCGCTTGTCCACCAACTGCTGGATGAGCGCTTCCTCGCATTGGCCGCGCGCTTCCTCGAACGGCGGCGGCGGCAACCGCTTCCGCGCGTACTCCGGCGCCACCACCGTCTCGTAGTACTTCCGCGCTTCGATCTCCGTCACTTGCACTTGCGGCCGGAACCGCAGTTCGATGAACCGCAGCAGCGCCATCTGCCGCGCGAGCGCCGGGCCGAGATCGTTCGCGCCGATTCCGCAGGCCTTCAACTCCCGATCGAACTCGGCCGCGCCGCGGAAGCGCCTCTTCACCGCATTCAGCGCCGCCTCGATCTGGGCCCCTTCGGGCTCCGCGAAATGCGTGAACTCCATCTCGCGCCGGAACAGACTTTGCTCCACCATCCGCATCGCCGCGCGGCGCCTGTTCGCCGGGCTCAAATCCGGCTTCTCGCCGTTGAGAAACGCTGCCACGCGCAACTCCTCGAGAAGCTGGCTTTGCATGATGGGCCGATTGTCGATGGTCGCCACGATGCGGTCGAGGATCTCCGCGCGGGACACGCAGACCGGCAGCGCGAACAGGGCAACGCCGACGGCCAAACGGCGGCCGCGCTGGAGATACTGCTGCGTAGTGGTCATCTCAGAACGCCTGCCCCAACGAGAAGTGGAACTGGAAGTGGCTGATCTGCTGGTTCACCAACTGTCCGGTCCCGTTCAGAAGCTGCAACTCCGTGCCCTTGTATCCGAAGAACTGCGGCGGATTGATGCTGTACGCCAGGTCCAGCCGGATCGGGCCTACCGGCGTCTTGTACCGGAACCCAAACCCCACCGCGTGCTCCATGTAGTTAAAGTCCTGCAGGCCGTGCTGTATCACCCGGAGAGAAACGGTGTTCAGGCCCGAATACACGTTGCCCGCGTCTTCGAACAGCACCCCGCGAAGGTTGTCGCCCATCAGCGGAAACCGCAGTTCGACCTGGTTCATGAGCATGGCTTTGCCGCCCAACGGAAACCCGGTCTCGGGGTCGCGCGGCCCGGCTTGGTTCTCCGGGAATCCCCGTTGCGACTCCGCCCCGCCCGCGAAAAACTTCTCCGGCAGCGCGATGTCCTGCGGCCCGTCCAGGCGCTGCTCCCATCCGAACGTGATCGAGCGCGCCAGCACGAAGCGTCCTCCTTGGCCGATCGAATGGTAGGTGGCGTTGTGCGCCACGAAGCGCGTGAATCCGGTCTCCGATCCGAGTTGCCTCGCGGCCCAGCTCATGTCCACCGTATTGTATACGCCGCGGTGGGAATCCACCGGATCGTCCCGCCGGTCCTGGATGTAGTTCAAGCTCACCATGCCCACCTGCGTGGGCTGCGAGTACAGCGGGATCAGCTCCGGGCTGCTGATCTTCAGGTCCGACACGTCCACGTGTCGGAACGTAAGCCGGTACAGCAAGGTGCTGGCCTTCGACAGCTTTTGCCCCAATTGCACCGAAGCCTCCCGCCGCGTCGCGTCGAAGGTGCGCACGTCGCGCGAGTTGTCGTAGAGAACGGTCCACAGCAGGCTCAACTTCGGGTTGCCCTGGAACTGCGGAGCCTCGTAGGTGAGCACCGCCCGCTGCTCCAGGGTGGAGACCCGGCTCTGAAGGGAAATGAGGTGTCCATCGCCCAGGAAGTCTCTCCGGGTGATTCCCAAGGACGCTCGCGGGCTGGCCCCGGTCTGCCCGGCGGGCGAGTCCAGGCAGGTTTCGCATCCGCCGATCTTGGCGATTTCCGCGCCCAGTCCGCCCGTCACGGTGTACTTGTGCGCCTCCTCGACGTCCAGCAGAACGTTCTCGTCCGGCTCCTCCCCCTGCGGGTTCTGAACCGCCATGTCGACCCGCGCGAAGGTCCCCAGCTCATAGAGACGCCGCTGCGTCTCCACCATATCGGCCCGTGACAGAGGATCGCCCGCCTTGAGCTGGACGCGCTCGTCTACTAGCTTCGGGGAGATGGTCTCCAGCCCGCTCTTCAAGACCCCTCGCACGAACTTCCGTTCCCCTTCCGCGACCGTATACTTGAGGTCCATGCGGTTGGGTTCCTGGCTCGGAGTGAAGCTCCACTCGAGCGTGGCGTTCGGATAGCCCCGGTTGTAGTACCAGTCCAGCACGTTGTCCCGGTCGATAACTCCGTTCACTTCGCTGAACGGCTGGCCTGGCAGCGATTGCAGCAGGCCCTCGACCTCCTGGCGGCGCTCGGGCGCGATCCCCGCTACGTCCAGCTTTCCTACCAGCCACTGCGGGCCCTCTTGAATCCGAATCGTGATGGCCATGTTCGTCCCTTTGCCCCGGTAGCCCTCCTCCACCTGGGACGTCGCAGTCGCGTCGCGGAACCCATTCGCGCGGTACAGCAACGTGATGGCCTCCAGATCCTCCCGCAGCATGCTCCCGCTGTAGCGCCCGTGCCGGAATTGCAGCGCCGACGCCGGCCGCACGTACATTCGCTCGAGAATGGTGTTGGTGTCGAAGTATTTGTTCCCCTGGATCGAGAGCTCTGCCACCTTGTGCCGCTCGCCCCGCGTCACCTGGTATTGGATCAGCGATTGGCCGCCGCCCTCCGCCATCTTGGTCGAGAAACCCACCTTGGCGTCGAAGTAGCCCTGGCGCTGGAAATACTCGATCAGGTTCCGCTTCCCCTCCACGAGCAGATCGCGGTCCACGGCCTGCTCCTCGTAGACCGGTACCAGTTGCCGCAGCTTCCCCTTCGACATCTTGGCGCCCGCCAGCTCGACCCTGATCTTCGGGCCGCCCTCCACGGCCAGCGTCGGCTTCACCCGGTTGGTCTGCGGGTAGTAGTCCAGCCCCTCCACAGAGACCCGCGCTTCCATCTGATCGGTCTTCTGATAGGACTGTCGAACCTGCTGCACGCCTTCCTGCGTCCGCGCCTCGGTCTGCTCCTTCCAGCCCAGCCAGCCCTTCCAGCCTGCGGTGCGGGCCACCTCTTCCGCGGGCCGTTCGGGATGCCCGGTGACCGTCGCCTCGGTGTACCGCGCCCGGGTCCCGGTCTCGATCTTGAAATGGATGCTCGCCTGCTGCGTCTCCGCATCGCGCTCCACCATCGGTTCGACCCGGCTCTCGTGGAAGCCGTTGTTCCGCAGAACTCCCTGGAGGTTCCGCACCGCTTGGGCCACGTCCGCTTCCGCATACGGCGCGCCCAGTTCCAGCCGCGTCGCGTTCGCCAGCACGCCTTCGTTGGGCGGCTCGGAGACCCGATCCACGCTCACGTGCCCCACGAAGTACTGAACTGAAGTCCGGAATTGCAGGATGACCCCGCCTTGGCCCGGCCGTGCGTCAACGGCGATGTCCTCGTAACGGCCCGTGGCATACAGCCGCTCGATGGCCGTCCGCACCTCCGCCAGCCGCAACGGGGCGTCGATCTTCAGCGGCAGTATCCCGTGCAGATACTCGGCGCTGTAGGGCTGCTTCTCCGGCTGGAATTCGATCGCCCGAATGGGCTGGCCCTCATAGTCCTCCGGCGCGGCCATGACGGAAGCTACCGCGGCGATACACAGAAACAGCGCTCGCAGCCTCAAACCGCAATTTTATCATCAGCCTATCCCGACCCACCCGGCCAGCGCCCCCCGCTGTGCGACCATATCGTTATGGATACTGACCGCTACTCCCGGCAGATCCTCTTCCCCGGTATCGGCGCCGCCGGACAGCAGCGGCTGGGAGCATCCCGGGTCGCCATCGTCGGCTGCGGCGCGCTGGGCAGCTTCCAGGCCGGCGCGCTGGCCCGCGCCGGCGTCGGCCAGTTGCTGATCGTCGACCGCGACTACGTCGAGTGGAGCAACCTCCAGCGCCAGTGGCTCTTCGAGGAGTCCGACGCCCGCGACGCCCTGCCCAAAGCCATCGCCGCCGCCCGCCGCCTGGCCGCCGTCAACTCCTCCATCCAGGTCCAGCCGCTGGTCGCCGACCTCACCGCCGCCAACATCCACGAAGCCCTCGAGGGCGTCAGCCTCATCCTTGACGGGACCGACAACTTCGAAACCCGCTACCTCGTCAACGACTACGCCATCCGCCACGATCTCCCCTGGATCTACGGCGCGGCGGTGGGCAGTTACGGCCTCAGCATGCCTATCCTGCCCGGCCGCTTCGCCTGCCTGAAGTGCGTCTACTCCGAGCCGCCCTCCGGCGTCCAGCCCACTTGCGAGACGGCCGGAATCCTCAACGCCGTCACCTCCGCCATTGCTTCCATTCAGGTGGGCGACGCCCTCAAGATCCTGGCCGGCGACGCCGCTTCGCTTCGCCCGCGTATCACCACCGTGGACCTCTGGAGCGGAGACGTCCGGCAAGTCGCCCTGCCCGCGCCGGACCCGCAATGCGAAGCCTGCGGCCAGCGCCGCTTCGTTCACCTGGAAGGTGCCCGCCGCGTACCCATCAGCCTGTGCGGCCGCAACGCCGTCCAGATCCACGAGCGCTCCCGTCCGATCGACCTCCGAGAGCTTGAGATGACCCTCTCGCCGCTGGGCGAAGTCCGCGCCAACGGATTCGCCCTCCGCTTCTTCCTCGCGCCCTACGAGATCACCGTCTTCCCCGACGGCCGCGCCATCGTCAAAGGCACCACCGACACCGGCCTCGCCCGTTCTCTCTACGCCCGCTACGTTGGAAGCTAGCGCATCCGCTGCAACGCACCCGCCAATCCCGCCCAGGGATGGGCCCTTTCCCGCTGGCCCGGGAGATACTCTGCGCCCCCCTCCCGACCTAGCACGGCGACCCGATCATGCCGCGGGAGCCGGAGGTCGCCGGCCGAGACCTCCTACCTTGGCTCGGACCCCAGCCTGAAGTGGCAGGGGCCAGCCACAGATGGATAGCATACGGCTAGGCCGTACTGGTACGCCTTGCGCGCCCCAAACCCTTGTATCTTTAGGCGATCTGTGGCATTGTCGGAGTCGTCGCCCATTGCGCGCAATGGAGGTGTCGATGAATACCATGCGGTTCGGGTGGGTTCTGATTTTCCTGTTGATGTTGTCGGGGCTCCAACGACTCGCCTTAGCGGCCATTCGTTAGCCCGGGAATTCTTCTGTTCGAGGTTTCTATTGATCGGAAGTCCTTCATTTCGGGTTGCATCGCGAACCAGCTAGACCTGGCCCGCGTCCAACAACAGTGCCTCTCAAGCCGCCCGGTCGTCCGGGCGGCCTTTTTTTGGCGGGCCTCGGGTTTCTGATATCCTGGTTTCCTCGGCATGTTCATCGAATTGATGGGGGGCTCCGTTTGCGCCGCAGCCGGGCTGGTGACTTACGGAGTCCGTTCGCGCTCGTCCAGCTTGTTCGCGCCATCCGTCTGGCGTGGGGTGGCCGACCGCCGGGCGATCGCCCTGACTTTCGACGACGGGCCGAGCGAAGCCACCCCGCGGTTGCTCGAACTGCTGGCTCGGGAGGGCGTCCCGGCCACCTTCTTCCAGTGTGGGGTGAATGTCCTGCGGCTGCCCGGCATCTCGCGCCAGGTGGCGGAGGCCGGGCACGAGATTGGCAACCATAGCCATTCCCACCCGCGCTTTTACCTGAGGCGGGCGGGGTTCATGGAAGCGGAGATGAGACGGGCGCAAGCGGCCATCCTCGCGGCCACCGGAAGGGCGCCGGTACTGTTCCGCGTTCCTTACGGCGCGCGCTGGTTCGGGCTGCGAGGCGCGCAGAAGCGCCTGGGCCTGCTGGGCGTGATGTGGACCGCCATCGCCTTGGATTGGAAGCTGAGCGCCGCCGCCATTGCCCGGCGCCTCGTCCGCGCCGCGGTGAATGGCGCCATATTTTGCCTCCACGACGGCCGGGGACTGGAGCCTCGGCCCGCCATCGGTGAGATGCTCGAGGCCGTACGCCGCCTCATCCCCGAGTTGCGTGGCCGGGGATTTCATTTCGAGACAGTGAGCCAAATACTATGTCCGACGAATTGACCCGCAGAGTCATCTCCTGCATCGCGGAGAGTCAGAAGATCCCCGCCGAAACGATCACCCTCGACAGCACCTTCGAGGAGCTGGGCATCGATTCGCTGGATGGGGTGAATATCCTCTTCGCGCTCGAGAACGAGTTCAACATCAACATCCCGGACGAAGGAGTCCAAGGGGTGCGGGGCGTGCGGCAAATGGTCGAGGCTTTGGACAAATTGCTCTCCTCGGGCGGGGCGGCGCGGGCCTGAGACATGGGGCGCCGCCGCGTAGTCGTCACCGGGATGGGGATCGTTTCGGCCCTCGGCCGTAACTTGGACGAGTTCTGGCGCGCCCTGCTCGAGGGGCGGCCGGGAATCGGCCCCATCACGCTGCTCGACATGAGCGCAGTGCGCTTTCAGAACGGGGCGCAGGCCTGGAGCTTCAATTCCGCCGATCATTTCCCGTTGAAGGAGGCGGACTTCCTGGACCGCTTCGCGCAGTTTGCCGTGGTTGCGGCCCGCGATGCCGTGCGCGACGCCGGCCTGGAATGGACTCCCGGCCTGCGCGAGCGCTCGGGCATCGTGACCGGCTCCTGCGTGGGCGGCAAATCGACCGAAGACGAAGGATTCCAGAATCTGTACTTGCTGAAGAAGCCGCGCGTGAGTCCGCTGACCATCGCGCGCACCATGGCCAACGCCGGGGCCAGCCACATTTCCATGGAAACCGGCATCTGTGGCCCCACCTACACCGTCTCTACCGCCTGCTCTTCCTCCAACCACGCCCTCGGGCAAGCCTTCCGGATGGTGCGCGACGGCGACCTGGAGCTGGCGCTGGCCGGCGGCAGCGAAGCCCCCTTCAGTATGGGGCACCTCAAGGCCTGGGAGGCCATGCGGGTGGTCTCGCCGGACACCTGCCGGCCGTTCTGCAAGGATCGGCGCGGCATGGTTCTGGGCGAGGGCGGGGCCATGCTGGTGCTCGAGCCGCTCGAGGCGGCTAAGGCGCGTGGCGCCCGCATACACGGCGAGATCGTGGGGTTCGGCATGTCCTCCGACGCGCACCACCTGACTCAGCCCACTGTCGAAGGGCCGGCGCGGGCCATGCGGGCCGCGCTCGCCGATGGCGGACTCCAGCCCGAGCAAATCGGCTACATCAACGCCCACGGGACCGGCACCCTCGCCAACGATCCGACCGAAATCGCGGCCCTGCGCGCCGCCCTTGGCCCGGCGGCCGAGCGCCTGGCCATCAGCTCGACCAAGTCCATGCACGGGCACGCCCTGGGCGCGGCCGGAGCCATCGAGGCGGTCGCCACCCTGCTGGCTCTGCGCCACGGCATCCTGCCGCCCACCGCCAACTTCACCACTCCCGATCCGCAGTGCGACCTCGATGTCGTCCCCAACCAGGCCCGCCACGCCGCCGTCGAATGCGCCCTCTCCAGCTCCTTCGCCTTCGGCGGCCTCAACGCCGTCCTGGCCTTCCGCCGCTGGGACGGGTAGGCTAGCTGAGCCGGTGGGGAGCGAACAACGCAAGAAGCAGGGCCGCAATCTCAAGACCGGCGAGGACGTAGAACACAAATCTCGCCTTGGGCCACAGCCAAGTGGGCATCTGGTCGGCCAGCTTGTCTGTCAGTGTTTGGTTCAGTCGAATCGGCACCCAGTCGTCTTCCGGGTCCTTCACCCAGCGCGCGGATAGCCAGTTGCCGCGAACGTTGGCGAATAAAAGCGCCAGGAAGATGATGCGGACGACTCCGAAGCCGTTGCCTGTGTATCGCTGTAACACCATCGTGCTCAAGACGTAGGCCGAGAACGCGGTGATTCCGGCTACCCGGCTCCGCTGACGGACGCCTACGCCGGCAAGGAAGTAGAACAGCCCGTCGAATGCCCCATCCAGGAGTACCCCAGCGAACACGCTCCATCCGAGCGTGAAGATGGCGACGATAAAACAGATCCAAAAGCCCTGCTGAGTAATGTAGTCCAAGTCCCCGGAGTTTCGTATCGTCGGCCAGAACAAGGCCCGCAATCGACCCTCGGGGCGAGGTGTGGAGTCGGAAAGACCAAGAGTCTGCATATATGGACCACGATTCTATCACCACGCGCCACTCGCACGGTGGCCCACCCGTAGGCCCGCGCTAACCGCCCGCCTCAGCAGGAATCGTCCCGCGGCGGGTTTGGTTTCGCACGACTCAGGCGGCGTCGCGTGTTTCGACATGCAATCGTTTGCCGAGCGCTGCGAGCCCCGCTTCGATCTGGTCCAGACGGGAGTGGCGCCGGAGAGAGAACAAGCGATCGATGTGGGTCTTGGGCATCCGGGCGCAGTTCCTCTCCGAAGCCTTGGTGCTGACCCTGGCCGGCGGCGCCATCGGCATCGGCGTGGCGGCGCTGATCGTGGCCGTCTCGGGCTCCCTCCCCATGCTTGGCCCGCTTTTCAAGGACACCTCGGGAAAGGGCGACATCCACCTGGCGCTCTCCCTCGCCACGGTCGCCGTAGCCATGAGCATCCTGACTCTGGTGGGCGTGCTCAGCGGCCTCGCCTCGGCCCTGCGCGCCTCCCGCCTGGATCCCTCCGAAGCTCTGCGGTACGAATAGCGCGACTTGGAAACCGGACCTATGCAGAGGCAGGTCAACGGTTTGGGCGCGACGCAGCCAAGTACGGCTCAAGTTCCCAGAACGCCGTTTGGGGCCCCTGAGTGGCGGAAGTCCGAGATGGCGACTTCCCGTCAACCTGGTTTGTAAGCCCTACGGCGTTAATCGGGAGTAGTCCATAAAGAGTCCGTTGCTGGGGTGACCTGATGCGTCCCTCATTTCGACGGCATTAATGCGGTTCACACCACTCGACACCTTTGCGTATCACGAGCCGTGTACATCCTCTAGGCATGCTCGGCGGAACTGGCAACGCATCACCTGCCATCCAAAGACCCAGCCGCCGAAGGGTCTCTGGCATTTCTGAATCGATGACCGCGAGAGGATTGCCGTCGCCGTAACCGGTACTACCTCGATATCTCAACACCCGCGAATACTCACTGTCGGAAATTCGCTTGTAGACCTCCACGAAGTAGGTAAATGGTGCATCGTTTGTTGGATAAGCGACAATTACACTACCAAGCAGGGGGCCATTCTCAACAAACCGGGCTTCCTGGTTGTTATTCCTGCCCATAATGTTGAAGAACACGACACGAAACCTCTCCGTTTTTCGATCGTAGGCGAACAGGAATGTAGAAACTCCGCAATTCCCATTCGCTCCGCGAATCGCACAGCTTTTTATCCACAGCAACGGGAGCGTTCTTCCCGGCCCCGAAAACACAATCTTGCTCGCAAAGAGTTCGTAGAACGGCCCAGTTCCAGAAACGAAGCTAACTTTCTCCTCTCGAAACTTGGCAAGGAACATCTCTTCTGAACAGTCCGGCGCGTCGTTCTCGACAAAGCAAAGAGCGATTGCCCCTTGTCGCTCACCCACTCCGTCCTCGACGCTGCTCTCCTCATCAGGCTGTTTAGCGGCGATGAGGCTCCATCGGGATTTCGTTTGAAACGGCTGTGTCAGATCCAGATGCGTGACGACTTTGGAGTTGATTCCAAACTGTGCCGACAGTTTCGAGATCACCGCCTGATCGATTTCGGTCGTATCGAGATGCGTCTGCGCGTCAACCTCGCCGGCCACGAGTATCAACGTGGCGGCAAAGATGGCAGCGTACGTGGATGTCATAATCAGATTCTCTCAAATATGGTGCCCGGGAACTCGGGGACATGGAGCGACTTCAGCTTACTCCGACCGGTGGGCTTGCCGGAGGTCAAAGTTGATAAGTCCCCGGAAGTCGCCCGGCGTTTACGGATGTTCTCGGATGGCGGCAGTTTGACGAGAAACGCCCATTGCTCTGATGTGGCCGCCGATGATCCCGTCTGGCGCTACAGCATAAATCGGAGGCGGCCAAGGGCCATTCGGAAGGAGGCTCCGCATGACGTGGCACCCCTTCGCCGTCTGGCCGGTCGCCGCCCAAGTCGTGGCAGTGGCTCCAAGCGCCTCGGAAGTCCGGATCTGGGAACTTTCGGGCTACCGGGACGTGTTGTCCCCATCTCTGAGCGGTGCCGCAGCGGCACCGCTCCCGAGTCATGCCGTACACTGAGAGGCCGCTCCAGACGAGGCGATCCCGCATTGTGAGCGGCACCGACACCCGCGGCGAAGCCTGCTGGTTCATCGTGAGTCTGGACGCTTCGCCTGCACGCAGGGCCTCAGCGGCACCCACTGCACGGGATTGACCGGCACGCCGTGGACGTAGAGCGACCAGTGCAGGTGCGGGGCGGTCGAGCGCCCGGTCGAGCCCGCGTAGCCGATCACGTCGCCTTTCTTCACCAGCGCGCCTTCCGTGGTGGCGAATCGCGAGAGGTGCAGGTAGATCGACTCCAGCCCCTGCCCATGGTCGATGGCCACCGTGCCGCCGTGCAGGTTGAACTTCCGGACGATCTTGACCTCGCCGGCCGCTACCGCGCGCACCGGCTGCCCGGCCGGCGCACGCTGGTCGATTCCCCGGTGATACTCCCCGGTCGGCTTCCCGTTGTGCAGCCGCTTCACGCCGAACGGTGAAACCATGCAGCCCGGAACAGGGCGAGCGAGCGGCTCGACCCAGCGGCGCGTCTCGCTGACCGCTTTCTGGAACGCCGCGACGGTCTCCATTTCTCCGGGAGCCGGCTGCAAATCCAGGATCGCCTTTTCCAGCATCACGTTCTGCGTGCGAAACCGCGCATCCCGCACCGTGATGGTCGAGGCCCGCAGCACCGCGCCGCCCTCCGCCAGGAACTCGAGCGGGTAGCTGCCCGGCTGTGTGCCCGCGGCTACCGGCATCAGTCCCAGCCGCCCGCCCTCGGCTTGCGGGTACAGCGGCACGGTCCGTCCCATCATCCGCGCTGCCGTAGCCTGGCCCGAGCTCCCGACCCGTATGGTTTCCCCTTGCTGAGCCGCGGCCGGCGTGGCCTCGAACGTCTGTCCCCACCCCACCGCCGCTACCAGCACCCACAGCCAGCGCACCCCTTCAGGATAGCCTGGGGATGGCGTATACTACAGACTTTGGTATTCGTCTAACCCGGAGGTTGCCATGGCAGCCGTGAATTCTCTGGCGTTGCCCCGGGTCAGCCGGTTGTCGGCGGAGAAGCCGGACCCCGACGCCGGGCTGGCCCAAAAAGCTTTGTATTACATGTCGTTGATGCGGGAGGTCGAGGATCGGATCTTCCGAAAGCTCTACCGGCAGGGCAAAATCGTGGGCGGCGTATACACCGGTCGCGGGCAAGAGGCGATTAGTGTAGGCGCTGGCCTCACTGCGGACCCCCAGGACGTCCTGTTTCCCTGTCACCGGGACATGGCGCTGTTTTTCATCCGGGGATTCCATCCGCGCGAGATCCTGGCCCAGTACATGGGACGCGTGGGCGGCGTCACTCACGGCAAAGACGGCAACATGCACATGGGCGACATGCGCAAGCGCATCGTAGCCATCATCAGCTCGCTCGCGACCTCGCTTCCGGTGGCGGCGGGCGCGGCGCTGGCGCTGAAATACCAGGGCAGCCGCAACTGCGTTTACGTGATCTTCGGCGACGGTTCCACCAGCCGCGGCGACTGGCACGAGGGCGTCAACCTGGCGGCCGTGCAGAAGCTCCCGCTGGTGCTGATCTGCAACAACAACGCCTACGCTTATTCGACCCCTATCGAAAAACAGATGTGCTGCGCCAACGTGGCCGACCGCGGGCCGGCCTACGGCATCCCCTCCGAGATCGTCGAGGGCAACGACGTCTTCGCGGTCTATCGCGCCGTCGGGCGGGCCAGAGCGCATGTGCTCGCGGGGCTCGGCCCTTACATGGTCGAGTGCAAGACCTTCCGCATGACCGGGCACGCCGCGCACGATCCCGCCGACTACGTCCCTAAGCACCTATGGGAAGAATGGGCGCAGAAGGACCCCATCCAGCTCCTGGAGCGCCTGATGCTGGCTAAGGGGTTCGCCACGCCCGAGGAGATCGCCTCCACTCACTCCCGCATCCTCGAGGAAGTCGACGAGGCCCAGGCCTGGGCCGAGCAGAGCCCGTTCCCGGACCCTTCCGACCTGCTCAAGGGCGTCTACGAGGAGAGCTGAGCCATGGCCACCATGACCTATCTCGAGGCGATCCGCCAGGGCATCTGGGAGGAAATGGAGCGCGACCCGAACGTCTTCCTCATCGGCGAGGACATCGGCATCTACGGTGGCGCGTTTAAGGTAACCAAGGGAATGATCGAGGCCTTCGGCGAGCGCCGTGTGATCGATACGCCGGTCTCCGAATCGGGCATTATCGGGGCAGCCATTGGGGCCGGCCTGATGGGGCTGCGGCCGGTAGCCGAAATGCAGTTTGCCGATTTCATCTCCTGCGCCTTCGACCAGGTGGTAAACTTCGCCGCCAAGTGTCGCTACCGGTGGAACGCCGCCGTGCCCATCGTGGTGCGCGGGCCCTCCGGCGGCGGCATACACGGCGGGCCGTTCCACTCGCAGAACCCGGAGGCCTGGTTCGCCCACGTGCCGGGGCTGAAAGTGGTGACCCCGGCGACTGCCTACGACGCCAAGGGGCTCATCAAATCCTCCATTCGGGACAACGATCCGGTGATCTTCCTCGAGCACAAGGGGCTTTACCGCCGCATTCGGGAGGATATCCCGGATGGCGAGTATACGGTGGAAATCGGCAAAGCCCGCGTATTCCGCGAAGGCACGGACCTCTCGATCATTACCTACGGCTCCATGGTCTGGGTGGCCCAGGAGGCCGCCGAGACCCTCGAGCGGGAGGGCATTTCGGCCGAGATCGTCGATCTGCGCACGGTGCTCCCCATCGACGAGGAAACGGTGCTCGCCAGCGTTCGCAAGACCTCCCGTGCGATCTTGCTGCACGAAGATACCCTCACCGGCGGCGTCGGGGCGGAATTGGCGGCACGCATTGCCGAGCGGGCTTTCGATAGCCTGGACGCGCCTATCGTGCGCATCGCCGCGCCGGACACTCCGGTTCCCTTCAGCCCGCCGCTCGAAGAGGCCTTCCTGCCCAACGCGGAGAAAGTGCTGGAAAAGGCCCGCTGGCTGTGCGGCTATTGATTACGCCGGAGGCGCCGCCGGTGGTTCCGGCCCCGGCGCGGCGGCCCGCTTCTTGTTCGACCTCTTCACGCTGAGCGCCACCAGACGCCGCGGATCCAGCAGGTGCTTCGGGCGGAAGTTCCGAAGGGTCCACCGGAAGCCGGGCTCGAACTGCACACCCAGAAAGTAGCCGGTCTCGCGGAAGACGCAGTAGCGGACGCGGCCCGCCAGATCGGCCTTGGGGTGGTCGATAAGTAACAGGGTCTCTTCGGGCACGGGCACGTCCACTTGCAGGCAGGCGCCGGTAATCGAGATGTCCTCTAGGTTCGCCAGGGCGGAATGGCTCCGCCCGGACTTGTCCGTCCAGTGGACATCCAGCAGGTCTGCGCAGAGCAACCGCGCTTCAGTGCGCCTTTCCTTCATGCTATTCCCATCGGCGGGCGGCGCGAAAAGTTCAGTCGCGCGAGCGGCGAATTATCTTCTTACGCATGCGCTTACGGTATTCCCGCCCCATTCCGGCTAAACATCTCCAGGGTCTCTTGTAATGTCCCTGGAGGTCAGTTTACCAGGAAGCTCCCAATCCCAACCATATCGCGGCGCGGGCGATTCGGGCTATAGTGGACGTTTCGCCATGCGGATCGCCGTCCAAGCGCCGTGCCGGGTGGACCTGGCCGGCGGAACCCTCGACATCTGGCCCCTGTACCTGTACCATGCCCACGCCGTAACGGTGAATTTCGCCATCGACCGCTACGCGCGCTGTCTGCTCCAGACTTGGGAGGATCGCAGGATCTTATTGAGATCGAAGGACTTGGGAGTAGAGGAGTGGTTCGATTCCCTGTCCGCTCTGGCCGCCTCGCCGAGCCCCAAGTTACCCCTGGCGGCGAACTTGGTCCGGTTCTTCGCGCCGCGGGAGGGCTTCGAGCTGCAAACCGATTCCCAGGCTCCGGCCGGGGCGGGGATTGCCGGCTCTTCGGCGCTGATCATCGCCACCGCCAGCGCGCTCAACCGCCTGACCGGGGCCCGCTACCGGCTCGAGCGGTTGCGCGAGATCGCCCAGAACGTCGAAGCGCAGATCATCCAAGTGCCCACCGGCTCGCAGGACTACTACCCGGCCATGTACGGCGGCGTCAGCGCTATCGAAATGGGCGTGGCCGGCATACTGCGCCGCCAGATCCCGGTAGATCCGGCGGACTTCAACGAGCGCATCGTTCTGGCCTACACCGGCCTGCCCCGCAACTCCGGCATCAACAACTGGGAGGTCCTCAAAGCGCATATCGACGGCGACCGAAAGGTGTACCGGAACTTCGAGGTGATTGCGTCCATCGCCCAGGCCATGCGAGAAGCGCTCTCCAGGAGCGACTGGACCGAAGTGGGGCGGCTGCTGCGCGAGGAATGGTCGCACCGCCGCAAGAACGCTCCCGGCATTACCACGCCGCTGATCGACCGGCTGATTGCCGCGGCCCGCAAAGCGGGAGCCACCGGGGCCAAGGTCTGCGGAGCCGGTGGCGGCGGCTGCGTCTTCTTCCTGGCCGAGCGCGGCGCTCGGGAACGGGTAGCCCAGGCGATCGAACGCGAAGGGGCGGCTCTGCTTCCCGCACGCCTCGCGCCCCGAGGGGTGAGAGTGACGGTCAAATGAATCTCCGGCTCCCCGAGAAAGCGCTCCAGACCGCCCTCCGCGTCGGGGTTTACATATTCCTCGTGTTTGCGGGCGTGGTGCTGTTTGGGACGGCCCTGTATTGGGCCTTTGGCAATCCCATCGCGGCCATGCTGGGCGCCTTCGCCGCCGGCGCGGTGGCCAACCAGGTGGTCATGAAGATCTACGAGGACCGGTCGCTGGTCGAGATCGGGCTGGGCTGGAGCGCCGCCTCGCTGCGCCATCTGCTCTTGGGAATGGCGGGCGGCATCGTAGCTGCTCTCATCGTGGTGCTGGGGCCGATCCTGGAAGGCGTTGCCGAGCTCGTTAAGGCGCCCGGGGGCCAGGTGGATTGGGGGGCCATCCTGGTGCTGCTGGTCCTGCTCCTGTTCGGGGCCATGGGCGAAGAAATGATGTTCCGCGGCTATGGGTTCCAGGTTTTGATGGGCGCCCTGGGCCCCTTCGCGACCATTCTCCCGGTGAGCGTGCTGTTTGCGTTCCTGCATGCCGGCAACCCCAACATCACCCCGCTGGGCCTGGCGAACACCGCGCTGTGGGGCGTGCTGCTGGGCTTCGCCTTCTATCGCAGTGGAGACCTTTGGCTGCCCATCGGCCTGCATGTGGGCTGGAACTGGACGCTGCCGTTGCTGGGAACCAATTTGAGCGGGTTTACAATGAATGTAACGGGCTTGGTGATGCACTGGAAGGCGGCTCCGCTGTGGAGCGGCGGCGACTACGGGCCCGAGGGCAGCCTCTCGACTAGCCTGGTGGTGGTGCTGCTGTTCCTGTGGCTGGCGGTGAAGGCCCCGGTTCGGCGGCAAAGACCCTTTTTGCTGCGGGAGCGTTGGGAGGAGGAGTAGTCCCCATGCGCGGATGCGTGCCGCTGGCGCTGGCTATCCTGGGCTGCCCGCTGCTGGGCGCCGACAAGCTCACCGAGACGCAGCGGATCGAGCTGGTTCGCGGGCTGACCGCCGAGTACGCCACGGTCAAAGCGCCCCTGCCGCGCTCCAAAAAGGCCCTGGAATTCCCGAGCGACGGCCACTACGACAAGCAGGCTTGGGACGCCGTCGCCAAGGAGCTCGGCCCGGCGGCGCGGGTCGGCGACCTGGTGCAGGTGACTAGGATCGACATCGAGGACGACCAGATCGTCCTGATCATCAACGGCGGGTTTAACAGCGGCAAGACCCGGTGGCGCGACCGCGTCCAGATCGGAGTTGGCGGCCAGGCCGCCCCGATCTCCAGGGGGCAGTCGAACGCTCCCGGGGGCACTTCCATCGCGCTGCTGTTCCACGGCCCGGTGCCCGCCGTCAAGGCCAGCGAAGTCAAGAAGATGCTCGCGCCGGTGCTGGACTTCGAAAAGCAATCCGCGGCCGAGACCACCCTCGAGAGCCTGCCGCCGGAAGTTCAGCAGGCGGTGAAGGACAAGCGCGCCATCGTGGGCATGGATCGCGACCAAGTGCTGCTGGCCATGGGCCGGCCGGTGCGCAAGGTGCGCGAAGTCAAGGACGGCGAAGAAACCGAGGACTGGATCTACGGCCAAGCGCCCGGCAAGATCACCTTCGTCACCTTCAACGGCAACAAGGTGATCAAGGTCAAGGAAGACTACGCCGGCCTGGGCAGCCAGGCCGCCCCCATCCAGCCGCCAAGATAGGCACCCGCGCCCCCCCCCTTGGGCGCTGAAACAACCCCCTCGGCGAGCATTTTCGCAGGCTCCCTCATTGGAGCGTGGTTTCCCGGAAGCGGACTTCGGGTTCCTGACGGTCGACTTCTACGGGTCGCGTGTTACTCGATCAAGCGGCAAGCGTCGGAATTGGGGACCTTGGCGAGCGGTCGCCAACCTTGGCATGGCTGACCCACGGGATGCGGCCCAGTACAATCGGTAAAGGAGACCGACATGAATTTCGGGCATTTGCAGTGGCTTTTCCCGATTGTGGTTACTCTGCACAACGCGGAAGAAGCCATCTGGTTTCCGGATTGGACGAAACGAGCTGGTCGTTGGCATGCCCCCGTTGCACCGGGTGTCTTCCGTTTCGCCGTTGCGGTCTTCACAGTCCTGGCTTTCGGCATCACCTGGCTGAGCGCCATATCGGGCAAACAGACGGTCTGGACCTACCTGACTTTTGGGTACATGGTCGCCGTGTTGGCCAATGTGCTGATTCCGCACGTCGCAGTCTCAGTCGTAACGCGCAGATACATGCCGGGTGTTGCGACGGCCGTGGCGCTGAACCTGCCGACGCTATCACTGCTGGTCGTCTTAGCCCTCAGAGAGGGGTACGTTTCTGGCTGGGAGGCCGTAGCGTACTCCGCAGGCGTGGCCGGTATCGGGCCACTGTCAATCCCGGCGCTGTTCAAATTGGGGAGGATCCTAAAGCTGTGACCATGGTTTGCTGGGTGCGTCCCTCTGCAGGTGGCGCTAGATCGCAAAGCGGATCGTTTGCTGAAGGTCGAAGGCCGTCTCGTACAAGTGCCGTCGGCCTGAAACTCCCTGGAAACGCCGTTCTGGGAAACCACGGTCGCTCTCAGGCATGCGTTCAGACTCGGACGAGATCGATCTTGGCATCCTAATCCAAACGCCTGCGGTCCCAGCCCTGCGCCGCCCGTTCCCATGCGCCCCCGCCCCGGCTCAGGCTGCCGCGTTTTGTTATGATTGAGGGTTATTCCATCTGACCTCAGGAGAACCTCAACATGGCAGTCAAAGTAGGGATTAATGGTTTCGGCCGCATCGGCCGCAACGTGGTGCGCGCGGGTTATCAGGATCCGGAGATCGAATTCGTCGCCTGTAACGACCTCACCGACACCAAGACGCTGGCTCATCTGCTCAAGTACGACTCGGTTCTGGGGCCGCTCCACGCCGACATCAAGGCCGACGCCGACTCGATTTCGGTCGACGGCAAGAAGATCAAGGTCTTCGCGACCAAGGATCCGGCGGAACTCGATTGGACCTCCCTGGGCGCCCAGATCGTCATCGAATCCACCGGCAAGTTCACCGACGCGACCCTGGCCGCCAAGCATCTGCACGGTTCGGTGAAGAAGGTCATTATCTCGGCCCCGGCCAAGAACGAGGATGTCACGCTGGTGTTGGGCGTCAACGATGCCGCCTACAACCCGGCCAAGCACAACATCCTCTCCAACGCCTCCTGCACCACCAACTGCCTGGCCCCCGTGGTCAAGGTGCTGCACCAGAACTTCACCATCCTCAAGGGATCGATGACCACGATCCACAGCTACACCAACGACCAGAACGTGCTGGATTTCCCGCACAAGGACCTCCGCCGGGCCCGCGCCGCGGCCATCAACATGATCCCCACCACCACCGGCGCCGCCAAGGCCATCGGTCTGGTGATGCCGGAGCTGAAGGGCAAACTGGACGGCTATTCCCTGCGCGTGCCGACGCCCGACGTCTCCGTGGTGGACCTCGTCGCCCTGCTCGGCAAGAGCACCACGGCCGAGGCCGTCAACGCGGCCCTCAAGGCTGCCGCCGAGGGCGAGTTGAAAGGCATCCTGGCCTACACCGAGGACCCGGTGGTCTCCACCGACATGCTGCACAATCCCAACAGCTCCATCGTGGATGCCAGCCTGACCAAGGTGCTGGACGGCGACCTGCTGAAGGTGGTTGCCTGGTACGACAACGAGTGGGGCTATTCCTGCCGCGTCGTGGACCTGATCAAGTTCCTGGTTGCGAAGGGACTGTAGTCGTCAATCTTCCGATCACGGCGTCGGTGAACTCGGCCGTCGAGGCCGAGCCGCCGACGTCGGGCGTCAAGTGGCGGCCTTCCGCGTAAACCCATTCGATGGCGAATTGCAGCCGGTGGGCCGCCTCCGTCTCCCCGAGATACGTTAGCATCAGCGCCGCCGATTGCATCAGCGCGGTGGGATTGGCGATTCCCTTCCCCGCGATGTCCGGCGCGCTGCCGTGCACCGCCTCGAATACCGCGTGCCGCTCGCCGAAGTTCGCCCCCGGCACGATCCCCAGCCCGCCCACCAGCCCCGCCACCAGGTCCGAGACGATATCGCCGTAGAGATTGGGCATCAGCAGCGTATCGAAGGTCTCCGGCCGCATCACCAACTGCATGGCGGCGTTGTCC